>Ga0272441_10004583_pt1 | contig 24854 bp, 33 predicted proteins | sample SSMProp6N_FD_193582 | JGI IMG/M metagenome (GOLD analysis project Ga0272441, IMG submission 193582) | Marine sediment archaeal communities from Little Sippewissett salt marsh, Falmouth, MA, United States - SSM-Prop-6N | ecosystem: Environmental > Aquatic > Marine > Wetlands > Sediment ...
TATTATTATTTGTAATAGTAGCTATAATAGGTTTGGTTTTATTTTCGCCAAGCGACAAAAACGAAAGATACTTATTATATACCGACTTTGCCAAACAAAACGCAGAACTGTTATACAAAATAAACGAGCTTGAAAAACAGGTCGACGATATCAAAATTGAATTGGAGAAAGTTCAATGACAATTAAACAATGGTTAAAAACATATTACGACATAGATCTTTCGGATGAAAAAGCTGATGATTTTTTGTGTTATATTACAAATATATTGAAGTTAAACGGTTATGATATGGATGAATTGATTGAAATGTTTGGTAAAAGAAGGAGCATAGGATGCAAATAACAAAAAAACAATCGTTAAATTTTAAAATTTTCAAGTGCTGCTTGGATCTTGATAAAGTTGAAGAATTTCTAAATAATTGTATGCGAGACAAAGATAAGGATTATTGGTTTTGTGAAACACAACAAGACGAAACAGGTATATTAACGTATTTCAAAGGAATTGCATATAAATCTGTCGAGGTTGCTGATCTTGAAGCGGGCGAAAATATACATCAGGAAGAAAAGGTAATAACTGAATGCTGTTTATTCATAACAAATAATCATATACTTATTACCGGGAAAGCTTATAAATCAGCTCTGCATGTTCTCGGTGTTAAATTCGAGCAGAAATTTGCCAAGATGATCGTTTATCAAGATATATTAAAAGAACTTGAAGCTGAAGCTGCGGAGATAAGCAGCATAAATTTATATAATACTGAACTGCATGATGTTACTACACTTAACATTAAAGGCAGATTGGAAGATCCTTTTTTCATATCGGGGACGGCGAGCGGACGCATTAAAAATTTTAAAGGCAGATTTCAAACTTGTTTAGGAATGTCAACAATTTCATTTGATGAAAAAGGTAAGATCGCTTTTAATAAAATACGCGGCAGGTGCATAAATACTGAACTTATTGTCGAGTTTTTAGGGAAGTTGGAAAGGGTTGAAGGATGAAAAACAAAACATACAAAAATAAAAAATCAGGTAAATTATATGTAGTTGATAATATAGGAACAGTGAAACTAAACGGAGAATGGAAGAAATGCGTTGTTTATCAGAAGCAGACTTTGATCAATGCAGAGTGTGAAAAAATGTTTGTCAGGCTTTATGATGATTTTGTTGATAAGTTTGAGGTTGTGGAGGGATGATGAATTATTTAGATGTACTTTTTTTAATATTATTTATTCTTTGCGTTTCAGTTGCTGTTTATGCTTTTTTTAAAGATGAAACAAAATTAAAACAATCAAAAAAAGAAATTGATAAACTTTTAAAAGAAATTGATAATACTTTTGAGAACAAAGATAAACAAATAGAAATTTTAAATAAAAATATTGATGAATTGGAAAAAGAATATAAAAAACAGATTAAATGTTTAAAAGAAAAAGTTAGATACAGAGATCGAAAGCTTGAAAAATATAAAATGTTTACATATTTTTATAAAAGATTTCCTAAAGGAGAAATAAGTTTATTATTTACACCCTCCCGACTTGGCAGCGGTCTTTCTATTGATTATAAAAGATCAAAAAACATTAACAAACGTATCGAATGTGCTATTTTTGAAAATGATTTTATTTTTTATCAGAAAAAAGGTAAGATTATATATAAAGAGGGGTTATAAATGATATCAGAAAATAATATAGATTATTTAAACAAATTTATTGATAGCGATTTAATTGAAAAAGTTAGATACAAATATTTTTGTGATAAAGATATAATAAATCTTTACGATCAAATTGCAGAGCTTGAAGTATATTATCAAGACCTTATAAGTTATGTATTTGATACAAATGATATTGAAGAATACAAAACAACTATCAAAGTATTAATGACAAACATAAGACACAGAAATAGACAGTTTGATCGATTTGCAAACTGGTTTAAATTTGCAAGTCGTTGTTTTGACCGATATCTTTGCAAGTTTACATTAACATGTGATGACGATATGTATTGTATAACCTTTTATGATGATGATGAAAATGTATTTTTTGTTGAAGCTAAAACGTATCTCATGTTGATAGAAAAATTTGAAAAGAAATTATTTAAGAACAAGGATCAGAAATTATTAAAGCAGATGAATCGAGCTATTCCTATGACCGCAGACGATAAGTTTTATTACAAAGGGCATTTTTATCACAAAGATCAAGAAATTATAATATGAGGTTATATGCTATCTGATAGAGATTATTTTAAAAGTATAAGATCGCATAAAGTTGTGCCTCGATCGTGTAAAAAGAAGAAACTTGATGATGAAAGAACAAATAAATTGAGGTTATTTAAAGACGATTACGGGTTTCAAAGAACCTGTAATTTGCTTAACATTTCAAACAAAACTTTAAGAGGTCTTATTCAAGGCAAACCTAAAACAATTACAACGATTGATAGAATTGAAAAAAGCATAGATAATCAATTTAAAATTTGGATAGCAGAACAATTTAAAATTAAAAATACAAACCCAAATTATAAATGGGAAAGATTAGTCGAGGTTTTAGAGTGTAAGTATGGCCTCATAGTGTAGTGGTAGCACGCGACATTTTGGATGTTGAGTCTTAGGTTCGATTCCTGATGAGGCTGTTTTATATAAGAAAGGTATTTTATGAATGCAAATGAATTAAAAGAATTAAATTTAGTAAATAAAATTTTTAAAAGGTTATTTAAAGATAGAATTAATGATAAAATATTTGGTAAAATAATGAATACAGAAAAAGCATTTAATCTTTCTTTTTGTGCAATACCAACTCATAAAAAAATTATAAACGAACACTCTGAAGATGAAAAAAGTATATTTTATGAATTTCATATCGAGAATATATTAAAACGCAAAGAAAAAGAATTAAAAGCTCTTTATAATTCAAAAAAAGAAGCTTACTTTTATATAAATTTACGCGAAAGAACTAATAGGCCATATAATGATGAATTATATTTTCAAATAACTTTATTTAGAGAGAGAATCTCATGAGCAAAAGTATAAAAGAACTTTTTGAAGATACATCCATGTATGAAAAATATCTTGATGACGAAAGATGTAGATGTTTTAATTGTGGTAAAATATCAAACAACAAAGATGAATTTGAACCACTTACAAACGATAATAAAGATGTTTGCGGATATATGTGTTTATCTTGTTTTTCAGAAATTTTAAATAAATCAAAAATTTAAGTGAGGTGTTATTATGGAAAAAGAAATTAAAGATAAGATTAAAGAAATGAATTTTATGCCACAGGTTAATTTAGATGAACCAGGCAACATCATTTTAACAAAACATTGTTTAGGAACAGACAAAGATTTAAAAAATTTAAAAGAAATTAGCGATTATGTTTTTGAAAATTGCGGCAAAAAAAATGAAATAATGTTACATAAATTTTATGTAGATTATAAATTTTTAATAGTTGCATTGGCGTATCCAAGAAATAAAGAAGAAATGGAATCGTTTGAAAAATTTTGCAGATTTTTTTATCAAAATAACAATCGATGTGATAATTGTGCTGAAACAGGAATAAAATCTTTTACTCCTTTTAGTCAACAGGAAAACATTTGCGAGGATTGCCGAAATAAAAATATAAAAATTTTTAATCAAAAAGCATAAAGTGCATAAAGTTAAAAAAACTATTGAGGCAAGAGGTGTTTAATGCAAGAAATAAACTGCTATGGTTGTTTTTATTATGATGTTACAAAGTCATGTATTTATTACAACAAATGTAATAGACAAGGAAAAGATTATTATAAATTTAAACCTAAATATAAAATTGGTTCTGTTGTTTATTTTAAAATACCTTCAGAATATGTTCACAATTATAAAATATCATGCGGAGTTATAACCTTGCGTCAACAAGATTCAAATATGGAAAAGTTTTTTTATTCAATTAAAACTTTAGACGATTTATATAATCGTGTTGATCAATGTTTTGTTTCTAAAAAGTTAAATAGATTTTTTGATATTAAAAACGTATGTTTATTTTTTGTTAAGAAAATATTAAGGAGAATAACATGTTTATTAAAGTAACACCATTAAAAAAAGGCGGAAACAAACAAAGAATTAATACATTACATATAATATCATATGTTGCTACAGAAGATAAAGCTAATTCTGTTATTATTTGTATTGATAACATGGTTGATGTATATGTTGAATCAGTTGAACAAATTGATCAACAAATTGCAGATATATTTAATAAAAATAATTGTGAAATATTAAATCTTGAACCGTTTATTAAACAAAACGCTTAAACTTGTAAAATATAATTAAAAATTTACTTTTAAAATTAAAATTTACTTTTAATTCAAAATAATTTATTTTAAAATAATATGCCTATTAAATAATGAAAAGTTTACTTTTAGTTTACTAATATTTACTTTTTAAAGTAAATGTTTACTTAAAATTTACTTTTATCTATGCTATAATAAAAATATGAACAAAAAAAGAAATTGGGAAAAAATATTTGAGGAACAAACAAATTCAGGACTTTCAGCCAAAGAATATTGCAATGAAGAAGATATCAATTATTCTTTATTTTGCAGACAAAGAAGTAAGTTTACTAAAAAAGGAAAAGCAGTAAACCACAAGGCTTCTAAAGCGAAAAAAGAATTAAAAAAGAAACTCAAAAGTAAACAATTGACCAAAAATGATAAGATAGTAAACTTTTTAGGTAAAGCCAATGATGATGAAAAAGAATTGTTTACCGATCAAGATATTTTATGTGCTTTAGTGGAAACGAATTTTAATCTTTCTGATGCAGCCAAAATTTTAGATTGCTCTTATTTTACTTTATATAACAAGCTTAGAAAAAATGAAAACTTAAGAGATCAATACGATATATTACAAGATGCTATGTTAGATCAAGCTGAAATAGTGATACACGATTTACTTTATTCACCGCACGACAAAGTTAGATTTAATGCTGCAAAACTTATGTTAAAAACAAAAGGTAAAAAACGCGGATGGACTGAAAAAATTGAACACGAACACATAGGCGATAAAAATAAACCTATTATTATATTGGATGCTGTTCCTTTTGAAGAAGATTTTGACCCTGATGAACCGCCTGATGATTTTTTAGATCCAGACACTAAACCAGAATCAGATAATAAAGATTTACAATGAAACGTAAAATAAGATGCTCTAAAGTATATTATAAATATAAAAAAGCTTTAGAAGATGGCCATGAACTTATTTTAAATTATGGCGGAGCAAGATCAAGCAAATCTTATTCGACAGCTCAATTAAAAATACACAGATTTTTAACTTTAAAAAAATATTCTCAATTATGGTTAAGGAAAACGCTACCTTCTTTAAAAAGATCAATACTTAGAGATTTTTATACTATAATGTCTTATTATGGTTTAAAGTCAGGACTTCATTATCATATCAATAAAACAGATATGCTTGCTACATGTTTGTATAACGGGAATACTATTGATTTTGTAGGTCTTGACAATCCTGAAAAAGCTAAATCATCACAATGGAACGAAATTTGGATGGAAGAAGCCACAGATTTTTCATTTGATGATTATTTACAAATGGATTTAAGAACATCTGCGCCTGTTCACAACAAAGGAATAAAAAATACTTTAACATTAACGTATAACCCCATTGATGAATTTCATTGGATTAAAGAAAAAATATTTGATAATAACAGCATAAAAAAAGCTATTATTCACTCAACTTATAAAGATAATCCTGCTTTACAATCTTTATATAAACAAAGAATTGAAAACCTTATAAACCAAGATATAAATTATTACAGAGTATACGCCAAAGGATTATGGGGAAGGCTTGAGAACCTTATTTATAGTAATTGGTCAGAATTTAAAAATCATATTCCTGAAGGTGATGATGTTATATACGGCCTTGATTTTGGATATGTAAATGAATCTGTTTTGGATAAAATAACATTAAAGAGACAAAAAAAAGGACTCCCAACAAAAGCATTTGTAGAAGAATTGATTTACGAATCAGGATTGACAAACGAAATGCTTATTAAAAGAATGGATGAAGTTTTACCAAATAAAAAAGTTATGATTTACGCAGATCACAACAAGCCTGATTTTATAGATAAAATAAAAGAAGCCGGCTATTGCAATGTATTTCTTGCCAAAAAAGAAGTGTTAACTGGTATTGATACAGTTAAAAAATATCAACTTCATATTCATCAATCGGCAACAAACACTTTAAAAGAAATTAAATCATATTCATGGAAAACAGATAAAAACAAAAGAGTTTTAGAAGAACCAGTTAAATTTATGGATCACGCGATGGATGCAATTAGATACGCTTTACATTCTCATGAAAGTAAATACAGCGATATTACTTGTTTTTCTTTTTAACCGCCGACCTTTTAAATCATCATAAAATATGTTATATAAATATTTGAGTGCAAATTTTGCACATATGTTGCAATTTTTTCATATATTGTGTTATAATGATATTGTATTCATGTTCAGTTGCCTTTTCGAGGAAAAATGTTTAATTTTATCAAATCCAAAATAAGTGACTTTGCAACAAGATCTTTTAGAAGTATAAGTGGAGAAATGTTTGCACGCGGTTTTTCAATGTTTGATATTGAAAGCCGATTTGGCGAAAAAGTTGTTGAACCGTTTAAGCAGGTTGATTTTGTTAATGCTTGTATACGCGAAATAGCTGAAGATATTTCAATGGTTCCATTAAAGATTTATTCTCTTGATAAAGACAATCAAGAAATACCTATTGATTCTAATGATAAATTATATAAGTTGTTCGATAACCCTAACCCTTATATGGGAAAACAGTCATTTATTGAGGGAACAAGCACGTTTACAAATATGAGAGGCGAATGTGTTATTATTGCAGAAAGACCGCGTATTGATGCAATACCTTTAAATTTTTATCCTGTTGATGCCAAATTATTAAAACCTATAATTGATAAAAGAACTAATCATATCATTAAATGGAAATATACTTTTACTACACCAGATGGAGCGCAGCAAGAATATTATTATGAACCTTTTGATATAATTCAAACAAAATTATTTAACCCTTTTGATTTCTTTAGAGGGCTTAACCCTCTTATAGCTTATATGATGAAAGCAAATACGTTATACAACGCCGATATTTATAATGAAAAATTCTTTTCAAACGGTGCGAATGTTTCAGGCTTCTTGCTTGCAAAAGAAGTTATGGGAGAAACACAGCTAAAGCAGCTTGAAGCACACATGAATAAATATAAAGGTTCACGTAAAGCTTTTCAGACAATGTTTATAAACGGAAACGTAGATTATAAACAAGCAAAAGTTACCCATGAAGAAATGCAATTTTTAAAAACAAATTTTCAAAACGGTAAATCTATTTGTATGGCTTATGGAATGAACATCGCAAAATTAGGATGGTCAGACGAGGTTAAAAGTTTTGGCAGTCATAAAGAAATAAACAAAGAGCATTGGGAAGATTGCATACAGCCTCATGGGAATAGACTTGTAAATGCTTTTAATAATCAGTTTATGAGATATATTTATAACGGCAAATATAGAGTTAAATTTGATTATTCAGGTATTGATGCATTAAAAGAAGCTGAAAAAGAAAAGGCTGAAACAGCTAAATTATATTTTAGTATGGCGGTTCCTTTTAATGATATTAACAAAAAATTAAATCTTGGTTTTGAATCGATAGAAGGAGGGGATGTTGGATACTTACCAATTAATCTTATACCTTCAACAGAAATTGGAGGAGAAGAAGAAGAAACAACAACAGACGAAGAAAGCAAAGAAAAAAATTATTTCAATGTATCTAAATTCAAAGAAATAGAAGATAAATTTGTTAATAAATTTTCTGAACATGTTGTTAAAGCAGCAAAAACTAAAATAGAAAAACAAAAAGAAATATATATTAAACTACAAAGGCCTATTGAAAAACAGTTTTTAGGTAAATTAAAAAAATATTTTATAGAGCAACGAAGCAGAGTTATTAAGCGTTTTAATGCTGAATTTAATAAAGATTTAACAAGTGATGTTTTTCAGATCAAAAGCGAAACAGATAAATTAAAAAAAGTTTTGGCACCTTTATTTGAATTAGGTTTAGAAACAGGAGCGCAAAGCATAGCTGAATTGTTAGGTAATGCAGATTTTGAGTTTAAACCGATTGGCGTTTTTGCCGATTTTATAAATTTAAAAATAAAAACTATTCCTAAAATTGTTTTGACTACTATTGAAAATGAGTTGAGAAGGACTATAAAAGAGGGAATTGAAGCCGGCGAAGGTATTAATGAATTAACAGATAGAATAAAAGCTACTTATAGCACTATAGACAGATCGGGAGCGTTAAGAATAGCAAGAACGGAATCGGCATCAGCTATAAGCAAAGGCAGATATGAAGAAATGAAAATTGAAGGTGTTAAAAAACACACCTGGCTCACTGCAGCAGATGAAAACGTTAGAGACGGCCAAAAAGGAACATTTGACCACGCATCATTAGAAGGAATGACAATTGAAATAGGAAAATCTTTTAATGATGATAATTTAAAATTCCCAGGTGATCCAGACGCTTCGCCTGGCGACATCATTAATTGCAGATGTCATACAATACCAGTGTTGGAGGATTAAATGGAAAAAGATAAAAAAGATGTTTTGAAATTAAACGAAAAAGGATTTATTGAAAGCATTGCAGTTGTTAAAAAAATAGATAAAGAGAATTATACTGTTGATGTTGTTGTAAGTTCTGAAGCACTTGACAGACACGGTTCAATTATAAGAATAAAAGGTTGGGAATTGTCAAATTACGCTAAATTGCCAGTATTACAGAATTGTCATAAAGCTTGGGACGTTATGGATACTATAGGCAAAGCGTTAAAAGTATGGAAAGACAATAAAAATAAACAGCTTATTGCAAGATTTCAATATTTTGTTGGCGAAAACAATACAGCCGCTGATTATGCATGGACTATGATCGAAAAATTTGGATTAGCTGCTTATTCAGTAGGATTTCAACCTAAAGATACTGAAAAAATAACTGAATCTGATAAAAAAGAATTTCCTGATCTGTGGGTTATTTTTAATAATCAAGAATTACTTGAGATTTCTCATGTTGGAATACCAGCAAATCCAGAAGCAGTTTTAAATTCTTTTGATCAAATAGAAAATATAAATATCAGGAATGAATATAAAAAGAAATTTAATGAAGAGGAGTGGAAAAAAGCTATGGCAGATTTAAAAATAAAACATTGTGAAATTATAGAATCTTCATATGAAGAAACTGAAACAAAAACAGAAAATACTACTGAAGAAAAAAATATTGATGATACTGTTGTAAAAACATTTGAAAAAGCAATTACAAGATTTTCAGAAACTATGCAAAGAATGACAAATGTTTTAGACGATAAAGTTGATCGTCTTGAAAATGGTTTAAAAGAAAATGCAGATGAAAACTCCGAGGCAGGTTCTCAAAATGATGAACAACTGTCTAACGGAGAAAATAACTCTGATGTTTCTTTAAATATAGAAGACACTTATAAATTATTTGAAGAAGAATTTGTAAACAAATTCAAGAAAGGAGACAAATAAAATGGATAAAATTAAAAAATTATTTGCTGAAATGAGAACAGCAACCGAAACACTTATCGGCGAAACTGTAGAAGCAAAGAAAAAAGAACTGCAGGAAAACATCGATAAGATGGGTGAAGAAATTAAAAAAAGAGTTGATGATCTTGAGGAAGCTGCTAAAAAAAGTCAGAATGTTCCTGGTTTATCAGAAGCACTCGAAAAGAAAAGTTTTGATTTTCAAATTTTCTTTTACAACATGCACAAAGTAAGAAGCACATCAAAAGAAATTAAAACTGTTTTCGAAGAAAATAACGGCGGTTATGAATATGAAGTTTTGAAAGCTATATCTCAACAAAGAGGCATGTCTACCATTATTGGCGAAGACGGAGGTTTCATTGTCAACGATCAGGTGCTTCAAGGCAGTATGATTGAATTTCTTAAACCTAAATCAACACTTATGAAGCTTGGGCCGACTGTATTTTCAAACTTAACAGGCGGACAGTTTATTATCGGAAAACAAACTGATGATGTTGCTGCTTCATGGGGAGGCGAAGGTAAATCTTTATCAGAAACACAGATTAAAGCAGGAAAAGTTATTTTAAGGCCTAAAAAAATTGGAACTTTGGTTATAGTTCCAAATGAATTTAAACAGAGAAATACTATTGTTGGTGTTGATGCGTGGATCAGAAAACAGCTACAGGAAAAAATTGCACTTGCTATTGATGCAGCTGCTTATTACGGAAGCGGAAACGAATATGAACCGCTTGGCCTTGCAAATAGAGATGGAATTAAAATCATTTCAATCGGAACAAATGGCGGTTTATTTGATTTTGACACAGCTCTTGATATGCAAGCATATACAATGGAAACAGATTCATATGATGAAAACGGTAATAACGGTTGGTTGATGCACACTAAAGTTATGAATAGAATGCGTAAAATAAGAATTGCAAATTATTCAGCTCAAACAGATGGGACATATGTTACACCGCCTTTAATGTCTGTTAAGAAATTAAGGGAAATGTTAGGCGAAAATATGCAGTATACAACTTTATTACGAGACGATCTTACAAAAAATGCAGGCACAAATCTTTGCGAAGCATATTATGGCAACTGGGAAAATATGTTTGTAGGATTTTGGAACGGTTTAAAATTTGCTGTTTCTGATGATTATAAATTCAATACAGATGAATACGCAATTAGGGTTACACAGGAATGTGACATCAATGTTGCGCATATCGAATCATTTTCATATTGTAAAGACGCTGATCCAGCGGCATAATTTTAAGAAAGGAGAAATATTATGAGTTCATTAGTAGGCGAAAGAATTAAAGTAATGCAAACACTAAAAGCACAGTCAAATGCTAAAGATGGCGTTGCTGAAGATGGTGTTGGCGTAGACAGAACAGGATTTCATTCAGCGGTATTGGCTTTTAATTTAGGAGCAGCAAGCGGAACTCCAACAAGTTATACAGCAGCTGTAAAACTTCAGGAAAGCGATGATAATGCATCTTTTTCAGATGTTTCTGGTCAAGCCTTAGCTTTGACAGATGCAGATGAAGATACATTATCTTTACTTGATGCAATAGATTTAAGAGGTTTAAAACAATATATCAGAGCTACGGTTACAGTTACATTTACTGGTGGAACTTCGCCAGAAGCTGTTTATGCTTGCAATATTATACTCGGAGATGCAGACGCAGAACCGGTATCATACTAAAAATAAAAAATAATTTAAGCCGGGCTTCGGCTCGGCTTTTATTTGGAGGAAAATATGGCAAAAGATTTTAATATTATTAAAGCAGATGAAAAAATTATTACAGAAGTAAAAAAAGGTAAAATATATAAAGAAAAAAGAAACAATGGTTTTGTTTCAAAAGGCGAAGGTCACAAAATAGTATTAACAAAACTTGAATATATGAAAAATTTGCACAAATTAAAATACATTGATGCATACGAAGAAAAACCTGCTAAAAAACCTATTGCAAAACCTAAAGAAGAAAAACCTGCTGCAAAATATAAAAAGAAAGATAAAGAATAATGAATATACGTCACACAGCAATGATTTCACCGCTTAATTATCCAATGGGTAAACCTGAAGAAGTTAAGAAAGATGATGATAAAAAGAAGGAAAGCAAATAATGCCAATAGCACTTATTTCAGTTGATGATCTAAAAAGAGCGTTAGGAATGCAATCTTGCAATGATTCTGAAGTTGATGATGAATTACAAGAAATAATTTACGATACTTCTGAAGACATTGAAGAATATTTAAATCGTAAGTTGAAAAAAGAACCGCGAATATTTAGAACAACAAGCGGTGAAATTAATACTTTTTTACCTGCATATCCTATTGATGAAAGTGAGACATTTTCAATAACGGTTGATGGAATAGTTTACGAAAAAGATACTGATTATTTTGTATGGCCGGATACCGGAATTGTTGAGTTTTATTTTCCAGATTATCCGATAGAGCCTAAAAATATTACCATCAATTATACTGGCGGTTATGAAGAAACAACAAGTATCTTAAGTGTTCCTCGAGGAATAAGAAAAGCTGCAAAATTACAGTGTATGTATGAATATCAAAATAAAAATAGAGTTGGCCAAAAATCTGTTTCTTATTCAGATGGAAGCGTAACGCAATTTGAAACAGGTCAATTTATAACAAGAGTAAAAGATATATTAAATAAATATAGGAAAATAACAACAGGATACTGATGAATTTTACAATAACTTTAGAAGATAAAAAACTTAAAATAAACTTAAAGAAAATGACTAAAACAATTTTTAACGCCGTGATCAAAGAGATGAAAAATCAAAGCGTTAAATTAACTAATTATACTAAAATTCATCATTTAAGAGGCGGAACAACAGATAGTAAGCTTAGAGTAAGAAGCGGACAATTATTAAGGACTACACGCGCAAAAAAGACTGAAAAACAATCAGGAATTATAAAAGGCGGTGTTGTGTTCGGTGTTAAATACGCATCGATACACGTAGGAAGAAAAGGACAGGTAACAACTATAAAAGCTAAACCGGGTAAAGCGTTAAGCATTCCATTACCTCCTGCATTAACTCCTGCCGGCGTATTGAGAAAACCGCCAAGAGAATACAACGATCTGCAAATGATAAAAAGAGAAGGCCGACCGCCTTTATTGGCAAAAATATTTAAAAATAAAGTTGTGCCTTATTTTGTATTAAAAAAATCAGTTAAAGTTAAAAGTAGGGTGCATCCCGAAGATATTTTAAACGCAAACAAAAACAGTATTATATCAGGTTTTAGAAAAGCAATAACAGAAGCTATTGAAAGGAAGTTGGCAAGTGGCCAGTAACAGACAAAACATAATTGAAGATATAAAGACAACATTAGAAGCTATTGTTGATGGATCTGGTGATTCTATTTTTCAGCAAGTTAAAATTAAAAAACTTGAAATGCCAGATCTTGACGTTGTTTGTCAACCTGCAGCTTTTATATTTCCAGCTGAAGAAAATTTATTGATAAATGAAACTGATGGAGATAGGCCGCAATTAGGAAAAGATAACTGGCATTTTTATGTTGATATTGTTTTTTTCGGCAAAAATATAGATGCTGAAGATTATTTAAAATATATTCATGATGCATTGGAAGTAGATCCGCGACGTGGCGGATATGCAGAAATAACAAAAAGATTTTCATACTCACCATTTTCAATTGAGGTGATACCCGATACAATGGCTGGTATGATAACGTTTAAAATTTTTCATAGAACAAAATATAAGGATATGTAATAGGAGGTAATTATGTCACAAGCAGAAGGTGGTAATCTGCAATATGTTATTGATAATGAATTAGTATTTAAACAAACACCGGTTGTAAAAGATGGACGAATTTTTCCATTAGTTATAGAAGGGCTGCAGCTTAAACGAGAACTTTTAGAATCTCAAGCATTGAGAGCCGGAAGAAATCCACAGCAGCCAGGAACAGGAAACTTTGATATTTCAGGCGATATAAATGTTGAGTTTAACCCGTTTTTTACAAGGATTTTTTATCATCTTTTGGGTGGTGCTGTAACTGTTGATAATGGTGACGGAACTTATACGCACACTTTTAAAATAGGCGCATTGCCTCCTGGTATGGTTGTTGAAAAAGGTTGGACTGATATCAGCAAATATTTTGTTTATAATGGTTGTAGAATCAATTCAATGAGTATGGATATTATTCCCGGCCAATTATTGACAGGAGTTATAAATATTCTTGGCGCTAAGTTAACGCCTCCAGCGGGCGCAAGTATTTTCCCTGCTGTAACAGATACAGGGCACAACCCTTTTTCTGAATTTGATACAGTTGGTGCACAATTTTTATTATCAAGCGTTGCATTAGGAACAGCAACAGAACTTAATTTTACATTTAATAATGATCTTGAAAGAACAAATGTTATAGGCGCACAAGGTGAAGCTGCAGGAATACCGGCCGGTAAAGTTGCTATCGAAGGAACATTAATAACATTATTTGAAGATACTACAATATATGATAAAGGTTATAACTTTACAGAAGAAAGTTTATCTGTTGTTTTGCAAAAAGGAACAGGAGACGGATCTCTTGGAAATGAAAAATTAAAAATTGATTTTCCTGAAATTAAATTCACTGTTGAAGATCCAATTGCAGATACACCACGCGGCATTTTATTAAACTCACCATTTAGGGCGTTTTATGATAATGATGCAGGGGTTTCAGCTATGATCATTACATTGGATAATACAGAAGCAACAGTTTAAGGGGTTATATGAGAGAAAATAAATGTTACGTTATAGGTGATAAAACTTTCACACAAAATAAACTTAAAACAGGTCAATGGGAGCAGTTAGTTGAAGTTTTTGAAAGTATTGATTTAAAAGAAATACTTTTAGATATTCAAAACAACCCTGATTATATTAAAATAATCAAGGCACTTGGTAAAAATGTCATAAAAGCTGCCGCAATAATAATTGTTGATAAAGAATCAAGTCTTGCTGAAAAAGATTTAAATGAGGTTGAAAATTATTTAAGAAATAATTCTTATCCTGAAGATATAACAGAAATTGTTAAAGATTTTTTTTACTTCAACCCGATTCACTCAAATTTCAACGATCTAAAAATGAAGTTCGGGGAAATAAAAGACCAAATAATAGAATCAATAAGCAAAATAGACTTCCTGAAAGATCTTGCAGTAAATCTCAAAAAACTGCCAGTGTAAAATTTAGAGATGTAATTGTTTTATTGTGTGACGGGGATATTACAAAATTAAAATATATTTTGTGGGAAACTACACCAGACGAGTTAGAACCTTATCTTAAATTTAAAATTAGAGATAAGGTTTTTCGTGAAAAATTAAACGCTGTATTGTGTGCTTTTGGAATACGAACAGAAGAAGAAGAAAGACAATGCAGTAAAATACATAATGACGATTTATATGAGGCTATTCAATGGCAGAAACGTCAATTAACATCATAATAGATGCTATTAACAGAACTGAAAAAACTTTTAAAGATACAGTAAGCAGTTTTGATACTTTATCTAATTCTGTTGCTTTAGCAGCAGGAAAATTTTTAGTTATTAAAAATGCTGCTGAACAGTTTTTCAATTTAGTTGTTGGCGTTGCTCAACCTGCTTATGATGCTGTTGAAGAATTTAACTTATCTATTGCTAAAATGACAGCTCTTATTATTGGATTACAAGACACAACAGGTAATGATGATATTGCAAGTCAATATCAAAGCGCAAATAATTACGCCAAAGAACTTGTTTTAACACTTGAAAAATTAAGTGCCGAAACTCTTGCTACCGGAAAAGAAACGCGACTTATAGCTGAAGAATTATTAAAACAAGGTATAATAATAAAAAATACTGTTAAAGAATACGAAGCGTTAAAAAATATAACAAATGCAGTTGCTACAATAGCGGCAGGATCATTGAACAGAGAATTGCAAGTAAGGGAAGAAATAAGAAGTTTAGTATCAGGAACATTAAGGCCCGGCTCTGAATTGGCTCGATTGATAAATACTCAAACAGGAGATTTAAAAGGACAGCTTGAAATATGGAAATCAACTGGATCGGTAATTGAAAATCTTGGTAAACAAACAGCCGGATTTGGAAGCATATCGAAAGATATTCAAGGAACTTGGGCGGTTATAGGAACTACTCTTGAAACTATACAAAAACGTATATTAAGAGAAGGATTTAAAAGCACTTATGAAGCAATAAACTCAACTTTAACCGATATAAACAAATTACTCGATGATCAAAGCGAATTAATATCTAATTCATTAAATAAAGCTTTAGTTTCAACAAGAGGAATAATTGAATCTATATTTATTATTTTAGAAACTTCTTTAAAACCTATTTTGACAATAATAAAACCTTTATTACCTTTGGTTAATCTTATTGCCGAAGGAATAGGAGTTACAGCATCTATTTTACCTGCTGTTTTACAATTATTTAAAGATATTGCTGTTGTATTAAATGGCATTGTAAATTTAATTACTTTAACCGGAATAGGAATAAAACAATTAACCAGTTTTGATTTAAAAGGGTTTACAAACACTCAAAAAATACTTGAAGCTCAAAAAGATTTAATTGAAAAAGATTTTAATAAAGCATTAAATGATTTTGATAAAAATTTAACTAAGACTGCAAATAAATTTTTTAATATAACTACAGAGCCAGAAACAGAAACCAAAACACCTACAGCTAAAAAACCAATCGAAGAAACAGAAGTAAGAACACTAAGAATAGATGTTAAAACATCAAAAGCACAACAACAAATTCAAGCTAAATTAAAACTTGATGAAGAACTTTTTAAGATACAGGAAAAGAATTTAGAATTATCTTTTCAAAAACAGGAAATAACCGAAAAAGAATTTAATAAAAAGAAAAGAGATTTATCGTTTGAAAGATTGCAAACAACTATAGAATCTTTAGAGTTGAGCAAAAATGTTTTAAAAAACGATCTTGATGAAAAGTTAAAAGTATTACAGACCGAAAAAGATAAACTGAAAGAAACAGCAGATTATAAAAAACAAGTTGCCGCTATAGATGCTCAAATATCTGCGCAGCGCGCAAATATAGTTAAAACTAACATACAAGCTGAAATTGATATATTAAAAAAAGCAGCTGATATTGATAAAGAGCGAATACAGGCATCTCAAAAAAGTTTTGAAGAACAATTAAAAAGACAACGCGAAATAAATGAAATTTTATTGCAAAACTCTAAAATAACACCTCTTGAAGCCAAACAACAAGAAATTGATATTGAAAGACAAATCATTGAATTTAAAATAGAAAGCTTGAAAAAAACTAAAGATATTACTGTATCAGAAAAAGAAAGAATTAAAATTGATGGTGAGTTATTGCAATTACAAAATAGTTTAAGCGATTCTGAAAAAGAATTATTACAGTTGCAACAAGCAAAACAACAAACATTACAATTAGAAAAAGATCGCGTTATTGCTTTAACTGAAGAAAAATTGAAACTTGCTGAATTAAAAAATGATTATGATGAAGTTTTAAATTTAAAACAAGAATTATCTAAATTAAGGTTTGAAAGAGCTGTTTTAGATACAGGTATAACACCTGATTTTGAAAAAGTATTAGCAGATACAGCAGCATTTCAGCAAAAGCAATTTGAACAGCTTAAAACTCCTTTTGGTGCTTTAACAGCAGGTTTTGATGAAATAGTTGCAAAATTTAAAGATACTTCATCACAAATGCTTGATATAGGTCGAAATTTAGCGCAAGGATTACAACAAACTTTTGAAGATACTTTTTTCAATGTTATAACAGGGCGTTTTGACAGCATAAGAAGCGCATTAAGTTCTTTGGTTGATCTTATTGCACGCGAATTATCAAGAGTTGCATCTCAACAGCTTGTATCTCAAATAACACCGGGATTAACAAGTTTATTTGGCGGTATTTTTCATGACGGCGGTATTGTTTTAGATACTCCTGTATCGAGATTAAAACGATTTCATAATGGCGGTTTAAATAATGACGAAAGAATGATTGTGGCTCAAACTGGAGAAGGCATTGTATCAAGAAATGGCATGGCATCACTTTTTAATGCTCTTAATAAGGGTAATTTAAATAATGCAAATCAAGGACAAAGTATTGACACAAATGCGCTTGTAAATGGAATAGCTGCAGCAATACAAAAGCAGCCGATAACAATAGTAAATAATTTAGCTCTTAAAAAAGGTATAGAGGATTATTTAGATTCACCGTCAGGGCGCAAAAAAATAAACAGTTTTCAAAATGATATTCAATAGGTGATAATATGTCTTATCAAACAGGAATAGCAAGCGATAGAATTGATTTATCGGATAAAATAGTAACTTTTGCATCTGCAAACGGATGGACTGTTTTAAAAAACGACGTTTATTCCGCACCTGATAAAGAAGTATTTTTAAGATCACCGTCAATAAACGGAAAAGATATTGTAATTGGATGGCAGACAAAAATTGTTTCGGGTGTAAATTATGTTTTGCAATTAACCGCTTGCCCTTTATATCAAGGCAATTCTTTCGGTTTAAATCAATACGAATTGGCACCAGGAACAAACGCGTATATTAAATCATCAAATATCGCTCATACATATCATTTCTTTATTAACGATAAAAGATTAGTTGTTGCAACTTTTGATTTTCCTGTTTATTTAGGATATTTAAGAGCATTTGCAAATAAAACTGATTGGGAAAAGCCTATTATTGTTGGTTATAATATGATTCCTTTTAGAACGAATCATTTTATAGTCAATGCTTTTGGCGGAGAAAACACATCTTTTAAATTATTGTTAAATGATAACACTTGGGAAAGCGGAGAAAGTCAGCCAATTATCGATAAAACAGGAAAAGGATTTTTTCCAAGTTTTACATCTGTTTTTAATAATATGCCAGATGGCACAGCAATGTGCTCGCCTTTAAACATTTATGATACTTCTCAAGATGGTTATTCAGGCGAGTTATATAATTTCTTTTGGGTAAACAGCGCAACACCGGTTACAAGCGATGAAATAAATATAAACGGTGATTTGTATTATGTTTTTCAACAAAATACTGTTTCTTTATGTGTGGGTAAATAATGGGATTTGAACAAGGCAGCTTAACAAGTAACGTAGAACTCATAACAAAACTTAACGCTTTTGCTGTTGGTGTAGGTTGGATATTAGATAAAGTAACTGCTGATGAACTTTATTTGCATTCTTTAGGTGAATCGGGCGGAGAAAGTTTATATTTTTCTTTTAAAACAGAGAATCATCCAAATGTTATAGGCGATGCATTATTTGAAATAATAGGGAATACAGGATTTAATGGCGGTTCTGCATGGAATAATCAGCCAGGTAAATCAATAGTTGGCGGTTTTGATAATATATCTTTAGCGTGCTTAAAAACAACAGGAGCATCAAGATATTGGTTCTTTGGTGATAAGGATATAATAAATATTGTGCTTGATATTGACGGAACAAATTATCAACATATTTGGTTTGGAGTTTTAGAAAGAACATTTACTTATAACGGTGGTCAGGCTTACGGTTGTAATTTTGGATATTATGATCGATTCAGAATTTTTAACGCTGCCGATACAAGAACTTATACAAATACATTAAATAGAAACCCTTATGGCGGTAAAACATTGGCTGCAATGTCAGTTTATTACGAAACCGTTTGGTCGCCTAATGTAAATACTGAAGATTCTCCTAACCCGAATTGTTATGCAACTTTTAATTTTCCATCAACTTATGGGCCAGGCCTTGTATTAAATTCTTATCATGATTTTTTTAACAGTGAACTTACTAATATTGGAGTGAGCACAGTAAACGGATATTTGCCTTGCGAACCGATTTATTATTCAACATATACTTTACCAAATAGGTTTTTAATAGGTCGATGCAAAGGTTTATGGATTGCAAAAATAACAGGAATAACACCGTCTACAGAACTTAAATACTTTGGAAAATTTTATATGGTGTTTCCTTTTTCAAAATTAAATCAAGATGATGTAGGTATTTTAATAAGGAAAATAGTTTAATGGCAATATATGGCGGATATTTATTAAAATCATTCAGAGATGTATATTTTTCATCAGTTGAATTAAATCCAAGCTCAAAAAGCTTAGGATATATTGATGCTGAAATAATTTTTGAAATAGAGATTAATAATAATACTGGCGAAACAAAAACTTTAAACGATATCACATTTACAAATTTAACAGGCGTTTCGTATTCAGGTATTGTTTTGCCTTATGTTTTAATTGACGGCGATTCAGTATCGGTATTTATAACAGTGCCAAAAGAAGGAGATCCAAGTTTAAGTGGTATAATAAATTTTGAATTTGCAGATGGAACCAGTGAATTTTCATTATCTGGAGTAAGAGGTATATTTTTCCCTTTTTTTGCTCAAGAAAATTACAGCGAAGGAATTATACATCAGACCGATATTTTCGATGCAGATGACAGCGCAGAGATCAGAACAAATATTTTTGATGATCCTTTGCATACAAATTCTTTTATTATTCCAGTTGAAACGATACGAAAGCTTGTTTTATTGCAAAATACGCTTCGATACGGGCGCGATAAGAGCTTTATTATTCCTCTTTGGTATTCGGCAGCCAAATTGACAGCAAATGTTAATATAGGTGCAACCATAATTCCTTCTGAAGCAGAATTTAAAGAGTTTGATATGGAATCAGCTTTTATTTTTAAAGATGAATTTAATTTTGAGATAGTAAGCGTTAACTCTTTTGCAGCTAATCAGGTTATTCTAAATAATGGAATTGAAAACGCATATGATACAGGTGATTTTATTATACCTGTTTATTTTGGAACTATAGAAGGAAACGCCGATACACCTTTCAGAAATGACGGTTGGTCAAAAGAAGTTGCAGTAAGTTTTTTGGAGTTCAGATAAATGGCTTATTTGGGTTATGAAATATTATTAGATCAGGTTACCGAAGTCAATAAACCTTCAATTAATATAATTGGAAATTTTGAAAACTTTGGTAAACTGTCAACCAAAAGACAGATCTTGACAATATCTGAAACTATTGACGGCCAACAGTTTACTTTTGTTCAGGAAAATGATGAGGATAGGTATAATTTAAGATTATTTTTTAATACCGTTAAAGGCCGTAAAAACCCTTTTTGGTTACCTTCATGGAAAACTGATTTTAAATTAAGCCAAACAAACGCAGGCGCAAGTTTATATATTGAAAACGATAAATATACAGAATACTTTGAAAATTTAACAGATATGCATATAATATTTAGAGATGGTTATGATCATCCTACAAAAATTGTTTCGATTGCTGAAGTTGATGAAGATGAAGAATTTTTGGTTGTTGACAGCGTTCCTGCTTCTGGGTTGCCTTTAGATTCTGAAATCGGTTTTTTATATTTTGTTAGATTTAATCAGGATAATTTGATTTTTGAACATGTTGAAAATGAAAAAAGTTTATGCACATTAACATTTAAAGAATTAAGAGAGGAAATGCCTTGAAATATAATCTTTATGATTTTTATATCGGTTCTCAATATTGGTATTACACAGACAACGCTGCCGGCGATGTTTCGTATAATGGTCATAATTATATAGCTATTGGTATTGATCGAACAGAGGTAATTTATAATAATCCTACAGAAGATTTACAGATCACCGTTCCTTTTGGAACTCAACCTATTTCACAAAATATAATTAAAGCTAATGACAAGGCGATAAATGTTACTGTTTATGAAAGTGATGGAGTTGATACAGATATTATTTATAAAGGCGAAATAGTATTATCTTTATACGACAACAGAAAACGCATTAAATCGCGTATCAAATCAATAGAAACATCACTAAGATCAACAATTCCTCAAAAAGTATTTTCTCCAAATTGCACTCATAATTTATATGACAAAAATTGTGGGTTATCTGAAAATACTTATAAAATTACAATAACCGGAGCAGCTGCTTTTTCAAGACTGTCTTATGGCGATAACTTTTACAGCTCAACTGATCTTAATATTTTAGAAGGTTGGGGAGATTACAGAGATTTTAGTTATGGCGTTTTAAGAATTAATGACGGTGAAGAAACACTACAAATTACAAAACAAACAAATGCAGGAAGTTTGACGACCGTTTACACATCAACTCCAAGAGTAACCGAAATAGATGCAAGTTCAAAGCTTGAATTTATAATCGGTTGTGATCATACAAAAGATACATGTTATAATATAAATAACATTGAAAGATTTGGGGGTTTTCCAACAATTCCTCAAAACGATCCTTATTACGATTTACCGGGAGGTTAAAAAGTGGCTTTTGGTTTTTTTGGTTTATTTTTAGCATCAGTTGCAACTTCTTATGTAGCTTATCTTTTAAAGCCTAAGCCACAGATTCCTGAAGCACGCAAACCTAATGTTGATAATGCTGATGTTCCTCCCACTCAATACGGAACTGTAATCCCTCGAGTTTATGGAACTGCAAAAGTAAAAGGTTTAATTATTTGGGTTGATAAATTGCAAACAATACCTATTTATTCAAGGCAAACGGTAGGCTCAACATGGTGGGGAAAAAAGAAAAAAGAAGATGTTTTATCGGGATATCAGTATAAATTATCTTTTGCAGTTGCTTTTCACGCCGGAGAACCTTATTACGATAATGTTATAGATGCAGGCATAAAAGCATTGTATTATGGAGGTCAAGAAGTTTGGAGTGGAAACGCTGCAGGCGGATCAACTTATGTTACGATAAAAAATCGCGGTAAAATAAATATTCATGGCGGTGTTTCGCCTCAAGCAACAGATCCTTTAATTGATGCTAAAACACCGTTAACACCCGGTTATTCAGGTATAGTTTATGCAACTTTTGAGGATTGGGATTTAGGTGATGCGCCACAATTAAAACCTATTGAAATGCTTATAAAAAATGAGATAGAAAACTTTGATATGATAGGCGATGACGTTAATCCTGCCGGTATAGTTTATGATATGTTGACAGATGTTACTTATCAGCTTAGTTTAGATTCTTCTTTAGTTGATCTTGCTAATTTTCAGGCTGTAGCCACTGTTTTAGAAACAGAAGGCTTAGGAATGACGATTACAATGAGAAGCCAAAGAACAGCGCAACAATGGATTGAGGAAATTTTACGACACATTGACGGAATGTTGCAATTCAACAAATCAACAGGTAAATTTCAAATAAAATTATTACGTGATGATTATGACGAAGGTCTGTTAACTGTTTTTACAGAAAGCGAGATAAAAGATTTTCAATTAGAGCGAAAATCATGGTCAGAAATAACAAACGATTTAACGGTATCTTATACAAATAGATCTGCAAATTATATTAAATCATCACTTTCAACAGTAAATCAGGCAGCTCAAGCAATGGCCGGACGAGTTAATAGAGAAAACTACGATTTTATGGGAATAACAACTTTTGCAAACGCTCAAAAGGTATTGCAAAGATTAGTAAACAAAGAAAGCAGGCCTTTAGCATTTATAAAAATGGCTGTTCCTTTTGCTTTAGGAAAAGATTTTAAGCAGGGCGATGTATTTAAAATTCAATATTCTTTATATGACATTTCATCTTTTATAGTTCGTGTTCTTTCTGCTACATCGGGAGAAAATGACGATAATACAATAGAGTTAGAGGTTGTCGAAGATGTTTTTGCAACACCATACACAGGTGATTTTATAGAACAAGACAATGAATATGTTCCAACAGATTACACTATAACCAAAATAGATGAATGGAAAATTTTTGACAGCCCTGTTCAAATTGATTCAACAGGAAGAAGCGTTGTAATTTTACCCGTAAAAAATTCAGAGTTTAGCTTTGCTGCAAAAGCTTATATGTCAGAGGATGGAGGAACAACTTATACAGAAATATCATCTTTAAGTTATCCTTATTGCGGGCGTTTAAACGGTGTTTATCCTATAGATACTTATGAAGTTGATAGATTTGTTGGTTTTAGAGTTGATAATATTTATGGCCTTGATTTTCTAAGCTCATTAACAGAGGATGAATTTCAGGAAAGAAATTATTCATCAATATTAAATAATGAGTTTATTTCTTTCAAAAACATTGATCTTGTTTCAGGTGATACTTATTCTATTATCGGAATAACACGAGGCGAATATGATACAAACGCACAGGCTCACGTTAATGGTGAGTTGTTGTTTTTATTAAATATGCCTAACCCGTTTACAATTTGCCCTATTTCTGATACATTAAATAGTTTTAAATTGAAAATAGTTCCACGAACACCATTCAGGGAAATAAGCGACGATGATATTGATGATGCTGATGTTATCGATTACGTTTACACAGAACGAAATAGAACTTTAATAAATCCGACATTTTTGAAAGCCGAAAGAGTTGGTAATGTAAATAGTTTAGTCTGGGAACAAATTGCATGGGAAGCCGGAGCCGATTATTTTCCAGTTGACAGCCGGCCTGCATCAAATATTATTCAAAACGGTTTTTTTGAGTTAGTAATTAACGGAGCAAATGCTATAAATTTAACAGATTCATTTTATGAAGAAACAACAAGCATTACAACAACTTATCAGGTAAGAACAAATATGCAGGGATTTTATACAGATTACGCAAGTGTAACATTAACAATATGAGGTGATTTATGGATATACTATCAACAATAGCCAACAATTCAACAGCATGGCTGCATATTATAAACAGCAATTCTGAAAAAATTGATGAAAGATTAATAAAACAAGATTTAAAAGCAAATATACCTGCTTTCGGTAAAGGATATCGATTATTTTATGCAACTGATACTAAAGAATGGTTTTATGATAATAATGCAGCATGGGTTAAATTAGGCGTTATTTTAATCGGTGCTTTAGGAAGTCGTCCGGCTGCAGGTAATCAAAACAGTTTATTTATAGATGAAAGTTCACGAGAGTTTTATATTGATGACGGCGCAGCTTGGCAATTGGTTAAAGCTGAAGGCACAGTTTCACCCGATGAAGTTCAAGCCGTTTGCATGAGTATTTGTGCATAATGAGAATAATAGAATTTAGGAGGATTTATGGCTTTAACAAGAAAAGTTTTATATTTTGGTCAATTAGCATCCGCAAAAGCTGATATTTATGTTCCTTCGGGTGTTAAAGGATTTGTTCATAATCTAACAATACATAATACTGGCGTTACAACCGAAAAAGTTGTTTTATATTATAATGATGGCGCAAATGAATATAAATTTATAAATGTTGATATAAATTCAAACGAAACTTTATTTATTGATTTTCGTGGCGAAGGCTTTGTTGTTGAGTATGGTGAAAAAATAAC
>Ga0272441_10004584_pt1 | contig 24850 bp, 23 predicted proteins | sample SSMProp6N_FD_193582 | JGI IMG/M metagenome (GOLD analysis project Ga0272441, IMG submission 193582) | Marine sediment archaeal communities from Little Sippewissett salt marsh, Falmouth, MA, United States - SSM-Prop-6N | ecosystem: Environmental > Aquatic > Marine > Wetlands > Sediment ...
ACGGTGCCGCCGGGGTCGGACTTGTCTCATGACGCTCCGGCCCCCGAAGCGGGCCAGCTGACTTGCAGCGCCGCACGTACATGTCCCCCTTTTCTTCGGCGTGCCATAGCATGATACAACGCCCCGCGTTGATCGGCAAGGGGCTGGGCGACCCGGGTCGCTGCCTAGCCCCCCACAATCCTTTGACATTCGCCGCCCATGGGTTAACCTAGTGGCGTGACCCGGCCGGCCCCAGGGAGGTCAGCGTGAGCGACCCCGAGAAAGTCAAGTACGTGGTGGCCCTCCAGTGTCAGATGACGAAGACGCGGTGCAGCGGTTTTTTTTGCGAGAACGCCTTCACCAACCGCCAGGACCGCTACGCCGACTACCCGGCCGACGCCCCCGTGCGCTTCATCGCCATGGACTGCGGCGGCTGCCCGGGCAACCTCGTGCTGCCGCACCTCAGGCATCTCCAGAAGTGCCTCAAGAAGAACTGCGGCATTGAGCCCGCCGAGGTCGTCGTGCACCTGTCGAGCTGCATGGCCCTCTCGAACTACCACGGCCCCGCGTGCCCCCACCTCGACAGAATCAAGACGCTCGTCGAGCGCTCCGGCTTCCGGTACGTCGAGGGCACGAGGATATCCCCCACCGCCGAGAAGCGCCGCCAGGAGGGCGTCTACGAGTAACCCCCGGAGTCAGCGGCTCTTGCCCGACAAGCTCATCATCACCGTAGCCCCCACCGGCAACGTCCCCACGAAGGAGATGAACCCGGCGACGCCCCTCACGCCGGCCGAGATTGCCGACGACATCGCCGAGTGCGCGCGACTCGGGGCCTCGGTCGCTCACATCCACGCGCGGAGCCCCGACGGGCTGCCGACGCAGTCGCGGGACGTGTATGCGGCGATACTCGATGAGCTGGCGTCACGCGATACCGGCGTCATAACGATGATCTCGACGGGCGCGCGCGGCGGCGGCACGAGGGCCGACGAACGCGGGGCGGGGATGGACCTCGGCTGCGAGATGGCCTCTCTAGCGACGGGATCGTCAAACTTCCCCGACCGCGTGAACGCGAACCCGCCCGACGTCATCGAGGCGCTCGCCCGGCGCATGCGGGAGTGCGGCGTCAAGCCCGAGATAGAGTGCTTCGACGTGGCGATGATCTCGAACGCGGCGGCGCTCGCCGAGCGCGGCCTGCTCGACGAGCCGCTCCATTTCAACATGGTGATGGGGGTGCCGGGGTCGATCCCCGCGACCGAGCGGAATCTGGAGTTCATGGTCGAGTCGATCCCGCCGGGCTCGACCTGGTGCGCGTGCGCGATCGGCCGCGCGCAGGTGCCGATTCTCACGGCGGCGATCGGGATGGGCGGCCACGCGAGGACGGGGCTGGAAGACACGCTGCTCTTCGAGAAGGGCGTGCCGGCGACGAACGCGATGCTCGTCGAGCGCGTCGTGCAGATGGCTCACGAGGCCGGACGAGAGGTAGCCAGCCCGGACGAAGCGAGGATCATGCTCGGGCTCCGGCCTGCCACGTGAAGGAGGTGCACGGATGGTCCAGCTGCTGACGCTGCTGTCGGCCGTGGGCGCGGTTATCGCCGCGATGGGTGCGTTCCTGTCGTCGCGCGCGACGCGCAAGGCCGCCGAGGCCGAACTGTTCTCGAATTTCATGGAGGACTACGGCGGGGCCGAGATGCGCGAGGCGATGGACGCCCTCACCGACTGGCGCTCGAAGCACAAGTCGGCGTGGAAGGCGGACTTCAAGGCGGCGCTCGCGGCGGACGACGCGGACGCCCTCGCGGTCAACAACGCGAGGCGCCTGCTGAAGTACTACTTCCTGAAGGCGCTCAGGCTCCACGACGCCGGCTACGTGACGAAGTGGTTCCTTCGCCAGGTCTGCAACGTGGACGGCATCAACATCCTCTACGACACGGTCGAGCCGCTGGACCTCATCGCCAACCCGAACGAGCGGCAGTCGCAGCTCCACCGGCTCCAGCAGATATGCCCGCGCTACGGCCAGGGCTACACGAAGCAGGCCGAGGCAACGGGCACGTACGAGCGTAGCGCATGAACGAGCCCGCCTCGCCACGCCGCTTCTGGACGGAACTCGCCGCGAGGCTCGTCGCCGAGGCGGTCCACTACTTCCAGATACTGCTGATGACGGCGCTCGTGACCGCCGTGCTGCTGCCCGGCGACCGGGGCTGGGCGGCTGCCTTCCTGAGCGCCGGGGCGTGGTGCGCGCCGCTGCCCGTAGGCATCGGCTACGCCGTCAATGTGCGCGCGGAGAATCACAACGCGTTCGGCTGCCGCCTCCGGAGCTACGGCGTCGCGGCCGCCGCGATGGCGGCTCTCTTCGCCGTCTTCCCGCCGGGCTGGGCTTGACACCTACGCCGCCGCACCTAGAATCGCGCCCGCTGCATTGGGGAGATTCGACATGGCCGAGATGACCAACCGCGAGCGCATCCTCGCAGTCGTCCGCGGCGATATGCCCGACCGGGTCCCGTTCGCCCAGTACTCGGGCTGCGGGGGGCCGGACGAGGCGATATGGGCCGAGGTCGGCCGCGAGAAGATGGGGCTCCTCGCATGGGTCCGGCCGCACCGCTTCGAGCATGACAGGTGCGGCATAGAGGTCGAGGAGATCGAGCGCTCCGCCAACCGCGGCTGGCGGCGAACGATCCACACTCCCGTGGGCGAGCTCACCGAGATCAAGCTCACCGAGCCCGTCCTGAACTCGTCGCACATCGCCGAGCACTTCGTCAAGGAGCCGGAGGACTACCGCGTCCTGCTCGAGTTCTTCCGCGACATCGAGGTAGTTGAAGCCCACGAGCAAGTGGAAGAGATGGCCGCGAAGCTCGGCGACGACGGGCTGCCGCACGTCACCGTCGGCCGCACGCCCTTCCAGCAGCTCTGGGTCGAGTGGGTCTCGATCGAGAGGCTGTGCCTGCACATGCTCGACGAGCCCGGACTCATGCGCGAGGTGACGGACGCCATCGGCGATCTCCTCCGGCGGGTATTCCGCATCGCCGTCGACTCGCCAGCGCCCTATCTCGTCTTCGGCGACAACGTCACCGCCCCCATCATAGGCGAGCAGTACTTCCGCGAGTACTGCGTCCCGTTCTACGACGAGCTGGCAGGAATGATCGACGACGAGACGCGGCCCGTCTTCGTGCACATGGACGGGGACCTGAAGCCCATCGCGGCGGCGATCTCGGAGTCGCGCGTCGGCGGGATGGACTCCTTCAGCCCGCCGCCCGACAACGACACATCCGTCGCCGAGGCGATAGCACAGTGGCCCGGCATGCGCATCTGGGCGAACTTCCCATCGAGCGTCCACCTCGCCGAGCCAGACGCGATCTACGCCAAGGCGATGGAGCTCCTCGACGAGGGCGGCCGCACGGGCCGGCTCCAGATACAGATATCCGAGAACGTGCCGCCGGGGCGCTGGAAGGTGAGCTACCCCCAGATCGTCCGGGCCATAGACGATTACAGCAAGGCCTAGGGCCGTGCCGCGGGCGGCTATGTGGCACTCGGCCTGCGCCTGCCGCGGCAGCAGCAGTTCCACACCGTAAGCCCGGTGAAGAGCACTATCTGCGACAGCACCCCCCCGAACATCAGCCAGCCCAGGTAGGCGGAGGCCATGATCCAGGCCGCCACGCTCAGCCCAGCCCAGAGCACGCCCGACGAGCCCTCCATCTCGGCCATCCTGTAGAAGATGTGTGCGCTCGTGGCCATCATGACGATCTCCAGCATCGGCGCACTTCCTCCCTCCATAAGGAGTATCCGTCGCGGGGCGCCCCCGTCGCCATTACAGAGGCGGGCTTTGTCTGCAATCGGGCCGGCCGCACCTCCCGACCGTATCCTCACGGAATCTGGCGATGAAAGCCACCCCCTGCGCGTCATATCCACGGGCTTGACACGCCGGTAACGCGGCGGTAGACTCGCCCGTGCCAGAGAGAGGCTTGCCCCGTAAGGAGCGTCAGATGAAGGTTTGCCGAAGAGACATCGCAGTTACCGGGCTGCTCGCGGCCCTCATGATGATCTGCGCCGCCGGCTGCGCCCCGTCCGACAAGGCCGCCGAGCCGGCCGAGACCGCTATGTCTCTTGAGGACGTGAGCAAGATCAGGTTCGCCATACAGCGCCTCCAGGACCCCAAGCTTTTCGACTCGGGCTTCATGTACCTCTGCGACGTCGGCAAGCCCGCAATCCCCCATGTGATCAAGGCTCTGGAGACGTCCGAACACGGGATGCGCACGGGGGCCAACATGACGCTCCAGGGCATCACCGGGCACAGGGTCGAGCCGACCACCAACCCGAAGGCGCTGGCCAAGCGCTGGCGCGAGTGGTGGACGCTGAACAAGCACCGCGACATGCCCATCATCGAGAAGCGCCCGGCAGCCGTGGTGGTCCCGCCGGGCCCGCGCGGGGCCTCCGGCGCCACGGCGCCGATCGACGCCGGAGTGCCCGTCGTCTCTGAGAGGCTGCCCCTCCCCAGCCAGCCCGACAAGGCCCCCGACTTCTCGAAGCTCAAGCCCGCCAGCGACGACGAGAAGGAGGCCGCCCGCAGACGCCTCTTGGAGATCATGGGCGGGAAGAAGGAGCCCGACGAAGGGAAGAAGCCCGAGGCGGCGCCCAAGGACTAGGTCGCGGGCGGAGCCCCCGTGGACCCGCGGACCACGAGCTCGACGGGGAGAACGATGCGCTTGCCGGGCTCCGCGCCCTTCTCGATCCTCTCTATGAGCCTCTCCACCGCCAGCCGCCCCATCTGGTGATAGCTGGCACGCACGGTGGTCAGCTGCGGCGTCGAAATCTCCGACGCCTGCGAGCCGCCGAAGCCCGCCACCGAGAGGTTCTCCGGCACCGACAGGCCGTACTTATCTGCGATGCGAATCGTCGTGATAGCTATGCCGTCCCCGCCCGCACAGTAGACCGCGGTCGGCGGCTCATCGAGGGCGAAGAGCGCGCGGATGTCCTCGTTCTTCTCGCTGGCATAGCGGTAGGGCAGCGCGGCGAAGTAGCGCTCCTCGATCTCGATGCCCGCCTCGGCGAGGGCAGCCTCGTACCCGCGTCCCCGCTCCTGCCAAGCCGGATCGGGCAAGGCCACGTCGGCCGGCTCGTTTGCCAACGCGATGCGCCGGTGGCCGAGATCGATGAGGTGCTTCGTCGTCTGGTACCCCGCGTCGTAGTTGTCCATAACGACGCAGTCGGCCTCGATATCCGGGTGCTCGTTGTCGACGAAGACGAACGGCACTCCACGCTCGACCACCTCTCGGAGGTACTCAATCGCGAAGACCTCGAAGAGGATCATGCCGTCCACTTTGTCCCACGAGACGGTATTGAGGTCGGGGCCACGGCCGCCGGAGTGCTCCTTGGAGCTGAAGATGAGCACGTCGCGGCCGGTGCCGGCGCGGATGCCGCCGATCACCTCCTGATTAAAGTGGCTGGTGAACAGGTCTTCGCTCGAACTCGTGTAGAGGACGCCGATCGACTTCTCGCCGGCGGTCTCGAGCTGCATCTTCTCAGAAACGTAGGTTCCCTTGCCCTTGACGCGGAAGAGCAGGCCCTCGCGAACCAGGTTCCCCACCGCCTTGTTGACGGTGAAGCGGTGGACGCCGAGCTTCTCCGCCAGCTCGTACTCGCTCTCGACCTGATCGCCCGGCAGAAGCTCCTTGCGCGCGATGCGGTCGCGGATCATCTTCTCGATCCGCTGGTACTGGTACTTGGGCTCGCCGCCGCCGTGGCCCTGGGCTCCGCCCTGATCGTCTTCCGCCATCACGGCCTCCAATTTGACGGGGAGAAGTATATACCAATCGGATGCGAAACGCAAGGGCGTTGCCGGGCCCCGGCGGCCGGCCTCCTCACACCTACTGCGCCGGCGCGAGGTCGCGCCACTCGCGGCTGGCCTCGAAAGCCTCGGCAACGTTGGTGAGGTGGTCGCCCACCTTCTCGAGGTTCGCAACCATGTCGAGGAAGACCACGCCGCTGATGACGTCGCAGTCGCCGGCCTCCAGGCGCCCCTGGTGCCCGCGCTGAAGCTCGTCCTCCATCGCGTTTATCTTCTGCTCGAAGTCGAGCGCCCTCTTTGCCGCCTGTCGATCCGCCTTCTCCACGGCCTCTATGACGTTGCCGAACATAGCGTTGACGAGCCCATAGAAGCCTGCGAGCTGCTCCTGCGCGGCGTCGGAGAACTTGAGCCTGCGCTCGACGCGACGCTCGGCCAGCTCGACGAGATTCTCGGCGTGGTCGCCTATCCGCTCGAGATCGTTGACGGTGTGAATGAGCAGCGGTATCTGGCGGCTCTCGACCTCGCGCATGTCCCTCTGGGTGAGCTTCACGAGGTAACGCGTGATCTCCTCCTGCCGCTGGTCGATCTTGTCTTCGCGCTTCTCGAGGTCGCTCTGGTTAACGAGGTCGCCCTTCATAAAAGCCTCGAACGACTGGCTGATGGACTTCCTCGCGAGGTGCGCCATGAAGACCGTCTCGCCCACTGCCCGTTCGAGCGCCAGCGCGGGCGTCTCCAGGAGATGCGGCTCGAGGTAGATCAGTTCCTCCTCGGGGTCGGCGGTCGTCCTCACGGTTTTCTTGACGAGCCATGCGAGAAGGGGAAGCAACGGCAGGAAGACGGCGGCGTTCAGCACATTGAAGAGCGAATGCGCGTTGGCGATGTGGCGCTCGATGTTCTCCCCGTCGAAGCCGTTCCCCGCGGTGATCCTGTTGACGAGCTCCAGAAAGATCGGCCGGCCGTTGCCGGGCCACGGCACGAAGAAGAGGACGAACATCGTCAGAGCGCCCGCGACGTTGAATATACTGTGCGCCACCGCCGCCCGCTTCGCCGGAGTGCCGCCCCCGATGGCCGCCAGGTGTGCCGTGATCGTGGTGCCGATGTTATCGCCGAGCAGGATCGGCACCGCCGTCCAGAAGTTGATGAGCCCCGAGGTGGCGGCCGCCATCAGCAGACCGATGGACGCGGACGAGCTCTGCACGAGGACCGTCACGAGCGTGCCGAATGCGATCGCGATGACCGGCGCCGCGAGCGAGATGCCGCCGTCGGGCCCCGGCGCGCAGTCGATGCGTCCGATCATCTCCATGACGGTGTTGCTTTTCGAGAGCGGCTTCAGCACCGCCGACATCGTGGTCAGCCCCAGGAAGAGGATGCCGAACCCGGCAATTGCCTGGCCCCAGAACTGAAGGCTCTTCCTCTTGGCTATCAGGTTGATGGCGACGCCGACCGCTATGGCCGGAAGCGCCAGCGTCTTCAGCTTGAAGGCGATCATCTGCGCCGTGACCGTCGTCCCGATGTTGGCCCCCAGGATGACGCCCAGGGCCTGCTCCAGCCGCAGCAGCCCGGCGTTCAGGAACCCCACCAGCATGACGGTGGTGGCGCTGGAGCTCTGGATCACGCCCGTGACAGCGGCGCCCGTCGCCATGCCGACGAAGCGGTTCCTGGCAAAGAGCTGCAGCACCGTCCGAAGCCTCTCGCCCGCCACCTTCTGGAGCCCGTCCGAGAGAAGCTTCATGCCGAAAATGAAGATGGCCAGCCCGCCGATCACGGTGATGAGCGAGGTCCTCACGTCGAGCGCAAAGGCGCTGATCCTTACCGGCCTGTAGGCGACGCCCCTCTGGGAGGACATGACGAGTATGTCGAGATCGTAGTCGCCGCTCCTGGCGCCCAGCGTGAAGTCGCACTGGGCGAGGCCCTGCTCGTCGGTCACGGCCTCAGGCCTGTCGACCCTCCCCGCGCCATCTGCGGTCGGGAGGAAGACGACCTGCACGCCCCCCAGCGGCCTGCCCTCGGCGTCGCGGACCTCGACACCCACCGGGCGGGCGAGTGCCTCACCGGTGCGGCCGTCCTGCTTGCCGCCGAAGACCCTGATCCCCGACGCGATCCGGAACGTGACGGGCCGCACGCCGGGCGAGCCCTTGACCCGGGCCTCCACGAAGACGTCGCCCAGACCCCTGCCCAGAGTCACCTCCGTCTGCGCCTCGCCCCCTTCGTCCGTGACGGCCTCCGGACAGGAGAGGACCGTCCCGTTCAGCGCACCCCTCAGCCGGAACTCGACCTTTACGCCGCCGAGAAGCGGCTCGGAGCCCTTCCCGCCGAGGAGCCCCCCCACCCGCTCGCCCCGCACCTGGACCCTGAGCGGCTTCGCGAGCTTCTCTCCGGCGAAGGCCGTCTGGCTGTCGCCGCTCTTCAGGACAATCCTGGCGGGCGATGCGTCCTTGCCATCCTCGCAGCCCGCGAGGAGCACGGCGGCGACCATCAGGGCCGGCAAGAGCAACCGTCGCACCACGGCGATGCCGATCACTGACTCATCCTCCGCGCGGTGTCCGCATCCGGACCGGCGCCGCCGGTACCCCACGCTCCCGGCCATGGCAGGCCGCTCGCTTTTCCGCCTGGCTGTGAAGTTGCGGGCAAGTCAACATGCCCTACGCCCGAGCGCGATTGCCAAGGCCCGCCGGCCCGCTGCGGGCCGCCACGACGGGGATTCTAACCGCGCTTGTCGGGACTGCAAGAAGTGATTCCGCAGCATTCTGCCGGAAGCGCCCCCCCTGCCCCCCACCGGTTTCACCGATTGCGAGGACCTCTCGCACGAGCTATAATGCGCCCCTGCAGCGCGGCGAGACCGATAACCGGAGGCCACCATGAGACATCCTGGACACCTTGCTGCTGCACTGGCTCTTTCGTGGCTTCTCGCATCGTGCGACCCCCGGGCCGGCAGGGAGGCGTCCGTGCCCCCCTCCAGGCCGGCCCCGGTCACCATCACCGGATGGCGCGGCGACGGCTCCGGCATCTTCCCCCACGTCGACCCTGTCCTCGAGTGGTCCGAGGAGAAGAACGTCCTCTGGAAGACGAAGGTCGGCAGCAGCTTCTCGTCCCCGGTAATCGCGGCGGGCCGCGTCTTCGTCACGTCCGAGAAGGCGAAGCTGGTCTGCGTCGACGCGGCCGACGGCAAGGTGCTCTGGAGTGCCGAGAGCGGTTTCGACAAGCTGCCCGCGGATATCAGGGCCAAGGCCAGGCAGTTCCCCACGGACTGCGGCTTCGCCACGCCGACTCCGGTCACCGACGGCTGCCACGTCTTCGTCAGCTACGGGACGGGCGTTGTGACCTGCTTCGACCTGGGCGGCAAGCGGAAGTGGATACGCCAGTTCCAGCTCAAGCCCTCCACCGCCGAGGGTCGCAGCGCATCGCCGGTGCTCGCGGCCGGCAGGCTGGTAGTCAGCATCACCCATCTCATCGCCCTCGACCCGGCGACGGGCGAGACGATCTGGGAGCAGAAGAAAGCCGAGGCCGCCTACGGCACCCCCGTGGCGGCGAAGATCGGCGACGAGGCCGTGATCGTCACCCCCACGGGGCGCGCGCTCCGGCTCTCCGACGGGAAGGTTCTTCTCAAGGACATGGCGTACGCCGACAACACCAGCCCTGTCGTCACCGGCGGGGTCGCCTGTTTCGTGGGCGGGAGCGTAGTGGTCGCCGTCAGGTTGCCCGATAAGGTTGCCGACGAGGCCAAGCCCAAAGAGCTCTGGTACGCCGACGCCGAGGGCGAGTTCTTCTCGTCGCCGGTCGTCCACGACGGGCTGCTCTACACGATGAGCAACGACGGGGTGCTCTTCATAATCGAGGTGAAGGAGGGAGAGATCGTCTTCGAGGACCGTCTCGGGAATATCCCCTCGGCGAGCACGCCGGAGACAGCCAACATCTACCCCAGCATGGCCGTGGCCGGCGGGCACGTCTTCGTCTCGAACGACGCGGGCACGACGCTCGTCCTCAAACCCGGCAGGGGATACAGCGAAGTCGCCAAGAACACACTCGAAGAGGGCGCGGGCGGATCGCATGTCTTCCAGGGGAAGCGAATCTACGTGCGCGGCGGCGAGTTCCTTTACTGCATCGGCGAGAAGTAGAGCCACCGGCGCGGCGCAGGAGCGAGGCCCCGCCCCCGTAGCGCTCTTCGGCGGCGCCCCCTGACTTCAAGATATCCCGCCGGCACTACTTGTCGAACTGTCCGTCGAAGGCTATCCCCGATGGCTCAAAGTCGACGCTCCGGACGAACTCGCATGCCTCGCGCGCCCCGTGCTCGCGGTCCATGCCAGAGTCCTCCCACTCGACCGAGAGCGGGCCCTTGTAGCTGATGGCGTTAAGCGCCCGGATAATCTCCTCGAAGTCGACCGAGCCGCGGCCCAGGCTCCGGAAGTCCCACCCGCGGCGCGGGTCGCCGAAGTCGAGGTGCGACGAGAGGATGCCGCTCGTGCCGTCGAGGGTGACCACGGCGTCCTTCATGTGGACGTGGTAGATGCGGTCGCTGAACCGGCGTATGAAGGCGACGGGGTTCACCCCCTGCCACTGGAGGTGCGAGGGGTCGAAGTTGAAGCCGAAGGTACGGTCGCCCTTCAGAGCCTCGATCGCCCGCTCGGCCGTGTAGATGTCGAAGGCGATCTCGGTCGGGTGCACCTCGAGCGCGAAGCGGACCTTGTTCTTCCTGAAGACCGACAGGATCGGCTTCCACATCTTCACAAAGAACTTGAAGCCTTTCTCGACGTCCGCCTGCGTCACGGGCGGGAAGGCGTACAGCATGTGCCATATCGGCGATCCGGTAAAGCCGTTCACGACCTTCACGCCGAGGTTCTTCGCCGCGGCGGCCGTCCGCTTCATCGTCTCGACGGCCCACTTGCGCTTCCCCTCCGCCTTGCCCTTCAGCGGCTTCGGGGCGAACATGTCTGAGCGGTGGTCCTCGTTAGGGTCGCAGACCAGCTGCCCCGCCAGGTGGTTCGAAACAGCCCAGCAGCCAAGGCCGTACCTGTCGAGAAGCTGTCGACGCTCGTCGCAGTAGCGTTTCGATTTGGCCGCCTTGTCCACCTCGAAGTGATCGCCCCAGCATGCCAGCTCCAGCCCGTCGTAGCCGAAGTCCGCCGCCATCTCGCACATCTTCTCGATGGGGAGATCCGCCCACTGCCCCGTGAAGAGGGTCACCTTTCTCGCCATTTCGCACATCCTCCCGCGCAGATTCGAGATCAGAACCGGGCCAGAATATAACGCACCGGGCACGGAATGCAACCGCATCCGGCGGCGGGGCGCCCTCAGGCGCACCACTCCAGGATCAGCCGGGCTATCACTTCGGCCGCCTTCACGATGTCGGCCGCCGCCACGCGCTCGCCGCGCGAGTGCGCGTGCCCGACATCGCCCGGGCCGAAGACGACCGCCGGCATCCCTCCCCGGTGGTGATACAGGCGGGCGTCGCAGCTGACGTTCCAGCCCGAGATCTCGTCGTCGAGGCCCGACTCGCGCGCCGACGCCCGACAGGCGCCGACGAACGGATCCTCCGAGTCGCTCGCGTAGGCGTCGTTGTGGAGCTTTGGGAAGGTGAGCGAATGATGCTCCCGCGTCCATTCGTCGCCACCGGCCGCGATGGCCGCTGCGAGGTCGGCCTTGACGTCTTCCATCCCCTTGTTCGGCAGGAAGCCCACGCCGCCCTCCAGGACCGCGTCGCCCGCCACCATGCTCGGGAACTCGCCCCCGTGAAAGGACCCGATGCAAAGCTGCACGGGGTGCTCGTAACCCTCGAAGAGCGACACGCCGCGGCTCTCCTCGACGAGCCGGGTCTCGTAATCGCGCAGCGCGGCGATGAGAGGCACCATCTTCTCGACGGCGTTCACCCCCTCGTGCCGCCGGCCCATGTGAACCGAGCGCCCTTCCACCTCAAGTCGAAACCAGAGAGCCCCGCGGCCGGCCGGATGAAGCCGGAGCCCGGTGGGCTCGAGCACGAGGGCCCCGTCGGCGCTCCGGCCCGAGGCCAGCAGCGCGAGAGCACCGTTTCCGCCGACTTCCTCCTCGATGACGAAGTGCGCCTCGGCGCGGCCGCTCAGTTCCTCCCCCGCCTCGCGGAGCGCCCTCATCGCGAGGGCCGCCGCAACCAGCTGGCCCTTGGCATCGCACGCGCCGCGGCCGAAGATGAAGCCGTTCTCCTCGCGGGGCCTGAAGGCCTCCTCCCACTCCGCCGCCGGCACGACGTCGAGGTGCGTGGAGACGATCAGGCTGCGCCGGCCGCCCCCCTCGCCGAGAGAGGCCACCACGTTATTGCGGCCCGAGTACTCAAAAGGCTCGTCGCCGAGGCTGTAGTCCGGATCGTCCCTGACGGCGTCGTCTATCGCGACAAGCTCGGCGTCGATGCCCGAGGCGCCGAGCCACTCCAACATGAGCCGGGCCACAGGCTCCTCGGAGCCGGGCGGGCTCGGCAGGCGGATCAGCTCCGAGAGCAGCCGGACGGCCTCCTCTGCCGAGCCCCGGATTGCCTCCGCGACCCGGTCGACGTCCGCGCGCTCTCCAGCCATCACTCCCCTCCGCCAACAGGGCCGCAGACTTCCATGACGGCCCGCACGGTCGCCAGGTGGATATCGACGACGTCTAGCGTCCTCTCAGCATACCCTCCGGCTGTGGTGACGGCCACGGGTATCGCCCGCCTCGCGAGCTCCTCGAACACAAAGCGGTCGCGCTCCTCGAGTCCCCGCTTGGACAGGCTCAGGCTCCCAAGCCTGTCGCCCGCGTATGGATCGGCCCCGGCGAGATAGATGCCCAGCTCGGGGCCGTGCTCGTCGAGGCAGCCGGGCAGCGCCCGCCGGAGCTCGTCGAGGTAGATCGAGTCGCCCGCGAAGTCGGCGAGCCCGATATCGCAATCGCCGCGCTCCTTCGCCGGATAGAGATTCTCCTGGTGGATCGAGAAGGTGAAAACGCGCTCGTCGCCGCGGAAAGCGGCGGCTGTGCCGTTCCCCTGGTGCAGGTCGCAGTCGACGACGAAGACGCGATCGGCCAGGCCGTCACGCTGCACCGCGCGCGCGGCCATGGCGACATCGTTGATGAAGCAAAAGCCCTCGCCGTGATCCGGGTACGCGTGGTGGTACCCCCCCGCCACCGAGAACGCCCAATGTCGCCCGCCCGCCCCGGCGAGCGCTGAGCGCGCCGCCGCCATCGTCCCTCCGGCCGCGTACCTGAGCGCCTCCCAGATGCCTTGATCAAACGGCGCCTCGTAGCGGTTGAAGCCGTCGGAGCCCTGCTCGGCGAGATCCTCGAGCGTGCGAAGATACTCCGGCGTATGGACCAGCAGCAGGTCGCCGTCGGTGGCGGGCGCGGGCTCTACGACCTCGTCGGCACGGGCCAGGCCCTCTTCGACGACGGCCTCCGCAAGGAGGCGGTACTTCTCGATCGGGAAAACGTGCTCCGGCCAGCGGAGCTCGAACTTGGGGGAGTAGTAGAACAAACCGCCCTCCGGAGGGCGAAGGATAGCACGCGTGTGCGTGAAGTCAAGGGCGGCCCGGCAGACGTTCCTGCTCGTCGGCAATGCCGAAAGCGGCGGCGGCTTCCTCCTGCGTCGAGAGCAGGAACTCCTTGCGACCATCCATGACGACGCGGACGAGCTCGTGGCCGTCGTTCACCCAGTACTGGCACGGGCGGATGCCCTGGCCGGTCTGCTCGAATTTGTGAAGCCCGATCTTCTCCCCGCCTACGCTGACCGTCTCCCTGCCCACGTAGGCGATCTTGTGATTCTCCTTGACGTTGGTCCCCTCCTCCACCTGCGTGAACTCGAGCACAACGCCCTTCTTGAAGGGGAGCGTCCGGATCACCTCGAAGGTGGTGAACTCGTATACGACCTTCCCGGGGGCCTTCTTTGCGCGCCTGCGGCCTTCGGCCGTGGTGAGTACCGCCTTGCCGTCATGGAAGGCAACCTCGGTACTGGGCATCCTGCCACCATCGTCGTCGGTGCCTGTGATCACGACCTTCACGGCGGAGAGGCAGCTGTCATCCCTGCAGTGGGCCTGGACGTGCTGCCAGAAGAGCTGGCCGCGGAACCTCGCGACGAATCTCACGCTCAAAACCACCGGCGACGCCGCGACGCCGCTCTTCGATCGCTTGATATGGAGGTACCCCGTCGGCCTGCCGCTGATGCTCCACTTGTACCAGCGCTCGGCGGCAGGCTTCTCGCTTTCGCCTGGCCTCGCCGCAGGCGCCACACCCAGCACCATCACCACCGCCAAGAGCATGCCCTTCCACCATCCGTTGATCACAGTCCTTTCCCCCTGTGCCCTCGCGGTCCGCACACAGCTTACGGGATCGGGTGAGTCGCCACCAGAGATTTCTCACGCGCTAACGAGAAGGCCCGGGCGGGCAGCGGGGTGGCGAGGGTATTGCGCTCTCACGCGCTCTTCTTGTGCCGACCGGAGCCACCGGAGTTCTTTGGCGCCGCAGCCTTCTTCGTGCGCTTGGAGCGCGAGGTTCTCCGGGTCCTGAGCGGCCAGACGCGAACGCAGTCGCGCCCGGACTTCTTCGCGCGGTAGAGCGCCTGGTCGGCACGGCTGAAGAGCTCCGCGGGCGAAGCGAGCTTCTCCTCGTACTCCGCAACGCCGAGGGAGATAGTGATGCCAATGACCTGGTCGCGATCCCCGTGAAACTGGCTCCCGGCGATGGCCTTGCGCAGGCGCTCGGCCGTCTTCTTCGCTTCGGCCTTGGGCGTCCCCGGCAGCACGGCTGCGAGCTCCTCGCCGCCGTAGCGGAAAGCCACGTCCCCGGCGCGCAGATTCTGCCTCAGCACACGGGCAACACCGCGGAGTATCCTGTCGCCGGAGCTGTGCCCGTGCTTGTCGTTCACTTTCTTGAAATGGTCGATGTCGACCATCACGAGCGTGTAGGGCACGCCTGTATTGCGCGCCGTCTCAAACTCCTCGTTCATGCGGGAGGTGAAGGCCCTCTTGATGAGAAGCCCCGTCAGCGCGTCGGTGACGGCCCTCACCGAGTCCTCGTCCTTCTTCATCGCCATGGCGATGTGCTTGCCCGCTTCGACGAGGACCTCCTCGACATCACTCAGCCGCACATGGGCTATCCGGTCGGCCCGCAGGCGCACCTGCAGGGCCCCCACCAGCTGCGCCTCGGCCATGAGGGGCACTGCCAGCTCGACGCGCCCGGATCCCGAGTCGCGCATGCGCATGAGGCGCTTGTGCTCAAGTGCCTCGGCAACGCGCCCCGGCTCGATGCGCGGCCTGGAGAGGAACCGCTCCATCAGCCCCAGATGATCGTCCTCGCTCGGCCGTTCCCTCTGCGGACGCTCGACGGCGAGCTCCACCCGCCCGGCGGCCTCGCCCCCGGCGAGCAGCGTTCCCACCAGGTTGAGCTTCCCGTTGCGGTGAGCCGCGACGGGATCGCGGCACGAGAGACTGCCCTCAGGCGGGGCCTCGCCCACCCTAGGACGGTCGAAACACAGGAAGAGCTCGAAACCCTCACCCGCCTTCAGGTAGGCGGCGGGGCACGCCCCTCCGGCCGGGAGATGATAGAAGAGGGACACGTCCTCGGCGCTCGAGAGGTCGCCCAGCACCCAGAGCAGCCTCCGCAGCCGCTCCTCGCGGTCGTTGATGTTCGACGTCCTGTGAATCTCGCGAATGACGGCGAGCGACTCTATGCGCTTTTCGAAGCGGAGGGAGCGCTCGATGAAATCGTCCCGGCCGCGCGAGAGCGCCACGTTCTCTTCGATAAGCCTCGTCGCGCGCGACTCGAGCGCGTCGTGCGAGAGCATCAGCACCAGCCCGCATCCGCCCGAGACCGCGAGCAGAAGCGCCAGCCCCCCGTACTGCGGGTGAGACAGCTGCCACGCCAAGTCCATGTGCAGAAGATACACGCCGAGCCCCGCCGCAATTGCCAGGCAGATGGCCCCAACAGCGGAAGGCACGATCCTGTAGGTCAGCGCTCTCAGCATCCGCCCCTGCACCGCTACCTCTCCACCGCGCCGGGGATCTTCTTGACTCCCCGGGGCTCTTCCTGCAACGGACGGCCGACGACGACGTAGGACTCTATCCTCTCGATGAGCCGCGGGCCGATGCCTCGAACGCGCCCCAAGTCCCAGATCCTCTCGAAGGACCCCCGCCGCTCCCGGTAGTCCACTATCCGCCTGCTCAGCACCGGCCCGATCCCCGGCACCAGCTGGATTTCCTCGGCCGACGCCGAGTTGACATCGATACGCCTGGGGGCCAGTTCCGCCCCCCCCTTGAGCGCGCGTCCGTCCGACGCCCTCTGGAGCTCCGGCGGCTCCGGCCGCCCCCGCACAACCCCCACGGCCGCCATCGCGACGGCGGCCAGCGCGAGGCACGAAACTACTAGCGTCTCGGTGCGGCCGCGCCAAGTCCCCCGGTGGGCGACATCCTGACGTGGCGGCTCCACGGACATATATCGTAACTCCCGACGACTGGGCTTGACTCTTTTCCCCCAGAACCATACCATGCGCCACCGTGGAAAGTTAAGAACCGAGGCGGATTGTACTTTCGAAGTATCTGAGCCGCCAGATCCGCGCGAGGAGCCCCTCATGCCCAGCTTCATCATGAGCTTCGACACCGAAGACTACATCGACCCCGCGGCCGACGACATCACCAGGACTCTCTGCGAAATTCTTGAGAGGCACGGCATCAGGGGCTCGTTCTGCATGGTGGCTGAGCGCGCCCGGCAGCTCGTCGCACGGGGCCGGACCGACGTCATCGACGCCCTCAAGCGCCACGAGATAGCCTTCCACTCGACCTGGCACTCCCGCCACCCCAACCCCGCCGAGTACATGGACCCCCTCAGCTGGGACGACGGCGTCGCCGAGCACTTCCGGCGCGAGAAGGAAGGGGTCCGGCTGGTGAAGGAGATCTTCGGCGTCGACCGCCTCGGGGCAGCTGTCCCGCCGGGGTCGTCGTGGGCGCCCCAGGGCATCTACGCGTACGCGGCGATGGGGATCCCAATCTTCGCCGGGAGCAGCATCTCGCGCCGCTCGGGCGAACCCGTCTGGTTCGTCAACTCGATCCAGGTCCCCTACAACCGTTACCTCGACCCCCTCTGCCACGCCGGCGATGTCGACGCGATGCGCAAGGTGCTCGACGAGCACCGCTCGGACGAGATGCTCATCACGTGCAACCACCCGACGATCCTTCGACACTCGGAGTTCGTCGACGCCCTCAACTTCGGCCGCGGCAAGAACCCGCCGCCACAACAGTGGCGGCAGGCGCCGCTTCGCTCGGAGGCCGAGATGAAGACGATCCTCGGGAGCTTCGAGGAATGGTGCCGAATGCTCGCAGCCGATGGCGACTACCGGCAGACGAGCTACGCAGAGGTCTTCGAGCGCTACGCCCAGCACGCGACAAGGCTCTCGAGTAAAGAGGTCGATGCCCTCGCGGCGTCGGTTGGACAGAGGCCTGACGAGTTCGTCTCGGGCGGCAGTACACTCTCGCCCGCGGAGGTCTTCGGGCTCTTCAGCATGCGCCTCGCCCATCCCCAGGCAAAGCCCCTCGCGGTCAGGCGGCTTCTCGGGCCCGTCGCCGAGGCGAAGCCGATGGAATCGGCGCTCAGGGTCACAGCCGACGTCATGGCGACGGCGGCCCGACAGCTCGAGTCGCAGATGCGCGGCCGGATGCCCGAGAGCGTCGACGTGGCCGGAACCGCAGTGCCGCCCGCCGCGTTCTTCGTGGCGATGGCGCGGGCGATACGCGACGGTGCGGGCGAGATCGTCATCGATCCCGCAACGCCGGGCCTCGCCGCGGCTGAGCGGCCCGTCTTCGCCAACATCAAGTTCCGCTGGGCCTGCTTCGCCGAGGACTTCACCGGCGAGGGCCTCAAGCGGCTGGCCCGGCTGCAAGCCTGGACTTACAAGAGCGCCTCGGCGAACTGATGCCGCTTCACCCGAGCGCCCCCGTCCTGTAGAGCGCCGCCGCAACGGGCGCGCGCTCGCCTATCGACCCGCCGAGCTCCGCCGGCACTACCCGGCAGGCCCCGACCGAGTGCGGGAGCGCCTCCTCGCGGAGCGCCTCTTCCATCGCGTCGCCCAACAGGTCCCCAGCCCTGGGGAAGATGCCGCCGAGCACGATCACCTCGGGGTTGAAGAGATCAACCAGCACCGCCAGCGCCCGGCCGAGCTGGCGGCCCGAGGCCTTCATCACATCGTGGCAGAACCCGTCCCCGTCGCGCGCGGACTCGGCGATGTCCCTGGCCGTGAGCGGCGCCTCAGTTCCCATCTCTCGCGCCATGCGCGCCGCGAGGCGCGCGATGCCACCGCCAGAGCAGAACCCCTCCACCGAGCCCGCCTTGCCGTAGCCGACCGGCCCGTCGGCTTCAAGGCGGACGTGGCCGATCTCGCCGGCCGCACCGGTCGCGCCCTCGTAGAGCCGGCCGCCGAGAATCAGCCCCGCGCCGAAGCCCGTGCCGTGCGTGCAGAAGATAACGTCCTCGGCGCCGCGGGCCGCGCCCCAGCGCCACTCGGCGAGAGCTCCCGCGTCGGCATCGTTCATGAGATATGCGCTGCCGCCGAAGCACGCCACGAGATCGCGCGTGATCGGGACCTCGTCCCATCCGGGCAGGTTGGGCGGCGAGAGGATTAGGCCCGCGCGGGCGTCGAGCGGCCCGCCGCATGTCACGCCGAAGACAAGGTCAGTCCCGCGTATAAGTTGGCGGGCAACGTCATACAGCTTCGCTAGCGTATCCTGCGCCTCGCCCGTAGGGAAGCTGCGCGTATCGGCGATGGCTCCCTCGGCGTCCGCGCGGACCACGGTGCACTTCGTCCCGCCGATGTCGACGCCGATGATCTCCATGCCCCTACAGCCCCTGGAGAAAACCAATGGCCTTCTCGATATCCGCGACGGGATCCTCGCCGACCTCGCGCTCGATGGTGAGGAAGCCGTCGTAGCCCGTGCCGTCCAGCGCCGCCAGGTACGCGGGGAAATCGACGTCGCCATCGCCCAACGGGGTCTCAATGAAGTAGTCGGCCAGGTGCACGTCCTCGATGCCGCCGTCGGCGAACCAGCCGTAGACGACGCGCGGGTCCTCCTTCTTGACCATCCGCCCGTCTTTGGCGTGGGTGTGAACGATGTAGTCGCCGAGCGTCTTCACGCTCTGGGCGGGGTCCTCGCCGATGACCATGACGAGGTTGGCCGGGTCGAAGTTGACGCGCACGCCGCGCCCGTCGAGCGAATCGAGGAAGCCCTTGAGCACCGTGGCGGGCTCGGGGCCCGTCTCGATGGCGAACGTGGCTCCGACCTTGTCGCCGTACTCGGCGAGCTCGTTACAGGCATCCTGCATGATCTTATACATGTCGTTCGGCTCGTTCGGCACCACGCCGATGTGCGTCGTGACGACGCCCGTGCCGAGCTCGACCGCCAGGTCCATGATGCGCATGGATCGCGAAACCTTCCACTCGTTGTCCTCGGCGCGCTCGAACCCGTGGCCGCCGAGGTCGGCGCAGAGGGCGCTGATGACCAGCCCCTTGTCGGCGACGAACGACCCCAGCTCCTTCCGCGCCGCGGCGTCGAGGTTGTCGGGGTCCATCTCGCCCGAGGTGGCGTATATCTGCACGCCGTCGGCGCCGATCGCCGCCGCCTTCTCGATCCCGGGCCGGAGGCCCAGCCTGAAAGACTCCACCATCACGCCGATCTTGCGCTCCGCCATCGTGTGCCCCCTTTCGCCTCGGGTCAGAGGCAGCGATTATACTCCGCCCGGGCATCGCTGCAACCCAAGCCGCGCGCAGGTCACGGTCCCCCGTGCCTCGCCCCAAGAAAACACTTGGATACTCCGCCCCCGTGTGCTAGCATATGTAGTGTCAACGGAATGCATCCGGCGGCACGCGCAGGCCGCTCGCGGAGGAAGGGGACGACGATGACAACCCGACGCTCGACGTGGCTGCTTTCTCTCGTTCTGGCGATGGCCGTCTGCGGCCCGGCCGCGGCAGGACAGCCCGCCCGCCGGCGCGGGCCCGAACTCATGCACGACGGCAAGCTCTTCATCGTGGACGGCGCCACGCTCTACTGCGTCGACCTCGACACTCTGAAGGTCGCGGCGAAAGCGGACCTCACCGGCCTCGGCTGGACGGCGAAGCGCAAGCTCGCCGAGCAGGCCGAGTGGATCAGGCGCCAGGACCAGAACCAGGACGGCGTGCTCACCGAGGCCGACGGGCGCGTCTGGCGCTGGCGGCGGCGGCAGGACCACAACGGCGACGGCAAGGTCACGCGCGACGAGGCCGACGTCACCCCGCCGGGGCAGGCCGGCGAGGCGGTGCTCTTCGTGCACAAGGGCCACCTGGTTATGCTGCGGAACGGCGCCCTGTTCAGATTTGACATCAAGACGCTGAAGCTCGAGTCCTACGAGCATGTGCGTCCCCTGAAGCCCCTACCTGACCCTGAGAAGCCTGGCGAGGAGCCGGAGCAGGGGGCGGACGAGGGAGCGTTCTGAGACCGGGCCGGCTGCACCCCGGGTCCCCTTACACGGCGCCAGGACGCGCCGGCCGCCCCCCCTGCGGAGAATGTCATGGCACGCGCCGACGTCGAACTCATTCCGCGGGCGCTCCTCTTCGGCAACCCCGAGAAGGCGTCGCCTAGGCTCAGCCCCGACGGCCAGCACTTGGCGTACCTCGCTCCGGTGGATGGTGTGCTCAACATCTGGGTCGCGCCGGCGGACGATCCGGGAGCGGCCAAGCCCGTCACCGACGACCGCAAGCGCGGCATACGGATCTACGCGTGGGCCTACACCAATGACCACGTCCTCTACGTGCAGGACAGGGACGGCGACGAGAACTGGCACGTGTATATCACCGCCATCGGGAGCGCCGAGACGCGCGACTTGACGCCCATCGAGGGCGTTCGCGCGAACATCGTCTCCGTCAGCCACAAGCACCCGGGCTCGATACTCGTCGGGCTCAACGACCGGGACCCGCAATACCACGACGTCCATTGCGTGGAGCTTGCCACGGGCAAGAGGACGCTTCTAGAGACGAACGAGCGCTTCGCGCATTATATCGTTGACGACGACTACAACCTGCGCTTCGCCGTGCAGCTCGTCGAAGACGGTGGTGCGGAGTACTTCGTGCCCGACGGGGACGGCGGGTGGAAGCCGCAGCTCAAGATAGAGATGCAGGACGGGCTAACCTTCGGCGTCGCCGGCTTTAACGAGCGCGGCAAGACGGTCTTCCTGCGCGACAGCCGAGGTCGCGACACTGCGGCGCTGAATGCGCTTGACCTTGACACGGGCGAACTCCTCCTGATGGCCGAGGACGACAAGGCTGACGTCGGCGGCATCATGCGGCACCCCACCGCGAGGCACGTGCAGGCAGTCACCTTCGAGCACACCCGCATGAGGCGGGAGATCCTCGACGAAGCGGTCGCGGACGACTTCGCGTACTTGGCGACTGTTGACGAGGGGGACCTCGGGATCGTCAGCCGGACTCTGGGGGACGACCGCTGGATCGCCTACTTCAGCCGGGACGACGCCCCCGCACACTACTACCTGTATGACCGCGCGGCGAAGGAGGCGAGCTTCCTCTTCACGGATCGCGCCGATCTGGAGGGCAAGCCGCTCGTCAAGATGCACCCAGTGGTGATCGAATCGCGCGACGGCCTGCCGCTGGTCTGCTTCCTCTCGCTCCCCGCCGGGATTGACCCCGACGGCGGCGTCAGGCCCGAGCGTCCGCTGCCCTTGGTCCTCAGGGTCCACGGCGGCCCTTGGTCTCGCGACTGGTGGGGGTGCAACAACTCTCACCAGTGGCTGGCGAACCGCGGCTATGCGGTGCTGAGCGTCAACTACCGGGGGTCAACCGGTTTCGGCAAGAGCTTCATCAATGCGGGCAACCTCGAGTGGGCGGGCAGGATGCACGACGACCTGGTCGACGCTGTGCGCTGGGCCATCGACGAGAGCGTGACGGAACCCGAACGCGTGGCGATCATGGGCGGCAGCTACGGCGGCTACGCGACACTCGTTGGGCTCACCTTCACGCCCGAGCTCTTCGCGTGCGGGGTGGACCTCGTCGGCCCCTCGAACCTTGTGACCTTGCTCAACACCATCCCGCCCTACTGGGCGCCGACGATAGAGCTCTTTACCAAGCGGGTCGGCGACCACCGCACTGAAAAGGGCCGCCGGCTCCTCGAGGAGCGCTCGCCGCTTAACCGCGTGGACGCGATCTGTCGACCGCTGCTCATAGGCCAGGGGGCCAACGACCCGCGGGTGAAACGCTCGGAGTCGGACCAGATCGTCGAGGCAATGAAGGTCAAGGGGATCCCCGTCACCTACTTGATCTACGACGACGAAGGCCACGGCATGGCGAGACCGGAGAACAGTCTGTCATTCTACGCGGTAGCCGAGGCCTTCCTGGCTGAGCACCTAGGCGGCCGTGCCGAGCCCGTCGGCGCCGATTTCGAAGGCTCGTCGATCACATTCCTGCACGGCCGGGATGAGCTGGGCGCGCTCGAACGCACCTGAGCCGCGGGCCCGCCGTGTCTCATCCTCTAGGGCGCCTGCCGCTTCCGCTTGCCAAACCAGAAGGACGGCAGCGCCTCGCGCTCGGCCTTGAGCAGATCCCGTATGCAGTTGTCCGCGTCGCGGATGTTGTTGCATATCGGGTCCGTCAGCATCGCCCGGCGGAGCACCGACCGGTCCCCCGTCATCGCCGCCTCGGCCGTGAGCTCGTGCGTGTCCAGCACCTGGTGCGTGAGGCCGAGCACGCCGCGCGGCAGCTCGCCGAACGGCTGCCGCCTGACGCTCCGCATGTCGACGTCCGAGCGGAGCTCGAGGAAAGCATCCTCCGGCATGTTCGTCACCGCGGCGCCGTTAGCGGCGTTGATGTAGAAGGGCTTCCCAAGCCCGCCCCACATCGACTCGATGATGTCGGTCGCGTGGTCGGCGCCGACGTTCTTAAGGAAGTGCTTCGCCGGGCGCTTGCCGGAGGCGTACTCCGCGGTGACGCCCCAGGCGCGGGCCATCTCGGAGGCCCGGATCTTCGCGTCGAAGCAGCGGATGGGCTCGGGCTCGACGGGCGCCACGCCGTAGCCCTGGAAGAAGGGCACGTACTCCTTCGTGTGGCTGACCGCCGTCGGGTACGCGCCGTAGAGGTCGAACAGCTGGACAGCGTAGCTCGAGTTGTTGCGCGGCTTGGCCTTCACGCTCGGGTTGAGCTTCTCCTCGCGCGCGCGCGCCGCGATCCAGCGGCGCACCTTCGGCATGTAATCCTTGCCGTCGTACGAGAACCGCACCAGCCACGTGCAGTGGTTCACGCCGCCGACCGCGAGGTCCAGCTTCGCCAGCACCTCCGGCGGCACCTCCGTCGCGTCCTTGGGGAGGATGCCGACCATCTTGCAGCGTCGAAGAGTTGCGTAGGGCTCGTGGTTTCCGTCGCAGAGCGCGAAGCTCCGCATCTCCGGGACGTACCGGCGGAGCGCCATGCCAAGCACCGTCGTCGGGTTGATGAAATTGATGACCCACGCGTCCGGAGCGACCTTGGCCGCATGCTTCGCGACGGCCACCGCCTTGGGCACCTCACGCAGCGCGCGGAAGATGCCGCCCGGGCCGATGGTGTCGGAGCTGCACATCCGGATGCCGTGCTTCATCGCGAGCTCGGTGTCGACTCCGCGGTAGTGGGCGTTCCGGTGAGAGAAGGTCAGGACGATGAAGTCGGACTTCGGGATGACCTTCTTGTAGTCTGTGTTCCCGACGAGCTTGCCCTTGAACTTCGCCGCCTTGAACACGCGCCTGGCGACAGACATCATCGTCTTCAGCACCTTCGGGTCGGTATCGACAAGGGCGAGCGTCCCGCCCTGGAGGACGGGGCTCGTCGCCATCTTCCAGATCACCTGCCTGCCGAAGAAATAGCTGCCAGCGCCTATCACGGAGACTTTCGGACCGGCCATCTGAACCCCCTCACATAAGCATATGTGTTGCATCCCCGACCAGCTCTGCTATAATGATGCAGGCCTTGGAGATGACGTGCAAGAGGATTCTTGTGAAAGTATCTGGATATATGTGACATGGACTTCTTCAGAAATCTGGTGTTTCGCGCATCGAAGAACCCGACTGTCGCCGTGCCCGTGGGAGCGCGCTCGGCCGGCCACTACAGCCTTCCGCTCGATCACCGCGAGAAGGGGCTGCGGAAGGATTTCGTCCAGCTCTTCTGGGGCATCGTCGGGCGCGGAGAGTTCCTGCACCGCTCGAACCGGCACGAGCTCGGTCCGAGCGAGGTATTCGTCTACCTGCCCGGCGACGAGCACCGCCTCAAGCCGCTCACCGAGCCCTGGGATTACCGGTGGCTCACGCTCGACGGGCCTCTGAACACTGCCATCACGGAATCATTCGGTCTCTCGCGACGCGCGAGGCGCGCTGGCCCGTGCCCGGAGGATCTCTTCATGCAGATGGAAGGCCACCTCCGCGACGTCACACCCGCCGGCGAGCGCCGCGCATCGGCCGTGGCATTCCAGATACTGGCCGCCGCCTGCGCCGGGCCCCGCAGGCCGACCTCGGAGGACCGCGCGACCGACGCCCTCATCGAGCGCATCGAGCGCGACTACGCCGACCCGGAGCTCACCGTTGAGGCCCTCGCCAGGGAGATAGGTATCCACCGCTCGAGCCTCGCGCGCCTCTTCAAGAGTCGCATGGGAGTCTCGCCACAGCAGTACCTGCTATCGACCAGGATGCAGAAGGCGATGGCGCTCCTCAGGGAGACGGACCTGCGCGTCTCCGAGGTGGCCTACGCCACGGGCTACACCGATCCGAACTACTTCTCCAGGGCTATGCGAAAGCTGGTGGGGCTGGCGCCGCTGGAGTTCAGGCATCACTGACGCGGGGGAAGAAAGACGCCGCGCCAGCGGGTGCGGCGTCGGGGATCGGACTGCTGCCCGGGCGGTCTAGGGGTTCGCGGCCACCTTCTTCGCCTTCTTGACCGGAGCGGTCTCGACGCCGAGATCCTCCAGGCAGCAGAGCACGTTGCCTTTGAGCATCAGGAAGACCTGCATCGGGTCCGGGCTGCCGAGGCGCGACCAGTCGTTGTGGTTCTCGACGTAATATCGCACGCCCTTCAGCAGCGAGATCCAGAGCGCGACGCCGCTCTTCTTGCTTACCGCGAGCATCCGC
>Ga0272441_10004585_pt1 | contig 24847 bp, 37 predicted proteins | sample SSMProp6N_FD_193582 | JGI IMG/M metagenome (GOLD analysis project Ga0272441, IMG submission 193582) | Marine sediment archaeal communities from Little Sippewissett salt marsh, Falmouth, MA, United States - SSM-Prop-6N | ecosystem: Environmental > Aquatic > Marine > Wetlands > Sediment ...
GCTTTCGGTAGCGCGGCTGTTCTTCCACGCTTCGTGAAACCCTATAGAAAACCAGTCGTAAGGAGACCTGTTAAATGGTTGTGTCGGGTTTGGCTCAACTCCAAGGTACAACTTTTCACATAGCTTCAATTCTTCTTTATCCATCCCTCTCCCCCTTTCATTTCTTTTTCGCATTCAAGTCATGCCACATCACGAATAAAAGATCAGTGATCGCGTGAGCAAGCACGGGCAGGCCGCTCTCCCGGTCAACCAGTTCGCCTTGCCCTCTTGCGGCCACATGACGCGCCGCTGCGTTGATGTACTTATTCGGCGGCACCTTCTTCCAGTTGTCTCTGTCGTACTTTTTGAGCGCTCCGTATTTGATAACGTCGGCCACGAAGTGCAGGCACCCGACAAATGTCCACAGCCATTCCCATTCCATTTTGCCACGCTCATCTTTTCGACCGCCTGCCGCAGTCGTGACCATTGTTTTTGCGTAAGCACGTTTCCCTTTGCCCATTGTTCAATCCTCCAAATTTGTGCGTCGTTGAACGCGTGTTTGAGTTGCATCTTTCTCATGCCGTTCGCACCTCACCTTTCTTCCGCAGCACCAATGCCAGTCCGTACACCACTGCCACCCGTTGTGCTTCGTGCGTTCATGTGGGCGGCGTGCGGCACACGGCCTTTTGCATTTGCCTGCGGCGTTACATTTGACCTTCACATCGTCCTCGCCTGGAACAGCCCGGCAGCAGCATCCGGGGAAAGCATTTCCACCATGTCGTGCGGCCCGTCGTGACCTTTCTTCAGCGTGCAGCGGAACGTGACACCGTCGCGTTTTTCTGACCGAGGACAGTCAGGCTTTGACTCCTGGTACGTCGGAGCTTCAGCCCCTCGCGGCAACCACACTTGATTCATGCGCTGCGTCAGTGCGTTCGCCGCAGTGCGCTTCCAATCGATGGTCTTGGAACGCTTGCGCTTTTTGTTCTGCCACCCGGCCTCAGTCATCCAGAAGTCGTCCCAAGCTTTTTGTAGAGACTTCGGTATGTCCAAGTTTGCATGGTAGGCCCGGCGAGACTTCATCCAGGCAGAATCGGCCAGCAAGTCGGCCAACGCTTGACGGGCTTCGGTCTGGTAATCTTCAAACGACGACCTCCAGCCGGGCATTGTCTTTTGTAATAGGGTTCCTTCGGATTCCCTCGGATTCCCTAGGGCGACACTTTTTCGCAGGCATCCCGCACCTTCCTGCGGCTTACCTGCGGCCTCAATCCATTTCGGGTCTTTTTGACAGATTTCGAGCATTTTTGCGATGAGCTTCTCTGGCATGTGTGTCAACCTGGACAAAGTTGCTGGCGTGTGCGGCTCCCCATTATCCCGCATGAGAGTGCCGCGTTCTTTGCACCTTGCTGCGACTTCGACGCAGGCGATCCACGCACCGAAGAGTGCTGCACCGTCCGGGCGATCTACCAGAGCGAGGTACGCGTCGCCCATTGTAGTCGGGATCGGAACCCAGGACATCGACTTCATGTCCCGCGTGCGATTGTTCTCGAAGTTCTCCTCCCAGTTGCGAATCGAGTAAACCATTTCCCTACCTTTCAATATGCGAGGAGTGAGGGGGTGGAACGGGGAGAGGTAAGGAGGGAAAAATCCCCTCGCCATATTCCCCTCGACTCCAAGCAGATTTTCATTTTATGAACTCCCACCTTTTGGGGCGTGGCATCCAGCCACATAGTGAACGTACAAAAGCCTCCAACTGAAAGCAAAAAAATCCCCCGGCTTTATGGGCCGGGGGTATTGACTACTTGACCCTTTCATATTCCTGGCGTTTGAATTCTGACCGATGCTCCTCGCAGTATCTTGGATACACAAATTGCTTCGGCCACACAATGACATCGAACGGATCGCCGCACAGGTCGCAGAAAAACTGAACGTGCTGCACGCTGTGGAAGTCATGCTCGAAGTGCTGGTTCACCCCTTCGTATGGGTGACGGTTGCGAGCATTCCGAGACAGCTTCAGCGCACCGCATGGCTTGCAGAATTTCGAGTACGACAAACCGTAGTACTCAGCCCCGCAGTGCTGGCAGAGCATGAGCTTTCTTTGGCGTGCGCGATGACGATTGAGTGTGGGTAGCTCCATGTTTCCTCAAAAGGTTTCGTAGGTAGACGATGTGTGCTTCCTTTGAATCGAGAGCAAGCCCTTCGGGAGTGCGGTACATAAGGATGCTTTGGTCGTACTCGATGTTCTTGTGCAGCAGGTAGTGAACTGCGCTGCTCATAAGGATCGTGTCGCGCCAATGCTCCCTCCTGTAAGACCAGTGATGGCACCGGAATTTTCCCGGCCTGATCTTTTTTCGCAGTGACCGAAAGGCCGCTTTGGCGGCACGTTTCTCTGGATAGGTTCTGTAGAACTTCTCCCGGTACGCGTGCCGCCTTGCAGACTCAGAACGGGCAGTCGTCATCATCTGGCGTTTGCTCCGCAGGCCCATCACTGCGCTTCCCGCCCATCAGTTGCAGCCGCTGAACGAGAATCTCTGTGGAGTACCGGGTGTTCCCTTCACGGTCTTCCCACTTGCGGGTTTGGATCGATCCTTCGATCATCACCGGATCGCCTTTGTGCAGGTAGCGCTCGCAGACTTCCGCGTTCCTTCCCCAGGCGACAATGTTGTGCCACTCGGTCTTCGTGTTCTTCGTGCCATCCTTCGAGGTGAAGCGTTCGGAAGTGGCGACGGAAAAATTGGCGACCTGCTTCCCGGTTGTGGTTGAGCGAACCTCCGGGTCTTTGCCGAGATGCCCGATGATGATGGCTTTATTCATTGACGGCATGTTACTTGTCTCCTTTCTTGAAGTACTCGATGAAATCACTGACTACCTGCTTCTGCTCCTTGCTCCCGGTCAGGAGCTTGAAGAATGCGACCATCTGCTCCCTGTCGCAGTTCTCCAGTTTGTCCTGGTCGAACATCTTCTTAACGAAAATGTCGAGGCATGGAGCGACTTCCTGCGGGTCGAGCTTTTTGTCCGTCACCTTCCTCCACTCGGCGCGGCACATTTCAATTCCTTTCTTGAGGCGGGCAGCACCGTCCTCCTTTTTTCCTTTTGGTGGGTTCTCCTGTTTCTTGGGCGGCTCTTTCTTGGGCGGCTCTTTCTTCTCCTTGCCTTTGCCTGCTGAGGCATCGAGAGCGTCGGCCTCGCACAACTCCAAAGCCGTCAGCAGAAGATACCTGCGCAGGTAGGAAATCACGGCACCCAAGTTCTGGATGTCGTGGCAGGCCGTTAGCTTTGCTGTGGACATTGGAGAGGTGAAGTTGATTGGTTCACCTGCACTTCTCATATCTACAAGCGTGAGTTGCGCTTCGTCCTGACTGAACCTCGTCACGGGGCAGATGTCGTGTTCCCGAAAGAGTCGTAGGGCAGTCGGCAGAAAATCAGACAACTCAAAGTAGTCGTAGTTTGAATACTCGTTGTGGCCCGACTTCTTCAGCCCGGCATCGAGAATCGCGAGTCGCACATCCATGAGCCGCTCGTAAATGTTGCGCACCTTCTTGGGTGCTGGTGGTGTTTTGGTTTTTGTCGCCATTCTACCTTCCTCCTTTTCTGATCAGTGAATTGACAGTGTACAGTTCCCGACAGACTGCGAACCTCCTTTCGTGCAGTGCGCGACATTTGATTGCAACGTCATCGAATCCCTCTGACTCGTCCCTACCAATTCGCAAGATACGAATATCATCGACCTCGTAGCCATTGTCTTTGAGCAGCATCCCATACGCCGCCACCTGCGTGAAGTGATCGTCGTACACTGCCTTGCAGGTCTTGAAGTCAACGAGAGTTTTCTTCCCGTTGAGCATCGCGTAGCAGTCGCAAGTCCCACCGACCTGCAACCGCTCGGAAACCATTTTCATTTCCGACTCGATGACCTGGAAGTCGTTGCGCTTTTCCCACTCGTAGAATTTGATGACGCAGTTCTCTGCTGCGTCGATGTCGTTCTTCGAGTATTGGTCGAGGTTTGCCTCGATTTTTTTGAGGTAGCACTCGATCATGTAGTGGGCGAGCGTTCCGATTTTCGCGAGGGCATCGACGTACTCGCGAACCTTGATTCCCTGTAGGCCGAGGTTGTTCGCCCAAGGAACCAAAGCGGGTTTATCCATCACGCCCGTGACGGTTGTTACGCCCGGCACCCGGATGCTGTTAGCATTTTTGTAAATGGTGTGCTGGCGTGCGCCTTTGGCTGCGTTCTTTTCTGCTTGGTTCACTATTGTCTCCTTTTAAAATTGAATCAATACATGACACGACGGATGTGATCCGGTAATTCCGCAGCACACCCTTTGGTTTTGTCAGCCGCTCGATGGTGCAGTGCTTGCCGCGAACGCTTGCGACACGGTAGATGTGTCCACCGATCCCCTTCGCGACAAATGTGACACCGGGCTTGATGTCCCAAAAGCAGATGTCATTCCCCATGCTTCTCCTTCGGTTTGTCCCAGTAGGGGCTTTTGCATTTCGGACACACACGCACTTCGGGTTTGCGCGGTATCCATTTATGGCTGCATCGCTTGCATGTCAGTCTGGTCGTGTATACTTTCAGGTCGATCACCTCCCTTTACCTGTTTACGTTTTTTCCAATACTGGCATATTCTGCCCTGCGAGTGATTTGGTCGATGTGATTGCAGTGCTGGCACCCCTTGTCAAAGGAATCTTTTTGAAGGGCAGACCTCCACTTGTAATCCTTTCGTGGAACGAATCTTCCGCAAGCGCAACGACCAAGCCATTTTCGATTGCGTTTACGCTTATTCTTGTTGTCTCCCCTTGTTCCCAAGTAGCCCACAATCGTTATTCTGCCGCGTTGAGTACCAATCAAGTTTTTCATGTTTGGCGGCACCGGAACAGTTTGGGGGCGCTTGTCCCAGCATATGCCAGCATCATACTCGGGAATATATTCAAAGCCTTTGCTTGCCACCCTGCCTGCTTTTGAGTCAACAGGAGAAAGCTCTTTGTTTTTGTGTGTAATGGTGTTCACGCCCCGATTCTCCTTTTGTCAAGCAGTGCTGACCCGGCGAACCGAGCCAGCACCGCAGTTGATTTACGCAGCCAGCACCTTCCACTCGCTGGGCTTGAGTTCCATGATCTGCCCACCGAGCCGCTCAAGCTCTGTGGCCCGGTCATAGTCGGCCACATCCTGCGATGTCCTGGTGACCGCATTGAGCAGTCCGTACTTCGACAGGTCGCCACCTTCGATCAAGTGGTTCAGCACGCCAGTGGATTCGCTCTCGTTGAGGCTGAAGCGCTTCGTGACTTCCTCCACAACCTTGTCCGGGCGCTTGTCCATCTTGGCCTCAGTGGCCGCTTTCATGCCGTTGAGCATCATCAGAAAAGTCTTCTCGGTCAGGACACCGTCGACAACGTCGGTCACCTTCATAAAGAACGCCTTGTTGTCGGCCTGGATCGTTTCCTGGCGCAAGAACTGAATCTGATCCTGCGTGTCGGCCTGCTTGCCGATGTGGTACTTGTGGATGCCGTAGTCGGGCTGGATCATTCCGTTCATGCACACAAGGCGAAGCATGAGGGGATCGACCTTCACGCCACCTGCGCCGACCTCGCTGTTGCTGACGACAAGCCCGGCCTGCACTGTGTCGCCGACTTTCACATCACCCTGCAACCTGTCGGTCACAGCCTTGATGTACATGCGTCGTTCGGTGAGTTCACAGGACTCGATCCGACAACCGATATTGATCAGCTTCGGCAGGATCGCTTCAGCCAGATCGAAGTTGTCAATCGGGCGATAGCGATCCGACAGGAACGCTCTCACCCTGCCGTCCATCGTGCGCAGCATTCTGCGTTCGGGACTTTTGTTGAACCAGTGATTCACGTTGTTTGCGAGCAGCACGGGCGCATCGCTGCGCATTCTGTCGTAGTACTTCTTGGGGATTTGCAGGCGATCCGCAATCTGGCCGTGAGCATGTGTCGTGATTCCGAGGTCGTGGCCGTTCAAGCCTGCGATGTGGGATGCGTCCGGTTCCATCACCAGAGCATTTGTGGTTGCGACAAAATCCTTTTTGGATTCCATCTGCCGCGTGAGTTCTGCTGCGAGTGAGTTGAGGCTTCTTCCTGTCTTCATTTGATTCTCCTTCCTCCCGCGCACCGCAGTGCAGACCGGGCAGGTTGGTTGGTGTTATAGATATGAATACATAGCCCCGCGCAGTCGTAATGCTGCCGGGGTCGCCTGTCAGCAGGCCATCGTATCTGTGAGCATAGGCATTCTCCTTTCTGCGGGTCGTTGGGATTCCCGCTAAATGAGGTTTGAGAAATTCACGCTCTTGACGTTGATGTCGTTTGTGTCTTCTGCTCTTGCCAGCAGGTTGCTCCACGCTTCCTCGCCGAAGCCTGCGGTCACGCTCTGCTTTGACATGATCTTGCTGGCCGATCCGTCGCTGCGCGAGAACTGCACGATCTCTTTGGTCGGGTCGATTTCGATTCTCATGGTGATCTCCTTACGCAGACCCGCAGCGTCGAACTGCCGGGCCTGCCGATTGGGTTTGTTTTACTGTGCTTCTGCGACTGCGACCTTCTTCAGCTTTTCCTCGTTGAACTCTCGGATGAATTGCTGCAATTCCTCGTCAGCTTTTTTGTACGTTTCGGTTTTGTGATATAGAGAGGATGCGGGATCGTCATCGATCGAAACGATGCCGCTTGTCTCGCACACCTTCTCCAGTGCGGAGGTCAGGATGAAGTCGGCCACGAATGGCTGCGTCTTGAGAAGGTGACTGGCGAGGTTGTCGATCATTTCGCCGTAGGTCTTGCCGGGGATGTTGGTCTGTGTCTTTTTCATTCGATCCTCCTTTTCGCGTACCCACCTTTCGGCCAAGCACGCCGGGTTGGTATGTATATGAAGAGAGAAGAGAGAGGCTCCTTTCTGGAAAGGGTGAAGTGATTCGGTAGGATGCTGATCGCTCATCGATTCAACCAACCGTTTCCAGTTCGTATCACGATGCACCACAGCACCCTACTGAACCACTTCGTGATTCAGCGTTGACTCGCGTTGTCGAACGGTCACGACTGCATCCCTGCACTATCGCGCCGCACTCCCGGTTTATCCGTATCCTGCGAGTTGGCGTGCGTCCCGTGTCGGGTTCCGCTTGCGCTCACTTCGATTCGCTCCACCGTTGCGTCAGTATTTGGTTTTGCTCCTCTCGTTCCGCGCCGCCGATGTTCATGGATCGTTTTGGGCTTTCCCGGTCAGGGTCTGCGCTGGAGTCACCAATAGGTCGTTCACTCCTGCCTCGCCCTGCCTGCCCTGTCTCTCGTCCTACCTCCTTTTGCTTTGCTGCCCAACCGACTTTCGATCTACTCATAGTATATGATTATAAGGAGGGAAGATCAAGATTTTTTGGAGGTCATGTCCTGGGGTGCCTGGAATTGGCGATTTCAGCCTGAATTCAGCGTTTTTGACGATTCTCCTTTTGTCAAGTTTTGGTGCTACTTGACAAAGAGGGAACGGTTTTGAATCGCGTCGTGCTTGACAAAGCGGGAAGGCTATTGTACGTTGTTGGTATGCGTGTGTTACTTTTGATTTTGATTGTGTCACTCCTCAACTGCGCGAGCCATCGCAATTCGATAGCGCTTGACAAAATGCGAAAAGACATTATCGAAGTTCGGCTGCAACTCATCCTGCATGAGGTGTACCTGGAGGAGATGATGGAGAAGGTGAAGGGCATGGAAGAAATGCCGACGAGGTGTGAAAGGATAAAGGAGGATTGAATGGGCGAGAAAAGCTGCGGCGACTGTATCCACTGCGAGGTGTGTGCGCTTCGCATTTCATCGATGATGAGTGACGCGGAGTTGAAGGACTTCTGCTCGCACTTCGTGGATCGGGAGGATGAGGCCGAAGAGAAAAAGGAAGACCCGGAAGCATTCGAGGAGCAGGCCAGTGCATGGGTTGAGGTGTACCATTTCTGCCAGAAGCTCGGCATGTGGGCGAGGGGCAGCAAGAAGTCAGGCAAAGAGGCAGTGCTGGATTTCATCGCTGAGTTGTGGAACGCGAAAGCTTTGAGCGACAGGAAGCAGGAGGATGCGGAGAAGTGGCGAAAGAAGCTCAAAGAACCAGTAATCTACATGTGTGGCAGAGTGCCGTGTTTTAGTACTGTGTGTACGTATGACCTTGCGTGCCACTACAAAGTGCCGCGATCCGTTGCGATGAAGGAACCAGACAGTCAATCCCCTGGAGGCCAAGAATGCTCGACGACGTTGTGAGGGATCACGCAATCCAGAAGCTTCAAATGGAGGTAAGCGAACTGCGGTTCGACGTTGCGATGATGCAGCGCAGGGCCGAGCTTGGCCGTGAGGTGGAGAAGGTGAAGAGAGAAAACGAGGCTATGAGACAGGAACTCGAAGCGGCTTACTCAAGGGAGCAGCAACTGTCTACGCATGTCTGCACGCTGCACTCACGGCACAACTTCTTTCATCGTTGTCTTTTGGGTATTCTCCCCGGCCCGTGCCCAGTAAAGCCATGCAAGCTTAGGAGAGTTGGCTGATGGCAGGCAAAGCGGCAAGAAACGTGCGTGAGTGGTATGCCTTTCATGGTGGCGAGGAGATGGATGTAAGCCTTGTGGAGGCATCAGTTGTTTGGGATGCAGCGGTCAGGTCGGTAACGCAGGGTAGGCCACTGATGGCAGGCAAAAAGAAATGTCGCATCGTTGAGCGCACGCTTGTGGATGGTCGCGTTGAATACGTGATCCAGCAGAAGCATTTTCTGTTTCGGTGGTGGTGGGTGGACGCATGGGTTAACAGCGCCGCTGGAGCAGCGTGTCGTGACTGCTTCTCGACGTTGGGTGAAGCTTATGATAACGTGCGCTACTTCGATGGCCGCAAGCCAGTAGACAGGGTGGTGGGGTGATGGCAGCAGGTAGCAAGTATCCAGCAAAGGTGAGAGCAAAGGTTCGTGCCGCCTACGAGGCAGGTGAGGGGAGTGCGCGTGCGTTATCGAAAGCTCATTCCGTTCCAGAACCGACGATTCGTTTTTGGATGAAGCAGGACAAATGGAAGAAGGGCAAGCTCAAGAAGGTCATCGAGAAGAAGATCGCCGACAAGAACATCAGCGTCGCCGCGAAGCTCGGCATCACACCTGAACGTGTGCTGAAGGAACTGGGCCTGCTCGCTTTCTCCAAACTCTCCGACTACATTGAGGTTGCCGACGGTGGAGAGATCACGGTCAAGCAGTTTGAAGAGATGCCTGCCGATGGGCCACGCGTCATCAAGAAGATCAAAGAGAACCGGGTCATCAAGGAGAATGCCGACGGCCAAAGCACGACGGTGTACGACAAGATCGAGATCGATCTGTACGATAAGCTCACGGCCCTGGACAAACTGGGCAAGCACCTCGGCCTGTTCACTGACAATGGTGCGGGTGACAAGCCTCCAGAACCTCCAAAAGAAATCGAAGTGATCATTCGCCATGCCACTGAAAGACGGTAAGTTCACACCGATAGAGCTTCCAGATAAGCACGCCCATGTGCTTCTCAATAAGTCACAGCCTTGGCGTTACCGCAGCCTGCATGGTGGCAGGAACGGAGCGAAGGACTGGTCAGTGTCTGGCGTTGTCATCGAGCGTGCGATACGTCAGCCGATCCGCGTGCTGTGGACTCGCGAAATTCAGAAGACGATCAAAGACTCGGTGTATCAACTCAACGTCGATACGATCAAGCGCTTGGGATACGAGCAGTACTACAAGATCGGCAGCACAGAGATCAAAGGAACGAATGGTGCCGCGTTCATGTACAGCGGCCTGCGCGACCTGTCTGTCGAGCAGTTGAAGTCGATAGAAGGTGTGGACTTGTGTGTGGTCGGTGAGGCGCAGAACCTTACCGAAAAAAGCTGGAACGTTTTGAATCCAACCATACGCAAACCGGGCAGTGAGATATGGCTGGTCTACAATGATCACTCGAAGAAATCTTTCATCCATCGATTGGTCGTTACGAATCCCCCGGCAAACATGATCTCTGCTCATGTCAACTGGACTGATGTTCCACGCGAGTGGATCAGTCAGGTGATCTACGATCAAGCTACGACAATGAGGGAAGAGAATGAACTGCTCTACAATCGCATATGGGGTGGCGAGCCGGGCGAAGGTGGGCAGTTCTTTCCAGAGTTTGGCTCGCACCTTCGGGTGCAGCCTTTCAACATTCAGCCGCATCAGTGCAACCTCTACGGCTCCCTGGACTATGGCGACGGGCAGGGAGAGAATGCGAGCGCAACGTCGTTCGGCCTGTGGCACATCGATCCTGACAAGCGGCCACACAGACTGTTCACGTACTACAAGCGCCACCAGAACGCTGCGACGTATGCACGGGAGATTCACGCGATGATCCGTGCGTTCCCTCACACGCAGGGAACCATGCCGAAGAGGATTCTCGCTGATCCGTCCATGTTCATCAAGGTGCGGCATGACGACAACTTCTCCAAGAGCGTTGCCGACATCTTCGCAGATCACGGCCTGACTCTCACGCCTGCGAACAATGACCGAGTGAATGGCTGGAGAGTGATGCGCAACTACTTCGGCCTGGATAGCACTGGCGTGCCTCGGTCTTTCTACTGGGCCGGGTACAACGACGAGTACGAGAACTTCATCCCGACTCTTGAGCAGAAGGAAACGAACCCGGACGACTGTATCAAGGGTGGTGAGGATCATGTCGCAGATGAGGCCAGGTATTTCTTCGTGGATGCTATGGGCGTGAACTCATCCTCTGCCGCAGTGAAGGAGGAGAGGGATCGCAAGGTCGTGAGCAGGATCGAGTTGATTCAGAGACTGAATGAGAATGTGGTTTGCAGGGAAACGGGGTATTGATGAAGTGCGAAAATGATTTGTGTGGTCTGTGTATAGATGATGGTTTTTGTGCGTTTTCTCGCACAAAAAAATACGGTTGCCATCAGAGAGAAAAAGCCAAAGGCCGTGCTGCCCTCACTGAGTGGGCGGAGAAGCAGATTAAGGCGGAACTGCTGGGGTTGAAGGCTGACATTCTTGACTGTTTGAAGGAAATTGAGAAATATGATGTTCATCACCCGGATTGGGCGCAGGACGAGGAAAAGTGGATGGTTTCTTACCTTTCCGAGTATTTCTGTCTTGTATTGATGTTGGAGCAGGCGAAGGGGGAGTGCTGACATGATGTCCTACACAAGCACGATTCATCCTACAGATTGGCTGATCGAGCAGGGATGGCCGACGCACCTTCTCGGCAGGCCCACAGCATTTGTTGATGAAAGGGATTGCGATGGACTCAATTTACATCATTTTGCGGTGAGGTCGTGGAGCGGGGTGGAAGCGCACTACTCATTCTCCGTTCCACCGTGCGCAGGCGCATGGATTGCAATCAAAATGGCGCAGCACGCAGTTCAGGAGGTTGTGGGTGCGACTTGGGGTAGGGCGAAAGAGGCAGAGGCTGCACTCATTGATGTTTACATGGTGGAAGCTCCGAAGGAAACCGTTTACGATACACTGGAAGTCGTTCGGGAGGCACTGACATGATCATGGTTGAGTTTGCGCGTCGGCACACCGTGAGTCCAAAGGGATGTGACACGGCCATCCACACGGGGATCAGCAAGGCGGTACGCCATTGCGCCATGGCTCCATTGGTGACTGCCCGAATCCAGTGCCGACACGTAAGCGCAACGCGAGGCAGCTATGCATGAGAAACGCAAAGAGTACGACGGGCTGATCATCCCGCAGGGAACGTATCGAAACACTGTGACGATAAAGCAGATGTCGTACTGCGTCAAAGCCTCTGAGCTTGACGGCTGTGCGGGCCTGCCGTGCAGGGAGTGCCTGTTCTTTGTCGCGAACCTGAAGACGTTTGAGAAGTGGGACAAGGGGAGGGGGTAATGAGTGGCTTACCGAAAGGCAAACCGATTCTGTGCGTGGACTTTGATGGCGTGATTCACAGCTACAAAAGTGGCTGGAAGGGGCCGCGCTGCATACCAGATTGGCCTGTGCCGGGTGCGCTCGAATGGCTGTGGCGTGCGACAAAAGCGTTTGACGTGCAAATCTACTCAAGCCGTAGTCGATATTTCGGCGGCAGGCGTGCGATGAAAAAATGGCTCAAAACGTGGTATCGCGTTGATTGCGCTTTGCCAAGTGCAAAAAAAGTAGGAAGTTGGCAGTTTTCGTTTATCGCAGAGACAGCATTCGCTGACCCGTGGGAGGAGGAGATCGAATTCGCAATTCGCAACTTACTGCGGAAGATCAAATTCCCAACAGAAAAGCCTGCGGCATTCCTGTCCATAGACGACAGGGGATATCGCTTTACAGGGGAGTTTCCTGTCCTGGAAGAGCTTCTCCTGTTTAAGCCATGGAACAAGAAATGACATCGCGCACCGTGCTTCACCTTCCTTTCGTTGTCTGCGTCCACACCGAGGGTGGAGAGTTCGGCGCGATGCCGCTCGGAGCTTTCCGCGCACTCGACGGTGCGATGGATTACATGCAGTTGGTTCGCCTGCGCCAGATTAAAACGAATCGCATGGATCGCGTGATCGACCTATTCAAGGATGGATATCTGTATGCCGTGCATGACTGCATCACAGAGTCACGCGTGCCGCCTGGAAAGTATTACGAGGATCGGCTGGTTGAGCGACTGTTTCTGATCACCGAGAAGAAGATCGAGACATCTCAAATCTATCGACAGGAGTATGCGTGAAGGAGGCCGGGGAATAAACAGGCAGGCGCATAGACAGGGGTGGTAGTAGTGCCTCTATGACAACACCCAAGGGAGCAGGGTGTCGAGATGGCCATCCCACTACCGCCCCTGGCCTGCTGAAAGGGGGAGAGGGTGAAGCATTGCACTTGTGACCTGTGCCACATGAGCCGCCAATGGAATCAAGCTGTGGGCAAGAAGAATATCAAGCGCATGTGCCAGCTTTACGATGAGGTGTGGGAACGCATGGCGAATGCCGAGACTGAGTTGGCCATGGAAGACTTGAAGCGAAAGAAGGAGGCAGGGGAGCGAAAGGGGAGTTGACAAAATGCGACAGTGCTTGACAAAATGCGAGTCTCATTGTAAGTTAGGAAGCGTATGAACAAACAGGTAATCTTCGTTTGCGAGACATGCGGCCACGGTGCCACCAGCATGTCCGACCTCTGCCCTCACCTCAAAGCAAAGTATGATCGCCACGTTCAGCGGAAAGCTGCTCCACAAAAGGCGAACCTCACACTGTTCAAATTCAACGACGAGATCAAAAAGGCTGTGCGCAAGATGAAGCACCTCGGTCACGACGACATCTGCTTCGTGATGAATCGCACGGCAAAGATCAAGCTCGGTGACGGCTTCACGAACGTGCCGAGGTTTTGCGTTGACCCGGAGGGAGAGAGGTATCGCGGCATTCGCTTGTTTTTCGATCCACTGATTCCGGTTGAGCGTGCCGGATTTTTCTTTCCTTATGATTTACTGATAGAGAGAGCGAGGCAGCAGGGCCATGCATGAGGTCTTCGAGTTCTTCCTGGCCCTCGTAGCCATAGGTATCGGCATCGTGTTTCCGTTGTCTTGGTTCGTATGTAACAAACCTTTACCATAAGCCAGAGGAGTTGCGGATGAGAAAAGGGCTTTTCGTTTTGATGCTGGCAGCAGTAGTCGGTGCTGCTGGCCTGCCGTTCACAAACACAGAGATCGTATGGGAGGACTCTCTCCGCATCGATTCCACAGAGACAAAGTACACGACCTACTTCGAGCTTGATGCTGGCGTTTACAAGACACTGCTCGTCGAGGGCCGTGACGACACCAACTGGGCCGCAGATAGTGGGTGGTCATCGTCCTGCACCAGTTCGGTTGACATCAGTTGGCTCCAGGTATTCCCGGTAACGAACGAGTATCGCACAGACCGGGACAGCAGGATCGTTCCTTCGGGCTACTACAAATACATGTGTCGCTTGCCCTCTCATGCTCACCCGGACAGCACGACGCTGCACCCTACGGAGTTCATGGTTTTCGATTCTCTCGTCATTGGAGAGATGGAGACTGCTGCCGTGTATCTGCGAAATAGCACGGAGGACACAGCCCTCGCAGGAGGTGTGGTCGATTACACGTATGGCGACACACTTGCGACATTGCAGACCAACGGCCTGCGCTTCGGTGCGTTTCAATACTCGGCACTGCCAGCTGACTGGTCGCCTGCCGGGTGCCTCAAGGTCAAAGGGACGACTGCGAATGAAAAGCGTGGGGCAGGATCGTTCTGGCGCTTTCGTGTCTACCAGATGAAGAATCTCCCTGCGAGAGGAAAGTAATGTTCTACGACGTTCGCACATCGAATCCGACACCTTGGTACGCGATGAATTCCCGCGAGAACATCGCGGGGCTTGCGCTGTGCCTGCTGATGGTTGTGGCGATCTGCCCGTACCGTCCAGGCTATGACATGGAGAAGATGCGTGCGACGATCATCTCTCTGACCGGGCTTGCGGCCATTGCTGTACTCCTGGTGCGCGGAGAGTTTCCTGCGACATCGTTGGTGTTCGCGCCATTCTTCGGATACGTTGTCGTGCGTGCGCTTTTCAGCTTCACACCAGGATACACATGGTATGAGATTGCGCGATACGTTGGCATCTACGGGCTGATTGTGTATGCGGCAAGATGCCCTCGGCCTTGGGTTGCGATCTCCATCGTGCTGTGTGCCGTCGTTCAGTTTGTGGTGAAGGAGTTTGAGTTGATAAAGTTCCAGCACCAGTTTACCAATCTTGGATACGGAACTGTGCGCAATCTGATCCGGTACGCTACGATCATGTTTGCCGCAGGCATCGCATCGTTCGCATTCGTGAGCAAGCAACGGCCTAAGTGGGCCATCGTTGTTTTGTGCGCAGTCGGAGCTTACGCGACGTATCAAGCAGTCATCGTCAGGAGTCACACGCTGATCGCAGTCTGTGGGCTGACGGCACTGATCGTCGTTGTGTTTTTCGTAAAGGGATGGGTCGTTCGCGTGGTGATACTGGCGGCGTGCGTTGCATCCATTATGTTCTCCAGCAAAATGAACTGGGCTGTAGCGTCCGGTGGAGCCAAAGCCTACACGCTTGACAAAGTGCGAGAACCTCTGTGGCAGACTCTCGCTGATGAGGCGACGCTGATGGGCCGCGGCCTTGGTGGATGGGAACTCCTGGCCGGGTCGCTTGGACATGAGGGTGCCGGGCATCCGCATAACAGCATTGGGAAAATGTTGTTCGAGCTTGGCGTTCCTGGGGTAACACTTTTTCTCCTGGGCGTAACACTGATGGTTGTGTTTGTCTGCGTGTGGGGCAAAGAGGCAGCATGGTTTGCCGTTGGTGCAGGCATGGTTCTTGTTGCGACAACCACAAACGATCTGTTTGGCTATAACGACGTAGTGATGATGTGGAGTCTGCTGACCGGAGGTGCGCTCCATGTTTCGTGAAATGACCAGAGTTCTCGTCGTGCTTTTTGCCGCCATGCTGTTCTTTGTCGTACTCGACAGGAATGCAGTCGAGTGCAACATTGCAGACGCAAAGCGCATGAACAACCCGGCCAAGATCATCGAGACTGACTTCCTTGAGGCGCGATACGTGCGCTCGATCCTTGCTTGGGATTATGCCTGCAATGAAGAGAGACTGAACTCGCAGCTTCGCCAGAGACTGATGGGTGCCGCGTATGCAGACATGGCAGAAGTCCAGCGACTCGCGCCGGGCTACAAAGAATCTCGATCTGTTTTTGCACAAATGAATGAAGCGAGGAAGTGAATGTTCAAACCCAATGAAGAGAACGTCAAGAAAGCTTTCGAGTACGTGAAGGAGAACGTAACGAACTTCTTCAACTCGCAGGAATACAGCAATTACTATGATCGGTTTGCTCGACGGCTCAAGGCGTATCGCAGGCAGCATGACACCAATGCGCCGAAGTGGAGAAGCAAGCTGCACTTCGCCACGTTCTTCCTGGGCTGCAAGGCACTCGACATCGCTTTTAAGAAGTCGCACCGCAACGACCCGTTCATCACCATTGCCCTGGAGAACTCGAAGACTGCCGACCCTTCCGCTATCGAGAAGGCCCGGCTCGCACATTACGACATCAATCACGATCTGTACATCAGCAATTTCTCCAGCGTGCTTGACCGCATGTACTGGTACGTCGAGATGGTCGGCGGGTGCGTCGGCAGAGAGTACGTGTACAGCGACCAAGTGCAGTCCGTTCGCAGAGAGCGGAAGGAAGACATGTACGGATTCGATCTCGGTGCGCGTGAGGTGCAGGACGTTGTTCGCAAGGAACACACGAAGACCGATCTCATCCACCCGCTCAACTATGCACACAACCTGACAAAGCCCGACTTCCTCAATAGCCGTTGGGGCGCATGTCGTTTCGAGGTGCCGCCTGTCGAGATTTACAAGATGCTGAAGAACAAGGACTACTATCAGCCCGGCGTGAAGAAGCTCATCGACGAGATCGAGAAGTCCGACCCGAAGAAGTCTTGGACGATTGGTAAGGACACGTTTTACGCGGAGTCCTACGACAACAAAAGCGGCGCGATCAATTCGTTGGTGCTTTACGAATACACTGGCGACTTCAACTACAAAGGCAACTACGACGACAACTCGCTGTACTACATGCTCTACAGCAAAAGCTACGACTGTGTCCTGTCGATTCGGAAGAGCCAGTTCCCGCGCAAGCATCTGTGGAAGCTCGCAGTGTATCAAGACCCGTATGGGCCTTTCCAGGTTGGGCCGTGTGACTCCCTGCTGCCGCTGAATCTATGGAAGAACTCAACGGTCAACCAGTACAACGATTATGCGAACGCGACGCTGAAATACATGTGGGAGGTTGACCCGGAGAAGATCACAGGTGGACTGAACTCCCTCGTCAACGGCCTGCCGGGCGGCTTGATCCTGGCCGAGCCGGGGCAGTTGGGTCAGACCATGAAGTCGCTGAATCGCGACAGGAGCAGCCTGCCGCCCGTCGGCGACATTATGGACATCCTTGAGAAAGAAATCGAGAGCGTAGGCCCGTCAAGTAACCTTCGGGGCAAGGAATCGGGCCAACTTAATGATACGGCGACAGGGATCGGCCTCATGGCGCAGCGAGAGGACGACCAGATCGCAGCCCTGCAAGACGAGTGCGATGACGGGATCGTGGATGCGATCCAGTTGAAGATTCAGAACCGTCAGAAGTTTATGACGCAGCCCGTCGTCGGAGAGATGGAAGGTAACAGCGACTCTGATGTCGCGCCGATCCAGTACTTCCCTTGGGAACTGGCCGGGCAGGAATTTGTCGCAAAGGTGCGGCGCGAAACGTCCGACATCCAGAGCGGAAAGTACATGAGCTTTCTCAAACTGATCGGTGGACTCATGGCCGCGGGCGTTGGCACACCTCAAGCACTTGGAAGACTCGCAAAGAAGGTCGGTGAGTCGATGGGCATTGATGAGGTGGACGAGTTGGGCTTGGACAATCCGATGCCGCCGCAGATTCCAGGCGGGCCGCAGGGTGCTGCGCCGCAGGGTGGATCGCCAAACTTGAGCGGGCCGGGCCTGCCCGAAGCAGGAGGTGCTGGTGCTGCGATGGCTTGAGCGTAAGGTCTACGTTCCAGTGGTAAGCGACGAGAGGTCGCGCCAGGACAAGTGGAACGATGAGGATTACTTGCGGATCGTGAAAGCGTTCAAGAACAACAAAGTGTTCATGTCGGAAGTTACTCACGCACTGGCACTCCTGAGAGAGCAGGCCGATGCGTGTCAAAGCGTAAGCGAACTGAAGGGGATTAACCGGGGCATCCAGGCAGTGAAAGCACTGATGACTGCGCCAGACCGTGCGGGTGCGCAGTTGCAAGCCATGCGGGGAGATTATGAATGAGCAAGCCATCGAGAAAACGCGGCACGACATACGTGCGATGCTTATCGAAGAGCAACTCGTCGCCCCTCACGAATTTGATTGCTACGTCCTGGTCAACCACAAAACTGGCATCGAGGAGTGCGACAGCAGGATCGATCTCAAAGGGTACGAGCGGAAGAGTGCGCTTCGACGATCTGATGACCCTGACGAGATCGTTAGAATACGGATCACCGAGAAGGTCGTTGACTTCATACGGAAAACGGTTGACGAGGAGAATCCATCTTTGCGGTGCATCATCTCTGTGAATGGTGGCTGTAGCGTGAGCATCACAAAATGAATGAGAGAAGTATTCCGAAGTGGCTCGCCGATCTGCTGGTGACAAAGATCACGCGACGATGGACAGGGTCACTGACGATTTGTTTTTCAGACGGTGGAGTAAGAAACGTGCATCGAGAAACTGAAGTGACACACCCTCCCAAGAAGGTGGAAGCATTCAAAAGACCATGATCATCTCACGGTGAGGTGATACAAAATAACCGGGTTCCCTCGCATTGGCCCCGTCGTTGGAGCAGGACTTACCTCCTTTCACCTGCTCCGCGATGGGGCTTTTTGTTTGTGGGCCTCAACACAAGGAGTTCTGCAATGGCAGAAGAAACCACTCAATCAACCGACACAGGTACAAGCACGCCGACAGAACCTGTCGCAAACGCCGGGACACAGATGGACTCGTCCTCTGCGGCCAAGTTGCAAGGTGCGTCGAGCCAAGGTGGAATACCTGACGGTGGGAGTCAGTCGAGTCAGGATGAAGGTAAGCCCGGAGCGGAAGCCGACAAGGCAAAGCCGCCGAAGGAACCTGCCGCAGACGCGGGTGACAAGAAGGTCATCGACCTTGATCCCAACGAGAAGAAGTGGCTCGAAAGCAAGAACCTGAGTCTCGACGGGTTGGACGTTTCAAGCGAGGCTGTGCGAACGCTCATCAAGAATGCGCGGAACGCAGAGTCAAAAATGAATGAGGCGATCAACAAGGCCAAGGCGCAGGAAGTTGCCGATGCTGCCAGGAATGTTCCGAATCCTGCCGCCACGAAAGAGGAGCGCAAGACTGAACTCGATCTCTTCGAGGAGAGGTTCGAGGCCACGCTGGACAATGCACTCTTCGTGAATGGCGTGCAGTCCATAGAGGAGCTTGCGAAGGTCAATCCCGATGCAGCCAGAAACCTCGACAGTATCTACATGCGCGAACGCCAAAAAGCTTGGGAAGCGGAGAAGGATGCGCAGGAGAGGATTAAGGCTGAAGCGAAAAAGGTCGAGCAGGACAAGGTGCGCTTCAAGACCGAGATGGACAACGCCGAGAGGCAGATGAATGAAAACCTCATCTCCCTCAAAGCCAAAGAGCCAGAGGTCGAGGCACACATGAAGAACTCCGGTGCAGATGCTGTTCTGCAAAAGATCGAAGCAGATGCTGCGTGGCCAAAAGCTTTTGTCTTGAGCAACCCGGAGATGCTCTCCTGGTTCGCGAAAGCTTCCAAGGCCATCACCATGATGAACGACATGCCGAAGCTCGAAGAGAAGTGGCGTGCCGATTACGAGAAGCAGCTTGCAGAGCAGGCAACGGCAAAGCTCACGCCTGCGGATGCTGGTGGTGCCGACACTACCAAAAGCCGCATGGCGTCACGTGTTCAACAAATCGCGGCGAACCGACGGTTCTGACCGCACAACCATAAGGAGTAGTTGCTATGTCCACGACAGGTAACGCAAGCAAAGTCACCGGCAATGCCTCAACCGAGCAAAGACTCGATGTCGATGTGTCCGACATCCTGTTTCACACTGGTGAACCTTCAGACACTCCCATTATCGCCTTGAAAGGCGGGAAGCTTTACCTCGGCGGTGGAGCCACGCCGAAAGACGTTCCCGGCAGGATCAAAAGCGAGATCGCGAACGAGGTCGATTACAAGATCATCGAGAAAGACCCGCTCGCCCGTACCGCACAGGCAAGCTCCGCAGTTGCCAGCACTTCCGAGGAAACCATCCCGGTTGACAGTCAGACCTCTGTGTATGTTGGCGACCTTCTCGTCAACAAGCGCACAGGCGAAGTGATGTACTGTCACACCCGCACCAGTGCAACGTCCCTGGAGTGCAAGCGTAATCTCGGTTCGACTTCCTACGAAATTGCAGACGACGATGTGTTCTACGTCAGTTCGTATGCGACCAAGCAGGCCGGGTCGAAGCGTGGAATGAATAGCCAACTGGCTGCGCCCCGCACTCGCTACTGCCAGATTTTCAAGCGTTCCTTTGGTGTGTCCGACACCCTGCTCAATGTGCTGCTTGTGACCCAAAAGTCCGAGTGGGACGAGGAGATGACGCAGGCCATGGTCAACCACAAGATCGACATCGAGAACGCGCTGTGGTATGGCCCTGGAGCCGACAGCACAACCGATGCCGACTCGAACACGGTTTACCTGACTCGCGGCATCCTCAACGAGATCGGCGCGGATCGCACCATCGATTGCAAGGGCGCAATGGATGAGGCCACTTTCTTTGGCGAAGTCGCCGAGAAGGTGTTCGAGTATGGCCCGTCCCGCAAAATGCTTTTCGCCGACGCGAAGTTTCTCACCCGGCTGAACGACTTCTCCCGCGTGAAGCAGCAGACCAAACCCAAGATGACCGATTACGGCGTATCCGTAGCCGAGGTCGAGACAGGCCATGGAATTCTCGATGTGGTGCGGTGCGGCGTGTTCAACAAGCACGTTGAAGTGTCGGCGCAGGGGTTTGCTGTGGCTCTTGACCTTGACGCGATTGCGTACAAGCACATCAAGAATCGTGACAGCAAATACCAGGTGGACATCCAGACTCCTGGTGACGATGCCCGTGAGGGTCAGTTCATCACCGAGGCCGGGGTTTCTGTGCGGTTGCTCGACCACCACAAGATCATCAAAAACATCTAACGGTGGAGTCAGTGTAACGAAACAATAACCATTTTTCTCGAAGGAGAATTTGTTATGCGTAAGATTCTTTTGGCTGTGCTGGCTCTGGCTTTTGCCGTCAGTGCAGCGACCACGGTTCAGCTTGGTGACACGGTGAAGGCCAGTGTCGGCGACGTTGACACCATCATGCTCCACGACGCTTCCGCAGCTTCGGTTGACACGTTCGATGCTGGTGAATGCTGCGCGTATGGCCCGTACTCCCTTACCAATGCACGGGGCAACCCGATGTATAAGGGATTTCAGCTTTACGCAAAGGCCATCACGGGAACGTCCCCCACGATGAACTTTGCCTACCAGCTTATCACCGGGACGACCATGGCTGACACGATGGGTTTGTGGACTGTCATCGACACACTGGATGGAACTGGCGCGAATGCATACGTCGACCTGTCTGACAAGGCGGGCCGGGCCATCGTGTTCCGCGTATACAACTACGACGGGACGGAGTGTCAGATTCCCAATGTGCTGGGTGTGATGCGCAAGCACAACACGACAGTAAACCTCAACAAGTAACGACAGCGAGCAGGGGCGGCGCAATCCGTCCCTGCTCCTCTGTAGGAGAAAACATGGCAAAGAAAAAAGAAGTCGAAGTCGTGCGAAAACAGCAGAACACATCTGCGCATCGCGTTGCAGTTGCTGGCGGCAAAAGCAAACTGGAGCTTGACCGGGAAGAGTTCAGTAAGGAAAAGGCAAAGGCAGTCCCGAAACTTGTCGAGGACTTCGTTCGCTTCGAGGGTGCTGGCGTGCAGATTCTCAAAGTGTTCAAGGCCGATCCGTCCGATCCGTCGAAGAAAGTGGAGAAGAAGTTCGCAGTGGACTTTGGCCAGAACTACACGTACATGGCCCGCGACAAAGACTTGATCGCGGAAATGAAAAAGCTCGGCTACAAAATCCTGGGAGAATAAATGGCCACACTTGCGCAGATCAAAACGCGCATCGATGATGAGTTGGCCATTGCCGGGAGCTTCAAGAGTCAAGTCAAGGAGAACATCGTTCAAGATGCCTTGATGCGCCTGTGCCGAAAAGCCGACCCACTCATCAGTGCGAACATGGCCGTCACCGTTTCTGAAGGTGTCGGGCCATACAACATTCCTGCGGCGATTGATCGCATTGACCGAATCTACAACAACGCCACCACTCCAGCAGTCATCAACTTCAATACAGACCTGCGCAAGCGTGAGGTGACACTCCTCTCCGCTCCGTCCGACGACGGGAACTTTGTCGTGTACGGAACTCCGCGAGCTTTGCGCACGAACCTCGAAACCATTGTCGCCGCACTGCCAGAGAATTACGAGGATGTGCTGTGGCAACTGGTACGCGCATTCGCGATGCGGCAGGCCGGGGCTATGGAAACGTTCAAGCTTGAGCGCAACGCAGCAGACGACGAGATCGCGCAGCTTCGGTTCGCGAGGAACCGTGACCTCGATCAGTACTCGATGCCCGTGCAGCAGATTGACACTGTCGGAAATGTTGTCGCAGACAAGGACAACGTAGAGGGAACAGAAGAAGATATTGACGATTACCTGGAGAGTGACCTTTGAGCGGATTCGGTGCAATTAAGACCGGGCCATTCGTGAAGCTTGACGGTGGAGTGGACGAGTACCACGAACCAGCAGAGATCGGATCGAATAAGCTTCAGGGGCAAGGCAAGACGACGGACATTCACATCGATGGTGGCGTGCTAAAAGTGCGCCCACGCAAAGACCTTTGGGGGCCGTCGTTTGACAACGCTTTCAGAGGTGCGATTGAGTACATTGACCCAGATGGAAATGCTCGGTTACTTGTAGCTTCCAACAAAACTATTTATGAGGTTGATGCAAGCAGCAAGACCGGGCGAGACACAAATCCAACGACCGACGAGGACTTGCATTTCCATGTCCACCGGGGTCGTTGTTGGTATAACGGTGAGAACACGCAGCGCAAGATCACGCGCACGACAACTGCGCGGGTTGGCGTTGTGGCTCCAGAGACTGCGCCGACAGCGGCATCTGGCGAAGGCACGGGCCTGACCGGGTCATATGCGTGGAAGTACACCTTCGTGATCGAAGAGGATGGAGTGAAGAAGTGGGAGAGCGATCCATCGTCTGCGAGCGAGAGTGTGAGCCTGTCGAATGAGGACGCGACGATCACTCCTGCTGCGAGCGGAGACTCCCGTGTAAACGCACGCTACATCTACCGGACGAGTGCGAGCGGAACATCCTACCAGTACGACGGCAAGATCAGCAACAACACTGAAGGTGCGACCTTCACCAGCAGTCAGGCCGACGCACTGCTCGGCGACCTCGTAGAGGCTACGCATGGCGTGCCTGCGGTTGGTGAGATTTCCGAGGGCTGCAACGAGCGCATGTTCTGGATCGTGAACGAGGACGACGGTGCGAGGCTGTACTGGTCGGAGCAGGCCCACACCGAAGCGTACCAGGAGTATCAAGTCTCGACCAATTACAAAGAACTCCTGCTCGGAGGTAAAGGTCGCGGCCTGAAGCGGCTGATGAACCCGAATACCGGGCGTGAGGATTTGTATGTGTTCCAAGAGAGGGGCGTGTCCGTCCTTCCTGGTGGCGAGCCGAATGCTCCGCTGTACGTGATCTCGAATAAAGTTGGTTGCTATCAGCACGACACGATCCAAGAGTACAGGGATTCTATCATTTTCTTCTCGACGGATAATGTGGTGTACCAAATAGCCGGGGGTCGCCTCATCGACATCTCGTCCAGGTCGTGGCCGAAGAGCATCGCTGCGCTCAACACGAAAACGAGTACGCGTGGCGCGATCATCTTCAATGATTACTACGCACTCACATGCCGATCATCTGGCGGGAAACTCTACAATCACACAGCGTGGATTTGCGACCTGCGAAAGATTCGCGAGATACAGAACGGTATGGCCGATGCCTGCTGGTATCCTTGGGAGATCGACGCTGCATACCTGCTTCAGAGAGTTGACGGAACAGTGCTTGCGTTCTCGAACAAAGACCGCAGGATTTACATCCTTACGTTCGACGAGCAGTACGATGACGATGCCGACGCGGCGGGCCACATCGTTGTCGCAAAGTTCCACACGAAAGAGTTCGGCGGGCAGCAGATGACGCAGAGGAAAACGCCGAGACAGATTTTCGTGAAAGGAAAGCAGGAGCATCAGCTTTCGGTTACGCCGCACTTCGGCTCTTTCTACGCAGACTCAGGGTCTGCCGCGACACTGGAGCGAGCCGAGGGTGGGTCGGTTTTCATTATGGGCCAATCCGTAATGGGAAGCCCACTGACCGAGTTTCCTGTGATGATGAGCGAGTTCCTGGACAACTCCATCGCGGGTACGTACTTCTCTTTTGCTTTTGAAAAGAATCATCCCGACAGGTATTTCGAGTGCCACGGGATACAGTTTACATATAACGCGTTCCAGACGGGGGAACTCAAATGAGAAAAGCATTGCTGTTTTTGGTGGTCGGACTCCTTGCCGTGCCGTCGCTTGCCGACACGCTCGCGTACAATACAGAGTTCGAGAACCTTGCTGACGGTGACACGTTCTACGCAGAAATCCATCTGCACGAACCGCTCGACAGCATCCAGAGTTTGGTAAACGGAAGACTCGGCAACGACAACATGTCAGACGATGCGAAGTTCACACAGAGGAAGATCGACAGCGTTTCCGCACACGCCTCTGACTGGATTAACAACTACACCAAAAGGATATTCGTCTGGAGCGATCACGTTCTTCAGTTTCGCAATAGTCGCGGGATCGACATGTTCCTGAACGACACCACTGCGAACAGCGAACCTTTCCGCATTTACTCCGACAGCACGACCCTCGTCGCGCAGTTCAACACAGACAGCGTGCAGTTTGCTGGTGGGCTTTCGGTGGACACGATTTGGGATGTGGAGTATCTTCCTGGCCCGTTCGCAACAACGCAGATCAAGGCCGACACTGTTCGTGCGGTTGATGGTGGCGGGCTGCACTTGCAGGACGATGGTGGCAACGGCTTGTTCGTTAAAGACGGTGGCAGTGTTGGGGTCGGCACTACCAGCCCTGCGGGTGATTTTCACGTAAAGAACTCAAACTCGTACAGGCCAAGTGTCTATTTTGAGAATACGACTGACGATGCCAACGGTGTGACTGTG
>Ga0272441_10004586_pt1 | contig 24835 bp, 29 predicted proteins | sample SSMProp6N_FD_193582 | JGI IMG/M metagenome (GOLD analysis project Ga0272441, IMG submission 193582) | Marine sediment archaeal communities from Little Sippewissett salt marsh, Falmouth, MA, United States - SSM-Prop-6N | ecosystem: Environmental > Aquatic > Marine > Wetlands > Sediment ...
AAGTTCTTCTCGATCTTCGTCCTTCAAATTCACAACATATATCGGTTTCCTCGCCATAAGCTCCATTGTAAGGCAAGTAATTGGATTTAAAACTTTCGTTCCAGAGTACTAGTCCCATGTGGAAATGCCGTTAAGGGATCGAACCAAGGCCGCTGTAAGTTGAGGGCCGTACTTTTGGCCAGCATCATGTGATACCATGGGTCATTACCATCGAAGAGAACACTATCCCCTACTAAGATGCGCGACATTGGTTTGTAGGCCCTTAGATAAAGTGAGAACAGGAACATCAACGCCAGAATTGGGTAGGCGTAGAGGTCGGGGAAACGCTTCATGGGCCCAATCTTCGCGGCAACGCGCTTTTTCTTGCTGGGGCTTTGTTCCTTCGTCTTGGAGCGAGCGTCTTTCGTTGTGACGTCCCGCTCCTTTTTTCGTGCCCTTCGTTTTGTTCTTCTCCGTCACCGATTTCTTGGTCATCGACTGGGGTTGACCTTGTTCAAAACAGATAAACATTTTGAATCGCATCGAGTTTGAAGGGCAAAATCGGCGAGAATTCGAGGAAAACTTGTGGATACATGAGCTTAGTCGCTAACATCACTGTGCTAAACCGCCTATGAAACAATATCTATGGTTAAATAAAATCTAATCCAGATTACATTGATGTGATATGACCTGCTTAAGCCCTCATTTTACCAACTTTGGATGGATGTTTATGATCGCACCAATAACGTGTTGGCTACTGAGAGTTCTCTACTATAATATGTGCAGAAGAATCAACCAATATTTAGGATATGGTGTTACTATTAACCGAAAAGTTAATATCAAATCAGATGCGTTAGTTCTGTCGGAGGAGTTATTCACAATGTCGGAAAAGAGAACGCGTCAGAAGAAGTTGGTGGTATCGGATGAAGCCGTGCCTTTCGTGGCCAGAGGTGGTCAAATCTTCAGCAGACAGGTGATCGGCGCCGATCTGGGCATAGAAGATGGTGAGACCGTAATCGTCGTTGACAAAAAAGATCACATAATAACCACGGCCCAAGCTCTTCTTTGAAGAGTCGGGGCCATCTTTGTTTTCTGAAGCAGAGCGGAAATAAGTTTGGCAAATTGTCTCAGAGATCCACGGGATCACCGTTGCTGCTAATCTCACAGACCTTGCAGACGCCTTCTTGATCCTCGCACAACTCTCTGATTGCCATCGCCAGGACCGTGGCATTGGCCAGGTTTCCTGCTGTGAGCAAAGCCGCACCGATCTCATCGTCGGTGATGCCCATTCTCTTGGCGATCCTGATATGAAGCTTCAGACAGTGACTACATCTGATGGCCGCAGCCACAGCTATCGATATTAGCTCAAGGGTCTTTCGATCTAACGCCTGAGAATTGCGGTTGATAGCGTTGTTATGAAGGATCTTGGTCACCAAAAGCTCGGGTTGATCCTTCATGAAACGGAATATGTAGGGCACCTCTCCGTAAATTGCTTCAATCGCATTCAACATGTCCTCGGCAGTCTGCTCAACGCCCTTATCTAAGATGATCTCCAGTTCATCTTCAAAAGCCATTTTATCCACCTAGACGACGAAGCCCGTCTCAGAAATAGGCAAGATTCTAACCAGTATATAGTTCTTCATCTTGGAGGGCATAACCCTCGCGATCTCTCCTAAAGTTACACCTTCGTCGAACCTGATGTTCTCGACAGCCTCGTGATACTCATCGTACGGCAGCTTGATCCGCAATCCGTTCAGGTTCAAGGCTATGGGCAGAGGCGAATAGGAGTACATGATGTCGGGAACCTGTTCCCTTACGACCTCCATCACTCTGGGCGGCGTCGTCGAAAGTGGATCTTTTGATATCGCCACTCTTGCGCTGTCAAGAGCCCTTCCTGCTGCAGCCACGATGTTGTCCAAGCTTCCAATCTCGGTGGCCTTCCTGGACCTGTGAGCAATTCTGCCAACCCTTGGAACGTACTCGAAGGCATGAGGCAGATCTTCAGGCTTCATATCGGGTCCACCAGTGACGATAACTGGGATGGTTAAGTTTCTGTAGATCCCTTCTTTCTTTCTGATGCAATCGACGAAGTTTCCGAAAGTGAAAACCACAGCATCGTGCTCGTTGATCAGTGCAGTCTCGTACTCGTCCATCTGGGCGATCTCTCTTCCGACGCCCCGAGACATCCCGATCATGTTGCTTTTGGCCCCGTGCCTTCGCAAGTATTCGGCAACGTCGCAGGCAGGATGAGGCAGATGATGAATTGCCAAGGTAGGCGTCACAACAGCGATCTCGGTTCCGGCAAGAGGTGCCCGCTCGAGTTTGCCTCGAAGTGTCTTGCTCAGCGCTTCCATCGCTGGCATGTCCTCTTTGGGTATTAGCATCAACAGTATGATCTCGCTCTGGGTTACGTTTGTCTGGAGCACGTACCCGCCCAGGTCTTCCACCAGCTCGATCACGAGGTCGTGCTTGTAAACCCCACCAGTGAACATCACAGGCTCAAGCATTCTGCATACCTCTGAATATCTCTTTAACCTCTGTTACCATATCCTGATCGATCGTCTCCTCGGCGGCCAGGAAGAAGAAACTGTCTTTTGCCATCTCGTTTCTCCTGTTCCTGAACCCCTCAGGAGCAATCCTGATGAGTGCATCGACCAGATCGCGCCTGAACTCCTTTTCGAGGTCTGCGACCACCAGCTCTTCGGGAGATACGTCAGATTCCACGATTAGCACGTTCCGTTCTGGTTGCATCACCTTGTCTCGGCCATAAGTATCCCAAAGAATTCCTATTAGATTGGCCATGTGCTCTTCGTCCTCGAGGTTTATCTGGTACCCACCCTCAACCTGGATCAGATCGCCCACGTCTCTCACTCTCAGCGGTGGCATCTTCCCCCTAAACCGACCAAATACCGTAAAATAGGGTTTTGTGATGTCCACGTAGACGTAAAGTTCCCCTATCGATCGGATCAAGCCTAAGTCCTGAAGAATGTCGGTGATGATCTCTTTGTACTTTTCTGCCCCGTAATCCTCGCCAGGCATCTCGATCTTGAAGACCTCGAGGGGCTGCATCTCCATCTCTCAATCCTCCAACAGACCTGAGACCAGAAGGCTCGCACCTACACATCCTATATACTGAGAGTGGTGAGGCACTATGACCTTGATGCCAAGAAGCTGTTCCATGGCTTTTGGAAGCCCTTCGATAAGAGAAGTTCCGCCCACCATGATCACGGGCTCTTTCACTTCGACCTCTTGGAGCTGCTGTTCGAAGACCTGCTCTGCGACGCTATAACAAGCTGCCATGGCAACGTCTTCAGGCTTGCTTCCTGCCGATAGGCTGTTTACCAAACTCTGAGTTCCAAAGACGATACAATAGCTGTTCATGGGAACCTTGGTTTGATCGCCTTTCATGGCCAACTGGCCAAGCTCAGTTATGTCGACGCCAAGCCGTCTTGCAGAAAGTTCGAGGAACCTGCCTGAAGCACCTGCACATATTCCTCCCATGGTGAACGTTCCAGGAATGCCATCCTGGACCGATATGGCTTTGTTGTCCATCCCGCCAATGTCGATCACCGTAGCCGGGCCTTTTTGAGCGTCCGCCAAGAAGACTGCGCCCTTAGAGTTGACGGTAATCTCTTCTAAGATTAATTTGGCCCCAAAATGTTTTCCGACAAGATGCCGACCGTATCCGGTGGTTCCAAGTCCCTCGATCTCCTCTTTTTTGACGCCAGCCTCTTTCAGAGCCGCGTTGTAAGCATCTTCGGCGCTTTTCAAAACTTCGGTGGTGGGGCCCCATCCGGTCCCGATGATCTCGTTGTCTCTCATTACCACGGACTTCGTGGTCGTAGACCCAGAATCTATCCCGGCGGTAAGACCGGTCTGCCGCTCTCTTGACAATAACCCTTTGTACTTGGCAGTGGTGACCAGAGCTTCCATCCTCGTCAAAAGCGTCTCGGCCGTCGTCCTCTCTGTGAAAGAATAGCTAAGAACCGGTATCGAAGAATTCTCGTGAATGTACTTTCTGATCTCACTTCTCACGATAGCGCCTTCGGCACATCTAAAACAGGTGGCAACGAAGACCGCATCTGCAAGATCCGGGTTTTCCACGATCCTTGTAGCTCTTGCCATCGCCAGATTGAGATCACCACTGGCAACCTCGATGCCGAACCTCTTTTCGACATCTTGGACGTCTTCCAGCGAGACTTCGGGAAATATCAGTTCAGCACCCACCGAATCTACGGCCTTCTGAAGTTCGGTCTGAACCCCACTGTACTCCGACCCGCAGGAAAGCTGTGCTATCCGGATCACTTCAACCCCTCCAGAAACTGACGTATTTTGTGAACGAACCTTTTGGCTTCAGCATCGTCCTCTGGATAATCAAGCTCCAAAATGGGTATGCGTTTGGTCCGGAGCAAAAAACGGGTCAGCTCATTGGTTCTCGCACAGCCAGTGCATCCCAAAGTGCAACTGTTACCCTTAATGATGATGGCTGCGTTTGCCTCTTCTATCATCGGCCCAAGAAGTGCCATTCTGCCTCTGACGCCCGAAGGGACATCGACTGCAGCGTACTTCAATCCTTTCTTTGGATCTTCAGGGGTCATGTTCAGGGGAGGCGAGTCGAGACCTACTGTGTTAACCTTCTTCCGGACCTCCTTGGAGACCACAAGCGCCTCGTGCCCCATCCTCTCTACGAGATCTGCCAGGATCATGCTGGTTGGAGGATATACCATAACTTTAACCATGAACCAACCTCAGGAAAACTCTTCTTTTATAAGTTCTTCAATCCGCTCTACGCTCGGCCGCGTCTTCTCTTCAGGAATCGAGATCTCTTCATCCAGTTCATCAGAGGCGAGACCTTGTGATATTAAGGGCAAAATCTTGGATTCGTACTCCATCATGTAAAACCCAGGCCTTGCACCACCGCCTCGATGACCCCTGCACCGTCGAGGATCCCCTGGAGGAAATCCTCTGTCCTTGATGAAGATGTTATTTGGATCGATCGCCCTGATTTCATTCACCGTCTCTTTGATGTCGTCTTCCTCTCCGTCGATGATGACGCCAAAACAGGTCTCTTTAACGTTGATTTCATGGCCTGATTCGTAGATCTTCATGGCTATGTCAGAAGGGAGAACGTCGGAATCCTGAGACGTCACCACGTACTTGGTAACCCTCATTTTATCGCACCTCCAGAACGTAGACGGTCTCGCCCTCCTCGATCTCTTTGAGCTTGTCCAGGTCGAGAATGCGACCTACGATGTTGGTTGCCAGGAATTTTTCTCCAGAGGGCCCATACCTGTCATCGTCCACCAGCTTGACGCCCACAAGACCTGCGTTCCTGGCAGCTTGGTTCGTCACACCTATTTCGCCAGCTTTTACAATCTCGGTGGGCTTGTTCTCTGGCAGAATCTCCTTGTAGCTGGTGGCATCGATCACTGGCTTGAAGAGAACTGTATTCTCGTAGACGAAAAAGACGGGGAGAGGACCTACTGGCTTTTCTTTTAGTCCTACCACGTGCCTGAAGTAGTCGAGTGACTTGGGTGCCAAGTCATCGTAGAGTTCTATGGCTATGAGACCTTTTTCAGGAACCGATTTCAGCTTAACAGTTCCTTTTTGTAAGATCTGCATTGTGGTGGCAGGATCTTGCCCCACAACGACCGCAGCCTCGCCTTCGTAGCCGTCTACTTCTACCTTTATGCCCCTCTCGACACAGATCTTCATCGCTTCGTCTAGGGAAAGGCCCATCAGCATGATCCTCTCGGGTTTGACCTGGACCTGAATTTCCTGGCCGGGCTCTGCAAGTTTGACCAGATCCATCCCTGATGTCACCTTACCGACCACAGAATGGCCAGGCGTAGACGTGCGGTCTGATTTGTAGATGAAGATCTTGCCCAAGCCCCTACCAGTTGTCCTTATGGTGACGGCACCCTCAACTCGAGGCTCGCGTTTTTCGAACTCGATTCGCTCGGTTTTCAAGAGGTCAGTGGACAGATAGGTGCTGGATACGGTATCGATGCTGAAGGTACCATCCCGCGTGGCAGCAAGGAAGAACTCCGCCCCAAAAGGCGCATCCTCAATCAGCTCTACCACAATCTTGGTATAGATTTCCACACCATCGCTTAAGGGAAGGGACAGATCCTGTGTGCCCATATTGTCGGTGAGATCTTGCCACTCCACGATGGGTTCGGTTCCTAGTATCGTGTCCCCCATTTCCAGCCGACCGATGACGTCTTTGCCGCCCACAACGGTTGCAAATACGCCTCTGTTGACCCCAGGGACCCCATAGGCGGCAGTATGTCTTTTTTTGATCAAGATGAGTTGCCCTTTATCCGCTTCAAAGCCGCTCGTACCAAGGACTACTTCCCATCGATCGTATTCGTGCTCTTTTCTGGTTGGTTTTATGGAAGTGGGAAACGGCCCGAAAGCCACCGCACCGCCATCACTCCATCTGGCCTCGAGGTTGACGACCTTGTCTACGAACTGATGCCAACTCTCCTGGATCTCAGTGTCCAGTAAATCCACCCTGATCTTGCCATTGGTGGTGTTCAGCCAGTAGAAGCTGGTCTTTTTTGCCTTCTCCTCCCGGCCTTTGACCACCCCAATTATGGCCCCCTCAAGTGGATCTATGCCTGCGGCGTCGAGAGCGTCTTTCAAGGTTGCGCCGTCTTCGAGGTCGATGTCCACTCCATCCACAAAAACCTTCAAGTTAACTCCCCAAAAACATCTCCTTCTCTTCTTCTTTGGTGATCAGAGATAGAACCTCTTCGGGCGTTCCCACGTGCACGAGCTTGCCGTTTCGCATAAGTGCCGCCCTGTCGCAGACGTCGTTTACGAAATCCATGTCGTGACTCACTATGATGAAGGTCTCGCCCAGTTCGTCCCTTGCGTTTAGAATTGACTTGGAAACATCTCTTTTGGTGATGAGGTCCATTGTTCCTGTAGGCTCGTCCAAGACCACGATCCTGGGCTCTTTGATCAAAACCTGGGCCATGGCAACCCTGTGGCGTTCACCCTCACTGAGTTCGTCAGGATCTTTGGCAATTACCCTCTTTGCTTCATCTTCATCGAAGCCCACCGTTGTGAGAGTATGAATCGCCTTTCTTTCTGCAAGCTCGAAGGGAAGAGCCAATCCGATGGACTCTGTAAGGTTGTCTATCACGCTTCTGTAGGGGTATAGCGCATATTCTTGATGGAGCATCCCCATGTACTTGGTTGCTCTGCCTTTGTGATCTGAGCCGGGAACCGTCATGTCCACCCACTCGTCGCCGACCTTGCACCATATGCCACCAGCAGTTGGTGGGATAATCCCGTTCAAGATCTTAGATAAAGTGGTCTTGCCAGCGCCGCTCGTCCCTACCAACCCGAATATCTCGCCTTCTCTAATCTCCAAAGATACGTTATCGACAGCCCTTACAACGCCTCGATCGATGCTGATGTACCGTTTGGCGATCTCTCTGGTCCGGATTATGGGGGCTCCAGCTTCAGACCTCTTCCTCTCGGCCATCTTGCCTGCCATGGAGATGAAGCTCTCAGAGACTTCAGAGGGATCTCCTATTGACACGATCTTCCCATGATCGAGCAAAACGGCACGGTCTGTCAACTCTACCATGACTTCTGGCCAGTGGCTGGTGATGACCATGGTCATGTTGAAGTCATCTACCGCCCGCTTGATACTTTCGTGGACCACGTCTGCAGTGACTGGATCCAACGTCCCCGAAGGCTCGTCTGCAAGAAGCATCATCGGCGATTTTGCAAGCTGACGCGCAAGGACAACTCGTTGTTTTTCGCCCCCGCTCAACTCTCTTGCCACGTGCATCATCCTGTGAGACATGTTGACCTCATCAAGAAGATCTGCCGCACGATGGACGCTAATCTCGCCACCACTGGATTCTTCCACGGCACGCATGACGTTCACTATCACCCTTTCGTCTCCGTAGAGAGCGAAAGTTCTCTGGAGCATGATGGCAATTCTTCGAGAAACCTCACGTCTCTTCGAGTCAGTCATCCCCAACGTGACAAAATCAGCATCGAAGGCTTCCAAAGTTCCGCCGCACTTGCACGTCGATCCCACTTTACTTGGCGGCTCGACGTGACCGCATTCTTTGCATCTTGCCACGTGGTAGATCACGCTCCCACTCATATCCTCAAAAAGCTCGACCCCTCGAAGAACATGCATTAAAACGCTCTTTCCAGAACCGCTCCTCCCTAGGATGCCTAATGACTCGCCTTCTTCGATCTCCAAATTGATATGGCTCAGTGCCTCAGCATCTCCAAACTTCACCGTCAAGTCCCGGATTTCGATAAACGGTGTCAAATTATCTCGCCTCGTTTTAGTAACTAGTCACGGTCTAAAGCCATCCCCTAATTTAAGTTTATCCGAGATGGTTCTGTCTGAGGTATTCGTCTTATATGACCAATTTCAGTCATGATCTTCTCGCTTAACCGGGTTTCATGTCATATGTTGACAAAAAAATCGTCCAATTTGATGCAAGATTATTTCGCCAATGCCTCAACCTAACGCAAGATTTAAAAAGATGAATTCATCCTTCTGCTGCTTTCTTCAGTAAGAATTCCTTATTCAGATATGCCTCATGAGCACTTTCGAGACATTCCTTGCATACATGAAAAACTGTATCTTTTGGACCGTGAATGGTGGCCTGTTTGGCTTTTACTGGCAAAGTCTCCTTGTCTACACCACATATTTGACACTTCATCTCAGTCACCTCTTTCCAATTTGCGTTTCGTCGTTATAAACATTTCCGCTCAGAGACGGATTCCATCTTCTGTAGAGATCATGATTTACACCCATCTGATCTAGTGCCCTTCCCACCACCACGTCCACCAACTCATCCAGACTTTGGGGTCTGGAGTAGAATCCTGGACAGGGTGGGAGGATCACACCTCCAGCTTCGGTCACCTTGACCATGTTATTCAGGTGAATGAGGCTTAGCGGCGATTCTCGGGGCACCAGAATGAGCTTTCGTCTCTCTTTGAGACATACGTCTGCAGCTCTGGTGATAAGGGTATCGGTAAAGCCATTTGCGATTCCTGCCAAGGTTTTCATGCTGCAAGGTGCTACCACCATGGCCCTGAAGAGATATGACCCACTGGCGACTGGAGCGGTGAAGTCTTTGGCTGAATGGACGTAATCTGCCATAGACTCAACTTCTGATGCAGTCTTGTCGGTCTCGATCTCTATTATCTTGCGAGCCGAATCGGTCATTACTAAATGGGTCGTCCATCCCATATCAGACAATACTTCGAGCAGCCTCATCCCATAAATGACGCCGGAAGCGCCGCTGATCCCGATCACAACTTCAAAAGGCACCTCTGCTTCCAAAGGCGTCTTTCTTTTTTCCCTGCCTCTTTGCCCCCGTTCCTCGTTTTCCTCCAAACTTGCACTCATCGTCAGAAACCCCTTCGCACGTTTTCGTTTTACTTAGAGGCTGTCTCACAATTGACTTTGATGCTGGAAATCATCGTTTTTTTCGGATTTAAAGCCCCATTTGGCCTTCTTCATCACTCGGTTTTGGATTGCGGGACAGCCTCACTTAAACTCTGCAATTCTTCCATATTTGGCCCGTTCTTTGGCCCTTTGTGGTTAGAGAACCAATTAGATGAAACTAATTGGTCCTCGAAAGATTAGTGCTTGACGATATCGATAGGCCAAAATATCGAACTCGCGAGAGTCTGACACTTGTCTGAAAGGTATCGTCAAACACTATAGCTACCAACGTCGCGTGTGAGCCTCTGGCTCGTGGGATTTTGTCTGCAACTTGTCTGGAACACTTGTCCGGAAAGCATCTTCAACCGCTTTATTGGCCTGACCTCGAACCTGCGCGTTTCTTCTCAAGCCTTGTCAAGGTGGCCGAGACCAAAAGGGGCAGATTGATGGTGGCGTCACCATAGACGGTCACCTGTTTTGCGTCAGGCGATATCTTTCCCCAAGAGACCGCCTCAGACAGGGTGGCTCCTGAAAGGCCGCCGGGCTCTGGATGATCAGTGGTAATCTGGATTGCAAGGTCGAAGCTGTTGGGCGTGACCAACATCGACTGTAGTGCAAAGTTCTTGGGAACGCCGCCACCGATCATCATTATTCCTGCCCGCTTTGTCCCATAACATATCTCCACCAGTTCGTCAAGGTCGCCAAAAGCATCCACAGAAAGTTTTCCAGACTGCCTCCTAAGCCAAGCCTGGAGCCCTATCATGGAGTCTGAAAGGGCCGGGCAGAACACGGGAACGTCGCAGTCAAAGGCCGATCTCAGGATGGATTTTGAATCCTCAAGTTGTGATCCCAATATCCTGAGAAACTCGGTCCCGGTGAAGGGGCCCGGTCCTTCTGGCAGGATATTTTGGAGAAGCTCTTCGAACTTGATGAAGTCATCATCTCCCACGTAGACGTCGTATATCCTGCTCATGCCTTCGTCTCTCAGATCGGCATCAGAAATTTCTGGGTCGCCCATCATGTGATGGCTAAAGCACTCGATAATGTCGTGAACCAGATTGGCACCAGTCGTTACGAGAACGTCAATGTACCCTTTCCTGATCAGGCCAGAAACTACGTTTCTCATGCCCGCAGGCACCATCGCGCCAGCCAAGGTGAAAAATTTGGTATATTCCCCAGACAACATCTCTTCGTATATATTTGCGGCCACAGAGAGCCTTCTTGCCCCAAAGCCACAGTGCTCCATCAACGTGACCAGTTGGTCGGTTTCCATCCTCGGTTCGATCTCCATCTGATGTATATGATCCATCGATTCACCCGAATAATCTTGTTTTGGTCCAATTTTGATGAAAAACATCTTTATGCGGTCGCTGCAATGCGAATATAGATTCTCATAAACCTTTTATACCAGTACCTTGTGTTTAGCTCTTACGGCTAACGGAGGTAAGAAATGAGCGGCGAAGCGGTGGAATACTATATTCCCATTATTATGTTCTTGATAATTGGGGCGATTGTGCCGATAGGTGCCCTGATTGCCGTGAAGATCATATCACCTCTGAATCCAACCTTCCGGAAGCAATCGACTTATGAAGGCGGTCTAAGTCCAATACGTGATGCGTTGATCCAATACAACGTTCAATATTATCTTTTTGCGATCGTCTTCGTAATCTTTGATGTTGAGGTTCTATTTCTCTATCCTTGGATCTACATCTACGCTTCCGAAGCCATTCCCACATTGGGAGGGGTGAGCATAGCAGTTATAGACATGCTGATCTTCATAGTCGTGTTGTTGATCGGGTTGCTCTATGCCATTAAGAAGGAGGCGTTGCGTTGGGTATAAGCGATGTCATACCGATACCTGTCGCGATAGATGAGGAGCTGGAGAAGTGGACAATCTGGGGTAGACCTCTAACTGACGTCTGGTTCACTACCACTGAGAAGATCCACGAGATCATCGATATGGGGCCTATCAAGAACGTCCTTAATTGGGGTAGGAAGAATTCACTCTGGTTTTTGATGCAGCCAATGGGGTGCTGTGGTGTGGAGATGCTGGTCTTTGGCTGTCCACCTTACGATTGTGATCGGTTCGGCATCTTCCCTCGTGGCACTCCGAGACAGGCTGACGTAATGATCATCAGCGGATACATCACCAGGAAGTATCTGCCCGCGATCAAGAACCTTTGGGAACAGATGACGGAGCCAAAATGGGTCATGTCAATAGGCGAATGTGCCATATCTGGTGGACCCTTCTACGACTCCTACAATATCATAAACAGTGTCAATAAGTTCTTCCCCATAGACGTCTACGTCCCAGGTTGTCCCCCTAGGCCTGAAAAGTTCATCGAAGGTTTCAGAGCGCTCCAGGAGAAGATCAAGCAACGTGAGGACCTGAGAGGCTATTAGAGGAGGATTCGTCATTGACAACTGCAAATGATGTCTTGAACGCCCTGGAGTCTGCTTTTCCGGGAGCGATTCAAGATGCTAAGGTGGAATTTGAGCGTCAACTCTGGGCAACGGTCAAGCCTGACAAGATCGTGGACGTCTGCAAGTACCTCACGAACAATTACGATTTCGACCATTACTCTGGCGCTGCAGGCGTGGACCGGATAGATGAGGGCCTCTTTGAGGTTACCGAGATGCTGGCAAGCCATGGTGCTCACCAAGTGGTGGCGCTCTTGAAGGTTCAGACTCCTCGGGACAACCCATCGGTAAAGTCCCTGACCGGACTATACTGGAACGCCAACTGGTATGAGCGCGAAATCTGGGAGATGCTGGGAATTAACTTCGAAGGCCATCCCGAACTCTATCCGCTCTTGCTCACTGACGGGCTGATGGGTGCCTGGCCATGGAGGAAGGACTTCAAGGGTTATCCTGACTACACCACCGGCGAGAGAGCCGTAGAGGTGCTCAACTCGGATGGCTATTCTGAGTACAAGATAGGCCCCATGGATGCAGAGGTCGAGGCAGGTGCTTATCCATACGAAAAACCTGAATACCCAACCTTCAGGGAACGAGAAGAGGCGGAGATAAAGACCGAGTCTGAGATGATCTTCCACATGGGGCCACAGCACGCCGTAGTTCCTGGGCCGTTCTTGTTGGACTTGCTAGTAGACGGTGAAAGAGTCAGGAAGGCGTTCTTGGACATCGGATACATCCACAAGGGTATCGAAAAGATCATGGAGAACCGGACATATATGCAGGGCATCCCCATAACCGACAGGCTCTGTTATATGGCCGCCCTCAGCAACAACGAGTCCTATTGCGGGTCTGTGGAGAGGCTCTTGGGTATCGAGGCTCCGGAGAGGGCTCAGTACATAAGGGTGATCACGCAAGAGCTATCCAGGATTCAGAGCCACCTTCTCGGCACAGCCGAGTTCTTGACTCTCATCGCAAGTGCGGTCTACAGTCCATTCTTGTATATGATCATCGACCGAGAGGACGTCCTCACGCTCATCGAGAGCGTGACTGGTGCCAGGATCAACCACAGCTTCGTCAGGTTTGGCGGCGTCCGAAACGACCTTCCCGACGGCTTTGCAGAGAAGACAAAACCGGTCCTGAAGATGGTCAGGGAAAAGACTGAGGAGTACAAAGAGCTCTTCCTCTCAGACAGCATCTATCGCAAGAGGATGGAAGGCATTGGAGTCTTGTCACCGTCAGAAGCCAGAAGGTTGGGCGTCTCTGGTCCGCCGCTGAGGGCATCCGACACGCCTTACGACATGAGAAGGGACGATCCCTACTTGCTTTACAAGGACCTTGACTTCGACGTGATCACCAGGAAAGAAGGCGACTCCAAAGCCAGGGTCGAGGTGAGGCTTGACGAGATTCTCGAGAGCTGCTATATCATAGAGCAGTGTCTGGATCAGATCCATGATGGGCCAATAATGGCAGATAACGTGCCAAAGAGGATCAAGCCCGAACCTGGAGAGGCCTACTATCGCGTGGAAGATCCACGTGGCGAGATGGGGTTCTTTGTGGTGAGCGACGGATCCGACAAGCCTGTCAAAGTGAAGGCCCGGGGTCCTGTGTACGCCTACTTCCAGGCGCTTCCGCCGTTGTTGGAAGGGGTCTACATAGCAGACGTGGTCGCCATCGCTGGCAGCATGGACAGCTGCACCAGCGAGGTGGACAGGTAGGAGGGAACGAGTTTGGTATTTTCTGCAATCACTGAATTTGCGGCCCAAGAGCCCAAGTTATATGCATTCATAATCGGACTCGTTGGCGCTGCCATCCTCGCTTCAGTCATCAACGTAGCCGCAATGGCGGTGGTTTGGCTGGAGAGGAAGGTGATGGGTGACCTTCAGGCTAGGTACGGCCCCAACAGGGTCGGTGGCCGGTGGGGCATTCTCCAATTAGGCGCTGACGCCATCAAGCTCTTCACCAAAGAAGATATAATTCCAAGAGGTGCGGACAGACCGGTCTACGTCTGGGCTCCAATCGTTGCCAGCGCAACCACGATGTTAGTTGCTGCTGCCATACCATTTGGTGCAGTGAACATCGGAGGTAGAGAGATCCCACTGGTGGTGGCCAACATGGACATCAGCGCCTTCTACGTAGAAGCGGTGTTGAGCATCATGGCCATAGCTGCCTTCATGGCTGGCTGGTCTTCTAACAACAAGTACTCGATGTTGGGCGCTTTTAGAGGCGTGGCCAGGATGATCTCTTATGAGGTTCCGATGGGAATCTGCGTGATCAGCGTTGCCATAATGGCTCACAGTTTGAACCTGGTCGAGATCGTCCAGTCCCAGACCATCTGGTACGCCGTTGCTCAACCTCTTGGTTTCGTAATCTTCACCATTGCCCTGATCACAGACTTGGGCCGAATGCCCTTCGATCAGTCCGAAGGCGAGGAAGAGATCGTAGCCGGTTACGTCACCGAGTACGGCGGAATCAGGTTCGGCCTTCTCTACTTCCAGGAATACAACAGCATGCTTCTAGGTTCCATCCTGCTCGTGCTTCTTTACCTGGGCGGCTGGAACGGTCCGACCATCCCTGTGATATCTTTCATCTCACCCATGGTCTGGTTCCTGATGAAAGTGCTCATTGTGCTGGTTTCTTTGATATGGATCAGGGTATCTCTGGTGAGGTTCAGGATCGATCAAGTTACGGACCTGGGTTGGAAGTGGATGTTGCCCCTTTCGATGGTGAACTTGGCATGGGCCGTGGCAGTAGGTCTGTACTTTGCATGAGGTGATGATCAAATGGTGCTTAAAAACCTCAAAATGACCTTCAAACGCGCTTTCACAGGCGTTGAGGTCACTCGTCTCTATCCAGAAAAGATCATGGACCTCCCGGACGCAGAAAGAGGCCTTCACGAGCTGGATATCAGAGAATGCATTGGATGCGGTGCCTGCGCCAGAATCTGTCCTAACGACTGCATCGAACTTGTGCCTTACAAGAGCGGAAACCCGCTCAAGAACAAGAAGATGAAGTATCCGCAGATAGACTATGGCCGGTGTATGTTCTGCGGCCTCTGCGTCGACGATTGTCCCAAATCTTGCTTGGTCATGACAAAGAAGTTCGAGATTTCGAGCTGGAACAGAGAAGACCTTGTTTACGGTCCAGAGGACATCGCGGTCGGCAAGTATTCCGATGAGGAAGTTTTAAAGCTGACCGAAGAGGCGAAGGCGAAAGAAGCAGAGAAGAAGAAGAAGAAAGCCGCAGCTGCTGCCAAAGCAAAGAAGGAAAAGGCGGCTAAAGCCAAAGCCGCCAACGAGAAAGAAGGCTCTGGTGAAACGGCTGCCAAAGAGACGAAGGCAGAATGAAGGTCCAGAGAGTCTTTAGAAGGTGATTTCCAATGGTGGATTTGGCTTCAATTAATTTAGCTCAACTTTACGACATAAGGTTCCTCATAGAGCTGGGAGTCTTCTCCTTGTTTGCTGTGATAATCCTCGGCCTCTCCATCCTCACAGTCTACTCCAGAAACATAGTACACAGTGCGTTCTACCTTTTGGGAAGTTTCGCTGCTGTGGCTGTGTTGTACATATCTTTGAATGCTACTTTCGTAGGAGTGGCTCAGATTCTGGTGTACGTCGGAGCGGTTGGAGTGCTGATACTCTTCGCAATAATGCTCACGAGAAGGACACTTATGGAGGAATCCCATGGTTAAAGTGAAAACGACGATCTTAATGCTGATATTTTTGGCAACAATGATCGTTTTCCTCGCAGCGACACCATGGGGCGGTGAGAAGAGTTCGTATAGCTTCGAGCCCAGAGAAGGGGCACGAATGCCTGAAAGCGGGATAGGTGATATCGGTATTGAGATTTTCACGATCTATATCTTCCCCTTTGAGGTGCTCGCCCTGGTTCTTCTGGCCGCTCTGATAGGTGCGGTATACATCGCAAGGAAGGAGATAGCCGGATGATGGCTAGGAGGGAGGAAAACAGATGGTTCCGCTAGTGCTTTACGTGCTGCTCGCGTCTGCGATGTTTACCATCGGCCTTTATGGCCTTCTTACGCAGCGGAACGGTATTAAACTGATGATGTGCGTGGAGATCCTGCTCAACAGTGCCAACATAAATTTGGTGGCGTTCTCTTCATACCTGCCCAACCAAAATGGCCAAGTCTTTGCTTTGTTCTCTATAGCATTGGCCGCTGCCGAAGCCGGTGTGGGATTTGCCATACTAATCACGCTGTACAGGCTGTATGGAACCATAGAACTGGACAACATCAACTCACTGAGGTGGTAAAGAGATGTACTCTGATTACGCCTATTTGATCGTGGCCTTGCCAGTACTGGCATTCGTGCTCACGATCTTCCTCGGTTGGCATCTGCCAAAAGGTGGCGGATTCTTCACAGTTCTGGCGACGTTCGCAGGTTTCATACTTTCGTTTGGGATCTTAAGAGAGATCTATCCCACGAACATTATAGTGCATCAATCGACTCACTGGTTTGCCAACTTCAACGTTGGTATCCTGATAGACCCGTTAGCCATCGTGATGCTTCTGATGGTGACGTTCGTCTGTACGATGATTCACACTTATGCGCTGGGATACATGGAAGGCGACCCAGGATTGGCGAGGTATTTCGCCGAAGCGGGCCTTTTCACGGCTGCCATGCTGGGTCTCGTCTACTCAGACAACCTCTTGCAGCTCTTCATATTCTGGGAGCTTGTGGGTCTTTGTTCTTACCTGCTTATCGGATTCTGGTACAGAAAGCCCTCGGCAGCATCTGCAGCAAAGAAAGCCTTCTTGGTAACCAGGGTCGGAGACGTCATGTTCCTGGCAGGAATCGTGATTCTCTACACCAACATGATGAGAATTGGCCTACCAGAAGGAACTTATGTGCTTCAGTTCCAGACGATCTATGACAATCTTGTCAATATTCCGCCTGATCAGCTGACTTGGATCGCACTCCTGCTCTTTGGTGGGGCTGTTGGTAAATCGGGTCAGTTCCCACTGCACGTCTGGCTTCCTGACGCCATGGAAGGTCCGACCACGGTTTCGGCAATGATACACGCTGCTACCATGGTTACCGCTGGTGTCTATCTGGTCGCAAGGATGTTCCCGCTCTTTTACGCAGCACCTCACGCTCTGACCGTCGTTGCATTAATCGGCGCGTTTACTGCGCTTTTCGCAGCCACGATGGGGCTTGTGATGTTCGACATCAAGAGGGTTCTTGCGTACTCCACAGTGAGCCAGCTTGGATACATGATGGCAGCTCTTGGAGTTGGAGCTGCAGTCGGCGCTGGTGCTGTTGGCGTTGGCATGTTCCACCTGATCGGTCACTCCTTCTTCAAAGCGCTCCTTTTCCTCTGTGCCGGTAGCGTGATTCACGCCGTGGGCACCAACGACATGCGAGAGATGGGCGGCGTTTTGAAGTCCATGAAGTGGACCAGCCTGACAATGCTTGCAGGTTCCCTGACCCTTGTGGGATTTCCCCTAACTACGGGATTCTTCAGCAAGGATGAGATCATCGTTACAGCTTTCGAATATGGTACGCTAGGAAACGGTTGGCTACCTTACATATTCGTCATTGTGGCAGCTCTCTTGACGGCCATTTACTCCTTCAGGCTGTGGTTCCTGACTTTCGATGGAACGCCACGGAGCGATTATCACAAACATGAGTCACCTTGGGTCATGCTAGGTCCGTTGGTGATTCTCGCGCTCTTCGCGCTCTTCATGGGAGTAGGACTGAACACAGGTCAAGATGAAAATCCGTTCTACACTTACGTTGGTAACAACTTCGATCACTACGGTGTTGATTTCGAAGAGCTCGCCGTTGTGGGTGGTCACCAAGTCGTGCACGAAGCTGAGGCACATGGTGAAACCGGAGAATCTCATGGCATATTCCTCACCATCATCCACCTTCTGCCCATCCTGTTCGGTGTGGGTGGCATATTGATCGCGGCTTTGTTCTACTCGCGTTGGAAGCGGTTTGACTCGAGCATGATCACCACGGAACGAGACCCTCTGCGGCATCTTCTTCTCAAGAGATACTACCAGAACGAGATCTACACGCTCTGGTTTGCCGAGAAAGTGGTCTACGGAATTTCACTCCTCGCTAACATGATCGATCTCAAGATCGTGGACGGAACAGTAAACAAGATAAGCGAGCTGCTTGTCGGGTTTGGAGGATCTGTCCGCAAGTTGCAGACTGGAGTGATACAGAACTACATTACTGCCATCGTGTTAGGACTTGCAGTGCTCCTGATATTGATTCAACTGGCAACTTTGGAGGTGGCGATATGATCTCGAACGCTATATCGTTGATGATCGCCATACCGCTGATTGCAGCCGTAGTTGCCATCTTCGCTGGAAAAGCGGCGAAGTATGTGGCTTTGATCGGGTCTTTGATCCCACTTGCGATATCTTTGCAGATGTTCCAAGCGTTCGAAAACAAAGTCAACATGATGCAGTTCGTGGAAAACTATGACTGGGTTCCCTCCATCGGCGTGAACTATACGGTTGGCGTCGACGGTATTGGGCTGCCGCTCGTCTTGCTTTCTACGATAGTGAGCGTTCTGGTCGTAATCTATTCCTGGGGTGAGGAAAAAAAGGCCAATCAGTTCTTCGCGCTCCTGCTCTTGAACGAGGTAGGCGTCCTTGGCGTTTTTACCGCGCTGGACTTCTTCTTGTTCTACATATTCTGGGAAATTGTGCTGATCCCCATGTTCTTCCTCATAGGGATTTGGGGTGGACCTCGAAAGGACTATGCAGCTATCAAGTTCTTCATCTACACTCACGTGGCAAGTTTGATAATGCTGCTTTCCATATTCGCACTTTATTTCAGCTACACTGCGTCTACAGGTGTTCGAACTTTCGACATGCTGACACTCATCCAGGCGACTTCTGATTCGACGATATTCTCGCCGATGCTGCTGAACGTGCTGTTCTTCGGTTTGCTCTTAGGGTTCCTGGTAAAGATGCCTGCAGTGCCTTTCCACACTTGGCTTCCGGACGCTCACGTTGAAGCTCCGACCGCAGGCAGCGTTCTTCTGGCCGCGCTCCTCCTGAAGATGGGTGGATACGGTCTCTTTAGGGTAATTGTACCGATGCTGCCCAACGTATCTGACAAATACATCATTTTGATGGCGATAATCGGTGTTGTGAGCATCGTCTACGGTGGTTTTCTGGCATTGGCCCAAAAAGACCTCAAAAAGATGGTTGCTTACTCCAGTGTGAGCCATATGGGATTCGTTCTCTTGGGAGCTGGCGCATTCACATGGCTCTCTGTTCAGGGCGCGATGTTCCAACAGTTCTCTCACGGGCTCATCACCTGCGTTCTCTTCATGAGCGCTGGTACCATCCAGCACACAGCTGGAACCAGAATCATCGCCGAGCTTGGCGGACTGGCTGACAGGATGCCCAAGTTCACAGTATTGATGTTGGCCGGTTTCATGGCATCTCTCGGATTGCCTGGAATGTGTGGTTTCGTTGCCGAAGTTTCGGTGCTTACAGGTTCTTATGAGACTCTTCCGATCTACGTTTTGATAGTGATATTCGGTAGCATTGTTGTGACTGCAGGTTACCACTTGTGGGCCATGCAGAAGGTCATGTTTGGACCCATCCTCAAAAAGTACTTGGATCTGAAAGATCCTCATTCCTATGAGCTGCTCTCCATGAGCATATTGATAGTGCTCATAATCTACTTAGGAGTTCAGCCTGCAATAATCACTGACATAATGGGCGTTGCAGCCCAGCAGGTGATGGGACCGGTCATGACCCTGCTACAGATGGGGGTGATCTGAAGTGACACTCGGATATTATCTGTCTCTGCTTGGTGCAGAGGCGTTGCTTACGGGATTGGCTCTGCTGATGATCATATTGGGGGTCTTCCTCAAAAACAAGAACTTGATGGGATACTTGAGCTTAGCAGGGCTCGCAATTTCGGTATTCCTGGTGATGGGAGTCGACATGACGAAAGGTGCTATTTTCTACGGCACCGTTCTGGTCGATCCAATGTCCCAGTTCTTCAAGCTGGTGTTCGTTGCGGTATCTTTCATCGTGGTGATCGCAGGGTTGAGCCGGTACAAGGATCATCCTGCACAGGATGAGTTCTACGTACTACTCCTGTTCGCCACGGTCGGCATGATGGTAGTTGCAAGCGCGGTTGACCTCGTAACCTTGTTCATAGGGTTCGAGCTTGCCAGTTTGTCCACCTATGCCCTGGCCGCTTTCGACAAGGAGAAACAGAACCTAGAGGCTGCAATCAAGTATTTCATCTTTGGTTCGGTCTCATCAGCTCTGATGCTCTTTGGGTTCTCGCTCCTCTACGGCCTTTCTGGCACCACCAGCATTTCGGGAATCGCGTCCTCGGTGACGGCTGATATGGGTCCTGCGGCCCTGGTCGCACTCTTGTTCGTGATTGCGGGTTTCGGATTCAAGATGGCCCTTGTGCCGTTCCACATGTGGGCTCCTGACACCTACACCGGAGCGCCTACATTGGTTACGGCATTCCTCGCAGCTGGATCTAAGAAGATGGGGTTCGTTGCGGCTTTCAAGGTCATTTTGGTGGCCTTGGTTGCACTCCGGATGGAGTGGTTCATGGTTTTCGCCATTCTGGTCGCCATCACCATGACACTGGGCAACCTCGTTGCAATCTGGCAAAACAACGTTAAGAGGATTCTTGCCTATTCCAGTGTGGCTTATGCTGGGTACATCTCCATAGCCTTCGTGGTAATTGGGGCACCATTAGGCGAGATGGTCAATGTCAAAGGCATTCCGTTGATCGGTGTTGAAGACATTTCTGTGCCAGTTTTCGGATTGGCGGCAGGGCTGTTCCTCATCCTGGCACACGCTTTCATGAAGACTGGAGCTTTCATCTCTGCTGCAGTAGTGGAAGACATGGCCCAGAAGGAGGGCAAGGAAAACCCCAACGATATCGAGAATTATGCAGGTCTGGGAAAAAGAGCGCCCATAACCGCGTTCTGTATGTTGATATTCATATTCTCGCTATCGGGAATACCCATAACTGCGGGATTCGTTGGCAAGTTCCTGGTCTTCGCGTCGGCAGTGTATGCAGGTCTGATTTGGTTGGCTGTGCTGGCGGTTCTCAACAGCGCTCTTTCGCTGTATTATTATCTGAGGATCATCATGTACATGTACATCAAAGAGCCTGCAGGAAGCAAGATCGCCGAGCCTAAGGGTTACGTTGTAGCTCAACTCGTGACCATGTTGGCAGTCATAGGGATTGCCATCTACTCGGAGACGTTCTTCCAGTTTGCTTACAGAGCAGCAGAAGGGCTGCTCTAAAACTTTTTTTCTTTTTCTCTTTTTGGCGTTCAAGCTGTTTTGTTCTTGTGTCCTGATGCTAATTTTTGGTAAATAAAATGGCTTTTGTAATTTTTGGGCCCCCCGTGAGCACATAACTTTCTACCGCGCCGTTGCCAGAGGGCGCATGTTTCATGCTGTCACTAACTGCAATCCCCAAGAACTGAGCGAGGATCAGGGCTGATGCCACCACATATTTGTGAGCTTCAAGCTCAACACCTCTGTGCTCTTTAGGTCTGAATAGTACAAAAATTTTGGTATTAGTGGCAACTCCATACATACACCGTCACATCGCCATATGGCGATATGTTTATATGTCGATTACTAACTCTATGTATTTGGTATAATGAGACAACCGGTTACAGACTTGAGAGTCAAGATCCTAAGCGCCCTTTCGGACCCCACCCGGCTGGAGATCGTGGAGTTTCTCGGCAAGGAAGAGCGGTGTGTCTGCGAGATTGTTCCCGCGTTTGGCAGGTCACAATCTACCATATCCAAGCACCTTTCCATACTTCATGAAGCTGGGATTTTGGCGAGGCGAACCGATGGCAAACGGACTCTCTACAAGATGAAGAACCAAAATATATTCGACCTTCTCAAAGCGGTGGACTCTCTGGCTCTGGACCAAATTTATGAGCTGAAACGGGCTGAAAAGATGTTGATGGACACAGTCAGATGACCAAAAAGAACTGATAATGGGTGGAATTGCTTATGGATTTTGTAATGGGATTTTTGTTGTTAATCCTAACGGGAATCGCTGTGGGCTTTGCTGGAGGGCTTTTGGGGGTGGGGGGTTGCTTCATCATGGTTCCAGTCCAGATATGGGTATTCACGTCTTTGGGAGTACCTTTAGACATCGCAGTGAAACAGGCATTCGGCACAAACTTGTTGGTCGTGATACCCACAGCGATGAGCAGTGCGTGGGGGCACAGCAAGAGAAATGCTGTCCTCTGGAAAGCAGGTGTTACACTTGGGTTAGTTGGGGCCGTAGGAGCTGTTATTGGTGCAACTATTGCCACGACCTATCTTTCCGGAGCTGCCTTGAAGATCATCTTCGGTGTGGCCATTCTTCTGAGCGGCATTCGGATGCTCACCGCCAAGCCGATCAAGATCGAAAAGGAACCGATCGACAATCCACTGACACTGGTTGCGTGGGCCCTTCCGCTGGGCATACTTACAGGGATAATCGGCATCGGCGGTGGCATACTCATGATTCCAGTAATGGTCTTGGCTTTGAGATTCAAGATGCATAACGCAGTGGGAACCTCAACAGCGGTGATGATCTTTACTGCCATAGGCGGTGCTACAGGATATGTCCTGAACGGCCTTCAAATTCCTGATTTGCCTGCCTATTCTATTGGTTACGTAAACCTGGCAGCTTTTGCCGCTCTGGCTATGACCAGCATACCGATGGCTCAAGTGGGCGTGAGAGCTGCTCACAAGTTGCCCGCCGCCCAGCTGAGGAACGTATTCATTCTGGTGATGTTTTACGTGGCTTTCAAGATGATCGGAGTTTTCGACTGGCTGGGGTTACCGCTGTAAGAGAGGATATTGTTTAGTGGAAATGTAGATATATTTAGAGAAATACTATATCCATCATAGTGTTCGGATCACACGGCAAGAGCAACATCGAAGAGATGGTGCTATGGCTCGGTCTAGGAGAATGTCACTAAGAAGGCAAAACAGGCCGACGTTGGTCCTAATCATAGATCAAAAGCCGTAAAATAGCCAGAAATAGCCAGGAGATCGATAGCAAAGGTTCGATGTCATAGGAGGTAGATGTTTCTGAATTTAGAAATCGCACTGCTCTCACTAGAGGCGGGCGTCGAGACCCTGATGGAGTACTTATCGGCCCACGTCTTAACGTGCCTCATCCCTGCGTTTTTCATAGCTGGTGCAATCGCTGCCCTCATCCAACGAGAGGCGGTTCTCAAGTACTTTGGAGCAAACGCGCCCAAGTGGCTCTGTTACAGCGTCGCTTCCACTTCGGGGACGGTACTTGCGGTCTGCAGCTGCACGATTCTACCCATGTTTGCAGGGATACACCGGCGAGGTGCAGGGATTGGTCCCGCCACTGCATTCTTATTTTCAGGTCCTGCGATCAACCTATTGGCAGTGATCTTGACAGCACGAGTTTTGGGTCTGGATCTCGGCGCCGCCCGGGTGGTGGCCGCAGTCACCATGTCTGTGGTAATCGGCCTTATTATGGCTGCCATATTCGAAAGACGGATTGAAAAAGACAAAGATGAGGGCGTCTTGGAGTGTTCCACTTCGCTTGCTGGCGGAGAAGAGGCAGATAAGAGGCCAGACTACATTCCGCCCCTTTTCGTCGGAATTCTGGTAGGCTTACTTCTGGTCGCAACTTCGGGCATCTCCCTCTGGCCCAAGGCGGCAGTAGTTGCAGTCCTGTTCCTGATATCGGTATGGTTGCTGAAGACGTACTTTTCCGAGGTAGAAAGGGAATCTTTCTTTGGAGAGACCTGGTGGCTCGCCAAGAGGATATTTCCCCTGTTGCTGATAGGGTCTTTCATAACCGGCGTGATCGGCTACTTCCTGCCAGTAGACCTGATAAGGCTAGTTTTCGGCACCAGTGACTTTGTGGCTTGCTTTGTGGCCTCGGTAATAGGTGCCCTTCTTTACATGCCCACACTCCTAGAAGTTCCGATCGTGGGGACGATGTTTGGGTATTCAACAGGGGCGATGGCGCCAGGTCCTGCTTTGGCGCTTCTGCTTGCAGGCCCCTCAATGAGCCTTCCAAACATGATCGTGATCTGGCGAGTCATTGGATCGAAGAAGGCTGGAGTCTACATCCTGCTCGTGGTAATCTTATCCACACTGATGGGCATGATTTATGGAGCGGTTGTATAAAAAGTATAAGTGTAGAGGCATAGAAACATAGAGATCTCTTGATATTGTTGAGATAGGTGATAAGTTATGGTGAAGATAGAAGTTTTGGGCACCGGATGCGCCAAGTGCAAGTCTTTGGCCAAGAACGTGGAAAAGGCGGTTCAAGAGCTTGGAAGCGATGCAGAGATCGTGAAAGTTGAAAGCCTCCAAGAGATCATGAACCGCGGCGTCATGATGACGCCTGCCCTCTTCATCGATGGAGAGGCAATCTCTGTGGGAAGAGCGCCTTCCGTTGCAGAGATAAAGCAGCTGCTAAAGAAGTGAGGGGCTATTCAAAGATGGAAAAAGAAGTGACTTGGCTTGAGCGCCTCTGGTGACGTGCTCCTTGTGACGTGTTCAGGGGGATCGAACGTCGGCCAGATTGCAAACCAGGCTGCAGTCGAGCTAGCCAAAGAAGGGTGTGGAAAGTTGTTTTGCCTCGCCGGGATTGGCGCACACCTGGACACGATGATCGTCGCAACAAAGGATAGGAAGCTCGTCGTGATAGATGGCAGCCCTGTTCAGTGTGGAAAAAAGATCTTGGAGCACGCCGGCCTAAAAGCGGACCTGCCCGTCATCGTGACTGATCTTGTGATAGAGAATACGCACAACCTGGAAGTTGAGCCAGGCGACTGTGCAGCGGTGGTGGAGAAGGTAAAAGAGGGTATGACGGTTATAGCTAAAGCCCGTTGAAGTCCAAAAAGTCTCGGCGTTGTTCTGGATCTCACTTTTCGCAGTAAGGCTATGCCAAATCTATCATTTTTCACTTGAGATAATGGGTGAAAATTGAGACGTTGATCCACCTTATTAGTAATAATAAT
>Ga0272441_10004587_pt1 | contig 24834 bp, 16 predicted proteins | sample SSMProp6N_FD_193582 | JGI IMG/M metagenome (GOLD analysis project Ga0272441, IMG submission 193582) | Marine sediment archaeal communities from Little Sippewissett salt marsh, Falmouth, MA, United States - SSM-Prop-6N | ecosystem: Environmental > Aquatic > Marine > Wetlands > Sediment ...
TCACAAAGCGAACGAACCGCGCCTCCACGGCCGGAAAGCTCACGACATTACCCCGGTCCGGCCGCACCGCCGGCCCCGCCAAGGCCGCCACCCCCAACAGGCACGTCAGTCTGACAGCGATCATCTCCGCGCTCCGTCCTGCGTCTCGGGCCAATATACTCGAATCTCGCCGCATGGGGGGGCTTTGCCGGCACGGCCGGCGTAGGAACCGCCTTGCCAGGCCCGAGAGGCCTTCGATATCATCGGCGCGAGCAGGCGATTTCGATCTGGCCTCGTCGAAGGAGAGATTCCATGCCCGGCAAGACCTTCAGCCGACGTTCGTTTCTGGCTTCGGTCGGCGCCGCGGCGGTCGCGCCGGGGGCGCTGCTCCGACGGGCCGTGGAGGGAGAGGAAAAAGACGGCAACAGGCCCAACCTCGTGATGGTGCTTTCCGACGACCACACGATCACGGACACCGGCTGCTATGGCTCGAAGGCGGTGCGAACGCCCAACATCGACCGGCTGGCCCGGGAAGGGATGCGGTTCGACTGCGCCTTCACGCCGACGGCGATGTGCGTGCCCAGCCGGGCGTCGCTGTATACGGGGCTGTACCCGATGCGGCACGGGGCGTGGCCCAACCACAGCCGCGTGTACGACAACACGCGGTCGCTGCCGCACTACCTCAAGCCGCTGGGCTATCGTGTGGCGGTGGCGGGCAAGACGCACTTCCGGCCGACGGAACTCTTCCCGTTTGAAGTCCTCTGCTCCCCCGGCGACGTGACGAACCTGCGGCTGGCGGCGGTGGAGAAGTTCATCGAGGCCGCAAAGTCCGGGCCGTTCTGCCTGTTCGTCTGCACGAGCGACCCCCACGTGCCCTGGCCCGAAGAGAGCGAGTACGACCCCGCCAAGACGGACATGCCCCCCTACCTGCTCGACACGCCCGCGACACGGAAATGGATGACGCGGTACTACAGCGAGGTCTCCCGGGCCGACCGCCTTCTCGGGGCCGTGGACAAGCTGCTCGCCAGGCACGGCCTGACCGACAAGACGCTGCTGGTCTATTCGTCCGATCAAGGCGGGCAGTGGCCGTACGCCAAGTGGAACCTGTACGACGCGTCGATCCGCGTGCCGTTCGTGGCCCGCTGGCCGGGCAAGGTCCGGCCGGGAACGGGTACGGAAGCCATGGTCAGCTTCGTGGACGTCGCGGCGACGTGGATCGATCTTGCCGGGGGCAAGCCGCCTGCGGCGCTGGACGGCCGGAGCTTCGCGGGCGTGCTGACGGGCCGGGCAGACACGCACCACGAGGCCATCTTCGCCACCAGCAGCCGCGACGGGAACATGAACAACTACCCGATGCGGGCCATCCGCACGAAGACGCACAAGTACATCCTCAACCTCGCCCCGGACCGCGAGTACAGCACGCACATCACCAAGAGCCCCAAGCTCAACCGCGCCGGGCGCGAGTACATCCCCGAGTGGGCCGAGCGCGCCAAAGCCGACGCCGCCGCCGCGAAGCTCTACCACGGCTACCTCCGCCGCCCGCCCGAAGAACTGTACGACCTGCGCGTCGACCCACACGAACGGAACAACCTCGCCGCCGACCCCAAGCATCGCCAATTGACCGCGTCGCTCCGCAAGCGGTTGGAGGCGTGGATGAAGCGGCAAGGCGACGAGGGGCTGGCCACGGAGGCCAATTCCGACCAGCGTCGCGGCGCGCAGCCGCAGCGCCAGGGCCCGACGAGAGGCAGACCGACGAAGGCCCCGCCGCCTCGCGTCTGGCGGTACACGGTCCGCGAGCCCCCTGCCGGCTGGGAAGCGCCGGGCTTCGACGACAGCCGATGGAAACAGGGACCCGGCGGCTTCGGGCGGATCCGCATCCCCGCCGCCCGCGTGCGAACGAAGTGGGACACGAACGACATCTGGCTCCGCCGAACCTTCGAACGGAAGGCCGCGCCGACGAAGGCCTCTCTCCGCCTCTTTCACGACGAGGACGCCGAGGTCTACCTCAACGGCCGGCGGATCGCCACCTTCACCGGCTACGTGCAAGCCTACTTCGACCGCGCCCTGCCCGCTGACGCCCTCAAGCTCCTCACCCCCGGCCGAAACGTCCTCGCCGTCCACTGCCGCCAAACCTCCGGCGGGCAGTACATCGACGTGGACTTGGTGACCCAATAGCGAGGGCGCACAGGACCGGCCGGGGCACACAGCACCGGCGGGGATGGGAGCGGGTGGATTCGAACCACCGAAGGCGTACGCCGTCAGATTTACAGTCTGATCCCTTTGGCCACTCGGGCACACTCCCGACGTGCTATTACGCTACGATATCGGCGCCGGGTCGTCAAGCCCCCAGGTGCGGAAATGTCGCCGCAGGCGGCCCGGGAAGACAGCGGCGGAGGACCCGGTAGCCGGGCCCCCCGCCTTTGGCGTGGGCGTCTGTCGTTCGTGGTCCGCGGCGCCGGTGAGGGAAGGCAGCGGGCAGAGCTTCCGAGGCCCCTACGGCCGCCTGGCGTCTGGCGGGACATCGATCAGGATGTTGACCGGCCCGGCGGCGGCGCTGCGGACGGTCATCTTGGCGCGGAACACGCCGCGGGCGACGGGACATCCCTCGGCCTCGAGGGCCTCGACGAAGGCCTCGTAGAGCCGCTCGGCCTCTTCCGGGGGCGCGGCGGCGACGAAGGCGGGCCGGCGGCCCTTCCGCGTGTCGGCCAGCAGCGTGAAGTTCGACACGGCCAGGACGCCCCCCCGAACGTCCTGGCACGAGAGGTTGAGCTTGTCGGCGTCGTCCTCGAAGATGCGGGCGTGGGCGACCTTCTCGGCCAGGCGGTGCGCGTCGCCGACGGTGTCCGAAACGCCCACGCCGACGTAGGCCAGCAGCCCGTGGTCGATCCGCCCGACCACTTCGCCGTCGACCTCCACCTCGGCCCAATGAACGCGCTGCACGAGCGCCCGCATGGTCAGGCTCCTTGGTCTCTGTGACGGGCCGCGACGGCCCCGGCAACCTCGCCGATCCGCCGGCGGAGCTCCGGCGGAGTGATCACCTCCACCTGGTCGCCGTAGCCGAGGACCCACCAGGTGATCTCGCGCAGGCCGTCCACCCGCGCCCGGAACTCGACCGAGCCGTCGTCGTTCCATTCCACCTGCTGGCTGGCGTGCCACCGCACTTCCGCGACGTTCCCGGCCACCATCGGCTCGAAGTGCAGGTGGATGTCGTACAGCGTGCCCTCGGGGATCATGCTCCACGCGGCCCCGAAGGGCTCGGTGGGCTCGTCCGGCCCGTCGGGCGGCTCGAACGTCTGGTCGGTCGCCGCGAGCTTTCGGATGCGCCCCAGCTTGAAGGTCCGGCGTTCCTTGTGCTTGACCGAGTGCGCGATCAGGTACCACGCCCGGTTGAGGAAGATCAGCCGCAGGGGGTGGACGGTCGCGCGGATCTGCTTGCGGTCCAGGAAGCTGATGTAGACGAGGCGGCAGACCTTCCGCGTCGCGACGGCGTCGGTGAGTTGGTCGAACAGGTCGTCGAGCCCCTCGTGGCGGCTGGTGGGCCCCAGCAAGACGCCCAGACGGTCCAGGACGCTGCCGACGTGCCGGCGAATCCTGTCCGGCAGGGCGCTTTCGACCTTCATCGCCGCCCGGGCCGCCTCCGACATCAGCGGCAGCTTGCCCGTCCCGCGGAGCCGCGCGGTGAGCATGAGCACCGCGAGAGACTCGCCCAGCGTCAAGTTAATCGGCGGCAGGAAGAAGTGCCGGCTGATGCGGTACCCCCCCCGCTCGGGATCGTAGTAGTACGGGATATGGGCCATTTCCAGCATGTTCAGGTCCCGAAAGACCGTCCGGCGGCTGACCTCCAGCTCCGCGGCCAAGTCATCGGCGGAGTAGCCCCGGCCGCTTTGCAGGAGCGTGATCAGCCGCAGAAGCCGGTAGATTCGACTGATGCTCATGCCGTTGGGTCTCCTATCTTCTCGGCGACGCCGGTGACAGCCTTGTGTCACCCCGCCGCGGGGAAATCTCGTTTTCCCGCGTTTTTTTCCCCCGCGCAAGCACGAACGAGCCCCGACCCACCCGAACGGCAGACCCGATACGGGGCCATCAAGGTTCCCGGGAAACCCGAATCACGAGGCTCGATGCGGATGAACGCCCGGGCCCCAGGTCGGCGCGTGTTCCCCGCTACGTGCTTCCCTCTGCAAAGCGGGGCCCCGTGCGGCCCTTAGCGCGGCGGCCGGGCAGGTCGGCCGCCGAGGGGCGTCGGCAGGGCGACACGGACGCCTTGGACCTCCAGGCCCGTGCCCGTGGTCTTGTTGAGTTCCGCCCTGCCGCTGTTGTACTCCGCGACGGCCTCCGCAAGGTCGCGCCGAACCCGGGCGAGGCCCTCCTGCGCCCGCAGCCGCGTCCGGAGGACCTGCGGACTGACCCGGGCCTCGCTGAGCTCGCTGAGGCGGACGGCCTGGAGCTCGGCTTCCGCGGCCGCGGCGGCGGCCCGAAGGGCGATGATCTTCTCGTGGGACCGCTGCAGGGCGCGGACCTGTTGGCTGATGCTCAGCGCCAGGTCGTTGACCGTCTTCTGCATGGCCGCGATCGACTGGGTATGGGCCAGCCAGGCCTGGCGCAGCCGGGCCCTCGCCAAGCGGTTGCCGATCGGGTAGTCCACCAACAACCCCAACTCGTAGCCCATCGCCCAATGTCCGGGCGTGGCGGTAACATCCCAATGCCCCGAGACCGACGGGTTGAACCGCTGGAGCTCGACGGCCGCGGAAAGGTCGACCACGGGCAGGGTCTGATTCTCCGCAACGGCGATGTTGATCTTGGCGGCGGCGATACCCAGGCGGGCCTGTTCCAGCAGGGGGCTGTGGCGCAGGGCGGTCAGGAGCTGCTCGGCGGGATCGACGTGGAGGCCCTCGGTCAGCGGCTCGGTGGTCGGGACGATCTCGGCGTCCTTCAGGAATCGCAGCGCCCCGACCGGCGCGAGGTGGGCGAGTTGGTCCTGCGCGTCGCCGACGGCCTGCCGCGCGTCGATGAGGTCCGTCTGCCGGCGGCGAAGCGTGGCGCGGGCCTGCTCGACGGACGCCCGGGTGGCGTCGACCCGCAGCCGAGCGCGGATCTGACCCAGCGTCCGCCGGGCCAGCTCGACGAGATCTTGCTGAATCGTCACCATCCGTCGGGCGGCGACGAGCTGCCAGTACGCCGTGGCGACCGCCGTTACGATCTCCTCCACGGTCGCACGGAATTGCGCGTCCGTCACGCCCCGGGTGACCCGCGCGATCCGAAGCGCCGCCAAGTTGAACGCGGGCCAGGCGTTGCGCAGCAGCGGCTGGGTGACCTCCAACGCCACGACGGACTTGTACAGCCCGTCCATCGCAGACGTATCCCAGTTGCGGCTCAACTCGTTCTGCAGCGTCCAGGTCGCCCCGGTGATCGTCTGCCGACGCAGGCCGGCCTCCCACCCGCGAATCCGACGCACGTCCTCGATCAGCGCCATCGCCGGGTTGCCCCCCTCCTCCTTCACAAATCCCATCTCGAAGAACACCGCCGTGTCGAACGCCGCCGCGGCCGCGATCATCTCCTGCTGTGAGACCTCCGGGTCGAAGCTGACCACCCGGATATCCGGGTTGGCGGCCAGGGCGGCTTGGACGGCCTGCATCAAGCCGAGACGAACGACGCGCCGGGAGGAATCCAGCACGGCCGGGGCGCCGCAGAACCGACCGACCCGCCGGCGCTCCACGGTTCGCGCGGTATTTGCCGCGCCCTGCCCCGGCCGACCGCTCATCTGCTCGTACCGCCACATCGGCAGCGTGGTCGTTTCCTCGGTCTGCGGGTCCTGGACGGGTTCCGAGGACCCCGCCGGCGTGCGAAGATAGCGCGTGACCTGAACGGTCGTCCGCACGCGGACCTCGGCTTGCCCGTCGGCGTCGGTCGGCGCGGGGGCGGTCGTCGGGCCGGCAGGCGGCTCATAAGTGCTTGTCGTGACGGTCTCGCTTCGCTTGACCGGCTGGCCGGTCTCCGCGGCGGGCACGAACTCCGCCTGTCGGCAAACCGTCCCGGCGAGGCGATGGAAGACCTTCCGGATGGCCCGGGTGGGGTCTGTCATGCGGCGGAAGCGCCGGGTGGTCTGCCGTTCGACGCGGCGTGCGAGCCGGCCTGTCTCTTCCCTCGCGCGGCCCGTATTCGGGTCCAGATCGAAGTCCGTCACGACGTGGACCGTGTGGATGTGGTCCTCGTACTCCTCGGTGTTCGCGTCGCCCGGCGGCGTGTAGGTCCGGGTGATCTCGGTGACGCGCTCGACGACGGGCGCCGTGCTGAGCGCGGGCAGGGCGAAGCTCGGCCGCGGTCGAAGCCAGTCCGCGGCGTCTTCGGGGGTCCGGCGGTCGGTCCGACGGGCCATCGCCTGCTGGTACCGCGCCAATTCCCCGGTGTCGATTCCGCCGGGTCGCACGCAGCCGGCGATCGCCAGCAGACCGGTTAAGAGCCCCATGCATGCAGGTCGTACGTCCATGGTTCCTTCCGAACGGGCGAGAATCCGCGTGCGGAGTATACCGGTATGCCTCGCGGAGCGAAAGGGAGATGCCGCGATTCGCGTCCGGCCGCTGAAGGCTGCCGACCGGCCGGCGATCCGCCTTGCCCCGAACGTCGCGGTCGCCCGGACCGGTCCGCTACCGCTCCGTGGCGAACAGGTCCTCGTACCGTTCTCGGGGGCGGACCGTCCGGAAGGCGTCGCCTTCGACGAGCACCTCGGCGGGCCTCGGGCGGGAGTTGTACTGGCTGCCCATCACAAAGCCGTACGCGCCGGCGGAGAACACCGCCAGCAGGTCGCCCCGCTCCACGGGGGGCAGGACGCGCCCGAGGGCGAGAAAGTCGCTGGACTCGCACACCCCGCCGACGACGTCCACTTTCACACCGCCGGGCGCCTCGTAGCCCGGCCGGCGCTCGGGCGCGCCCGCGCCGGCGGCCAGGCGTGCCGGATAGACGAAGTGCTCCGACCCGTACATCGCCGGGCGGACCAGGTCCGTCATGGCGGCGTCCACGATGACAAAACGCTTCTCGCCGCCGGCCTTGGTGTACAGGACCCGGGTCAGGAGGATGCCCGCGTTGCACGCGATCTGCCGGCCGGGCTCCAGGATCACCTCCAGGCCCGTGTCCGCCAGCAGCGGGAGAATCTCGCGGGCGTAATCGGCGGCCAGCGGAGACGCCCCGGCTTCGTAGTCCGCGGCGAAGCCCCCCCCCACGTCCAGCGTGCAAACCGCGAAGCGCTCTGCTCGCAGTTGCTCGATGAGCCCGAGCGCCTTGGTGATGGCCCGGACGTACGGCTCGGCGGAGTAGATCGGCGAGCCGATGTGGAGATGAACAGCGTCCAGCTTCGCGTGCGGGTCGTTGCCGTACGCCGCGAAGAACGCCGGCGCCCGGTCGATGTCCACGCCGAACTTCGTCTCCTTCTTGCCCGTGGTCGTATAGGCGTGCGTCTTGGGGTCGTACACGTCCGGGTTGACCCGCAGCGCCGCGCGGACCGTCCTGCCCGCCGCGGCGGCAAGGCGGGAGAGGTTCTCGAACTCGGCCTCGGATTCGACGTTGAACAGACCGATCCCCGCCGCGATGGCCTCGTTGATCTCGGCGTCCGTCTTGCCGACCCCGGCGAAGACGATCCCCTCCGGGTCCGCCCCGACCGCCAACGCGCGGGCCAACTCGCCACCGGAGACGACGTCGAAGCCGCTGCCGGCCTCGGCCAGCACCTGGAGCACCTGGAGGTTCGCCAGCGACTTGATCGAGAAGCAGATCGTCGGCTTCAACTCGGCGAACGCCTCGGCCAGGGCGCGGTAGTGGTGCAGCAGCGTGGCCGCCGAGTAGACGTACGCGGGCGTGCCCACCGCGCGGGCGATCTCGTCGACCGCAACGCCCTCGCAGTGCAGCGCCCCGTCTTTGTACTCGAAGTAATCCATGACCGCCTCGCAGTTCGTCACCGTGCAACGGAACGAATCGGGAAGTGTACCGTCCCGGGGACCGGGAAGCAACGCGATGCGTCCACGGAGAGCCCGGGGAGACCGCCCGCTTTGCACGCTCCGGGCGGGCGCGTACAATCCCGACATGGAAGCACGCCCCTACGCATGGAGACTCCCGAGCCCCACGCTGATGTGTTGCGCTCTCCTTCTCGCCGCCGGTTGCAGCCCGCCGGCGGACGGGACGACCGCCCTTCCCATCGGGCGCGACCTCGCCGGCTGGGACGTGCTCCACGAGACCTACTACGACGCCGCCGGGCGCGTGTACGTCGAGGACGGCCAACTGGTCCTGTCCGCCGGGGACGACCTGACCGGCGTCCGGTGGGCGGGCGAGGTCCCCACCGACAACTACGAGCTGACGCTGGAGGCCCGGCGCCTGGACGGCCGAGACTTCTTCTGCGGCCTGACGTTCCCCATTGACGACAGGCACGCCACGTTGATTCTCGGCGGCTTTGGCGGCTCGGCGGTCGGCATCTCCAACGTCGACGACCTGTCCGCCGAGGAGAACGAGACGAGCACGGGGATGCAGTTCGTCAACGGACGGTGGTACCGCGTCGCGTTGCGTCTGGCGGCCGGCCGACTGACCGTGCACATCGACGACGAGAAGTTGATCGACCTGAAGACCGCGGGGAAGCGCTTCGCCGTCTGGCCTCAGCAGGAAGACGCCCGCCCCCTGGGCATCACGACCTGGCGGACGACCGGCGCCGTCCGCAACGTCAAGCTCCGTCGGCTGTAGCCGCCCCACGCCCCGCAGTGCCCGAGCAGGCTCGGCCCGCGTCTGCCGGCGCCCTGGAGTGCCGTGCCCGAGGAGCGGATTGGGAGCCAACGCGGCGGCGGGCCGCCACATTCCACGGAATCGTCGCCTGAGAACGGCGCGACGAGGAGCCCCTGTCGGCGCGCGGTGCGGGGGACGCTCCCTACTTCTCCTCCACCAGCCCCAGCAGCGGGGCAAGCCAGGTATAGTTCAGCGCCAGGACGATCAGGATGATCAGGACCCCGGCGATGGCGACGAAGACCTTCATCGTGCGTTTGCGGCGGTTACGGACGTCCAGGGCGTGCTGAAAGGCGATGCGCCCGAGCTTGGAGTTGATCTTCTCCATCTCCTGCGCGGGGGACAGCCCCTTGTAGATGCAGCTTTCCCCCCGCCGCAGACCGCTGCGCACGGCGGAGTAGGCCTCTTCGGCCTTGTGAACGGGCAGACCGAACTGGTCCTTGAGCAAAAGGGCGGTCTCCTCCGTGCCCTTGTGGTGGGCGATGGCGCGGGCGACCACCTTTACCATTGCCTCGCGCATTGTGTCATCCATCGGTATCCATCCCTACACGATACAGTTGTCTGTTCTCGCCACGGCCGGGCGCGTTGGCAAGGGCCTGGGGACCCCGCCGGGAGGCCGAATTCCGTTCCCGGCCTTGCATTCGCCCGCCGGGACGGTAGCATAGTGGATTCGGGTGCGTCACGCGCACCGACTACACGTCAAACGTCTACCGCCCCGACCGGGCGTTGGCAAGGAAGGAAACCAGGAAATGCCGGACGCACAAGCGGACATTGGGCTGATCGGCCTGGCCGTGATGGGCCAGAACCTCGTGCTGAACATGAACGACAAGGGCTTCTCGGTGGCGGTTTTCAACCGCACCGTCAGCAAGGTCGATGCCTTCAAGAACGGCGAGGCCGCCGACCGCGACACGATCATCGGGACCCATTCGATCGAGGAGTTCGTCGCGGCCCTCAAGAAGCCCCGCCGCGTGATGCTCCTGGTAAAGGCGGGCCCGGCCGTCGATTCCTTCATCGAGAAGGTCCTGCCCCACCTCGAGGACGGCGACATCGTCATCGACGGGGGCAACAGCAACTTCCACGACACGATCCGCCGCTGCCAGCAGGTCGAGGAGGCCGGCAAGCTCTATATCGGCACGGGCGTCTCGGGCGGGGAGGAAGGCGCCCGCCACGGCCCGAGCATCATGCCCGGCGGCAGCCCCGCCGCCTGGGAGCACGTCAAGCCGATCTTCCAGGCCGTCGCCGCCAAGGTCGCCGACCCGGCCTCGGGCAAGGAAGAGGCCTGCTGCGACTGGGTCGGCGAGAACGGCGCGGGCCATTTCGTCAAGATGACCCACAACGGCATCGAGTACGGCGACATGCAACTCATCTGCGAGGCCTACAATCTGATGAAGGCCGTCGGCATGGCGCCCGCGGAGATGTCCGAGGTCCTCGCCCGGTGGAACGAGGGCGAGTTGGACAGCTATCTCATCGAGATCACCCGGGACATTCTGGGCTACACCGACGAGCAGACCGGCAAGCCGATGGTGGAGATGATCCTCGACACCGCCGGGCAGAAGGGCACGGGCAAGTGGACGGGGATCACCGCGCTGGAGCTCGGCCAGCCGCTGACGCTGATCGGCGAGGCCGTCTTCGCCCGCTGCCTCTCCGCCCTCAAGGAAGAGCGCGTCGAGGCGTCCAAGGTGCTCGCCGGGCCCGAGCCGGCCTTCGACGGCGACCGCGACGCGTTCGTCGAGGACATCCGCAAGGCCCTGTACGCCAGCAAGATCTGCTCCTACGCCCAGGGCTACCAGTTGATGCGCGAGGCCGCCAAGGAGTACGACTGGAACCTCAACTACGGCGGGATCGCCCTGATGTGGCGCGGCGGGTGCATCATCCGCAGCCAGTTCCTCGGCAAGATCAAGGAGGCCTTCGACGCCGACCCGGGCCTGGTCAACCTCCTGCTGACGCCCTACTTCAAGCAGGCCATCGAGGACTGCCAGCCCGCGTGGCGCCGCGTGGTCGCCCAGGCCGTCAATATGGGCATTCCCGTCCCGGCCTTCAGCAGCGCCCTGGCCTACTACGACGGCTACCGGGCCGCCCGCCTGCCGGCCAACCTGCTCCAGGCCCAGCGCGACTACTTCGGCGCGCACACGTACGAGCGGGTCGACAAGCCTCGCGGCGAGTTCTTCCACACGAACTGGACCGGCACGGGCGGGACGACGACGGCCAGCACGTACACCGCCTAGACCCGCCGCCGGCGCCCGCAGGCCGCGGCGACTCCGCCAGGCCGCCAGCAACGGATCGACGATGAAAGAGCAACTCGAACAGATCGCCAAGCTGGACGTGTACGAGGCCAGCATCGTGACCTCCGAGGCGGGCGGGCTCTTCCTGGGCCGCCGCGGGACGGAGAAGCTCGTCGGCTGCGTCGGTGAGCCCTGCCTGCCGAACGCCGAGAAGGCCGGGGAGATCGACGGCCGGTGCGTCTGCGTCGGCCCGTGCGACCACGACAACGCCGTTCACCTCCGCCGGCGCCTGCCTTGGGCCGGGCCGAAGTGCATCGGCCTGGCCACCAGCGCCGGGCTGGGCGACCGCCTCGGACTGGCCACGCCCGGGCACGTCCGCGCGATGCGGGAGAAGGGCGGCGGCCTGGCCGTCTTCCTCGCCCAGCAGTCCATCCGCGAGATGGACCGCACCCGACGGACGCCCGAGCAGGTCCTGGACAGCGCCACCTACGGCGTGATCCAGGAGGGCTACCGCGAGGGCTTCGGCTCGGACGCGGACCACCTTCAGCGGCCCGAGGACATCGACCGTACCGCCGCGATCGGGTTTACGATGTTCACCATCGACCCCGGCGCCCACGTCGCCAACGATGCCGACCTGCTCTACGAGCCCACGCTGGACTGGCGGGCCACGCGCGTGGACCTCGAGACGCTGGAAGCCTCCGTCGACGACCTGCGGATGCGGTACGCGGGCAAGGCCTACCCCCTGGCCGGGGGCGGCAGCATCACGTTGAACGACAAGGACCTGATGCGGGCGATCGTCAAGTACGGCGACGCCGTCGCGCACACGGTGAAGATGTACCGCCACCTCCAGCAGGCGGCGACGGGCCCGTTCGAGCTGGAGGTCTCCGTCGACGAGACCGAGACGCCCACGACGCCCGCGGAGCACTTCTTCTTCGCCAGCGAGCTGAAGCGCCTCGGCGTGCAGTGGGTCTCCATGGCCCCGCGGTACGTCGGGCGGTTCGAGAAGGGCGTGGACTACATCGGCGACCTCGGCCGCTTCCGCGCGAGCCTGGCCGAGCACGTGGCCGTCATGCGGACGGTTGGACCCTACAAGATGTCCATCCACTCCGGCAGCGACAAGTTCAGCATCTACCCCGTCATCGCCGAGCTGACGGACGGGCTGGTGCACGTCAAGACGGCGGGCACGAGCTACCTGGAGGCCCTGCGGGCCGTCGCCCACACGCAGCCCGCCCTGTTCCGCGAGGTCCTCCAGTTCGCCCGCGACCGCTACGAGACAGACCGCAAGACCTACCACGTCTCGGCCGACCTGGAGAAGGTCCCCACGGCCGAGGACCTCGCCCTCGGGGACGTCGACGACGCCGAGTTGACCGCCCTGCTGGACCAGTTCGACACGCGCCAGGTCCTGCACGTGACGTTCGGCTCGGTCCTCACCGCCGACGGCGGCGCCCTGTTCCGCGACCGCATCTACGCCGCCCTCGAGGCCGACGAGGAAGCCCACTACGCCGCCCTCGCCGCCCACCTCGGCCGCCACGTTCAACCTTTCGCGAAGTATGCAAAGACATAGCAGGGAAGTACTGGCTCATGACCGACGACCTTTTTGACGTATCCGGCAAGTGTGTGGCGATTACCGGCGGGGCCGGCGTGCTCTGCAGCGAGATGGCCCGGGCGCTGGGGGCGCGGGGCGCAAAGGTCGCCGTGATGGACATCATGGACGACGCGGCCGCGGCGCTCTGCAAGGAGATCGTCGACGCCGGCGGGACGGCCATCCCCGTACACTGCAACGTGCTGGAGAAGGAGTCCATCGCCGCCGCGGCCGCGGAGATCGCCGACAAGCTCGGACCGGTCGACGTGCTGATCAACGGCGCGGGCGGCAACCGCAAGCAGGCCACGTGCGTCCCGCCGGAGACGCTGTTCTTCGACCTCGACGCCGACGCGACCCGCTGGGTGTTCGAGCTCAACTGCATGGGCACGATCCTGCCGTGCCAGGTTTTCGGCCGGGCGATGGCCGACGCGGGCAAGGGCGTGATCGTCAACATCAGCTCGATGTGCGCGCTGAAGCCCCTGACACGGGTGGTGGCCTATTCGGCGGCGAAGGCGGCCGTCAGCAACTTCACGCAGTGGCTGGCGACGTACATGGCCCAGAACCACTCGACGAGCATCCGCGTCAACGCCCTCGCGCCGGGCTTCTTCCTCACCGAGCAGAACCGGTTCCTGCTGACCCACGAGGACGGCACGCCGACGGCCCGCGGCAAGCAGATCATCGACGGCACGCCCATGGCGCGCTACGGCGACCCGGCCGACCTGGTCGGCACGCTGCTCTGGCTGGTCTCCGACGCATCGAGGTTCGTCAGCGGCGTGGTGGTCCCCATCGACGGCGGCTTCGACGCGTTTTCCGGCGTCTGAGCCGCCGACCCCCGCGGCACGCGGCGCCGGCTACGCGCCCTGCCCGCCGGCCGGGCGCGTCCAGACGCCCTCGATCCGCTCGCCGCACTTCGGACAGGCGCCGTCGGCCAGGTGGTTCGCGCGAATGTTGTAGCCCCGGCGGTCGATCAGCACCTCGCCGCATCCCGGGCAGCGCGTCCGCTCGTCGGCGTGGCCGGGCACGTTGCCGCTGTAGATGTACCGCAGCCCGGCCTCGGCACCGATGCGGCAGGCCAGCTCCAGCGTCGCTACCGGCGTGCCGGGGTGGCCCGTCATCTTGTAGTCGCCGTGGAACCGGCTCACGTGCCACGGAACGTGGGGACCCAGCTCCTTGGCGATGAACTCCGCGATCTGCCGCAGCTCGGCGGCCGAGTCGTTCATCTCCGGGACAATCAGCGTGGTGACCTCCACCCAGATCCCCGCGGCCACGAGGGCCCGCAGCGCCGTGAGCACCGGCTCCAGCCGGGCCTTCATCACCCGCTGATACGTCTCGTCGCGGAAGGCCTTGAGGTCCACGTTGATCGCGTCGAGGTACGGCGCGATCGTCTCGATGGCCTTGGGCGTCAGGAAGCCGTTGGAGACGAAGCAGTTGCCCAGCCCCCGCTCGTGGGCCAACCTCGCCGTGTCGTACGCCATCTCGAAGAAGACCGTCGGCTCGGTGTACGTGTAGCTGATCGACGCGCAGTCGTGATTCAACGCGGCCGTGACGACCTGCTCCGGGCTTGTCGCCTGCCCCCGCAGGGTCGCCTGCATCCTCGGCGACTGGGAAATCTGCCAGTTCTGACAGAACTCGCACTGGAAGTTACACCCGGGCGCGGCAATGGAGAGGCTCCTCGTGCCGGGCAGGTAGTGAAACAGGGGCTTCTTCTCGATGGGGTCGGCGTTCACCGCCACGAGCAGGCCGTATGTCAGCGACCGGAGCTGCCCGGCCACGTTCTGCCGCACGCGACAGACGCCGTGCTTTCCGGCGAGGATCTCGCAGCCGTGTCCGCACAACTCGCAGCGAACTCTCTCGCCGTCGAGCTTCTCGTAGAGCATCGCCTCATGGAGTTCGGACATGTCGCGCCGCCTTTCCGTCCGCTGACCCAAACACGCCACCCATCCTCAGCATACGCAGCGGCGAGGAGGAAGCCCAGCCCCAACCCGCCGGCTACCGCAGGCGAGCCCACCAGCCCGCCAGCCACAGGGCCGCCGCGGCCGCCGCCAGCACCGGCCAGAGCTCGACGGCGCGGGCGAACGCCTCGGGCGCCGGCAGGGGCACGGCGGAGACGGCGGCTTCCGGGCTCTGTCGGGACCGCCCCGCCGCCAGGCCCACGAGACTCACCGCGCGCAGGTCCCCCGCCTCGTCGCGAAACACGCCCGGCCAGGGCAGCGGCGCGTCGGCCAGGCCCTCGGGCGTTCGCCCGGCGAGGCGCTGCCATCTCCCCGCCCCGATCGCCTGTGCCGCCGAGAGCGACTCGTAGGCGACCTCGGCCCCGCCCGCCGGGGCAAGCCAGCGAACCGCGTTCGCCAGGAACACCACGAACGCCTCGGAAATGCCCAGGTTCGTGTTGTCCGCATTCAACTCAAAGGCCACGTACACGCGGCGCGACGCGCCCAGGGCGTCGGCGTCCCGGGCCAGCGCGAGGGCCCCGTTCTGACGCGCGATCAGGACGCGCTGCCGCGTGGGTCCCGTCGCGACCCACGGCCGGAGGCGCCGCACGGCCGCGGACGCCAGGTCCACGCCGCGCAGGACCGGGTGGTCGGCCGCGACGTTCGCATCCCGCAGCACGACGGCCGAGACCTCCGCGCCGCGCCCCCAGCCCGACGGGTTCGTCGGCGGATCGATCACCAGGGCCGGCTTGCCCGCCGGCGCGCCTGCCCTATTGGCGAGGACGACGTCGGCCTCTGCGGGCGAGGCGACCCATTCCAGGGCCTCGTCGGCCTTCAGGAACCGCCGGAGCAGCGGCTCGTCCCGGCCGGTCAGGGCGACCTTGCGCCGCCGGGCGTCCCGGCGCGCCAGAAACCCCGCCGCCTCGTCCCCCTCGCCGAGGGCCACGCGGAACGCCCCCGCGGCGCGAACGGTCAGGACGAAGGGCCGAACGACCCCGGCGGGGACCGACACCGCCTGCGAGGCGATCTCGGGCCAGTTGCCTTCCGCGAGCGCATCGGCCGGCGCCGCAACGCGCACCGGCCCGTTCCAGACCGCAGGCCCGTCGTTGCGAATCGATACGAACAGTTGGGCGGTTCCGCCGCCGACATCGGCCGCGCCCAACGACTCGATTCGCGACGGCGGCAGCCGGGACGGCAGCTCGACGTAGGCAACGCGCCCCCCGCCCGTTCCCGCGTGCCCGGCGGGCACGAAGTGAGCGATCAGCCCGCCCACGTCGTCGGCCCTCGGGACCGTCACGTCCTCGGCGGGCGCCGGCAGGACAGGGACCTGCCCCATCACGCGGCGCGCGGCGGCCACGGTCAGCCAGTCGGTGGGCCCGCCCAGCACGGCCGGGCGGAGAATGCGAACGCGGTCGCCGGCGTCGAGGCGGTCCAGCAGCCCCCCCACCGCTTGCCGTAGCGTCTCGCCGGAACGCCCCAGTTCCGCGGAAGGGCACACGGAGATCGCCAGCCGCCGCGCGGGAGACTCCGTGTGGACCACCGGCCGGGCCAGTCCCAGCCCCGCCGCGACAGCCCCCGCCAGCAGCAGAACCCAGCTCGCGGTGATCCGTCGGCTTCGCGTGCGGGCCGACCGCCCCAGCGCCGCCAGCGCCTCGGCCCACAGCTCGAGGCTGCCGACCACCGCAAGCCGTCGGCTCGGACGAAACAGCGCCCACGCGGCGACCGCGCCGACGAGCGCCAGCGAGAACAGCGATCCCGGCCAGAGAAAACCCATCGTGCTGTGGGAGACGCCGCGGGCACGTAGCCCGCGCAGTTGGGGGGATCAGAACCGGCCCAGCCGCCTTTCGAGCAGGGCCTTCCGAAGCAGCAGGTACCGTTGGCCCTTGTACCGCGTCACCAGGCCCGAGACGCGCAGCACGGGGTCCGGGCCCAGCCCGCGGCGAGCCCGCATCTGCCGCGCACGGGTGAGAAAGCCGCACGGCAACAGCCGCATCGGCGGCTCGCGAAGGGTGTTGTCCGCCTCGAACCGCGCCTGCCACCAGGGCGGGACCTCTTCCGAGATCACGCGGACGAGGCGATCGACGACCATCGCGCCGCGTCCGCCCGCCAGCGGCTTGCCCGCGCCCGGCGCGACCGAGGGCGCCGCGGCGACCTCCGGTCTGGTCGTGCCCACCTGCACGGGCCGGCCCACCTTCTCGCCGAGCAGCCGGTTCAGGATGTCGTCGCTGCTGGGCTCGGCCCCGGCGCCCTTCGCGCCGTCGGCCTGGGCGGGCGGCGGTTTCTGCGGCCCCGTCTTGCCGGCCGCCGGGCGGACGGCCGGGGCAGGCGTGGGCGCCGCCGCGACGGGAGCGCCGCTCAGCACCGTGGCCTTCGTCAGCAGCAGGTAGCCGTGCCCCTCGTACACGGTCGTCTCGCCGGAAACGCGGAAACGACAGCCGGGCGACTGGGCGACCACCCGTTCCACCTGCTCCAGCAGGGCGCACGGCAGGGCGCGGCGGGGCAGCTCGTCCCGCCGGTTCGGCTCGGCCTCGATCGTCAGCACGAACCACTCGGACTTGGCGTCGTACGCCACGCGACAGAGGCGGTCGACGACCATGCTGCCCTCGAGGGGCACGCGCGGCCGCTCGGGCGCCTCGGCCGCTTCCTTCATGGGCGTGATCGGCACCTTGGGCTTCTTCAGCAGCGTGTGCGTGAGGTCCGCGCCGATGTCCGACGCGGTCATCTTCACCGGCTTGGCGGGCGATGGGTTAGGATCGGCCGCGAGCGCCCCGGCACACGCCGCCCCCAGCACACACACGCAGCACGTCAGATCGGTTCGTCTCATCATGGCACCTGGAGAGTTCGACGCCGCAGGGCCGTCGCCGTTCAGCGTATCGGCCCGCGAGCGCATTGTACTCCACGCGACCGCCCAACACCAAGGAGGCGACCGATCAGTCGACCCGTCGCGGCGGGAAGTGCTCGGCAAGCTCCTCCGGGCCGGAGATCACCGAAATCGCTCCGGCCGCCTTCGGCCGGGCCGCGGCGACCGTGTCGATCACCGGCCGCCAGAATCCGCCCAGGCAGACGATCGGGCGGGGCGGGACGAGGCCCTTGCACGTCCGCTCCCACACCCACGCCAACTCCAGCAGCGTGCCCGTCCCCCCGGGCAGGACGAGACAGCCCGCGTCGCCCAACTCCACGAGCCGTTCGATGCGCTCGGTCAGGCCCGCCGTCTCGACTCCCTGCCGAATGAACCGGTTCGCCCGGGACCGCCACACCGAGCAGGTCACGCCGACGGTGTGCCCCCCGGCCTCGACCGCGCCGCGGGCCGAGGCCTCCATCGTCCCCCCGTATCCGCCGTTGGCGACGGCGTAGCCCAGCTCCGCCAAGCGGCGCCCGGCCGCACGCGCCACGGCGTAGGCCTCTCCCTCGCCCTCGGCGTCGTACGAGCCGAAGACGGCCACCGTCCGTCCACCCGGCGAGGGCGTCACTGCCCGGCTTCCCGCGTGTGGTGCAACAACCCACCGGCGGCGAGGATCTGCCGCTGGCGCGGGGCGAGCCGCACCGCCACCTCGAACGCGAAACCGCGCGTCACGTCGCGGACCGTGGCGGCCTCGGCCGAGGCGATCAGCGCGCCCACGCCCTCGATCGCCAGCTCGTCGCCGGGCTCGATGCGATCGTAGTCGGCCCCGTCGGCGAACGTCAGCGGCAGGATGCCGAAGTTCACCAGGTTCGCCTGGTGGATCCGCTCGACGGCCTTGGCGATCACCACCCGAACGCCGAGGTACATGGGGCACAGCGCGGCGTGCTCCCGGCTGGAGCCCTGCCCGTAGCTGTCGGCGGCGACGACCACCCCGGCCCGGCCCGCCGCGCGGGCGACCTCCGCGCGCTCGGCGAACGTCGGCCCGTCCGGATCGTTGTAGCAGGCGAACACGTGCTTGGCGTACTCGGGAACGTTGCTGCGGAGCTTCATGAGCGACCCGGCCGGCATGATGTGGTCCGTCGTGACCTTGTCGCCCACCTTGATCAGCACCTCGCCGGTCAGCGCGTCGGGCAGCTTCTCGCCGGCGGGCGGCTTGACGATGGTCGAGCCGCGGATCACCTGAACGGCGGCGGCCTCTTCCGGCGGCAAGGGGGGCTGGAGCATCGAGTCCTCCACGAGGAACCGTTCCGGCGGCGAGACGGCGGGGTAGTCCAGGCCGAGCGACTCGGCCGCCTCGCGCGGGTCGGTGACCCGGCCCGTCAGCGCCGAGACCACCGCCGTCGCCGGCGAGACGAGATACACCCTGTCGCCCTTCGTCCCGCTGCGCCCGGAGAAGTTCCGGTTGAACGTCCGCAGGCTGACCGCGCCCTCGGCCGGCGCGAACCCCTGGCCGATGCACGGCCCGCAGGCGCTCTCCAACACCCGCGCGCCCGCGGCGACCACGTCGCCCAGCGCCCCGTTGCGGGCCAGCGTGTTCAGCACCTGCCGGCTGCCCGGGGCGAAGCCCAGCTCGACCGCCGGATGGACCGTTCGCCCCTTGAGCACGGCCGCGGCGAGCATGAGGTCCTGGTAGCTCGAATTCGTGCACGAGCCGATGACCACCTGGCGAACCTCCTTCCCGGCCAGGTCCGCCACGCGCGAGACGTTGTCCGGACTGGGCGTGCCCGAGGCCATCGGCTCGAGTTGTCCCAGGTCGATCCGCACGCCGGAGAAGCTCACCGCCACCATGCCGCCCTCGTCCGGCTCGGAGACCGCCACGTCCGTGCACTGCTCCCGCATGGTCTCGACGGTGGCCGCGTCCCGCTCGGCGTGCAGGGGCTTGGTGATCCGGTCGTAGGCCGCGCCGGCGTCCGCGGCCAGCGGCGTGAAGGCCTCGCCGCGGCCCTGGGCGTCCAGGAATTGCCGCGTGACCTCGTCGGCCGGGAAAACGCTCGTCGTCACGCCCAGCTCCGCGCCCATGTTCGTGCACGTAGCCCGCCCGGGGACGGGCAGCGACGCGACACCCTCGCCGAAGTACTCCACTACGCACCCGACGTTGCCCCGCGTCGTCAGGACGCTCAGCAGCTTCAGGATGATGTCCTTCGGCTCGACCCACGGGCGAAGCCGCCCCGTCAACTCCACGCCGATGACCCGCGGGCACGTCGTGTAGAACGCCCCGCCGCCCATCGCGACGGCCACGTCCAGCCCCCCCGCGCCGATCGCCAGCGCGCCCATTCCCCCGGCCGTGGGCGTGTGGCTGTCGCTGCCCAGCAGTGTCGCGGCCGGCCGGGCAAACCGCTCCAGGTGCACCTGGTGGCAGATCCCGTTTCCCGGCCGGCTGTGATACGCCCCGACCTTCCGGGCGATCGACTGGAGGTACAGGTGGTCGTTGTGGTTCTCCGGGCCGAACTGGGCCATGTTGTGATCGACGTAGCTGACCGACACCTCGGTCCGGACGCGCTCGATCCCCATCGCCTCCAGCAGCAGGAACGCCGTCGTCCCGGTCGCGTCCTGGGTCAGCGTCTGGTCGATCCGCAGGCCGATCTCCTCGCCGGGCGTCATCTCTCCGGCCACCAGGTGGTCGGCCAGGATTCTCTGTGCCACTGTCCGCGCCATGGAATGCTCCTCGTCTCTCGTCGCGTTGCGGAGAAACCAGGAGTGTAGCACATCCGCCCGCCGGGCCGCTACGACCTCAAGACCCGCCGGCGCCGACTCGCCAGCCACGCAGCGCCGGCCAGCAACAGCCCCAGCGCCGCCGGCTCGGGGGCCGTCCCATTGGGAACCGAGCGCCCGGCGTTGGCCTTCCAGAGCAGGTAGTCGAGGTGATCGACCACGCCGTCGAGGCTCACGTCGCCGTCCAGCCAGTTCGGGTCGGAGCCGTGCAGGCCCGCCCGAATCACGGCCAGGTCGTCCCCGTCCACGTCGCCGTCAAGGTCGCAGTCGCCGTCGAGCAGGTCGTACAGCGTCACGCGGACGGCCCGCAGGCCCTCGCCGGCGTCGGCGGCGGAGTCGACCGCCGCCACGTACGCCGCGCCGATGCTCCCTCCCACGGCCGAGAACTCGCCGTCCAGATCGCCCGCGTAGGTCAGGATGTCGTACGCCCCCCCGAATCGACAGTTGGGGTCTCCCGCGCGAGGCAGCCACCGCAGCGTCAGCTCGCCGGCCAGCACCACGTCGCCGCCGACGGACAGCGCATCGTATCGCGGACGGAGCGCGTCGGTGTTGTCCGGCTCGGCCAGCTCCACGTGAAGCGAGGCGACGGCGCCGAGCACCACGTCGCCGCCGAAGGCCAGCACGTGCGGGCTCTGGCCCGGACGCAGGTCCCCCTCGAAGTAGTTCGTGCCCGCCCCCGGAAAGCTGCCCGCGCCGGCGACATCGCCCAGCCACACGGCCGTGCAGCCGGCGCTGACCCGGATCTCCCCGTCGTTCGTCACGTCGCCGTAGAAGGTCACGTTCGCGCCGCCGGAGACGACGATCCGCCCCGCCGCGGCGTTGTGGATCGGCCCGTGCACGTCGGACGTGCCGAAGCTGAACGCCGCCCGGTGCTCGTTGGTCAGCCCGCCGACGAACCGCAGCGTCGCCTCGCGAGCGGCGATCCGCCCCGCGCCGGCCCGGTTCGTCGTCTCGCCTCGCAGCTCGATCTCCCCGCCGATCGCCTCGAGAACGCCGTCGTTCCGGCAGGCCTCGCCCGTCAGCAGAAGGGACTCCCCCGCGCCCACGCGAAGCTCCCCCCCCGCGGCGTTCGTCACCGTGCCGCCCAGAACGCCCGCGCCCCGAACCACGCCCTGGTTGACAAGGCCGACGGCGGAGAACGTCCCGCCGTTTAGCTCCACCCGCCCCGACGGGGCGACCACGGCGTCGCCGAGAACGTCCACGGCCTGGCCGGCCCCAAGCGTGAGCGTCTGCCCGAACAGCCCCTCCGGGCCTACAGACACGTTCGCGTCCCGCAGCCGGAGCGTGCCGCGCCGAAAGTCCAGCAGGTCGACGTGCGTCAGCCCGCCGACGTCCAGCGTCCCGCCGTCCAGGACAACCTCCGTCAACAGCGTCGCCGTGCCGGTAACCTGGAGCGTCCGCCCGGCCGAGAGGGTCGGCACGGACCCCAGCAGCGCCGCCAGCGAGCTGTTCCCGCCGTGCAGGACCCAGTCCCCCTCGAACGCCACCGTTCCGTGATGGAAATAGAAGCTGCCCCCCGCATGATAGAGGGGATCGGACGCCGCAAACCGAGCCGTTCCGCCGCTAAGAAACACGTAGGCGTTCTCCCCGAGCACGACGTCCCCGCCGACCGACAGCGCCGCACCGGGCCAGACCTCCAGCACCCCCCAGCCGTTCCCGTCGCCCACGGTGAGGTCCCCCGCCACGGCGAGCAGCGAGCCCGCGCCGCGCAGCGACCCCGTCGCCCCCCCCGCGCTGCCGACGTGCACCGACGCCGCCTCCACCACGCCGCCGGCCTCCACCGCCAGCCTCGCCTGCCCCGCCCCGCCCACGGCCAGGCTGTCGAGGCACGTCCACGTGCTCCCCTCCACCGCCAGCGCGCCGTTCGCGTCCGGCCCGCTGCCAACCGTCGCGTCCGTCGTCGTCACCGCCCCACCGTGGACCACCCGCACCTCGCCCCGTCCGGCCAGGCCGATCGTGAATGTCTGCTCGTTCGCCCAGTTCGCGTCGTCGATCGTGACCCGCCCGGCCCCCTCGGTCTCGCCCAGGACCGCATACTGGCTCGTTACCGACGCGCCGTTCCGCGCGGCCAGCCTGCCCTCTCCGAGCGCGCCGATGCTGGCCAGGCCGGTCACGTCCAGCGTGGCCCCGTCGATCGTGACCGACCCGTTGCCGTCGCTTCCGCCGCCCACCCGAAGCTGGCTGCACGTGACCGCCGCGCCCGCACCGGCCTGCACCGATCCCGTCCCCTGCGCGGCGACCGTCAGCACGCCGTCCGTCTCCCACCGCGTGCCCTCGCCGGCAATCGCAACCGAGCCGAGGCCCGTCTCGCCCACGTAACACGAGCCGTTCGACACGCGCCCGCCGTTGGCGACCTCCATCCTGCCCACACCCCCGACGCCGACGTACAAGGTGTTGGCGACGGCCCATTCCGCGTCGTCCACGACGGCCAGCCCGTTGCCGTCGGACCCCTCCTCGCCAAACAGGCCGATCGACGCCGTTGTGCACGTCGCCACCGCGCCCGATTCCAGCCCGAACGTGCCCGAGCCCCGCGCCCCCACGAACACCCCCCCGCTGTGCCACTCCGCGCCGCGGACCCACACCTCGGCCGTGCTGCCGGCCGAGAAGGCCAGCCAGGCCTGCCCGCCGCACGAGACGCGCCCGCCGTCCCGAAGGAACAGCCGCCCCACGCCCGCACCGCCCGACGAGCCGCCCCCGTCGGCGTACTGCCCCCCGCCCATCTGGAGCGAGCCGGCCAGCTCCCAGACCGATCCCTCGCCCTCCACCGTCACCATGCCTTCTGCGCCGTCGTTCCAGCCGATGGCCGCGTCCTCGCCCCATACGACCGCGTTGGCTTCCACGGCCAACGTGCCGGCTCCGTCTCGACCGACCAGCAGCCGATCGAACGTCAGGGCGGCCAGGGGCCCGCTCGCGACGATCGAGCCCCCGTTGCTGACGGCGGCCTCTCCGTGGGCGACGGGCGTGCCGACGAGGACGGTCAGCGTGTCGGCGGGCGCGGGCGCGCCGGCGGGGGGGTCCCAGTTCGCGGCCTGGAACCAGTTCCCGTCCGCCGGGCCGATCCAGGTCCGCTCCGCCCCGTTTGCCCCGCCGAGAAGCCCCCCCGCCATCGCCCAAAGGACCACAAGGGCGCCCTCACGGAACGTGTACTGCCTCATCGCCTCGGTTCCTTCCATCCGCGATGCGTCTGGGCCTGACCAGGAGGAAGGCCCACACCCCGACCAGCAGCGCGAGCGCCGCCGGCTCGGGGGCGGTCCCGTCGGGGACCGACCGGCCGGTGTTGGCCTTCCAAAGGAGATAGTCGCGGTGATCGACCACGCCGTCAAGGCTGACGTCCCCTTCGAGCCAGGTCGGGCCCGGAGCGTGCAGGCCCGCCTCGATGGCGGCCAGGTCGTCGCCGTCCACGTCGCCGTCGAGGGGATCGCGCAACGTGATGCGAACGGCTTTGAGGCCCCCGGCCGCCTCGGCGGTGTAGTCGATGCCCGCGAGGTAGCACTCGCCGACGAGCCCGTCGAAGCCGCTGAACGCGCCGGCCAACTCCCCGCCGTACGTCAGGATGTCGTAGGAGCGCCCGAAGCAGTGATTCGGGTCGCGGGAGACGGGAACCAGGTCGATCGCCAGCAGCCCACCCAGCGTTACGTCGTCGGTAACGGTCAGCTCTCCCCCGCCGTACCCCAGCCGGGCCCCCTCGGTGCATTCCAGCGCGGCGCACTGCACCTGCCCGCCGGCCAGCGACAACGCCGCGCCGGCGCCGAGACAAAGCCGGCCGGCCGGAGGGGGAGGCACGTCGCCGCCGACCGTCGCGCTGCCGGCGCGGGCGTCCAGCCGCCCGCCGGGCACGACGGTCAGCCCGCCCTGGAATTCCAGCCGGTCGCCCGCCGGGAGGATCGTCGAGTAGCCGGCCACCTCGTTCGAGTCCAGCACGACGTGATCCGGAAAGCCGATCCCCCCGCCTTCCCAGATCAGCGACCCGCCCAGCAGGACGTCCTCGATCCGCACGCCCCCGGCCAGCGTGAGCGTCCCGCCGGCGATCTTCAGCCACCCGGCCGAGCCGGCACCGCCGGGCGCCCCCTCGACCCCCGCCGAGCCCGTCCAGGGCGGCCCGTCCGCACCCGGCGCGCCGCCGGCGCCACCCGCGCCGGCTGCACCGCCGTACAGCGAGATCGTCACGCCGGGATACACCACCAGCTCTCCGCCCGAGGAGACGGTGATCGTCCCGCCGTCCCCGCCGTTGCCCCCGGCGCCGCCCGCGCCGCCGTTGCCGTTGTCCCAGAGCAAGGGCGGGGCGAACAGGCCCGGGCCACCCCCGCCCCCCATGCCTCCCGCGCCGCCGGGGCCGCCGGAAAGGTCCATATCGAGGCCCGGCTCCAGTACCAAGCGACCGTCGAGCACCTGGACCTCCGCGCCGTTGCCGCCGCGCCCGCCGGCGCCGCCCGTCACGCCGGGGGCGCTATGGACGATCTGGCTCCCGCCGTCGCCGCCGTCGCCGCCGGCCTCGCCATACGCCTCCGCCCAGCCCGCCAGACGCACCGCCCCGCCGTCAACGAGAACCTGTCCCCCCGCGCCGCCGGACCCGCCGGCGCCCCCCGGCTCGGCGACATCGCCCGCGCCCCCGCCGCCGCCCGACCCGCCGTGCAGATACGTCACTCCCGACGTGGCCAGCAGCCCGCCGGTAACGCCAACCCGACCCCCCCCCCCCCCCCCCCAACCCACCCAGGCCCCCCGTGGCCGGCCCGGGGGCCCAAACCCCCCCCGGGG
>Ga0272441_10004588_pt1 | contig 24815 bp, 29 predicted proteins | sample SSMProp6N_FD_193582 | JGI IMG/M metagenome (GOLD analysis project Ga0272441, IMG submission 193582) | Marine sediment archaeal communities from Little Sippewissett salt marsh, Falmouth, MA, United States - SSM-Prop-6N | ecosystem: Environmental > Aquatic > Marine > Wetlands > Sediment ...
TCGAAAAGAAATATGGCAAAGATAAAATTATTCGAGTCAAAGTGGAAGGAGAAGCACAAGACCTTACAGAAATTGCTTACCTTGACGAGTTAAGGAATTTGGGTTATGAACCCCTTGAAGACAGAGACAACAAACGAGCAAAAAGTTTCTTTCATATGCTGAATTGGCTGAAGAAACACCCAAACATGCTGCCTTACGTAAAAACTGGTTGGCCAAGATTAAAAAGATACAAACTGTTTAGAACAAAAAACAGACGCAAATAATTTTTTAGTTATCGGAAATTGATGACTATGGAAAACCATGATTTGGAGCTTGCCAAGTTGAAGCTGAAAGAAGAAAAGCTTACTTTAGTGATTGTGAAGACAGGAAAGGTTATCTTTGAAACACACAAACAAGGAATAAGCGGTTTTCTACAAGCCATCGATGAACAGAAAAAAAGTTTAGTTGGAGCCTCAGCAGCTGACAAAATTGTTGGTGTAGCTGCCGCCACCCTCTGCGTCTATTCCGGATTGATTTCTATTTTTGCTTTTACCATCAGCGAGGCAGGAATCAGGGTCCTTGAAGACAACAACATTGCATGTGGTTTTCAAATAAAAGTTACGAATATCCTGAATCGTAACAAGACTGATGTGTGCCCCTTCGAAAAAATGGCTATGACATCTAGAAGCCCAGATAATGCTTACGTCAAGTTGAAATCTTTAGCTGATCAAATGATGAAGAAGTCATCAGACACCACTAACTGTTGATATTTTATCTAAGAAAAAGTTGAGAAAAAGGGGGATTGCTGGCTATTTTTTTAGCCAGATGGAGAAGGCAGTAGTATAGGCGTTCCATCAGGAGCCATTATCAACATATCAATGTCAGGAGCAATCTGTTTCAGGGTTTCAACCACAAGGTAAAGTTCAGCAACTCTAGTTTCGTTACTTGAATCTACTCCCGCAGCCTCAAGAACAAGCTCTATTGCCTCCCGTGTTGCATTCGCCTCAATGACTGTAGCGTTTGCTTTGGCTGCTGCCTCAATGGTGATTTTTTCAGCGTTTGCAGTGGCGGTAATGACTACTATTTGCCGTTCAAACTCAGCTTGAATCTTTTGTTGTTCTGCAACCAGTTTGTCTTCAATAGATGAGGTATACCTTGCAGGATATCCAATGTTTCTGAGTTCAAACTCAAAGTCTGTTATCGCGCCAGCTAACTGAGTTGATGAACTGATTTTGTTCCAGATTGCATCCCGTATGGTCTGAGCTACATAATCTCTTTTTTCAATGGTTTCAATTGTGTTGAAATCCTTTGTAACTATTCTGACTTGTTCCCGTGCAATAGATGCTATAATGTCGTTTTTCCAGTTCTGTTGGGGTAGATTCTTATAAAGATCCTTAACTTTTGAAGGGTCAAGCCTCCACCTCATCATGATATCGATGCCCATCTCCAACTGGTCTTTTGAAAAGCTTTTCACTGTCGGGAAGTCTGCTGTTTGGTCATATCCTTCGCCCCACATTCCCAATGTATCTACAGCAACTTTGATTTGGACAGCGCTAACCCATGGAGCCTTAGTTGCCCAAGTAGGACCCAGTGCTGGTCCAGAGATTGTACCGCTCATGGGGTCGACCATTACAACGGCGTTACCTACTGGCACATTTACCCACATGCTTAAGAAGAAGACTCCTAAGAAGGCTACTAACAACACCACGATTATGGCTACTGCGATGACTTTTTTATTATTAACTTGAAATCTGTAATCATATTCCATATTCATTTTTTCACCTCCACTAGACCTTTGTAACTTAACAAAAAAATGTGCGCTTCAGGTTGTGTCACGAAGCTGAAACGTGCACCTGGTCTCATTACCCTTTTCAATTATATGTATATACAACATATATAACCAAATCTAAATATTTTCTCAAAATAGTATATGTAACTCTATTGAATCTATATAGTCACAATTTGGCAAGCCACATCTACTCGCACAGATATAGGCTAAAAAACAAAAACTGAACCTGCATCGACCTAACTTATGCTTGTTTTTACAATCTTTTCTGCAACAGTTTTTCCAAGGATGCGGCACTCTTCCAAACCTTTGCTGTCAGGATTATATTTTATTCTCAGAGCAGGCTCTATGACGTCCATTTCAAATTTGTTTTTCATGATTTCTATCAGCATGTTGGGTGCTTCTCCACTCCAACCGTATGATCCGAAGGCTGCCCCCACTTTGCCTTTCAGGTTTATCTTTTCCTTGGATGCTCCCTCTAAAAGGGTCTTCATGTCTATGCTCATATCATGGTAGTATGTGGGCATCCCAAAAATTATTGCATCTGCTTCTTCCAATTCTTCGGGTTTGACAAAATATTTAACTTCTACGTTAATACCCACAACAGACTTTGCTCCCTCTTCAATTGCCCTAGCCATCTTCTCGGTGTTACCCGTTTGACTGTAGTAAACTATGAGAACTTTAAGCGTATTCGACAACTTCATTCCTCAAATAATGTGAATGTATCTGATTAAAGATAACTTTTGCGTGTACTACCGCCCCAAGAGCGGTTTGAATTCTATGGGTGTAACATAGACCAGGTTAATCAAAATTCTGTTACTGATGTTCCACGCCGTTAAGGTAACTATTTATTTTTCCACCTGTTTCCCAGTTGCATAAGGCGATGAGGCTCGCCTATAACCGCACGCGCATGGTGATGGGGGGATTTCCATTAACATTTTTGTTTTCAATGTAGTTGGGAGCTTCATCCTAGGCATATTTTCTGTTGTTTCTACTTTTGAATTTATAGTGGCAGGCAGGGCGTTAACCACAATGATTTTGATCTAAAAGGTGGAAGAGGAATTTGAGACTCAAGTTATTTTTAAATGATTCATTAATGTTATTACTTTAACAATACAGGAAGTGTTTGCATGGCTGGAACAGAAACTGCTGAAATAGGAATCATAGGCGGAACAGGGGTCTATGACCAAGATAGTTTTGAGGATGTCAAAGAGGTTAAGATCCAAACTCCTTTTGGGGAAACGTCAGACCTTGTTTCCATGGGAGTCTACAAGAACGTTAAGGTGGCCTTTATTCCTCGACATGGCAGAAATCACACGATTCCTCCCCACCGAGTAAACTATCGGGCAAACATATGGGCACTAAAACAGTTAGGCGTAAAAAGGATAATCGCCACAGCGGCAGTAGGAAGTTTACGGGAGGATTATGGTCCCGGAACCTTTGTTGTTCCAGACCAATTTATTGACCGAACTAAAAAACGATTAGACACCTTCTATGAAGGAGGACAAGTATGCCACATATCCGCGGCGGACCCTTTCTGTGAACAACTCCGACCATTATTCATCAAAGCAGCCCAACAATTAGGATTAGACGTTAAAGACAAGGGAACATACGTTTGCATTGAAGGACCAAGATTTTCAACCAGAGCAGAATCCCGACTTTTCCAGATGTGGAAAGCAGATGTTGTTGGCATGACTCTCTATCCCGAATGCATTTTGGCGAGGGAGGCAGAGCTGTGCTACATTTCAATCTCCATAGTGACTGACTATGATGTATGGGCTGAGAGCCCAGTTTCTACAAAAGAAGTTATTGAAAAAGCCAAAAAAAGTAACGAAGATTTGAAGAAGCTAATCTTAGAAATGCTTCCTAAAATGCCAGAAACCAGAACATGCAGATGCGGTTCAGCATTGAAAAATGCCTTAATGTAAAATATGCATTAATTTGATAATTTCTGTTTGTTTTGAGTGAAGTTACGTCGCTGAATCTCTTTCCGAATATCCGCCACTGTCTCTTCAGATACATCAATAGTATACATTTCTTTCATCTCATTTTTGATTTCTGCAATGTCAACGTCGCCGTCTACCTCTACTTTTAACCGTTTGCATGCTTTCGGAATCAGAGTGCACATGTCTTCTGTGAAGTTCCATGGGAATATTACCCATCTCCATGGCAGCTCTTCGCCAACGTAGTCTGCTTTAAACTTGGCGCAGGTCAGGTGTTGCAGTGAGGCGGTTCGTATTTCGGATGGATTCAAAGTTTTTAGGTAGTCAATTGTCACTCGCATGCTTTCGCCAGTGTCTGTTATGTCATCGACGACTAGCACTTTTTTGTCAGTTAAGTCAACATTTATGAGATGTTTCAGTTTGGCTTTTCCATCTGGTGTTGCTGTTACGCCCCAATGTTCGACTTTTAAGCTAACGAGGTCCTTTACGCCTACAAAATCGCAGAGAACACGGGCTAGCACCCATCCTCCTCGAGCCAAGCCAACTATTATGTCTGGTTTGAATCCTGAACTATTAATTTGGTTAGCAACCTCTTTAGCTAGCTTGTAGAAGTAATTCCAATCCATTACTTGACATTCGAAACATTCTGAATCCATAACAGAACCATTCCTTTTGATTACGTCAACATGCACGCAATATTATTTTTTCGGCTTCTTCACCGCTCTTGTTGAAAAGAAACTAATCACTAATCTTCAGCACTTAAGTAGTAGTATTCTCCCACTTCTTTCTGCTCTCTGTCCAGCCTTGAGTCTTCTTTGTTCACTCTTGGGCGCTTAGTTTGTGGGTCTCGCCTGAAAGTGATTGCCATGTCTTTAAGAAAGCTATTCATGCCGTTACGAAGGTCTGTCGGCTGATTAGCAAAACCGCGAACTCCAGGTTCTCCAGTGAAAATCATGAGGCGATCTGCTATAAAATCTTGCGTAACAACATCATGTTCTACTACAAAAGCAGTTACTTTCCTGTTCTCAATTACATGTCGAATTGTTCGTGCAGCAGACAGCCTATCTTCTACATCCAAATAGGCACTTGGTTCATCAAGAAGATACAACTCCGCCTCTCGAGACAGGCACGCAGCGATGGCAACTCTCTGAAGTTCCCCTCCGCTCAGTTCATTTACGTCACGGTCTAAAAGTATTGGGATTTTTAGGGGCTGCATAATTTGAGTGTGATACAGGCTTGTTCCAAACTCTTTGGTAGCTGTCTCTTTCAGCAGTTCTTCAACGGTTCCACTATACTGGGGCGAAACATACTGAGGTTTATAACTAACCTTCATTCCCTCCTCAGCAGATGTTTCTCCAGAATCTGCTTTCTCTATTCCAGCAAGTATCTTCACAAATGTGGTTTTTCCAATTCCGTTGGGTCCAAAAATTCCAACTACCTCACCCCTTTTCACCTCTCCCTCAACCGCTTGAAGCTCAAAATCTACAAAGGACTTTTTGATTTCGCTCCACTGCAGCAGGGGCTCACCTATTGTCAAGCTAGTGGATGGGGGTTTCACATGAAAAATTATGGCATCTTTTCTGAAGCGCACGTTCTCGTCAGGAATGTAACCTTCAAGGTAAATGTTTATTCCAACTCTCACCCCATGAACATGCGAGACTACCCCGTAAACTCCAGGGTCACCATAAAATAGGCAGATTTGATCAGACAAATAATCGAGAATCGCCAAGTCATGTTCTGCAACAATAACCGTTTTTTCGTCATCTTTAAGAGTTCGAATCGCCCTCGCAACCTGAAGCCGTTGTTTTACATCCAGATAGCTGGCAGGTTCGTCAAAGAGGTAAACATCTGCTTCTCGGCAAATAGATGCGGCTACAGCCACCCGCTGAAGCTCTCCCCCACTCAGAACCTTAAGTTCTCTGTTCCAGATTGTGTCAAGTTGAAGCTTTTTGGTGAGCTGCCCCAGCTTGTTGCGGTCGTCAACCTTTTCCAGAAGATCTCCTACTTTGCCTGAGACAACCCGCGATATTCTATCTACATACTGGGGTTTGTGGACAACCTTCATGTTTCCTTCGCTGAGTCTTTGGAAGTAGTCCTGTAATGTTGAGCCACGGAAATGTTGAATAAGTTCCGTCCAGCTTGGGGGTTCATTGAAATTTCCTAGGTTAGGTTTGATTTCTCCAGAAAGAATGTGGAGTGCGGTTGTTTTTCCGATTCCATTCTGTCCCAGAAGACCTAAAACTACTCCTGGAGAGGGGGTTGGTAGACGAAAGAGCTTGAAGGTGTTGGGTCCGAACCTGTGACTGCAGTCTTCTTCTAGTTCGTCAGCCAAATTAACGATTGATATGGCTTTGAAAGGGCATTTCCTTACGCAGATGCCACATCCTACACATAAGCTTTCCACAATTTGGGGCTTGTCGCCTTCGAATACGACTGCTTCAATCTTGTTTCTCACTGGCGGACAGAAACGGTAGCATGGTCTACCACAACGTTTGGATTCACATCTTTCCTCATCAAGAACTGCTATTCGAACCATCTTCCATCAAATCGATAATTTATGTAGGATAAGGGACGGCGAAATATTAACTTAAAACATTTTCTGCTCACCATAAAATATTGAGGATATGTTTAAATCTGAACACCCTACTGTTTTAGCTGCTAATTGTTAAATGAAAAGGTTAGGTGGGGAAAAATGGATTACGAAATCAAGTACAAACCATCATATGCAATGCTTGTTATCAAGCTTGAAGCAAACGAAACTGTAACTGCCGAAGCTGGCGCCATGACATACATGGAACCTAACATTGACATAAAAACTCGCAAACGAGAACGAAGCCTCTTAGGTACATTGGGTCTCGCACTCTTCGGGGGGCAATCCTTTTTCGTAAATGATTATACAGCAAAAGACACATCAGCAGAGACAGCTTTCGTTTCTGCTCCCGTTGGCGATATCGAAGTATTGGATGTCAAACCAAACCAAGGTTACATCATACAATCTTCTTCATACATCGCTTCCACCCAAAACGTTGAATTAGACATCAAATGGCAAGGATTCACGAAAGGAATATTTGGTCAAGGTCTCTTCATGATCAAGGTTTCTGGGGAAGGCACACTCTTCATCAACACTTTTGGAGCCATTGACAAACACACCATAGAAGCTGGCAAATCATTGATTGTCGACAACTTTCATCTGGTTGCATTCAGTGATAAATGTGATTATGACGTTAGAAAATTTGGTGGTTTAAAATCAACTATCTTGGGCGGTGAAGGACTAGTTACTGAGATAAAAGGACCTGGAGACGTGTATATACAAACCAAGAATCTTCGAGAATTCGCGGAATGGCTCTGGACCGTCCTTGGACCTAAGGTGAAATCAAGAGCAAGGTAAAAAAATTAACCCCTTTCTCTCCCTTTTTTCTTTACTTACTTCTTGCCAGTGCACGCTTCGCAGAACCAAACACTAGGTAGAACCTTAATAGAACCTTCACCATATCCGTTTTGACGAAAACATGAAAGTTCTGAAAGCAACAAAAACCAACATCACGGCAGCAGCAGAAACTGTAAAAAATGGAGGATTGATTATCTATCCCACGGAAACCGTGTACGGCCTAGGATGCGACCCTCTAAATGTTGATGCCGTACAGCAACTTCTAACTGTTAAGGGTGAACGAAACAAGCCTCTGCCAGTACTTGCATCAAGCATTGGCGAGGTTGATAAGATAGCATTCATTTCCTCGAAGGGAAGAGGGCTGGCAACAAGATTTTGGCCTGGACCTCTTACTATGGTTTTTCCTAAAAAGCCTGTTCTTCCGGATGTTGTTACTTTAGGTTGGGATTCTGTGGGCTTGAGAATACCTTGCAATGATGTTGCTCTTGATTTGATTCGCTTGGCAGGTGGACTTTTGGTTGGGTCAAGTGCCAACAGAACAGGTGAAGCGCCTCCACGGGAGGTTCAGGAACTTTCTAGAGAGCTGAAAAGTATGGTTGATGTTATTCTTGATTGTGGAGCTGCAGTTCATGGAATGCCGTCAACAGTAGCTGATTTGACTTCAGAAAATCCGAAAATCCTTCGGAAAGGTCCTGTAAGTCTCCAAGAGCTTTTGGATGCTTTAGCTTTTGGTGACTAAAAGTGCCATGCGCTCTATAATTAGGTCTGTTAAGGCTTCTTTTTCCAGTCCATCTTTCTTTAGCTTAGCCTCGACTTCGAGGTCAGAAATACTGAATACTTTTTGGATTTTCTTCACTTTTTTGTCTGTTAACTCTAGTATGGTGTCGTTCCGTTCGCCGGGGACCATTTCTATAATTTGGCTTAGGCAGTCAAGTTTTTTATGACCTTTTTTGATTATTATCAATGCTGCAAGTTCTGAAGTGTCCTCTTTGATTCCTAGCATCTGTAAAGCTTTTTTGATTTGTCTTTGGGCAGAAGCGTAAAGAAGGGCTTCAACTGCCAGATTGTTTGATATGGTTATGTTTTTGTCAAAGGCGTTTAAGGCGTGTAATGCAGCAAAATACAGGTGCTGGGAACCTGCAAGATGTTTGGCGTCAAAGAACTGAACTGCGGCCCCAATGTTTGCTTCTTTGAATTGTTCAAGGAAGCCGTTTATGTCGTTTAGCTTGACGTTACTGAAACCAATTATGACTATACCTTCTTCTTTTTTTTGGATCACTGTTTTTCCTCAGCAACTTCTGTGATGAACCGTTCCAACAGTTCCTTGTCCAGTCCGGAACTGATTAGTTTTTCTTTTGCATCTTCCTCTGTTATTCCTTCTGCTTCAAATTTTTCAATTATTTTTCTGGCAGCTTCTTTTTGCTCCCAAGGAAAAATAATCCACAGGCATGTTTCTTTCGCGAAGTACTGTGGAATTGTAACACTCCACTGTTTGTAGTAGATGGTGGCAATCCTGATTTCGGATGCACCCTGTTCCTTCAAATGAGCTTTTACAAGTGTGAGACTTTCGCCCGTGTCTGCCACATCATCAACAACCAAAACCTTCTTGTCCTTAACTGAAATGGAGATTGATTGTGTGATACTGGGTTCCTGTTTAGATTCAGCGACTCCTAAATAATATTCTGTAGCTACGTTTGCTAGTTTAGGATTTTCGAGCAGGTCAACCATTATCCTTGCTGGAATCCAGCCGCCTCTAGAAACGCCCACGATAATGTCAGGCTCATATTTGCTCTTTTTGATTGCTTCTGCAATTTTTAGAAGTAAAATGTAAACTTGGTTCCATGAAGGAATTTCAAACTCGAGTTTCTTTCCTGTACAAAAAACTTGTTTCTTATTGCTTTGGTCTTTCATTGTTGTTTGGTTCCCAGATTTAACTTGCTGGTTCATAGCTTATTAGCTATATATCTGATTTTGACTTATGTTTTCGTTTGTAATAATTATTATATCTGCTGAGAAGCGATTCAAGATAAGGGAAGCATGATGGTAACCTTAAAGGGTCTGCGGGAGAAAATTGAGCAACTAGAAAGTGAAAAAGCTGAGCTTAAAATGGAAGTAGAACGTCTTAGAAAAGAGGCAGAAGGTAAAGCAGTTGCACTCGAATGCGAAGTTGCTGTGCTACGAGAAGAGGCAGAATCACTAAAGAAAATGCTTGATGTATTTTAGCCTCTGATTTAGCTTCAACTTTCTGTTTTTGCAATTTTTGGGCGGATGAATTTAGCGCATTTTGGGCATCTATGTCTTGAAAGGGAACGCACATTAGGGTAGCCGATAGATTGCAGATACGCTTTTGACATGGATTCCTGCCATTGATGTTTGCAGAGGGGGCATTCAAGAAGTGTTGTTACTTCCTCGGTAACAGTGACTTTTTCTCTTCTCATGACCAGAATTGTGGAACCTGTTAAAAGGCATCCAACCCCTATGAGGGTACCGTGAAGCAGAGTTACTCCCAATCCAAGACCTAGCAGTTCTGTATCAAAACTTTCTGTTATCGTTGAGATCATGTTGCCTGGGTTTGAGAAAACTCCTGCGTCCCACCATTTCCAAAAAACAATAAGCAGCATCATAAAGCCGAAAATAGCGAGCACAGCACCTAAGGCGTAGTAGCTCTTTTTCCTAAGGACCGTTAATCCCATTACCCGTTCACCCATTTTCAGTTGGCGTGTTTTACTTATTTAATTTGTGACACACGCTCATTTTATGTTGAGAACTACAGAAATTCTACTCTACTCACGAAGAAGATTTGAGAGTGGTAGTTAATCGAGTTCTTGAAGAGCTCTCAGCCGCTTCACGATGTTAGGGTGAGTAGAAAAGACTTCCATTATCCTGTTAAAGGTGGTTACTTTTCTTCGCAGAACATCTTGAACAAGCTTTCTGTCATCCATTCCTCTCCCTAGCTGTGCTAAGGCTGCAGAGTCCATCTCGGATCTGTCTGGGTCGGAGATGAAAAGAGCCTTAAATGAACTTGAGCCAGTTGACTTGTTGCGGCTGTTTTGTTTTACTCTATTTGTTGAGTTGACTATCTTAGCTAATCCTTCGGAAAGTTTTCGGGGTCCATCCTCGACGATGACTGCACTGTGGCGGTCAGCATAGTATTCTCGTATTCGACTCAGATAGAGAGTAAAGATGGTGAGTATCCAGTAGATGAGTATGCTTGCGAGTCCAATTATTACTGCTCCGCCACTGTCTCTGCTGTCTCTGCGGCTGAACATGGAAGAGAGGAGCATCGAGTAGCCAATATAGTAGAAAATTGCGGGTAGAATAGAGACGAACATCATGACTTGGACGTCTCTGTGTTTCAGGTGACCTAACTCGTGACCTATTACTGCCTCCACTTCTTCTACTTCAAGAGTCTCCAGAAGTCCTGTAGTTACTGCAACTCTGCTTCCGGCGATGGGTGAACCATATGCAAAGGCGTTAGGTATTGACATTTTTGCTTTCATGAGTCTCGGTGTTTTTATTCTGCTTTTTTTGCTCAGTTTATCCACCATTGAGTGTAAAGCAGGGTTCTCAGAGGCTGTAACTTCTTTAACGCGATACATGGCGTCTATGAGGTATGGAGCTATGAGCCACTGAATAATGTTTAAGATGATTACAAGGAAGGGCATTAACAGGAGATCGACGCCAGCCAAAGCCATAATAAATGTAAAGAAAAGCGTAGATAATCCAATAATAACTGCTAAGGTTCCTATCAAGGAAAAACGAAGTTTCCATAAACTCACGAAATTATCCTCAATAAAGCTGAGCACGAAAGGCGGCTTATAACCATTTTGATTTTTTCTTTTCAACATTAGGAACATAGTTTGTTAACTAGAGCAACAATAATAAGTGAAAATCCCTGTTATGCGGACCCTCATCGGCTAAATCCACCCCACAACTTGCATGTCAAGACGCTTCAGTGTAATTAATGATGGCATTATAAACTACGTTGGCTATGAGTGTTGCCCCTTCACTGTTAGGATGTACACCATCATCTGGAAAATATTCAGGATGGTTTTCTAACGCCGAATAAACATCAATAATCTGCAAACCTTTCTCGTTTGCTATTTGCTCAATACGTGGAATTATTCCTTCCACCAAATTCTCATTTTCCAGTGAAAAATCGTTAAGGAAAAGGGGAGGAGGTAAAACGAGAAAAATTTTGGGACAGTTTTTAAGGACCTGAAGTTCATTAATCAGTTTCGAATAGTCAGAGATAAAATTTTCGATTGACTTGAAGTGATCTGTGCGAGCATCATTGGTTCCAAGCATCACAATTGCAATGTCTGGTAGAAAATGCTTTGCTCTTGTGAACTCAAATTGGTACATATATGGCAGTTCCGTATTGAGGAGTACTGTTGTGCTGTTCAGACCGAAATTTCTTACTGTGTAGTTAATTCCAAGATCCCCCTGCAGTTTATCTGGGTACCCGCAATAGGTTATGCTATTTCCAATGCATGCAACCCGAATTAGATTATCACTACTACTATTGTTTAAGTTGATTTCATAAATTACAATTATTGCAATTAAAGATATTAGCAGAATGCTAATGTATACTACAATTTTTTTTATGTCTATAATAATTCTTCCTTGACTATTCAAGTATTATTAGCTTATTTCTTGTTATAAAAAAATTTTTTGCTTCTAAGCCACGGCATATCGAACGTCTATATGTTTGTGGTGTGCTAAGTTTAAATAGCAGACGGGGAATATGTATTGTGTATTAAGACATATTATTAGTTTTTATGGGGATATTGTTTGTCAATGAAAAGAAAAACCGAAGAACTGAAAACCAGAATAGAATTGCTGGAAAAAGAAATTTTCCAATTGAAAGGAAGAGAAAGAGCAGAAGCCAGAACAGAATATCTTAGGCTCCTAAAATCCTGCGGCAAAGAATTCGGATTAGAAGAACCTATCTACATAATGCGATGCTAAATACAAAATTCAACAACGCCTTCTTCTGATGTAAACTGTCCTAAATTTATCAGGATTTCGTCCGTAACATTTTTGGCACTTTTGATCCAACTCGTCAAGATTTACTGGTTCCAACCGAACCTCAAAGCCTAAACTCTCATACTCAGCAACAATTTCGCTTAATTTTGGTTCACCAATTGTAGTACGCTTTTCCCAACCTTCTTCTTTCAGTTCAGCTTTTCTCGATTTCAAAGAGTTTCCCAACCTTTGTGACCTGAATTTTTGTGCCTAAAATTTTTTCAACCAACCAAATATTGGTGTCTATGTGGTCTGTAACCTTTCGTGCCGTATATGTGGATGCGCCCTTTGCCAAAGCAACGTAAGGCACAAGCATGTCCGCAAGATGAACGTCTACTGAGGCTTGGGCTTCAGTTTCTTTTATCAGCTTTTCTGCGGCTTCTTTGCCTACTGTCTCGCTGGATTTTCGTAGTTCTCCTATAGCGTCTCCTCCAATGATGGCGCCCTTACTTGTTTTCGTCCATAAAACTATGGAACTGCCTTTCTGAAGAGGATTAGATTCATCATTAACAACATCAATTTCTGCGACGTACCCTTTGTTTCTAAGAATTTTTGTGGCTGCTTCAGCTTGCCGTTCTGCAACCATCTGCTTTTCTAAGAAAGTGCAGACTGAAACTCCTTCAATCCTTTCTATTTCGCCGAACTTCGTTATAGAAAGAGCTCCGAGTTCATAACTATTGCTGACCTTCAGAATGACTTCTCCCATACCCTTAGGATAATACCCAAACTTTCTGACAGTTAAAGAAGACTTCAGTCCCATTCGCTCAAGGCTTGGTAAGAACACATGTTTCATATAATTAATCGTAGGAGCATAGCGAACATCAGTGCCCCCATTTGTAACATGAACGGTAACGTCACCCTTGGCACAGGCACAGATAGGCAAAACTGTCAAAAGCAGCATAGATATACTGCCTGCAGTACCTATTTCAGCCCTTACTTCACCCTTTATGATGCCATTTGGCTTGAACCACAACTCACGAGAACCCAGCTTTGCTCCTTCGGTTTCAGCATTGCATAGCTTCGCTGCAGTTAATACTGATTCAAGGTGCTGGGGGCGCAGTCCTGGTTGTTTGCGTTTATGGCGAATATTGAAGATGTGCAAGGGCTCATTTAGGATGCCCGCAAGAGCAATGGAGAGTCGTAGTATTGTTCCGCTACCGCTTTTCTGGCTACCGTCAATCTTCAACATTTCGTCTCTGATGACTATTTATTTTCCACTGTTATTTAATGTTCTAAACGTTGTTTAGGATGGGACAAAACAAAAGAATAACTTATGATAAAATAATCTAAAGCAGAGGTTATGGGTTATGGGTGAAGAAAAAGTAAACATGGAAGAATTGGCAAGAAAAGTTGATGAGCTTCTCAACCTCTTGAAGGTCATCTCAGGGGACCTCACCGAAGTCTCCATGTCCCTTAAAGCGGCAACTGGAACAACTGCTGCTCCTGTGATTTCTGTTGCACCAGCAGCTAAAACGCGTGACATTAACGATGTTAAGCAAGCATTTTCTTCAGAACTTGCTAGTATGTTACTTTTTGAGGAGAACGGAAAGTTCGTTATTGTAAAGCCTCGGCGATTTTTGGGTTCCGATAATTTTGCTAAAATTGCGTCTATTGTACGTGATTTAGGGGGAGAGTACGTCAGTGCAGGAAGAAATTCGCATTTTAATGTTCCCAAGGTAGTGGGTTAACAGGAAAGAACCATGGGAAATAAGGGTAACTAACTGTGGTAAAAATAACAATGTGTCTTCTTAAAAAGCAGATATTAAACTACGCTGTTGGGTTTATTTGCGTATATGAGTTTTAGCGACTATTAGAGTAGCTGTTTGAAAGATGTCGGGCAGCACCCGCAGTTTATCTGTAAGGAATGCATTTAGCTGATCCAGATTTGGGGCACAAACTTTGATTATGGCATCGTATTCTCCATACATCATGCTAACTTTTACGACTTCGTCGAAGTGAGTAACTTTCTGGAGTATGTTTTTCTCGGTGCCTGGATTTAACGTAACCAATACGTAGGCTGAGACAGACATTTGACTTCCTCGTTTAACAAACGTCTGCACGGAAGAACTTTAACCTTTTGCTTGACAACACAAACCGCCCCCTTCTAAACAGGAAAACGAAACCATTCAACTCTATTATTCCATCAATTGAGCTAAAGTAGCTGCCCCAATCACTCCAGCATTGCCACCTAATGCAGCCTTTACTATTTTCAGCTTTTCAACATTAGCTTCTAGGGCACTATTTAGGGTATTCTCGTTAACCATGGGAACCAAATCAGGAATGCCTTCAACAACACCGCCTCCAAGAACCACAAGACATGGATTAAAGGCGTTAACAATACTGATCACTCCCGCAGCCAAGTATCGTCCCGTTTCCTCCACCAACAACCGAGCCATCAAATCGCCTTCCTTGTAAGCTTGACTAACTGTAACTGCTGTAACGTGTTGGATCTTACCCGCTAAAGTAAGCAAACGCTTTCCTTCCATTGACAATGCTTTGATCTTTTCCTGTGCCCGTTCAGCTATTGCCCAGCCTCCTACATAAGCCTCCAAACAGCCTCTACCGGGGCAATGGCACTTTCTTCCATCAGAAACAATGGTGATATGTCCAAGTTCTCCACCGCTGTTATTGCAGCCTGATAGAAGCTTGCCGTCAGTTATGATTCCTCCGCCTACTCCAGTACCCACAAAGAGAACAGCTAAATCTTTAACACCTTTACCTGCGCCGAACTGCCATTCGCCTAATGTAGCGGCATTAACATCGTTAATTACAGCAATAGGTAAGCCAAAATGCTTCTCTAGCATCTTCTTTAAGGGAACGTTACGCCAACCCAAATTCTGAGAACCACGCACAACCCCTTTCATGTCCACTTGGGCGGCTACGCCGACTCCAAGAGCTTCCACTTTTTGACCAGTTTTGCTGAGATAAACTTCTATGCCCGCTGAAATGTCGTCGATGATTCTTTCTGGCTCCTTTGAGGCATGGAATTGTGATTGTTGAACAAACAAGAGCCGACCCGCAGCATCCATTAAGCCCACATTAATTTTGGTGCCCCCTATATCAACACCCACCGTAAGAGCCCCTTTTTTCCTATTATGTGTCACCTTCTCTCACCATGGCTGAAGTTAATACTCAATACAAACTTGAACAAGCAAATGGTTACAAAAAAACGTAGATTAACTTTTCTACAAAACAAAAAGATACGTACAATTCTACAACCTACTAGTAACTTGCTGAAAAATGCAAAAAGCGCAAAAAATGAAAAGAAAGGAAAAAAAGAAAAAACTTCAATTGTTTTTTCTAGTATTCTGGGGGCATTCCGCCTGGAGGAGCGCCCTCTTTTGGTTTCGTTGAGGCAATTACGTCGTCGATTCTAAGGATCATGGAAGCAACTTCTCCAGCTGACTTCATCGCCTGCTCCTTAACTTTCAGGGGCTCAACAACACCGCTCTCGTAGCTGTTAACTATCTTGCCCTTGAAAACGTCGACGCCCATCAAGTGACCATTCTTCTTTTCGTGAGCTGCCCTCAAACCAACAAGAATGTCTATAGACTCCAGACCTGCATTTTCAGCTAGAGTCTTAGGCACAATTTCCAGTGAATCAGCAAATGCTTCTATTGCAAGCTGTTCCCTACCGCCAACCTTTGTGGCAAAGCCGCGAAGAACTTTTGCTATTTCAGCTTCTGTGGCACCGCCGCCAGCAACGATCTTGTTGTCTTTTACGACATCAGCGACTACTGATAGTGCATCATTCATTGCCCTATCTGCTTCATCAACCATACGTTCTAGTCCAGCGCGGAGAAGAATTGCGACTGATCGTGGTTCTTTGCATTTTTCTACAAAGATCATTTTGTCGTCGCCGACTTTGCGTTCTTCTACAAGACCTGCTTCACCCAAGTCTGTACTCTTCATGTCATCCAGTTTAGTGATGACTTTTCCTCCAGTTGCTCGTGCTAGTTTCTCCATGTCTGATTGTTTAACTCTACGCGCAACTAAAACGCCTTCTTTTGCTAAGAAATGCTGAGCCATATCGTCGATACCTTTCTGGCAGAAGAGAACGTTTGCGCCCGACTTTTTGACTTTCGCGACCATATCTTTTAGCATACTTTCTTCTTTGTTCAGAAATGCTTGCATTTGAGTGGGGTCACGTATTCGGATTTCGGCTGAGAATTCTGTTTTCTCTACCTCTAGGGGTGAGTCGAGAAGGGCAATTTTTGCGTTTTCAACACTTTTTGGCATACCTGCATTAACAATTTCTTTGTCTATAATAATGCCTTTGATGAGTTGGGTGTCATAGAGGCTCTTTCCCTCCTTCTTGACACGTTGAATGTTATCGATGTCAGCTACTATATGATCGCCACGTTTCTCAGCTATCATCTTCACTGCATCAATAGTAATGTCAGACAGGTGGCCTTTGGCATCACCAACAGCTTTGCTTCCCATAGAAGTCATGGAGACTTTCTTTAGGGTTTCACGGTCATCAATGTTAACGTTTATTGCTAATTTGGCTAGGGCTTCAATTGCCTTGTCAACGGCTTTTCTGTATCCCTGTACAATAATTGTTGGGTGAATGTTCTGGGCCAGCAGCTCCTCAGCTTTTCGCAGAAGTTCTCCAGCTAAGATTACGGAGGTAGTGGTTCCGTCGCCCACCATGTCATCTTGGGTTTTAGCTACTTCTACCATCATTTTTGCAGCTGGATGCTGAACATCTATTTCGTCTAGGATTGCTGCTCCATCGTTGGTTATTGTTATGTCGCCTAGGCCATCAATGAGCATTTTATCCATGCCGCGAGGACCCAAAGTTGTCCTCAAAACTTCTGCGATCACTTTTGCAGCCATAATATTATTTGTCTGCGCTTCTTTTCCGCGTTTACGCGATGTTCCTTCTTTAAGGATAAGAACAGGTTGTCCACCCTGTGTAGTTAAATATGCCATACAAACACTTCCTTTATATTCGACAAATTTCTAGCTACAGCAACTTTCAACTCGAATATAAAGTTTACTAACTCCCTTAGATTCCAGACTTTCATATTCAAACCGTAGAAAAAACGCATAATTTTGCGTTTACGCCCCAAAACACACCTTTCTGTTCTATGCTTCAATCACACAATAGAATATACAATAACTTGCTTCAATCAACGTTCTTTGAGAAAAAATAATAGGATCAGAAAACATAATGTTAGTGAGTGTTTAGAATGAGTGTTTCTCGTGTTCACATAAAATTTGTCATTGAAGGAGTCGGCAACGCAGAAGGAGAACTTATCCGTATAGCTTCTCCAAGAACCACGGATGCCATAATTCGGGCGCTTCCTCTAGAAGGTTTAGCTGCTCTGTGGCAAGAAGAAGTCTACTTTGATATTCCAGTAAAAATGGGCAACGAAAAATCCAAACCAACAGTAGAAAAAGGCACCCTAGCATACTGGCCGATGGGAGCTGCCTTCTGCATCTTCTACGGCGAAACCCAGCCATACAGCCCCGTTAACATAATAGGCAAAGTAACTAAGAATCTGGAGTTCTTCGCAAAAGTCAAAAGAGGAGCAAAAATCGTCATAGACAAATTGTAGCTTTTCAAACATGAAATTTGTGGTTAGTCAAGATTTCTTGATAAAAAACCTTTTTTGTGTAATCGCCAAAAAGGGGCTTAGGGTGCCCATGGGTGAAAAAAAATAAGGGCATAAACTCTAATGCTATACTATACGCAATTATCACAGTTGCCGTTGCCGTAGTTTGTGCCACAGTTTTTCTCAGCCAACCTGTTTCCAGTTGCTATGGTCCCCATATTACTGCCAACATTTCGGCAACTGAAATCAACATACATGAAAGCGTGACAGTGACAGGAACAGTCTGTCTTGGACTCGAAGATAACGAAGGGCTAAACTTGACGGTAAGGGTTACCTTCGTTAAGCCCGACTATAATTGGATAGATCAGGTTGTTCAAGTTAACAACGAGACTGGAGAATTCTCTGTGACCCAACAACTTGACTTGGCAGGATACTGGAACATATTCCCAATATATGGTCACATAAATGACAGACTAGGAGTGACTGTAATTGATCCATTAGCTGATCCATCCAGTCCACAGCCAATTGCTGAATCACCATTTAAACCGAACATGCTGGTGGTAACTGCAGCCGTAACAACAGTAAGCATTAGTGCAGTAGTTGCAGTAGCTGGACTACGGAAAAAAACACGAAAAATCAGTTTTTTACGATTGTTCATTCAAGTCGCTCTGGTGTACTTAATTTTCTTTGGCATATTCGTCGATCACGAAATACTTCCACGACCTGCTAGCAAAATCCCTGTACATGAATTAATGGTTGAACCCGAGATTCTTGGCGTTACTCTGGCTGACGGCCTTCCTGTCCCATTTTTTGGCTGCTACTACCCTTGCGGCAGAACCGTAACTTGTGCACTCTGGGAAATTCAAACATCAATTTACCCCTTCTGGAACGACACCAGCGGCTGGGGCGTAACCTACATGTCCCCTGGACCCGTCAGGTTGGCAGTCATTGTCGGGGTAGTTATGTTGCTGTCTGTTCTTTTGGGCAAATTCTTCTGTGGTTGGGTTTGTCCCTTCGGCTTGTACATGGATTTACTTTCCTACCTTAGAAAGGCTATCAAGATACCGCACCGAGATTTCTCAGAGAATTTCAACAAGAAATTTCATCAGCTTGGATTCGTGATTCTTGCTCTCATAATTGTGGTAAGCGTCATTTTCGCTTCAGAAGCCATAGCAAATACTCAGTTGATTACTGGAACAGAAAAAGGCGGTTTTGTGTATCAGTACTTTTCTGCGCCTTTTTGTCAAGTGTGTCCAATGAAACCCTTTTGTGTGCTGCTTGAATCATCAGTTGGTTTGATTCGTCTAGAATGGATTACTCAGGTTACAACAGGCGACCTCTATGAACTGGGCTATTATGTGACATCACTAAACCTGCTTGTATTGGGTGTAGTCACTGTTGTTTCATTCTTCTATAGACGGGCATGGTGCAGAATCTGCCCATTAGGCGCCCTAATTGCTTTGCTCAGTCGTTTTCCGCCCTTCAAGTGGGTGACAGTTTTCCGCTTAAACAAGGTGGAGGAGAAGTGTACAAAGTGTGGAATCTGCAAACGAGTTTGTCCAACACAGGTCACCGAAGTGTACGACAAAAAGGGTGGGGACGTTTCGACCTCCAACTGTATAATGTGTTTGCGATGTATTGAAATGTGCCCATACGAAGATGCTTTGCAATTAAAGGCGGCTGGAAAAACTGTTTTGAGGTCAAGAAACTGGCTAGAATCGAGTTGAATTCATCGTGAAGAAAACAAAAGCCACTTTCTTTATAGTGTTGCCAATTGCTGCTTTGTTTCTGGCGGCTTTCTCGCCTGTTCACGGGTCTGGAATCATCTTCATCCTAGCTGACGGAAGCATTGAAGGCACAAACAAGATTTATCGCAACGGAAGTATTTACACATTCTCAGGCGACATCAAGGACTCGTATGGAATTATTGTAAATGCAAGCAACATTATAATTGATGGTAAGGGTCACACGCTAAAGTCAGTTCCAAGAATTCTGCCTGTTGGTTCATGGGACTTTGGAATAGAGTTATCTAACGTTACAAGCTGTAATGTGACAATCAGAAATTTGAAAATTTTGGATTTCAATATTGGGGTCTATAGTTGGACAGCAAACAACACTGTAAAAGGTAACACAATAATGGGTTGCAACATGGCTATATTCCTTGCCGAATCCCCAAATACGGTCATTGGCAACCACATAGAAGATAATATTCAAGGACTCTTCATGGGACCTTTACCAGACATTCACAAAACTGTTTTCAACGTGTTATATCACAATAGCTTCGTTAACAACACAATGCACGTTTATGATTGTGAATGCACTGACCCCCACACAATCCAGCACCTAAATATTTGGAATAACGGCGTAAGCGGCAACTACTGGAGCGACTACAACGGAACAGACAACAACCAAGATGGAATAGGCGACACGCCCTACCCAATTAGTAGCGACGACCTTGACGCTCTTCCGCTTATAGCGCCTATAGTATCTCCCATAAACAAGAACGGCGGATTCTTAGGCACAAATCTGCCCAATGAAGTGGGTCTAACTCTCACTGCAGGAGCCGTTATTGTAGTATCGGCGACCTTTTATGTGTGGTTCAAACACAAGAAATCGAAGAAGCAGAAGTAATCTGTTAGTTAATGGCTAGAGAGTTTCGATTAGTGTAATCAATAGAATGGAAATTCCAAGTAAGATAAGGGCTATTGCGCCCAGTATTGATGTCCATTTTCTGAAGAGGGGAGCTTTTTCTAGAAGCCATCCAACTACTGCTGCAAGAATCAGCATTGGAGACAAAGCCGTTCCCAGCCCAAAAAGAAATGCTAACACAGTACAGTTAGCCTGGTAATTTGTTAGAGCATATAAGAGAAAGGCAACAAGGGGAGGACACAACACAAAACCCTTGCTGAAGCCCATAAAAAAGGCGCGCACATCAAAGTTTTGCCTAAAACCTTCTAAGCCTCTTTGCGGTTCAACGTTTTCTGGCACACAAGTGCTGCAGGAACCTTTTTTGAAGATAATGCTTATGCCGATAATGATAACGATAACAGCAAAAATTGCTGAAAAAATGGTTTGGTACGTCTCGAAGATTGCTTCGTCTACAAGGGTTCGCAGGAAACCTGCTATGGTTCCTATCACTGCGTAGGCTGCTATGCGACCTGTGTTATAGATTGCGGTGATTGTTAATGCTTTGTGGAATCCTGCTTTGATTCCTGCGATGTAACTTGCCAGATATGGGAGGCACGATGATGTGCAGATTGTGAATCCATACAACAGCCCCAAAGCAAGGGACGCTAGATAGGGGTTAGCAATTTGTTCTAGCACACTCATCTTCAAAGACCTACAATTTTCAGATGTTTTGTCTATTCTGGCTCTTCAAACTCTTCTTGGGGGATTTGCGAAAAAAGTTTTCCGTCCCTCATGAAAAGGAGACGATCTGTGTATTTTCTAACGTATGCTGCATGGGTTACTGCTACAACAGTTTGACCCTGCTCCTTGCTTGCTCGATGACAGAGCTCCAGTATCTCTTTTCCACTTTTGGTATCCAAGTTTCCTGTAGGCTCATCTAAAAGAAGAACCGTGGGCTTGTTAGCGAATGCTCGTGCAATGGCAACTCTCTGCTGTTCCCCTGCACTCAGTTCAGCAGGCAAATGGTCAGCCCGTTGCTTCAATCCCATCAACCAAAGTAGTTCTTGTGAACGTTCAAGACGCTCATTTTTTGGAATGTTTGTTGGTGCTAATGCGGCTTCTACGTTTTCAAGGGCAGAAAAAGTGGGAATCAAATTGAAAGCTTGGAATACAAAACCAACTTTCTCGCGTCTAACCTTAACCAGTTCACTTTCAGTCAGTTTCGAAATATCTAATCCTTCCAGAATTACTGTACCTCCAGTTGGCTTGTCAAGTCCGCCCATCAGATTAAGTAAGGTAGTTTTACCGCTTCCAGAGGGACCTAATATCGTGAGGAATTCACTCTCTACAACTTTCAAGCTGACGTCATCTATTGCTTTTACTTCGTCCGCGTTTCCCTTCTGGTATGTTTTTATCAGATGCGACAGCTCGATAACATTTTTAGTGCTCATTTTTGTGTTTCTCCGTTTACAGTGTTCTAATGGCTTTGACAGGCACCAATCTGGCTGCCCTAACTGAAGCAAGTAATCCCGCAACAACCCCGCTCCCTAATGCTATAATAAAACCTTCACCAAGGAGCGCAGGGTCTACTGAAACAAACTTCAGCGCTCCACCCAGTTCTCCGCCGATAGTGGAAAGAACGTAAGAAGCAAAAACGTAACCCAGAATACAGCCTAAAATTCCGCCTATAGCCCCCTGTATAAGAGACTCCGTTACAATCTGGTTGACAACATTAACGTTGCTCCAACCTATCGCCTTCAATATTCCTATCTCTCTAGTGCGCTCCGCAACGTTACCTAACTGAGACTTGACTGTGAAAAGAACAGTAATAACCGCTAAAGCAACACAAATGCTCCACGCAGTCTCCTCATTAATTTGGATGAGTCCAGATGCAGTTTCAGCCAAATCTGAACCAGTTATAGTGCGCGCATCCGACCACCTTTCTTCAAGAGCTGCTGCGGCTTGTTTTACCATGTCTGGGTTGTATGTTCGGATGAGGGCCATATTCACTAGACCTATTGGTTGTTCAGGCAAGATCTCTTGAACAACTCGCAGATTTACATAGATGTGGGATTTCATGATATTTGTTGCGCTAACGTCAACAATGCCGACAACCTCAAAGTCTGCTGCATAATTTACTGTTGAGCCTAAACTAAGATTCATCAGTGCAGCATATTCTTTGTCAATAATCGCCACGTACCCATCGTCGGGTGTAAGGTATCTGCCTTCGATTAGGGAGCTAGGCAACACAGCGTTTGTTTCTGTTTCTGATGGATCTATGCCCGTGAAAACCATAGCGCGCAGCCTATGCATCAGAATCGGCACAGCCCGTTCAACCTCAGGGACACTCTCGAAATCGGTTAGCATGCTTTGGTTGAAGGGGTATGAAAAAAGGTGGTTTACGATATAGCAGCCTTCTCCTGATGGTTTGAGAGGTGCAGTATAATATAATATAATATCTGTTCCTATGCCATTAAGTGGAACTGTGGTGCATGTTTCCCAACCTCTCGCAGCCATAACCAGAGTGATTAGGGTGCTGATGGCAATAACAATTCCTGCGATGTTCACTGCAGTTCTGTATCTGCGTCTTCTAATTTCCCTTAATGCATACGTGATTGGATTCAAGCGGTCAACCTCACTTTTTTCCTAAACGAGAATACTTGTTGAAGAGTGATAATTACAAAACAAAAATTCAATATCATAGACACACGCCCTACCTTCTGCGTGTGAATAAAAAAGGTTTTTTATCAAGAAATCTTGACTAAACTAGTTGATTAAGTTTTCAGTTAGTCAAGAAATCTTTACAAGGATACGTCCCACATATACAATAATCACCAACATCCTAACTATGAATGAGTAGAAATAGTAACTTGTGTCCTGTAGAGACGTTCTATTCAGGTGTTAGATTCGGGTTAGTGTAAGGGGCTTGTTGCACGCTTTACAAGTCAACCTTTTTCCTTTCAAGTTATTGAGACGATATGGCGTTACACGTCCGCAGTTTGCGCATTTGGCGAACCTTAGCTGCTTTTTTTCTCTTTCCTTGATAGAATGATTCAAACTTATGAAGGGTCTACTGGCTGGATGTTCCGGCAATTACGCTCTTCCTCAACTAAAGTGGATAACGGGATTCCAATAAAATCTTTTAGAATCAGGAGTTAGTATCAGGAATACGAATTGTGTCTCATTGCTTGGCAATGCATTCTACTACTTTTGGGCAGAAAAAGCATTCTTCTGGAATGGAGCTACTTTTGGGCAATTCAGCTAAGTAACCAAAATGGTGAAGACATTTTGTTTGGTTTTCTTTTATATCTGATTCCGCAGTTGGCTGATTAGCGATTGCTTCTACAACCTTTTCAAGAACCTTATCCACGGGAACATCGGTGCTCATATGACACCATCAATATTCCCAAAACTTCGATTTAGTATATAATGTCTATGAAATCAAAATATGCATTTTAAGTTACTATAAAAATGCATATCCTCGCAATATTCTTGCAAAAAATTATGTGTATACATTTTCAAAATATGTCAAAGCCCGAAATATCGGATATATTTAGTGACCAGCATAAAGACTGAAGTGAGATTGTTTCAAACATCAAAAAGATTAGAAAAGTTGAGGGGGTTCACCTGTGAAAACCGTCAAGAAAGTTAGATGGGATCCGATCATCGCAAAATTAGCAGACTATGAAGTCAAACAGGATACTTCTAGTGAAGCAATTGAAACTGCTGAGTCTTCACAAATCAATTCAAACTGGGTAATCGCATCACAAAAGCGAGGCTCAAAAGAGGAATTCGAAGCTCTTTTACATGACTTGTTTGATAGGAACGGTCCAGTAGTGAAATACCAAAATCCTGACGTCTGGAATGTTTACCCCACCAAAAAGCAATCTGGCTCCAGTAATTGATACTTGAGAATCTATTTTGATTTTAGAATTCGATAGCATCTTCAGTGCCATTCTGCTTGAGGGAAGTTCATGAAGAATTTTGAATGTACAAGGTAGAGAAGTACCGAAAAGGAAAAGACTGCTTGATATAAACTAGTTAAAATGATAGTGTACGCCGTTTAAGATGCGGAACAACTTCTTTCTCATTCTTCCGCTTCTAGCAGGAATATGGCACTTAGTGGTTAGGGTTGAACTGAACAAGTTGTGTTGTGATTGTCGAATTTGGGATGTGGCTTTTTGTCGTTATTTGAATGCTTTTTCTATTAGTTTGATTTTGTGCTGGATGTCTTTTGGTAGGTCTTCTATGTTTTCGTTGGCTGTTCGTTTTTTTGAGCTCAGGGAGTCTTGAAGGGCTAAGTTTGTTGTGAATGGTTTCATGGTTTTCACCGTTTATTATCTATATGCATAGTAACAAGTATTTATTAAATATTGCGATACAATATTACTGTATTGTAGTAACTAAACAATCATTTGCAGTATCACCTGGTGATGGTTCAAAACTCCCCTTTTTTTCTATGTGTTAAATTTTAACCTTCTCTCTCGTTTATTCTACTTGAT
>Ga0272441_10004589_pt1 | contig 24809 bp, 18 predicted proteins | sample SSMProp6N_FD_193582 | JGI IMG/M metagenome (GOLD analysis project Ga0272441, IMG submission 193582) | Marine sediment archaeal communities from Little Sippewissett salt marsh, Falmouth, MA, United States - SSM-Prop-6N | ecosystem: Environmental > Aquatic > Marine > Wetlands > Sediment ...
CCAGAAAGATGAGCCTTGAATTGGCGTTGGAGTACATTCAGGAAGATGAGCTTGTTGAGATTTGTCCCCATTCGATTCGAATCCGCAAGCGCCTGCTCAAAGAAGCCGACCGACGCCGCCAGGCCCGTAAGAGCAGCCGGTGACATCCCTATGATTTAAAAAGTCATTCATGAGCAACAAAAGAATATGACCTGTCATTCCCGCGCAAGCGGGAATCCATATACATCGTTACATTTTTGGATCCCTGCTTTCGCAGGGATGACAGTGGGTATTGGTCAGTTAGGTTCTGGCTTTTTTCTTAGCACTCGATCCAGCTCCTCCGGATTGATCCTTGATGTGATATCCAGACTCACGGGTGTCACCGAGACGACGCGTTCAATGACGATGGCGTGGACGTCGGTGCCCGGCTCCAGTTCCAAAGCGGATAGATCGATGCATGTTTCCATTTCCCGGACGCGTGTCTCAACGGTCGGATTCGGCAAGACCCGCGAGTAGTAGGGTTGGCGTGCCAGCCGCGTCAGGCGCCACGGAGTCTGTTCAGTGGCGTTATCGGGCACATCGACTTTCAGCGCATCAACGTCGAAAGGTGTTTCTACCGAAAGCAAACGTTCGGCGAAGAGCTTCAGAAAAAAACCTGAAACGCTCCAGTCCTGTTCCGTGTAGTTTCGGTGTGAATAGACGTCGGTTTGCTTGGAGATGGCCAGAGCGGGTACGCCCCGGGTGGCTCCTTCGAGAGCGGCGCCGACGGTTCCCGATGTGCCGATGCCGATGCTCAGGTTCTCCCCGTAGTTGATCCCGGCCACCACGAGATCGGGATTTTTCTCCCGGAACAGCACGTCCATTCCGTGCCGGATCGCGACCGCCGGGCTGCACGCGCAGCAATAAGCTCGAACGTTCGTGCCGTTGACCTCGAACGACACCGGCGTCAAGACGGCCTCCGGATGGGCGTGATAGCTTCGTCCCATTGATGTTTGTTGCTTGACAGGGGCGACCACCGTCACTTCGCCCAGATCGAGCAATATCTCCACAGCCGCCCGAAGGCCCGGCGAATATATCCCGTCGTCACTTGTAACGAGTATCTTCGTTAAACCCATCGCTTCTCCAGTCTGTTTCTATGCCGAATGATATGTGAACTCGATATAAAGGCAGCGAATATAACGTAAGGACCTAAAATATTCAAGGGAAGACCAACGTATTTGGAGGGGCGTCTTTGGTTCGTCCATTGTTTACTGTTTAAGATCAGGCGTTGTTTTTCAGCGATTCAATCTGTTTCGCGGGACCGCTGACGAGGATGGTGTCACCTTCGCGGAAAATGTAAGCTGCGTTCGGCGTGACGAAGCGGGGCTCGCCGTGCTCATACATCTCCTTCACGATGAATACCGAGACGTGATAGCGCGTGCGCAGCTTTAAATCGCTCAATTGTCTGCCCACCATCCACGAGGGGACCTCGATCTCGGCCACGATGGTATCGCCGCCAATGTGAAGCGTGTGGGATTGGTCGTGGGCGGTGATCCGGGCGCCTAATTCGATGGTGATATTGCGATTGGCCACCTCCTGGTTATATTGCCGCATGATATCGCTCATGAAGACCGAACCCACCAGGTGCTGTTGGGTGTCCACGACGGGCAGACGGTCGAAGCCGGTTTCGGCGAAGTGGTCCACCACGGCGTCCAGGGACTGGGTAACCAGTACCGGTACGAGGTCCTGGCGAAAGTCGATAATATGGTGGACGTTTTTCAGCTCTTGTGGATTATTGAGAACGTATTTAAGGTCTTGCAGGGAGATCGCGCCGGTGAACTTGCTGTCCTCATCGAGTGTGAAGAAGACGTTGCGATGGGTCTCCAGGGCCAGTCGGACCAGTGAATCGAACGGCGCCGTCTCGCGGATCGAGGCCTCATCATGGCGCAGCACGTCCTGCACGGGGATGGCGCGGAGGATATTGAGGTCCTCGCCGTGGTGGGCGTGGATGCCGCGACGGCGGAGCTTCTCGGTGTAAATAGACTCGGGGTTGAGTTTTCTGGAGACAAACGTGGCCATCACCACCGTGAACATCAACGGTAAGATGATGCCGTACTCGTTCGTCAGCTCGAAAAGGATGATGATGGCCGATAGGGGCGCCAGGGTGCATGCCCCGTTGACGGCGGCCATGCCGACCAGGGCGTAAGCGCCCGTCGAGGCCGTCATGTCGGGCAGCAGGCGGTTGACGATGGTGCCGAAGGCGCCGCCCAACATTGCGCCGATAAATAGCGACGGAGCGAAGACGCCGCCGGAGCCGCCGGACCCGATGGTCACGGCCGTTGCGAAAATCTTCAAAATAACCAGGAGCAGCATGACCTTGAGCGTAAGCCGGCCGTCGAAGAGCACTCGAATCGTCTCGTAGCCCACGCCCATGATATGCGGGTAAATCAAGGCGATGACCCCGACCAGAAGTCCCCCGAAGACAGGGCGGATCCATTGCGGGATTCTCGTTTTTTCGAAGAGGTCGTCGGCGCGATAGAGACTCCGCGAGAAGATGAAACCGACGCCGCCGGCAATCAGGCCGAGAATCAGATACAGGCCGAATTCCAAGAGAGAAACCATTTCGAACCGGGGTAGAACGAACTCGGTGATATTGCCGTGGAAGTGCCGGCTGATGGCCGTGGCGGCGACCGCCGAGACCAGAATCGGTGAGAAAGATGTCAACCCGAAATCAGAGACGATCAGTTCCAGCGAGAACAATGTCCCCGCGATCGGGGCGTTGAACGTCGCGGCGATGCCGGCGGAGACCCCGCAGCCGACGAGCGTCTTGAGCTGGACCGGGCGGACGCGTAGCAACTGCCCGAAGGTGGAGGCGATGGCCGCGCCGATCTGCACGATGGGGCCTTCCCGTCCCACCGAGCTGCCCGTGCTGATACTGATGGCCGAGGCGAGGGTTTTGACCAGAACGACGACGGGACGGATGACGCTATTGCGTGTGATGACTGCGATCATCACTTCGGGGACGCCATGCCCGCGGGCTTCGCGCGCGAAGAAGTAGATCAGCGGGCCGACGATGAGGCCGCCCACCGCGGGCATCAAAAGCCGGCGATACCAGACAACGCTCAAGAGCGAATCCGGCGCCATGTCCGGTGTTGCCCAGGCCAGGCCCTGGAGCGAAAAGATCAGCTTCTTGAACAGCAGCGCGCCGAAGCCGCCGAGAATGCCGATTACGACGGCGAAGATCAGCGTCTCCGTGGCCGGTGTCAACTTCAAATAACGAAGAATACGTTGTCGTTTGGCCCAGACTCTTCTCATAAATACCCACCATAGGGATGACGATCACATCCGGCCGAGTATATCATGATTGAGGCCAACGGTCAAATGCGAGGGGGCATGTTAATGGTGGATGGATTAAGGGGGTGCTCGTCTATCACAATTCGATATGCTGAATAGTCAAAATCTACGTGGGCCATTTTTCAACGACGAGTAAGTTTTCAACATCCTGAATACCTTGGATCGATCGTACGATATCTTCTGCAGCAAGACGCTCCCACTGACTTCTGATGCCGCCGCTGAGACGTGCAATGCCATGAGTCACGGTGATGCAGACAGCATCCGCCATGATATCCGCACTGGCATTGAGTGAGCACATCGCGTTTTTCTCTATTTCCTTGTCGGCTAATGGGGCCTCTGGATCGACGGTAAGCTTATTGACGACATGACGGCATTCATCGAACGAAGAGGCAATTTCCTGGGCGACCAGCCTGTACCAGCGCTTCTGTACCGAGCCGTTCAAGGTGACAATTCCGTTGGTCACAGTAACATCGATGGGTTGAAGAGAGAGGATCTCGTCTCTTTGGAACGTTTTTTCTATAAGTTCGCTTAAATCGTGATGTTTCGACATTTTGCTTTTACATCTCTTTCCATTTACTAAATCAGCTGTGGCCTGAGACCTCAAAGAGAATGCATTTACTTTCAGCTATGCCCATCTGACATGTCTGACCGGGCACCGACCTGCGATTTTCAGCCAAGGCCTCCAAACAAACGGCTTCTCTCTTGACAGACAGGGGGCCGAACCAGAGTTAGGCAAAGGCTACGAACGCCTTAACTGTGTTCGGCCCCTGTCCCTAAAATGTGAAGACCATGTGAAGCATTCAGGCGATGATAATCCAGAGACTCAAATTCCAACCCACCAGTAACAACCGAGGATCCCCCAATGGTAGGTCTCCCGATCAGAGAACACGTCACTCTTTCTTGACAGGTTTTTTTTTGTCGCTTGGTGTTCCAGCATCCTGATCTGGCACCGTAATATCCTTGTTGCATTTTGGACAGCTACCGGGCTTTCCGGCCAGATCGCTTACGGCTTGTAACGACGCTTGACAATGTGGGCATTTGAATGTAATCGCCATGTCATAATCCCTTTCTTTTCTAAATTTACAATTTACTTACTCTGAAAAACACGGGTTCATAAGAATAACATCTTATACATCGGGACGCTGGATACCTATTGACCTTATGCATTTGCACCTTCTTTTGCTCTTTCTTTCATTTTTTCCAGCAAGGTGTTTTTATCGATCGGTGTAAAAATAAAATCCCCACGCGGCAACCGTTTCACTTCATGCACAAGATTCATCTGGTACCGGCTGGCGGCGACAAAAAGAGGAACCCTTTCCAAGTCTTCTTTTTCGCAGAGGCGCGAGCACATATCGAGCGCACGTCTTTCTTTGTCTTTATGCGCAAACACAATGATCGCGTCGATGGATGGATCGGCTGGCTTCGTACTCCCGTTAGAGGGCCAGTCGTCCGATGCGCCGAGCCAACGCCAGCCAGGCAAGTCTTTATGCAACCGGACTACTTCTTCTTCCGGAGCATCGATCAGCAAGACCGCTTGTGAATCACTTGTGCGAGTACTGTTGGACATTCTCATTCTCGTTCATCTTGATGGCGCGTTCTAATGTCTCAGCCGATATATCCTTGCCGTCGGCTCCATTGAGGATGATCGTGCGGTTCTGCCTCATGATTTCTTTGTCCATTTGTTCGTCTTTTTCAGACCCAATCACGACCACGGGGATCTTCTGGTTGATGTCCCGAACATTCAGGATAAATTCCAAAGCATCAGCATGAGTGAACTTGCGATCGACGATGACAGCTGCAAATTTCTGCTGGTGGAGTTTGTCCAGAGAGTGCCTCATGCTTCCCCAGACCTGTGGGTCAAAGCCCGCACGCGAGAGAGTTTGCACCAAATCCCTGTTGGCGTGATTGCTTAACACCAAAACAACTTGTGAATTCATGGTTTAGCTCCTGTGAACAAACGGTACACGATTACCTGGGAGGAGACGTTTTGTGTGACGAACTCGTACATACCGTCGTTTTCTAAGAGCGAGCAGGCTCAGTATTGGGTGTTGATTTGTAGTCCCGACAGTTTTCGTCACATCGTCTCAGAACACCTGTAAACTTGCCTTTTTCTTTTTTCTTTTTTTTTGCTGTTTTCGTTCTTGGCGCAAACACCCCAGTTTTCCATCGAGTCAACCTCCACCCAGTGTTTGCAGTTTTCACAAAGCCTATTCATAGCCACCTCAATTTAATCATTCTTGTCCTGACAAAAGTAGCAACTCACGTGCCAGGGATCCCATTTTGTCGATAAGTCTTTTTTGAATAAGTGCTTATGTTTTTTGTGACATCTTCAACTTTGAAAGCAGCCTTCTTAGGAACCTTGGAGAGGCCGATAAATGTGCACAAATGGTACACTTGAGTTGAGAAAGAGCTTTTATGAGGAGGTCTTAATGACGTTGTCCAAGCGCTGCGCGAACAGCAGGTGAACGTGTTGAAGACAGGAGATTCTAAATGTATGAAGTCACTTGATGTTATGCTTTTGCAGCTTATTGTATAGAGCCCGACGACTAATGCCCAATAAATCAGCGGCGAGCTTACGATTGTTTTGAGTGGCCGTCAGAGCGCGAACAATCATTTCACGCTCGATCTCCAGCAGAGGAGTTCCAATCTCAAAACTTACCTTTGAGCGGACCGTCTTGCCTGGTTTGAAACGAGGAGGAAGATGCTCTGGAAGAAGCACCTGCTCTTCGCAGATCAACACGGCACGTTGCACGACGTTCTTTAGCTCGCGTACGTTACCCGGCCAGTCATAAGATTCCAGCAGGCTGATGCATTCCGGAGCGACTCCGACGATGTTCTTTTTGAAAGATCGGTTGAAACGCTTAAGGAATTCGTCGAAGAGCAATATAACATCGCCGCCCCGATCCCTTAGTGGGGGCATCGAAATCCGAAAGACGTCGAGGCGATAATATAAGTCCTTGCGGAAACGGTCCGACTCGACGAGATCGAGCAGATTTTGGTTGGATGCTGTAATGAGCCGGGCGTTGGTCCGGATGGTTGTCTTGCCCCCGAGCCGATGAAATGTTTTCTGCTCGATCAATCGAAGCAGGCTGACCTGGACCTTCGCGTCGATGGTGGCGATCTCGTCTAAAAAGACCGTGCCGTCTTTAGCCTCCTCGAACTTGCCCACACGCTGCCCGATAGCCCCTGTAAAGGCTCCTTTCTCGTGTCCGAACAGTTCACTGCCGACGAGCTCCGATGGCAAGGCGCCCAGGTTGACGGCGACGTACGGTCCATCTTTGCGTTCGCTCATTTCGTGAATGGCCTGGGCCGCCAGATCCTTGCCCGTTCCCGTTTCGCCCACGAGCAAAATGGGCATGTCCGTTACGGCGGCTTGGCGGATTTGCCGGTAGATGGCTTGCATCGGTTTCGACCGTCCTACGAGCTGCTCCAGCTTGACCTGGTGTTTCCTGGCTTCCAAAAACAGGTTCGTACCGTAGAGCGGGCGTTTCTCGATCGCCGCATTGATGAGGAGTTTCAGCTCTTCATCCTCGATGGGCAGCTTCGCGTATTGATACGTTCCCGCTTTGAGCGCGGCCATGGCCGTTTGAATGTCGCCGGATTCCGCCAGGAAGAGGATCTGCGTCGTCGGACTATTCGCTGCAATGACTTCGAGCAACTCGATACCGTCGCTCCGCCCGGCCTTGAATGCGGCGCTTGTGATGACTAAGACATCGTACGCCTCAGTTTCAAATCTCTCAAGAACGCGGTCGATATTGGACTCGCGATGCACCTCGATATTGTCCCCGGCAAGCAAGCGAGTCAGCCGCTCGACCAGATCGGCCTTTTGTTCAACCGCCATCATACGAATATTCTGTGTTGGTTTTTTGCTTTTTTTCATGACAAGTGTCGGAACATTCCTATCTTACATTGCGATCGTCGGATACGTCAAGAAAAAGACTCAGCTTCGATAGCTCATGAGAGTCGAAGCGAAAAGGCGCTATTAAGAAAGAGGGGCCGGGATTTTTGTGAACACCCGGTGACTTTGCCAACTATTTATACTCATGGCAATTTTATACGCTCTTTATGTTAAAAGAAGAATCCGAATGGAAGTCGGCGGTCCGTTGGGGTATGATGACGTTTGAAAAAGCCTAAACCAACATAGGTGGTTGCGTTTGGCTTTGTATTACAATGTTGGATAGAGTAATGGATAATACACAGCTTTTGTATGATATCAGTGAACTGAACAGTCTTTTCCGGGAAAGCGCCAGCATTCAGACGCTGCTGGACAAGACCGTGGAGATGGTCGCCTCTCACACGCAGTCGGACGTCTGCTCGGTGTATCTCTATAACAGCGAGAATCGCGAGCTCATCCTGCGTGCAACCCGGGGTTTGAATCCGGAATCCGTCGGGAAAGTCCGTATGAAACTGGGCCAGGGGCTGACGGGCCTTGCGTTGAAAGAGCTTCGTCCCGTCTGCGAAAAAGATGCCGCACACAGCCCGAATTTTAAATTCTTCCCCGGTATTTTTGAGGAGCAGTATCAATCGTTGTTGGCTGTACCGATTGCACGGGGCATCTCGCGGATCGGCGTCCTGGTGCTTCAGCGGAAAGACGACCGGTGCTTCGATGAGTCCGACATCACGGCCCTGAAAGCGGCGGCCTCGCAGCTTGCCAACATTATCGAGAACGCTCGCTTCCTGATGGCGATGCATGAGCCTCACGAGCAGGAGGCAAAGACGGCATTGCCGGAGGGGCTGGAATTCGTGAAAGGGGAGGTCGCGTCGGAAGGTTTTGCGTATGGCCCCGTCGTCGTTGCGGATAAGAAGAAGAATCTTACCGCACTCATGCATCGCGACTTTGATGAGATATTTACGCTGGCCGATTTCCATCAGGCCATCGCCAGAACGGCGGCTCAATTGGAAGAATTGCAAGAGCGGGTTGGGCAAAAACTTTCCGATGCGGCATCGCTGATCTTTGCGGCGCATCTGGTGATTTTGAAAGACAAGTACTTTGTCGATGGGGTGACGAAGCTGATTGAAAGCGGCGTCAATCCGCCGGTCGCCGTGATGCGGATCGCCCGGGAGTATATGGAGAGTTTCGCGAGCAGCTCCAGCTCGTACATGCAGGAGAAAATGCAGGACATCGAGGACCTAATGGTCCGACTGATAAGAAATCTTCTTCACGAGTCCGAAGATCTCAATGGGCTCAAAGGCCGGATTGTTTTGGCCAGAGACCTTTTCCCGTCCGATCTGCTCATCCTTTCGTCGGAAGAGGCGGCCGGGATCGTGCTGGTCGGGGGCACCGTGACGTCGCATCTGTCCATCCTCGCCCGGTCGCTGCGCATCCCGATGGTGGTGACCCATACGTACGAGCTTCTCGACCTTTCGGACCATACGCCCGTTTTAGTCGATGCCGAGATCGGGAACGTGTATGTCGATCCTTCCGATGAGGTATTGGAGCGATACGAATCGCAGCAGAAAGCCCGGCTGGCGCTGGCCGGACCGGGACATGCGATGCAGCCACAGACATCCACGCGGGACGGCACGCGCGTGCGTCTGATGGCGAATATCAATCTGTTGGCCGACCTGAAAGTCGCCTGTGACTTGCAGTGCGAAGGCGTCGGCTTGTACCGGACGGAATTTCCGTTTATGGTCCGCAGAAATCTGCCGACCGAGGCGGAGCAATTTTTGATTTACAGCAAGCTCGTTGAGCTGATGAAGGGCAAGCCGGTGACGTTCCGAACGCTCGACGTCGGAGGCGATAAGGCCTTGTCCTATTATCACGAGATCAAGGAGCAGAATCCCGCGCTCGGTCTGCGCTCGATCCGTTTTTCGCTGCAGAACAAATCGGTGTTCGCCGAGCAGATTCGGGCGATGCTCCGCGCCGGGGCGGGGGCGGATCTGCGGATTATGTTTCCCATGATTTCGTCCCTCGACGAGTTTTTCCAGGCGCGTGACGTTGTGTTCGAGTGCCTGGATATGCTGGACAAGCGCGGCGTCGAATACAATCGGCGGCCGAAACTTGGGATGATGGTCGAGCTGCCCTGCGTGGTGGACCTGATCGACGATTTTTCACAAGAGGTGGAATTTTTCTCCATTGGAACGAATGATTTCATCCAGTTCATGCTCGGCGTGGACCGGACGAATGAAAACGTAGCCGGATTGTATTTGCCGCATCATCCCTCCGTGCTGCGGGCACTAAAAAAGATCGTCGCCTCGGCCCATCGGGCCGGCCGGGAAGTTTCCGTATGCGGGGATATGGCCAGTCACGAGTCGTACTTACCTTTCCTTCTCGGGATCGGCGTCCGGGTCCTGAGCATGGCTCCGAGCTACCTGCCGCGCGTGCAAAAGGCGATATCCCAAATTGATTTAAACGAAGCCGAGCGCAATGCCGAGCGTATGCTCTCTCAAGCCAAAGTCGAAGACCTGGCCCGGACGATGAATCTAATTTGATATGAGCAGAGTTGAATGGATACTTGTCGCCGGAGCGACGGGGTATGTAGGTGGTCATCTGGTTCCTCGTCTTTTGAAGGATGGCTACCGGGTCCGCGTTCTGACCAGAGATGCTGAGAAAGTGCGAGCGGCGCCCTGGGCGTCTAATGTGGACGTTATAACGGGTGACGTGCTGGAGGCCTCCACGTTGGGCCCGGCGCTGTCGGGCATCAAGACGGCGTATTATCTGGTTCATAGTATCACGCGGGGCTCCGACTTTGCTCAGCGGGATATTCTCGCCGGGCAAAACTTCGGCGAGGCCGCGAAGAAGGCGGGCGTCGAACGGGTGATTTATCTTGGCGGTCTGGGCGATCCCGAAACGAAGCTCTCCGAGCACCTGAAGTCCCGGCAGGAAACCGGCGACGCCCTGCGGCGCTCCGGCGTCCGTGTGACGGAATTTCGAGCCGCCATCATCGTCGGGCCCGGCAGCGTTGCTTTCGAGATGATACGGTATTTGACCGAGCGCGTACCTATTATGATTTGCCCTCGCTGGGTGCGTACCCGTGTCCAGCCGATCGGGATTGACGATGTCATCGAATACCTTGCGGCATCCCTGCGAAATGCATCCAGTACCGGTCAGATTATCGAGATCGGCGGGGCCGATGTTTTGACGTATGGCGAGATGATGAAGGATTACGCGCGTGTTCGCGGCCTGCATCGCGGGTTGGTTCACGTGCCGGTCTTGACGCCTCGCCTGTCGTCGTATTGGGTCCATTGGGTGACACCCGTTCCGGCGGCTTTTGCCCGACCGCTGATCGAAGGTTTGCGAAGCGAGGTTGTCGTTCGCGACAACACGGCCTCGGAGCTTTTCCCCGAGATCGAACCGGCCGGCTACAAAAGCGCGGTCCGCCGGTCGCTGTCCCAGCTCCATCCCGACGCGTTTGAGACGTTCGTAGCTCAGTCAGCGGCACCCCACGATACGGAACGTCCTTCGACCTTTAAAACGATTCATAATGGAATGATCGTCGAAATCAAACAATGTCTCGTCCGATCGCGGGCCGCCGCTGTGTACAAGGCCTTCACGGAGTTGGGCGGACCGAATAACTGGCCTTGTCATTGGGCGTGGCGGATTCGCGCTTTGTTGGACCGGATGCTGGGCGGCGTCGGCATGCGGAAGGGCCGGCCGGACCCGAATGCGATCAAGGTCGGAGATACGCTGGATTACTTCAGGATTGTGGAGATTCAGCCCGGCCGGATGATCCGGCTGAAAGTCGATATGAAGCTGCCCGGCCAAGGCTGGCTCCAGTTCGAGGCGGTTCCGACGGAAGAAGATCGATCCCAGCTTTTACAAACCGTCTTCTTCGCCCCCAAGGGTCTGCTCGGATTCGCCTACTGGTATATGCTCTATCCGCTTCACGCCCTTATCTTTAATAAAATGATCCGGGAGATCGCCTTAAGGTCTGAACAGATAGAAACCGCCGGCGTAGATAAGTAAAAATCGTTCATTCACATGATTGATAGGAAAGGACACGCGATGGCAGAGTTAAACGTAGGTGACAAAGCTCCGGCGTTTTCGTTACTAAACCAGGATGGCAAGAACGTTTCACTGTCAGACTACAAAGGCAAAAATCTCTTGTTGTATTTCTATCCGAAGGCGGACACGCCCGGCTGCACGAAACAGGGATGCAGCGTTCGCGATGCCTCGAAAGAGCTCAAGAAACTTGGTATGGCCGCGGTAGGCATCAGCCCGGATGAGACGACGAAGCAGAAAAAGTTCGATGATAAATACAAGCTCGGTTTTCCCTTGTTGTCGGACCCCGATCATAAGGTCGCCAAGGCGTACGGCGCCTGGGGAAAGAAATCGATGTATGGAAAAACATACGAGGGGATTATCCGCTCGTCCTTTGTGATCGACGGAAAAGGCAAAGTCGTGCAGGCCTCTTATAAGGTCAAACCGCTGGACACCGTCCCCAACGCCACGAAGATATTGGCCTGAGCAGTCTTCGTTCTCGATGCGGAGGAAAGGCGGTTTTTGGCCTGAAAGACACGATTTTCTTGCGAAGATCGGCCGGCGAGAGAAATTTTTCAAAATTTTTTCATTTTTTCCTTGAGCCTCCTACAAATGTAGGTTATTTTATGGTTGTAACAACTACAACTGTAGGAGTAAATGATGATGGCAAAAAGGAAGCTCAAGGCGATGAGCCCTACCGAGACCGAGATTCTCCGGCTGGTTTGGACGCTCAAGGAAGCCACCGTACAGGAGATTCGAGAACAATTGCCCGCCGATAGGACGTTGGCCTACAACACGGTTCAGACGCTGCTGTGCCGTCTCGAACAAAAAGGTTACCTGAAACACCGTGACCAGGGTCGGGCCCACGTTTTCTTGCCCCGTATCCAGCCCGATGAAGTGATCAAAACCACCGTTCGGGATTTTCTGGGTCGGCTTTTCGGCGGCGACCCGAAGCCTCTGGTTCAGTTCCTCGCCGAGGACGGCAAGATCGACGAAGAGGACATCAAGCGGCTTCGGCAGTTGGTCAACAAGAGGAAAAAGAAGTAGTCCATTTTCTATTGTGGAGATTTTGACGATGGAACAATGGTTGATCCGCATTGTTAATTATCTGCTCGCCCAGAGTTGGCAGATCGCCGTCCTGACCCTCGCGGTGGCGCTGGCCACATTTGCCCTGCGAAACCGAAGCGCGCACGTGCGTTATCTTCTCTGGCTGATTGTCCTGGCCAAGGCTCTGGTCCCCCCTCTGTATTCGGTGCCGTTGGCGGTCCTGCCTGAAGAGCAGTTGCCGACGATGCTTTCGATGCCCCCAACGGCTGAGAGGGGGGCTGCTGAATATAGGATACCTGAACCTGCTGTGACTGAGTCACCTCGACCGGTTGCCCCTGCCTCGCAGGCAGCGTCGTCATCACTTGCAGTCCCAACGAAGTCAGCAAAACATGACACTCGTGCGTGGCTGGCCGTTGTCTGGTTTGTCGGGATGATGGCTTTAGCATTCTATTATTTGGCGAATGCGCTGCGCACCCAGCTATGGCTTCAAAGGCGGCGGCAAGCGCTGCCTAACGAATCGGCGTGCGCCATCGAGAGTTTCTTCACGGCAAACGGCGTCCGGCGCATGCCTCGTATCTGGCTGCTGGAGCGGATCAATCAGCCCTTTGTCTGGGGCCTGGTGCGCGGCAGTATCTACCTGCCCGTCAGGCTGTTGGACGACAAGCACGCGAAGTTCCAGGCGAGCCTTCTGGGGCACGAGCTGAGCCACGTCATGCGTTTCGATGCGATGGTCAATTCGTTACAGGTCGTCGCCCAGACGATTTTCTGGTTCCATCCGTTTGTGTGGTGGGCGAATCGAAAGATACGCGCCGAGCGCGAAAAATGCTGCGACGAGATGACGATTGCCCGTTTGAACGCACGGCCCGAAGAGTATGGCGAAGCCATTGTCGAGACGCTCGCCGCCAAATACAAACAAGCCCGGCCGATCCCATCGCTGGCCGTAGCCGGCCAAGTCAAAAATATTGAGGAAAGGATCAAGACCATGTTAAAACCAGGAAAGAAATTCTACAAAAGGCCGAACTGCATAGCCACAATTACCGTTTTATTGTTGGCTACATTGGTCGTTCCAACAGCTTTCGTGCCGACTGGCCGAGCACAAAGCGGTCCGACAACCAAGACTTCAAACGCAGTTCCCATCTTCGCCAATGCCATTAATCTTGGCCCGGTCGTTAATACAGTGCTTTGGACCTGGGATCCACATATTTCGCCCGACGGTCTTTCGCTCTATTTCAACACAGAACAGAAACGGCCGGATGGGACCTGGTACTACGATATTTGGGTAACAACACGGAACACAACAGAGGATATGTGGGGGCAACCGGACGAAATCGAAATCAATACTGATGCGTTCGAAGGGGCCCCATCTTTATCCGCAGATGGTCTGGAAATGTACTTTGTCTCAGACCGTCCTGGTGGCTCCGGTTCGGTGGACATCTGGGTTACAGAACGGAAAACCAAGGACAGTCCGTGGGGTGCGGCGGTCAATCTTGGCCCAACGGTCAACTGTGCGGCGGCTGAAAACGGACCAAGTATCTCCGCTGACGGCTTGGAACTCTACTTCTCCGAGGCAATCTGGTCGAGCCCTTCGCCTCGAACCGGAGGGATGGGGAGCTCTGACATCTGGGTCACAAAACGAAAAACGAAAGACAGTCCGTGGGGTACACCGGCCAATCTTGGCCCGACGGTCAACACCTCTGCTGGTGAAGCTTCGCCGTCCATCTCGAAGGATGGGCTGACACTATACTTTATGTCTAAGCGTGGCTACGGAAGTCCCGACATCTGGGTGACAACGCGGAAAAGCAAAGATGATCCCTGGGGTGCAGCGGTCAATCTTGGCCCAACGGTCAACACTTTACATGCTGAGTCGAATCCTGACATCTCCAGCGATGGTTCTACACTCTACTTCATCTCCGGACGGCCAGGTTCCCGGGGTACCGACATATGGAAAGTCTCTTTGGAGTCTGAGGGCAGACCTGCTGAGTCCCTTCATCAGGCAGCAGCTTATGGCGACATCCAGCAGGTCGAAGCACTCATTTCAAAAGGATCTGACCTTGGCACAAAGGACGAGGAAGGTAACACCGCACTGCACCATGCGGTGATAAACGGTCACAAAGAGACAGTCCAGTTTCTGCTTGCCAAGAACGCTGATATCAATGAAAAACGCAAGAATGGTTTCACACCCCTCGGAGATGCAGCACGGAATGGCTATAAGGACATCGTGGAAATGCTCATTGCCAAGGGTGCGGATGTCAATGCCTCACAGGGCAAGGACCAATGGACACCGCTTCACAGCGCAGCCGACCAGGGCTTTGTAGAAGTGGCAAAACTTCTTATTGCACAAGGTTCCAATGTTAATATAGGGGATGCAAAAGGTCAAACACCTCTATACTTATCAGTAGGTAGATGTTACAGAGATATGACTGAATTATTGCTTACTGAGGGAGCCGACATAAATGCGACGAATGGGTCGGGCCGGACACCTCTTGATGTCGCCAATGGGCGAGGCCACACCGAAATCGTCGAACTGCTGAAGAAGCACGGGGCGAAGGAATAGAATTTAGAATGTGGAATTTAGGACTTCACTTCTGCATTCTTTGTTCTCAACTCTCAAATTGACCTGTTTTGGCATAAAGGTACAGCAGCCCCCAGGCCTTGGCGGCGATTTTTTTGTCCGAGGCGAGCAGGTCGCGGATGCCTTGAACGTCCAGCAGTAAGACCTCGATATCCTCCGACCCATCGAGCCATTCGCTCGATGGCTGACCTTTGGCTTCGACCAGGACCATGTGGCATGATTCATCCGTCAGCCCGGCCGAAGAATACACGGGCTTGCTAATGTGCTTGATTCTCGCAAGCTCTAATCCCGTCTCTTCTTTGAGTTCTCGCCGGGTTGTTTCTTCGATGTCTTCTCCCTCGTCGATCAGCCCGGCGGGAAATCCGTATTCGTAATCCCAGATCGGCGCCCTGAACTCTTTGGTCACGACCAGTTTCTTTTCGCCGGCGACGTCGAGGGTCGCGACGATCAGCACGGCATCGGCTTCGCCCGCCTCTTCGATGGGCTTGTTTTTTCTCGAGCACATTACCCACGATCGCTCGGCCTGGTCCTTGCGTTTCAAGCGGATTTCAAACAGATTCGCCCAGCGGCAATCCGTCAATTTCTTGAGTGTATAGGAGTCATTCATAGGGTCACTTGCCTTCGATGGTGATAATCATTCTGCGGTAGCTGGTGAGACAGGGCCGGCCGTCGTCTTTGACGTGAAGGATAATATGAAGCGACTTCGGCTCTTTCACCTGCGGCGCTATAAAAGAGGCTTCGGGGGATGTATCGTTCTTTATCGTGACGTCGCCGGTGAAGGTCCCCGCTTCCTTATAGACAAACCAATGATAGGATACGCCGTCCCCATCGGGATCGGATGTTCCTTCGGCGCTGAGATTCACTCGCCGGCCGGATGTAACCCGCATTGTCGCGACCGCCTTGCTCTTGTCGCCCTGGAGGACCGCGATGGGGTTATGGTTCGCCTTCTCAAACGCATCCGCTACGCACCAGTCCATCCGGGCGGCGAAATCATGCTGATAGGCCTCGCGCCAGCGCCAGATCGTCGCCTGGGCGGAGGTATAGGATTTTCCATCCTCCGCTACGACGGTATCGAGGGCGCCTCGAACGTTGGTCCAGATCGGGCGCGTCTCGGCGTAGCTTTGTTGAAGAACATACCGCCCGCCCCAGCCGCCGTACGCCGGGCTGAGGTGGCTGCCCAAACCGTTATTAATCAGGCTGAAAAACGACGGCGTATCGCCTTCCATGATATATTCCAGCCGGGGATAGAGCGCGCCTAAGGGCCCGTGGCCTTTGATGATATTTTCTTCCAGCCAGGGATTGTCCACCAGCTCGAACTTATGCATGGGCGCGTTTCGATAATGCCGGTCGCCGGAGATGCCCGTCCACGTCGCCTTGTAATATTCCAGATGACCCACGCTGCTGGGGCTGACGATATAACACAGATTCGGAAAGGTGATCCGCATCCAGCGGCCCGAATTGTCCTGATCGGAAATGGTATAGACCCGCAGCTTCGAGACGAAGGCGTCCAGCTCTTCGGCGCTTCGGGAATACTTGACGTCCCACAACGCCTGCGCCAAACAGTTCGCCCCGCCCCAGACGCTGATCCAGACCGGCCGCTTGTCCGGCTTATCCACCACCTCGATGATATGCCGCGAGCCTTCCGAGCTTTTACCCGCGCCGACACCCAACATGCCGAATTCGGGCCGGCCGTCCTTGATCACGCTCGATAGATACTCCGCCGTCGGGTAGCCGGAGGCGTGTTTTAGCAGATTATCCCGAACCCGGCCGTACGCCTGGACCTGCCGTCGAATCCTGTCCGGCCGAATCGTATCCCTCAGCCAGACGGACGTGGTGGCGATCAGCCCTTCCACGTCGTATTCGTTCGAATAGACGAGAAACCGCACCATGGATTCTTCATCGTCCGGCTCATTGGAAATATCCGTCAGCACGATCACCCGCTGTTTTTCCGTCTCGACAAACTCAATCTTCGCAGCCGCCATGACCCGGCTTCCGCTCAGAATTCCAAAAACCATCAGCGAAACTACGAGAGTATTGTTCACACCACCTTTTTTCCATAGACTCATCGTATCGTTCTCCTTACCCGGCTTTGTCGGAATCAATAATGTCACCTATAAAGGTAGGGGGCGATGTATCGCACCACTTCAATTCAAATGGTCATTGTACCACGAAATCGGTAGGATGGGCAACTTGTCCCTAAGAGACTTGTTGCCCATGCTGAAAAATTAGGCCCTGATCAGCATGGCCATGACCATAGCCATGAGGATATGGACGCCAATGAAAATGGCCAGGAGGATCTTCATTTGCTTGTAGCGAACGACCTCGACGGCGCGATCCATGGTCGATATGCAATATACGGGATAGAACAAGATAGGAAAGTACAACAAATTGGCGGCGACCGTGAGGACCTTTGTCATGGTGCCTCCGCTTAGCTTGATTTGCAGAAGGCCGCCGAAGATAAGCTGTGCAAGGACATGAGGCTGGCCGATCAGGAGTGCAAGGGCTTTTGAGGACGGCAATATCTTGCCCCCAAAGCTGGCGAGGAGGCCGATGCCGAGACTGACTACCAAATAGATCATCAGCGGCAAGGGACGCACGGGCCTGCTTTGGACGGTTTCCTTTGCAGGAAGGTCGGGGCCGGATCGCCGCAGATATCGGCCGCACAGGAACATGGCTACCTCCAGGACAATGAAGACGCCGGCAAGGAGCAACCCGACGGCTAACATCGTCCGATTCTTTTCGCTGAGCTCCTCCGGCATATCGGCCAGCCCGGACCCAATCCACAGAACCGTCGCCGCCAGACAGATGATACTCACCCCAATCAAAAAGTTCCCGGCCATCCGCCTCATAAGACGATCCTCTTGATGGTGAGTGCGAAGTTTCGCACCACTTCAATTTGAATTACTTTTTACCACGAAGCACACCAAGGGACACGAAGTTTTAACAGGAATTGATATTTTTTTCTTCGTGGTGAATTTAATGCAGACATGTAAGGTGTGCCTCCCTGGGGAATGCCTTATGGTATTGGCCCACTAATAAGAGTATATGAATAAGTTGTAAAAAGACACGAGCCCCAGTCCTCTAAGAAAGCTTTGATTAAAATGCCACGATATATATTATCGTAAATTTTTGCGGTAACGCAAAATTTTTCGCCATCTTTTTTGCGTTGTGTGAGAAAAAAACGGGGGATCAACCACCCGTTTTTTAGAAGAATAATGAGTGTTGATTTCCGATTTCATATTTTTACGGACCACGAAGATCAAGCCTGCCCTGAGCCTGTCGAATGGGAAGGGACACGAAGTTTTTAAAAGGATTGATTATTTTTCTTTGTGGTGAATCTAAAGCAGACATGTAGGGTGGGCTTCCCTGGGTGATGCCTAACGGTATTGGCCCACCGATCAAATCTATTGAATAGGCTGTAAAAAAAATGCGAGCCCCAATCCTCTGACTCCAACTTCCTCCCCAAAGGCCGGATCTTCGATGTCAAGAAAATGAAATCAAGGCCTCCAATCCTGGGGGGTATGGCTGCCGGCGTCGGTGATGGTCTGGTGCCTTTTCTCTTTGGCTTAATTGTTATTTTGAGGGCTGGCCCTAGTATTCCCTGGCCCTAGTATTCCCTGGCCCTAGTATTCCCTGGCCCTAGTATTCCCTGGCCCTAGTATTCCCCTAACCGAGTATTTCTCATCGAAACTTTCATGATTTCGTTTTACTGCAAGAAGAATCTTTTCGATCAGGTTTTGTTTGTTATAAGTCCTTGGATTCCGATCGCCGTTTTTGCTTGATCTACTGAAATAGTGAAGGGACAAAACGAAACGATAGAAGTTGTCCTCAATGTCTTGTGACGTGTACCATGTATCTTTGAGAATCCAATAGGCGAAATATTTATCGATAGCTGGTGTGAAATACATCATAGCCTCACTTTCTTTTTTAGTAATTTAGTGTGTATGGCCCGTCGATCAAGGTTTATTATCAAGTTGGCGTCAAGACTCTTTCATAGATTCTTCGACATCCGAAGATGGCGCTCGCAAGATCCTTACAGCAGTGACAGGATAGTTCTCTGTCGGATGCTCTTCTTGATACATCTCAATTTTTGCTTGGGCTTCCAGACGTGATGCCATATCATAGGATGAATAATAATCATAACCTTGATACCCAAGGTGTTGTTTTACAAAGTGTGATAAACCAACAAAGCCCCCACGTTGGTGAAAGTACGTCTCCTGCTTCTCCAATTCTGAAAGGAATTTATCTTCTGTAATCACATCGAAAGTCCATCCACGTGATACGAAGCTGCTCTTGATTGCTTCCTTCTCATCCTCCGGGATAACTAAAGCATCAATTGCATCGGTTGCTGTCTGGATGATCTCCAAAAGTTCTTCCGCAAGTGCCGATCCCTTGTCTAAGTCGTCTTTTGTAAATAGGTTATTGTGAGCCACTTTGTGCCGAATTTTCTCAAGTTTCTCCCATTTGTCCTGAAATCCTTTGTCTTTGAAGGATTCCTTGAAGAACTTCTGGTAGTTTGTTTGTAACTGCTTTTTGAGTTCTCGAATCGCATCGGGTGTCTCTTCGCACTCCGAGACCTTCTTAATAATGTCACTTTTACTTGTGAATCCAGAGCTCTGTTCATAAATCATCCTGCCTAGGTCACCAAAATCTACAAGATAAGCGTTGTTGTCGATATGTTCGGCGAAGACAGTTTCGTTGAATCTACGCTGGTGTACCTTTTGACTCCATTCACCCGTTGCTGTAACCTCCCACCATTTCGGCCCGAGGCGAGTCGACATAAACTTTATCAGATAACCGCGGAGTGCGTTTTCTACTCGATATAGCAATGGGTATATCTGACACGCAATTTCTTCGGACACTTCATCTTTTAGAATGTATAGGGGGCCAAATTTGATATCTTCAAAGTGTTCTACCAGCGTGTGACGGATTGGTTCAAGTGTTTCAAACGGTCCAGTGACGCGTATATCAAATCCGCTTGTATCAGTCTCACATGCATCATTGGGCGTTGTCAGGCTGCGAACGGTTACTTCCAAACCGTTATCACAGATTGATTTCTTTACAGAATCGAAAACTGGTTTTGTCCAAATAGTTCCATTTGAGAGCATCGCATGAAGCAGATTCTCATCAGTCCTTACAACACACGTTGCTTTTGTGTCGAGAACAAGGATTTCGAACTGAAAGGTCTTATGATCGGCATCCATTTGTCTAACTCCTATCTATAAAGTTACTCGCGTAACTTACCTACCTGCTATTAACGGCACTTATGGCGGGGTCGATAAGAAGAATTCTGAAAAATTGTGGCGACGGCTGACAACGTTACGGCACTCCAAATGAAGATTTTTTGCGAAAAAGTGCAGTAAAAGTGCAAAAAAGCGCGAAAAAGCAGAAAAACAGGACACAGAAGACCTTTCCATTGACTATTTACGATTGACTATTGACCATTGACCATCGACTATACCTAAGGCATGAATGGACTCTTCTCTCCGATCTCCGCGATCTCGGCGGTAAATCTGAAATCGTGTTGATTCGCGATTCGCGAACGAGCGAATTGGGGAAATCCAGCATCCAGTATCGAGTATCGAGCATCCAGCATCAAAAATATAAATTTTACTTGACGAATAAGTTACCAGTATGTAAGATATATAGAAAACATATAAATAGCGTATAGCGTATAAAGTTTAGCGTATAGCGGGTAGCGGATAGAAGGAAAAGGCGGAAAGTTAAAAGGGAAAAGTTTAAAGGAAAAAGTAAAAGAAGAAATCCACCCATATTTCACCTCTGTGTCTTCTGTGGCTTAAAGATGGCTCAAATTTATTCAAAAATGTTCAAAAATTCGCATAAATTTACAAAATTGCATAAGAATTCGCTTATCCGCCTAAGGCGTCCCCAAGGGAGTATCTGTTATTTCGCATTTCGTCGGGAAATTTCAGTGCTTTTTTATAAAAACAAAGCCAATTTGCCGGCCTTCAGTCAGAAATCCTAAGCACTAATTTCGAAATCCTAAAGTTATGCAAAACAAAGCCAATTTATCACCGCTCAGAACGCTGGGTCCGCAGAGGGAGTGCTATTTGTGGGATTTATGGAAAAATAAGTCTTTGTAATACTTGCCTTCTCGGCGTTCTCTGCGGGCTCGGCGGTTGAAAAAACAAAGCCAATTTTAGAAAGGGGCTTACGATGACCTGACATAAGACGCGAGCTATCAATCATATTGGCCGAGCTGGGCGGCTAATTGGGCCAGGCGTTTGAGTCTTTGGGGTTTGACGTGGGGGGCGACGCTGCAGGCGGTGGAGAGGATGTATCCGCTGCCGGGCTTGCCGATTCGGATTCGATTGATGATCGCCTTCTCGAAGGTTTGCTCGTCGGCGTTCAGCATTTCATTGACGGCGTCTAGGTTGCCTTTGAAAAAGAATCGCCGGCCGAAACGGCTCTTGGCTTCCTCCAGATGCACCGTGCCGAGCGGCGGGGGGTCTAATGTGTCGATGCCATCGACCGACGTTTGGCTCATCAGGTCCAGGCGGTCACCGATCGCGCCGCAGGTGTGCACGTAGGACTTCAAGGCGTGTTGGTGTATTGCCCGGAAAATCTCGTCCTCGTAAGGGATGACGAATTCTTCGTACATGGCCCGGCTGATAAAGCCCGCACCGGCAAACGCCGAGCTGACGAGGATCGCATCGGGCCGGCAGGCGACAAAAAGCTCAACTTGGGCCAGCGCGTGCCGCATCAAGACGGCGAGGACCTCGTGACACTTGCGAGGTTCATCGATGAGGGCCATAAGGGCCTGTTCGTAACCGAACAGCTCCATCAGGTGCGTGAACGGTGAGAAGACTTCGGCGTGGATCGAGACGTCCGGCGCCAGGCGTTGCACGATCCGAAGCGTGCTCGTGAACCATGCGGGATACGCCGCGGGATCGGAAAGATCGGCTTGAGGATCGATGCCCCAGAGTTCGGGCGTGTGCCACGTGTTCCAGACGTAACCACTCAGTCGGTATGTGGCCGGATCGTTCACATCCACCGATTTGTAGGCCGCTCGCTCCAGCGGTTTTTGCCCCGGCCGATACATCTGTGGATTATCATCTGGCGGGAAAATGGTTTCCAAGCCCGATGTCCAAACAAGATGCTCGTTGTCGCCGACTTTCTGATGCGATGCGAGGTGGTTCTTCCAGTCGGGTGGGCGGCCGGGAAGGTTCACGAGAATGCCGTCGAATTGGTATTCTCGCTGCAACTCGACCAGCACCTTGGCAAAGGTTTCGCTGTCGAACCATATTTGCGAGGGCGCATCGATGCAATTCAGGAAATAATGCCCGAGGGCGAGCTGGCACATGACGGGGACGCGGTCCGGCGTCTCGTGGCTCATTGCTCTTGTCATTCGCTCTTTTGAGTTCATCGTTTTGCTCGTAAATCTATTTGGGCACAAAGGCCATCGATGTTTGCAGTGCGAAGCCGCATGTGCATCCCGAGCTGGATTCGGGGATGAGGACGAGTCCGCCGGCGGGAATGATGTTGATCCAGCAGCCCGGCCGGTTGACTTTGTTGAGCCGGAGCGGTCCGCCGTTCGGGCCGAGGTCGTACATCCAGGGATTGGCGCCTCGCCAGAACAGGCACTGGGCCGACGCGGAGACGCCGCCGCAGCCGTGTCCGCGCCGGTCGAATTCCCAGCCTTCGATTCTGTCGCCGGTCTTCAAGTGATAGGCATACGGCCAGGCGTAGACAGTATCTTCAATGATCGTCGGATGTCGGTTATATTCGCCATGCTCACCATCGGTGTTCAGATCGGTGCCGTGATCCGCTTCCCAGAGGACCCGGCCGGAACGCGCATCGAAGGCGCGATAGTAATAATGCACGATACCGCTCGCCAGTCGCGAGCCGCTGAACAAAAGGACCTCTTTGGCATAGCTGAGATACACCGGTTCCTCGAAGTTGGTGACATCGAGCTTTTCCTTGAAGACGACCTTGCCGGTCCCGGCATCGAGGGCGACCAGATATTGGCCGCCTCCGTCGAAGAGTTTCTTGACGGGCATTCGCCCGAGTGTGTCGGCGAGGGCCTTCGGGCTGTGCGTCTCGACGAAGTATATCCGCCCACCGCCGATGCTGATCGTCGTGTTGAGGATAAGTCCGTGCCGGTACGTCCACAGCAGCTTGGCGTTTTCTTTATCGAGCGCGAACAAATAATCGCTCGTGACCAGTTGCATGTTCTGGTTCCACAGGATGTCGTCCGCTTCGTAGCTCGTCTCCGTATAGGAGGCGCCTTTTCTGCGCCCGCTGCCGTAAAGAATGTCACCCACGTAGGCCAGATAGCTCCACTCGCGCGGCTCGGATTCGATCAGTTGGGGCATGTCATACGTGACACTGCGCCGGCCCGTCCCCACGTCGAAGCCGTAGCATTTATTTTCGGCGGCTACGTACAGGAATCTGTCATCTACCACCAGGTTGCTGGTATCGAGAAATACACCGAGCCGGCGCGAATTGGGGACTTCGATCTTCCATTCGACCGTGCCGTTGTAGGCGTCGACGGCGTACACGACACAATCGCCCGGCACAAACAGCCGCCCATCCTTAAAAAGGGGCGGTGGGTTCCGATGGTGACGGTCGATCATGTCCCTCGGTCCGGGCTTGCCGAACCACTGCGGCGCCATGTCACCCTTGACGAGCTTATCCTCGCTGCACGCCGAATTGCCCGGCTCGGCGTAGGTGTGCGTCCACTGGCCGGCCCCGTCCAGCCCCGGGCGTTCGGCCCACGCCAAAGTTATGTCACCTGCATTTCGTATCTTCCAATCGACCAGCGATGGCCGTCCCCAGGCCGCCAACTCTCGCCGATTGAGTTTGTCGTTCAACCCCGCGAACGCCATCACGCCGCCATAAGGTCGGAGTATCCTGAAGAGGCCATCCGCCCACTCGGGGAGCTTGCCGGTACGAAGAAGCTCGTCCGAGACGATGAGGTTCGCGAAGTATTTCGAGTACGGCAGATCTCTCGAATCCCCGTGACGAATGGCCACTCTACCATAGAGTCCCGCTTTGTCGATGGCTTCGCGTGCGGCGGCTACCTGGCCGGGATCGGCTTCAATGCCGACAATCTTCAACTCGCTCTTTCGGGCCAATTCGTATGCCAACCGTCCCCTCTCGCAATCCAGTACAAGGCAGTATCCTTTCGTGATCCCGGTTTGTTTGATAATGGATTCCGCCGCTTCGGCGTATCGTCTCGTTAAGGTATCACGTGGGTATGGATCGGTTTCGACTTTGGCTTTCACAATTCTCGCACCGTCGTTTACACCGCTTCTAAAACAGTGTATCCGTCCCTTGTCCGTGCTCACAAAGAGACCGCCGTTGACGACGCTCAGACCGTAGGCCTTGCCGTCCACGGAGGCGGTCCAGATCGTCCTTCCATTGCCGGTGTTAATCGCCGCGACTTCATTTTCGCCCCCAAGGAAAAGGACGTCACCGGCCATAATCATCGCATAGGGGTAGTGACACGAAACGGTCCATCGGTAGCAGGCTTTCATCTGCTTCGACAGCTCGCTCATCTTTGTCGAGAGAGTATTCATTTGCCTCTGCAATTGTTGTGTTTCGGCTGCATTCCTCCTTATCTTTTTGAGTCGTTCCCTAAATTTGCTTTGCTGCTGAGCGAGACGTTCTCGTTCTCTGGAGAGCACTAAGTATCGGCTGCGTTCGAAGGCCGAAAGCTGTTTTTCCGATTGCATGTACGCTGTGGATCCTTTTACGAGCATCCGCAAGCCACCGAACATGGCGATTTTGCCCTTCGTGTCTACGTCTGAGGCGTTTAGTTCTTTATCACGCCGGCCGGGTCCCGTGACGAGAACGTTCTCCGTCAGCAGGGCGAACGTTCCGCCGGCACTGGGTAGCTCGCCCAGTACGCGACCATCCGATCGGGAGAAGATGAACGGATTGGTCCGGCCGGTTGGCACGTACAATCGCTCGTCCGAGGCGAGCAGATAACCC
>Ga0272441_10004590_pt1 | contig 24806 bp, 23 predicted proteins | sample SSMProp6N_FD_193582 | JGI IMG/M metagenome (GOLD analysis project Ga0272441, IMG submission 193582) | Marine sediment archaeal communities from Little Sippewissett salt marsh, Falmouth, MA, United States - SSM-Prop-6N | ecosystem: Environmental > Aquatic > Marine > Wetlands > Sediment ...
AGCTGGTTGTTTCCTAAGAAACTCTGCTTCGCCCACCTGGGCCTGAGAGAAACCACCATGTAAAAGCCCTCTATCTGACCGGGGCTAATCTCCGGTTGCCAGTCTGGAAACATCGAATATTCCACTCCTGGCATCTCGTCAAGCAGTTTCAGGCCGGGTCCCGGCATCATGAATTTTCCTTCACTGTCAAAACAATCCCTTGTCAAGCCAATCTTTACTTTTCTGCTCATGATTTTCCTGCTCCTTTAATTACCGGTATTGTATGCTGTAGTAGCAACGTTATGGTAGTAAGCTCGTACACAATTGTCAATAACATCCACGATAGTTACTAGCCAATTCATATCGTTGGTGATACGCATAAAGATGTGGTATAACAACGCTATGTAGCTGCTGAGTTTTAATCACGATATACCTTTTTACTCATGATACTAGTCTAATCTATAGTGCAAAAATATCTTTACAGCTACTATTTTGCGGAGTATAGTACTACTGCTCCGGGTGGTGTTTGTGAAGAACAATTTAAACTGAAGAGGAGAACTGAAGTGAAGAAGAACATAACGAGGGATTTCAAGGAAAGGCTTGCAGCAGGAGACAGAGTTTTCTGTGCTCTTATAGGGCCTGGCAACGATCCCGAAAAGACGACGGCAGCTTTGAAGGAATTTGGCTATGATTTTATCATGATGGAGAATGAACATAGCTTGCTCGATAAAGAGACCATATATCAATACATACGTATTTGCCATGAGCTTGAACTACCACTGCTGATGAGGCCTGAGGAAAAAACCGACACGTTCAGATGTTATCTCGATGGAGGTGTCAGCGGTATGATGCTGCCGCAGGTCGATACAGTAGAGCAGGCGGCGTATGGCGTTAAACTATCCTATTTCCCACCCATTGGGCACCGGGGAGCTGGACTTGGTATGAGTCCCTACCTGCTCGATGGGCAGAATCCTGCGGAAATGCGTTTGCTGGAGATGCTCCAGTATGTCAATAGTAATACAGTTCTGTTTCCGATGACGGAGAGCCTGGAAGGGGTGAGTAATCTTCCACAGATAGTAAACCTGGAGGGGGTAACCGGCACCATAGTGGGGACGCATGACTTCGTAATAGATATTGCCTTCCGGACAGGAAATATCGACCCCAATTCGCTTCGTCCTGACCTGCTTAATAATGAGTATGTCCTCGATAGAGTAAGAAAGATTGCCCAAATATGTGCTGAGGCAGGAAAAATTGCCGGCATCGGTGCCTATAACCCGAAAGGGTGCCTGGAGCGCTCCAGGGATGGCTATCAGCTCTTTACCCTGGGCTATGTAATAGATGGGAATGTGGAGAAAACGCGTCCCCTTATTACGGAGGCAAAGGACCTGTTGAGGAAAAATCCTCCGGAAAAAACAACCCGGCAAAAGAGATGTTGTTTCCATTAACGAATAAATTGGATAGGCAGTAAAAATAAAAGTAGAAAGGAAGGATTACAATGGAAGAAGGTACAGTACGAATAGCCGCAGAACCGCTGAAAAAATTTGCTACGGGTATACTGGCGGCAGCAGGAATGCCTCTAAAAGATGCTGAGAACGAGGCAGGGGTACTGATATGGTCGAACCTGCGGGGTGTTGACTCACATGGTGTGATGGGCATTCCGCGATATATGAAACAAATAGATACAGGACTGATGAATCCCAAACCTGAAATAAAAGTGCTTAAAGAAACACCTGCTACTATTTTTGTTGAGGCTGACCATGCCTTTGGTGCTGTAGTTACTACCTTTGCTATGGAGCGAGTGATTGAGAAAGCAAAGAAATTAGGCATCGGCTGGGGTTTGATACGGAATAACACCCACCAGGGAGCAATGGGATACTATGCCTGGATGGCAGCACAACAGGACCTTATTGGAGTGGCCTCGGTGGCAAGTGGCCCTAACACGGCGCCTTTTGGAGCACGAGCTGCTGGTGTGAGTAACAATCCGATTGCCTTTTCATTACCTACCGCAAGCTATAAGCCGGTGGTCTTTGATATGGCGACCAGTGTTGTTGCCCGTGGCAAGCTTCTTCTGGCAGAGGAGAATGGAAGGCCGATACCTGAAGGATGGGCAATTGATAAGGATGGGAATCCGACAACTGATCCGAGTAAAGGGGCGGCACTGCTGCCCGCTGGCGGAGCCAAGGGTTCGGGTCTTTCCTTTATTATTGAATGTATGTCCAGCATCCTGGGAGGTGCTCCTATCATAGCTCCGATTTTGAAAGGCAGGCGGGGTACTGAGAATCTACAGAGCAGCTTTCTCATCGCAGTTGATATTGCTACCTTCGGAAAGGTAGATGAATTTAAAAAGAATGTTGATGAATTTATCGGCTGCTTTGACGACCTGCCGCCGGCAAAGGGTTTTTCAAAGGTATTTGCCCCCGGAGGACCAGAGTGGGTTACCTGGGAAGAGAGATCTAAAAATGGTATTCCCATACCCGCTGGTACGGCGGAGAAGCTGAAAGAAGTTGCCAAACGCTTTGGAGTTTCCTTACCACCGGGTATGTAATAAGTTGACAGCACAAAGCATCCATTGATAGACTTTTAGTTGTATTGGTATATACGGCCCCGTGGTGTAGCGGTTTTAACATGCCACCCTGTCACGGTGGAGATCAGGGGTTCGAATCCCCTCGGGGTCGCATCTTTTCTATTGACATTCCATGTCTGTCGGCTTAAAGTTGCAGCTATATCGGGCTATAAGTGATTGAAGCATCTCTAAAATGTGGATATATCCAGCTAGTGTAATAAATACATCCTCTGGTAACAGTAAATCGTCTAAACGAATACCGGCTGTTCCCCGTAGCTTATCCTGGAGAATACGCCTTCCCCGGGAAAGAACCAGCAGGTCCCTTTATCTGTGGTTGATTTATGCCTTTATCGGCCTGATAATTGTAGGAGGCGTTCTATTAATGCTGCCGATATCAAGTGCAGAAGGTCATCCTACAACTGCGGTAAACGCATTTTTTACTTCAGCATCGGCTGTTTGTGTAACCGGTTTAGTAGTCCTCGATACCGGAACATACTGGAGTTCATTCGGACAGGGGTTGATTCTGGCTTTGATACAAATCGGTGGCTTTGGCTTCATGACCAATGCTACGCTTTTACTATTAGCTTTTGGTCGCAGGATTGGCCTTAAGGAAAGGCTTTTAATAGGGCAATCAATCGGAATTTCTCGCATAGGTGGCGTTGTTGGATTGGTGAAACGTATGGCGATTTTTACGGCATTATCTGAATTTATAGGAGCTGTAATCCTGTTTTTTCGTTTTTCCACTTATGAATCCTTTCGAATAGCAATATGGCAGTCTATTTTCCATTCAATTTCAGCATTTAATAATGCAGGCTTCGACATCTTTGGCGATTTTCAGAGCCTCACACAATATAGAACAGATACTCTGTTGATATTGACGGTGGCGGCGCTCATCTTCTTAGGCGGTATAAGCTTTATCTTTATAGCAGATTTAGTTAAAGTCCGTAATCTGACCAAACTTGCCCTGGATAGTAAATTAATTTTATGGACTACCATTTCATTATTGGGAATCGGGACGGTTGTAATGCTCTTAACCCAGTTTACAGGTTCTACCGCCTTCACTGGCTTGTCCGTGTCTGATAAAGTGCTCGGTGCTTTCTTTCATTCAGTAACGACAAGAACAGCCGGTTTCACTACTATACAGATTTCCAAGCTGGCACCTGATGCACTATTCTTTACAATGATACTGATGTTTATAGGCGGCGCCTCAGGTTCAACAGCCGGCGGCATAAAGGTCAGTACCCTTGGTATGCTAATGGCTACAATTATAAGTACGCTCAGGGGCAGAGAACATGCCGGAGCCTTTGGCAGAGAGTTTAATCCACAGCAAATTTACCGTGCTATATCGGTTATAATACTCTCTCTTGTTGTTATAGCAATAGCTACCTTTCTTTTAACAGTTTATGAAGATAGCGGTTTCATTAACCTTCTATTTGAGACCTACTCTGCTTTTGGTACAGTTGGTTTATCTACCGGGATAACTCCATTTCTCTCTACGGCTGGTAAAATAATAATTACCATAACCATGTTTATCGGAAGGTTAAGCCCTCTTGCTCTTGCGCTGGCTTTGTTGCAATATCAGCAACCCAGTTCATATCGCTATCCTGAAGAAAACATACGCATCGGATAGGAGGTAAATATGAAAAAGCAGATAGCAGTTATCGGACAGGGACAATTTGGTGTGGCTGTTGCCATAACCACAACAAATATGGGACATGATGTGCTTGCTATAGACCTGAACGAAAAAAAAATCCAACAGGTCTCGTCACAGGTAACCCATGCTGTTCAGGCAGACGCAACTAATGAGGCAGTACTTAAAGAACTGGGTATCGGTAATTTTGACATAGCGGTCATTAGTATGAGTTCAAAAATAGAAACCAATATATTAGCCACTATCCTAACTAAAAAATTAGGAGTTCCCTACGTAATATCCAGAGCTGAAACTGAGTTGCACGGTAGCATTCTTGAGAAGATTGGCGCTGACAGGATTGTCTATCCTGAATGGGAAACGGGGATTAGATTAGCCCAGGGAGTTTCCCTGGTTAGTGTTGAAGACTATATGCCTCTGACTAAAAACTACGGAATAATAAAGCTTAAAGCGCCGCAATATCTTATCGGACGGAAGTTATCTGAATTAGGTCTTGGATATAAAGGTAAATGGCAGATCGCGGTTTTCTTGATTCAACGTGATGAAGAAATCATAATGAATCCACCTCAAAGCGAGGTCATAAAGGAAAACGATATTATGATACTGGCTGGTAGACATGAGGACATGGAAAAATTTTTATCCGAGGCAAAAAAGAACGAAAACAAAGAGTAAGGCGGCTCAATCTCCTTTGCTTATTTCATACTGCAAACTTAGAACCACCTTCGCCTTTTAAAGAATACAATCAAACACGAAGTCACCAGTATCATCACACACCAGATACCGATGTACCCATACTTCCATTGAAGCTCAGGTATATTGGTAAAGTTCATCCCGTAAACACCAACGATGAAAGTAAGTGGTATAAATATGGCGGCAAAAATCGTTAGTACTTTCATTACTTCATTTGTTTTATTGCTCATATTCGACAGGTATATATCGAGCATGCTGGTAATTACGTCCCTTGAACTCTCAATATTATCGATAATCTGGATGGTGTGGTCATAGACGTCACGTAAATATACTCTGGTGGACTTGTTGATTATATCCGACTCATATCGTTCAAAACTGCTGATTACTTCTCGCAGAGGCCAGACCGACTTTCGTAAAAGTATCATATCTTTCTTTAGTCCATGAATAAGCTGCAGTGTTTCTCGTGTAGGATTTGATACGATACTCTGCTCAACAGCTTCTACTCTTTCACTTACCGCTTCGAGAACGGAAAAATAGTTGTCGACAACAGTATCCACCAAGGTATAAGCAAGGTAGTCAGCACCAGCCTTTCTAATACGCCCCTTGTTCTTTCTGATTCTATCTCTCACCGGATTAAAGACATCTCCCTCGCGCTCCTGAAATGAAATTACGAAGTTAGAACCAAAAGCCAGACTTATCTGCTCTGTCTCAATCTCAGTATTTTCCCCAATGCAGTTATAAATCATTTTCATAACAAAGAATATATAAGCATCATTGTCTTCGATCTTGGGTCGTTGATCAGTATTGACGATATCTTCCAGTGTAAGCGGGTGCAGATTAAAATGCTTGCCAATCTTTCCTATTGTATCGGCTTCATGTAAACCATCTATATTTATCCAGGTGACTGAAGGGCTGTCTCTGAAAGGGAAGGATTCTTCTATGCTTTTAATTTCCTTCTCTTCCAAATGTTCCTCGTTGTAATCGATAACTGTAATTCTTACCCTCTCCATCTTTTGTTCGCCGATATGCATCATTGTTCCCGGTGGAAGCCCTATTACTTGAGACTTCTGTATTTCTTTTAACATAATTACAGCCTCCTTCTTTTATACCATATATATTAGTCTCAGGGATTAAGCTCTTCAAGGACTCTGGTTTTTACACTTTTAATCTCAGCTTGAGGTTTTACCATAGGCTCCGATGATTGGATTTATGTACAACTAATAAATAATGAATTGATTACCAGTACCTGGATGGTTGAAGAATATGAAGCATGGAAGAAAACGACTAAAGCAAATGCGAAGTGCATGTTTTGTTAAAGTGCAGAAAGTCTAATTCTCCAACAACTTCGGTAAGTATTCCAGTGCTTCTTGAATATGTTTCTCAGGGAGAGTTTGTTCTTTCACTGCACCTTCGATAAAATCTTTGAAGCTGGAAAGATCGAGATTGCTGCTGGCGTCCAGCAAGAACAGTATGTTCTTACGATCATTCTGTTTCTTGCATTTAAGACTTTCATCGATGACAGCAGCTAAGGCATAGGCCGTCTCAGGAGAGGCCATCAGCCCCTCAGTTCGTGCGAAGGTTATTGCTGCCTCAAAAGCCTGTCGCTGCGTATAGGCTTTTGCTTCAATTTGTTTTTCACGATACATAGCGCTGATCAGTGGGGAGATACCGTGGTAGCGCATGCCTCCGGCCCTGATGCCGGGTGGAATGAAGCTATGGCCCAGAGTATACATCTTCAGCATCGGGGATAGCCCTTCTGCATCAGCATAGTCATAAGCATACCGGCCTTTAGACAGGCTCGGACATACATTCGCTTCAACGGCAATTATTCGAGTGTCTGGCTTACGGTTGGGATATAAGGGGAAAACCAGGCCACCGAAGGCACTGCCACCACCTACAGCACAGATGATGATATCGGGATAGTCACCGGCCTTTCGAATCTGTTCTCTTGCCTCGAGTCCGATAACAGTCTGATGCATCAGAACATAGTTCATTACTGTGCCCCATGAAAATGTTGCGTCGTCACGATTATTAGCCTCATTGAAAGCTTCGCTCAGCGCTATGCTGAGGCTTCCCGGTGATTCCGGGTTTTGGGCCAGCAATTTCCTACCGACAGATGTTCTGTCGCTTGGACTGGGTACTACTTCGGCCCCGAGTATTTCCATGAGGTAGCGTCCAAATACCTTCTCCTCATAACTATCTCGCACCATATATACTTTACACGTAATGCCGAAAAAGTTGCAGCTGGTAGCAAGAGAAGCTCCCCACTCGCCGTTTCCAGTGGCAGTCACAATACATTTTACATTCTTGTCTTGAGATGCGTAATATGCCTGAGCAATGGCTGTATTCATTTCGTGGCTTCCGATTGAGCTGCCGCCTTCATATTTATAATAAATTCGCGCTGATGTTCCCAGGCTTTTTTCCAGCCTTTCAGCGCGATATAGAGGGGTCGGTCGCCAATTGGAGTATATCTCACGAATCTCGCGGGGAATTGGCACGCTCTGCTGCTTTCGTTCGAGTTCCTGTAATATAATTGAAGAAGGAGTGAAGGACTGTAGATCGTGACTACTCAGGGAAAAGCCGCTGGCGCTCATCATTGGTGGAACCTCAAAATCCAAGTCCGGAATGATGTTATACCAACTATCCGGTAACTTAATATCTGCTGCTATTCGCATTTAACCGCTTATAGTATTACTAAACAGTAGTAAAAAATCCAAACTTAACTATAGGAGATTGTAAGCAGTGGTGAACGGTGATGTCAAGCACATGTACTGTGTAAATTATAAGCAGAAATTGGTCACTAGTGAATTCTAATTGGAATACCTGCTCTTTTCGATAATCTCCAGTTTTGCTTTGTGGCGTGGAAATCCGAAGGGTCCGGAGCGCAGAGCAATAAGGCTTTGTATAACCTTTTCCCTTCTGCTGTCAGCTTCACCGTGAGTTAGATAACCAAGTTTTCGGGCCATATCTATCCCTGCCAGTCTACCTTCTTCCATAGCTGCGCTTGCTTCTTCTACTCCGGCGGCATCTCCAGAGACATAGATTTCTTTAAAGCTGGTTTCCATATTTTCATTGTGAACTGGTAGATGCCCCCCTAATATAGAGGAAAATGTCAGCTCGCATCCAGCCATTTGTGCTAACCTGGTTGAGGGATGAAGTCCGGTGGCTATGCATATGCTGTCAGCGGTTAAGCTTTTCTCTGTTCCGTCGATTGCTTTCCATTCACTGTCTATATTGGCAATAACAACCTCTTCCACCTCCATATTTCCTCGCGCTTCCTTAATAGTAGAAGAGGTTAGAATAGGCACACCAGCCCTTAGTATTTTACTGGCGTGAACCTGATAGCCTCCGATATGCGGAAGTGCTTCAACAACAGCCAGTACCTCGGCGCCGGCTTGTAGTAATTGATAACTGACAATTAGTCCCACGTTGCCAGACCCTACGATAACAAATCTGCGGCCGGGAAGAACGCGACTGATATTTATCATGGTTTGGGCTGCTCCAGCTCCCATTACTCCGGGTAGAGTCCAGCCGGGAAAAACAACAGAATTTTCAACGGCACCTGTTGCCAGAAGGATTTTCCTGCCTCGAATCTGTTGGATATTCCCATCTTTTTCTATAGCCAGTATTTTGTTGGTAAAGATACCGTAGGCTACTGAATCGAGAAAGATATCCACTCCCAAATTTCGGGTTTGCTCCAATAGCTGAGCGCCGATATCGAAGCCCCTGGTACCGGCACTGTGTTGCTTTGAACCGAAAAACTTGTGTATTTGCTTGAATAATTGCCCCCCGGGTTTTTTATTTTCGTCTATTATGCTGACACTTGCACCGGCTCCGGCGGTCTCAATCGCACAGCTAAGCCCGGCAGGGCCGCTTCCTACTACTATAACATCGTACTCTTTCAAATTCAGTCCCACTCTCCTCTACTGTATTGGGTCTCTATTACCATTCCCTCTTCAACGGGGGTTACACATGTTCTTATATTAGGAATCCCATTTACCGTCATTACACAGTCGGTACATTGCCCAATGCCACAGAAAAGGCCTCTCGGTTGATTATACCTGGAGGTAAACCGATTAACTCTTATACCTGCACTAAGAAGTGCAGCTAGTATCATCTCACCTTCTCTTGCCTTTATTTTTTTATTGTCTATAGTTACCTCTACTGTTTTAGCTGCATCCTGTCTCCCCAGGATTGGATGCTCCAAAATCCGCATTTTATCTTCGTTATCGTTACTATCGGATAAAAAGTTTTGTCTCGTGGAATCAGCCTGCTTAATAGCGATGCCCCTGACCAGTAATGCATACTTTTGAGGGATGGAGATGCTTATCACAGGGGTATGCCCTTTTGTCGATTTACCGACAATATTAATTACCTTTCCCCTGCATACCTCCTTGCCTTCTCTGTCTGAAGCAGGAACCTCTTCTCCAATCCGGGGTAATGGTAAATACTCAAAAGGGAAAGAAAGCAGGGCTGATTCATTGTCATGGCACAAATCGACAACGAATATTGCCAGACCGGGGCAGGAGCTTATGCAAAGTCCACAACCGGTACATTTATCCTCATCCAGCTTCGGTAAACTATTGATAGAGGGGGCAACCGTAATCGCTCCGGAAGGGCAGGCAGCTTCACACGGGTTGCAGGGAATTTCCTGGATGCATTCAATTACAGCAACAGGACCTTTCATGAGCCTTTCCATTCCGGGATACCCCGGACTTTTCTCAAGCTCCTCCCGACTGGGTACTCCTTCCGAAGCAGCCCCTTTACTTGTCCATGACAGCAGTTGTGTGTTTTTATTCATTTCCAGCCCTTTCAATAGCTATTAATTCCTCTTCACCCTAAATTCAGGAACTCTAATCGGCTTCAGTCTCCATATCTTTAAACCTTGAAAATCGAAAGGCATCTATTGGCAGTGAAGTCTTCTTTTCAGTGATTAATTCCGATATCAGTTTACCTGTTATGGGAGCAAGTGTGACTCCTTCTCCCGCGTGTCCAGTGGCGATAAGAAAACCCGAAGGATTATCCACTTCACTTATAATCGGGAGGCCATCCGGATAACAGAATGGTCTCAATCCGGCATACATTCTGATGAAATTACTATCCTTCAATTTGGGTATAAATTGAATCATTCTCTTTACCAGATAATTCGTTGTCTCCATCGTTACCTGATTATCATAACCGGCAAAATCACGGCTGCTTCCTATGGTCCAGGTTCCAGTATCCTTCTGTATATAGTTTCCCGCGACTCCCAGCTTTATCCGCTGGTTTTCATAGTTACCTGCTTCATCAGCATTAAATGCTATGTTTAAATAATCTGCGTCATTAATATAGTTCCACCTTTTATTGAGCGGTAGTGGTTCTGTTACTATAACCTGCCCTCTTTGAGGTCTGACAGGAATGGTGAGTCCGACCATTTGCCCGATTTCCAGAGACCATGCACCTGTGGTGGCTACAATAAATTTGGTTGCTAATTTCCCTTTGTCGGTAATAACGGATGTTATCCTGTTTTCTTTTACCTCGATTCCGTAAATCTTTGTAGTGAGGATAAATTCCGCCCCAAATTTTCTGGCGGCGTAAGCTAAACCATGGGTCACCTTGAATGGATTAACTATGCCGCTCTCCCATTCCTCCGTTCCTGCAACAACATCATATCCAATGATAGGCTCCAGTTTTCTAATTTCATCTCCTTCCAGCAGGCGGATATCTACTCCTTTTCTTTGCATTTCCTGAACATGCTTTTCCAAATAAGGATATTGTTTTTCGTCAACACTACATACCAGTAAACCGCTCTGTTGATACTCGATGTCATAACCTATTTCCTGTGATAAGGATTTGTATAAGGTAATGCTTGCTCTTATCAGTTCAAGCAATGGTGATTCAGGTAAAAAAAGAGAGACAGGAACTCCGCCCTGGTTGGACCCTGACGCTCCAAAACATAATCCCTCCCTTTTTTCTAGTACGGTTACCTTTGCCCCTCTTTTTGCTAAATGGTAGGCTACAGAGCATCCGATGACCCCTCCTCCAATAACCACTACATCTGCTATTTTGTTCAACTCTCATTCCCTTTTTCTCTTATCAGAGCCTCCAGTTTAATCGGTTTTGCGGGAGGGCGTCTGCTTAGCGGCATAATCTGATTTATTCCCCTGTTTGTCTCTTGCGCCAGTATTCTTTTTAGTAAAGGTTCGCAGGACCTTCCTTGACACAATCCCATACCGGCGCCTGTTAATCTTTTAACTTCATCTATTGTTCGTAACTCGAATTTCCTGATAGCATCTCTTATCTCATCCTCTGTAATCTCTTCACATCTGCAAATTATAGTATCCAACTTCCCATTACTCCCTTCTTACTATTGTTCTTGATCGAAAGTGCAGTGTCATTACAGTAACTAATATGTCCCCTTTCTGTAAAGATACTTAGCACTCTAATGGAAATGAATTGACTTTTTTCCGGGTAATTTGACAAATTAACTGGAATCTAACTATATTTTGTGCTGCTCAACCCGGTTTTGAAGACGTTTATTTATGATATAGTAAAGATATACACAATAGTAAAATATCTTTATAGGGGGTATAGATGAATACGTCAGCTCTACACAAATTAAGTTACGGACTCTACATTGTCTGCTCGAGAAAAGGAGATAAGCTTAATGGTCAGATTGCCAATAGCGTTATGCAGTTGGCTTCAGAGCCCCCGATTATTTCTGTTTGTATCAACAAGCAGAATCTCACCCACGAATTCATTAGCGAGAGCAAAATCTTTTCTGCTTCTATTCTCTGTCAGGATACACCAATGACATTTATTGGGCGCTTCGGTTTCAGGTCAGGCAGAAACCTGGATAAACTTACGGGGGTAGACCATATAAACGGTAGTACAGGTGCTCCGATTGTTACTGAAAATACGGTTGCGTACCTGGAAGTTAGAGTAACCAATCAAGTCGATGTGAAGACTCACACCCTTTTTATCGGAGAGCTTGTTGATGCCGATATTATTGTTGAAAAACCATGCATGACCTATGCATATTATCATGATGTGAAACAGGGTAAGACACCGGCAACTGCACCAAATTATATAAAAGAGTGAAGGGAGGTACTAGTATTTAAATGGAAAAATATGAATGTACGGTTTGTGGTTATATATATGATCCTGAGGAGGGAGATCCTGATAATGGGATAACCCCCGGCACCTCTTTTGAGGAACTGCCTGATGACTGGGTTTGCCCGGTATGTGGTGCACCAAAGGATAGCTTTAAAGAAGCAGAATAACAGGTAACAGGTGAAAAATAGGAGTTGCCGGTAAAAAAGTACTCCTAGTCTGGCAAGTTATTTTTTATAGAGTAATCTACAGGAGGTAACATATGTCCGCTAAAAAGAGCTTTACAGCTAAAGAGGCAAAGGAAATAGGAGAAAAGCTCGGTGTTGATTGGAGCAGGTTTGATGTCGAACAGTATCGAATCGGGCTCGATGTGGAGCTCGAACATGGTACGGTTGATCCAAATACGAATGTGACAGATGACGACCCGATAATGACCGGTAAAATAGCACTGGCTCATCTCAATGAAATTGATGACTACTATACCAGGCTTACTGAAATGGAAGAGGAGGCAGAAGGAAAGTAGAAATCATTACCGGTTGAATAAAAAAGTAATCGTGATGTGAAAGCAGCCTGTCATTTATTCTCTTCAGGAAAATAAGGCAGGATAACAATAATCAAGGTAAGGCCATATGTATAAAATGCGCGAGGCTTTATTCGCGGTATATGGTCACGAATAGGATGGTCTATGTAGGCTTAAGGTGGGGAAACTATATGTGCTTTCACGATAGCAAAGACTATTTAGCAAGGAGAAGACTATGACCGATGTTGCGGAGCGGATTGTTTCCGTCGTAAAATGCGAAAAGACCGATGATTCAGACAGTGTTAGAGAAGCAACACTGGAGGCATTGAACCTTATTGGAGGATTGGAGTCACTGATCTCTCCGGGAGACATTGTATTGTTAAAACCTAATGTACTCTGCCCCTTCGATTATAAAACAGGAGCGGTCACCAATCCTCACATCGTCAGGGCGATGTGCCGGTTGGTACGAGCAGCCGGTGCCAGGAGGGTTATCATAGCAGAGAGTGCCGCCGTGGGATTCGATGATACTATGGAGGCGTTTACGGGAAGTGGCATTGCAGCGGTTGCCAGAGAGGAAAAGGCTGAGCTGGTTGACCTGCTGGACACTCCTACAGTTTGCATGGGAATACCCAACGGACAGGTATTCCGGAGACTGTATCTACCTGAGGTTTACATGAAGGCGAATGTGGTGATTAACCTGCCTGTAATGAAGACGCATGATATTTTCCCTGCAACGCTGGGCCTCAAGAATATGAAAGGCCTGCTCCAGCAGGCGGATAAGAAAAGATTTCATCGATGGGGAGTGGCACAGGGTATTGTTGATTTGAACAAACTGGTGCTGGCACAACTTACCGTGATTGATGGGACGGTGGCCATGGAAGGCATCGGGCCTGTCTACGGTACACCCGTTAACCTTGGGGTCATAGTCGCTTCCTTCGAGGCGGTTGCCGCAGATGCTGTTGCAGCTACTATTATGGGTATTGATCCAATGAAGGTTGAATATATAAAACTGGCTGCCGAGCAAGGTCTCGGATGTGCCGATATATCTCAAATCCAGGTGGCAGGTTGTCCGATAAGTGATGTCAAGAGGAAATTTAAGACAACAAGACTGGACTTCGATTCATATAGAAAACAGGGTATCGTGATACACGAAGCAGGTGCATGCAGCGGGTGCCGGCATTTCATGGAAAGCATGCTGACCTTATATTTTAAAGAAGATATGGACCTGTTGAAGGGTCATACCGTGGTATTCGGGCAAACGGCAAAACCTCCCGATACTATTGAAGGCGACCTGCTTCTCTTTGGCTCCTGTATGCGTAAGTACCGTAACCAGGGGACTTATATAGCCGGTTGCCCACCGCATACTGTTGATATAATGAAAGTCCTCAGGGAAAAAGCGGCAAAAGATGCTTAGGCAGAAATAACCGCTTTTTCATTGATTGATATTCAATCTTTTGTATATATTCGTGCGCTGGCCTCAGAGTTTAGCAAGCCGTCTATTGTGCCCCGGTAAAAAGCAACAAGCTCACTGATATTTCTATGGTAAAGAAGGAGAATTCCAGTCATAAAGCAGAGACGCCAACATACAAAATGTAAAAGAAAGGTAAGATACTGTTTTTTACTACCATGTTTTCTCATAAACTTAAAATTGTTTCTTGTTCCATAATATAGATCGAGAGGCCTTCCCTTCTCAGCATAAGTAAATTTCCCGCAAAACTTTTTACTTAATACTTTCTTATGCCATGCGACTGCCTGGGGGACATATATATTTCTAAAACCGGCTTTCTGGGCTCTAAAGCAGTAATCAATCTCATCACAGTAGGAAAAAAAGCTTTCATCAAGGAGGCCTATCTTATGAATAACTTCTTTACTGACTAGCAGGCAACAACCGGAAAGACAGTCTGCATCCTGCTGAACATCGTACTGCCCTGTGTCCAATTGCTTATGGCCGGTGGAAATAAAGCTCCCTGTCCACATATTTATTTTACTGACAGTACTGTAAATGATACCTGGGTAACTATAGTAATAAAGCTTTGGTCCGAGTATACCAATTGAGGTGTCATATTTAGCTATCTTTATCATCGTGGTTAAGAAATCAGGAGCAACGACTACATCGTTGTTTATTATCAGGAAGTAATCAGGTGAAGAATTACTCGACGCATATCGTATGCCGATGTTATTTCCCCCTGTATAGCCATAATTCTTCTCGTTACGTATTAGATGTATATAATCACTGAACTTATCTTTCAGTACCTGTGCATCTTTCTCCCTGGAGCCATTATCTACCACGATAACCTCATAATTGGGATAGGTTATCTTCTTAAGAGACTCCAGACAATCGATAGTATCCTCAAGACCATTCCAGTTGAGTATTATGATAGAGACCTTAGGGTTATTTATTGAGTTATTATCGTTGTTTATTAAAACCATTAATTACACCGGATTTTTCAGACTATATTTTATCTATAAAAACAGATCCCTTAAAACAGTCTTCCAGCCAGAAAAACGATTGTATCGGAACGTTAACAGCTCTTTAAGAACATAAACGGAACGCGCTATATGATATTTTTGTTTATGTATAGAACACCGAACTTGAAGATGTCTGATCTTAGCGTTGAGATAACGCCGGGTATTCTCCTCCTGCTTTTCTACTATGATAAGCCGCTCCAATACATTACTATATCTGCTTTTCTGCTGCCTCAATCGAGTTTCCATAGAATGGCCTTTGACGGCCGAAGCTTCCATGACTTGCCTGATAAAAGGTTGTCGCTTCCCGCCGACAAATTGCGATGGATGTTGGCGGTATTGAATGAGAGGCATCTCGATTATCATCCCCGGCATAGCCGTCGAACTTGCCAGTAAGGCGATCCATTCGTCGTGTAACCACTGATCCGGGATGGGTAAAATGGTGCTTTTTAGTTTAGCGCGAAAAGCCATGGCTGCCCCTGTAACCACATTATGTTTCAATAGAATGGGTAGTTGATTGCCCTGCTTATATTGCTTTTGCTGACGTTTCGTAAATTGTATTGATTCCCACATCGTATATCCCATAGGTCGGGACATCTTGTCAACGATTAAAGCGTTGGAAAAAACATAGCCTGCATCCGTATTATTCATAAAAAGCTGTAACATCATCTCTATTTTCGGTGTCATCCATATGTCGTCTTGATCACTTAAAAAAATCAAATCTCCACTGGAAAGTGAAATAGCCTTATCGAAATTCCTGGTCGGCCCCAGTCTTTGTTTGTTGCAATACAACCGGATAGGGAAGGAACTTTGTTTGCTGAATTGCTCCATTAACTGAATAGTGTTGTCGGTGGAGCCATCATCACAGACAATAAGCTCATCAGGTGCACGTGTCTGTTTTGCAATACTACTAAGTTGCTCGGCAAGATAATCCTCTCCATTATACGTGCACATTACAATAGATATTTTAGGAATATTCTTCTTTATTCCATTTTTCACAGACTATTTCCCGGTGATAGTGGTAGTTTTTATTGCCAGCAATTGAAAGGCCAGTATCGGATTACGGTATGTTATTTTATGAGTAAGCTGAAAAATTACTTCCCATAAATGCCTCGGCCTGTATTTTATTTGACCTCTATATCCAGCCAACCATTTCAAGCCATTCATCCCGTATACTTTAAAGCCGAGATTCCTCAGTTCTTTGGGGCTCCACCCGGTTTTATGCTCCTGCAACGGATTTTTATCGTAACTATCCTGCCGTAGATACCCGTTCGGCGTGGTAATAATCAACTTTTTCCGTGCCCATGTTTTCATTTTATTAAGTAGTTCCTGTCCTTCCTCTTTTGTGAGATGCTCTAGAACTTCAAAGGCTACTACGGCATCAAAACTTCCGGGTTTAAAGTTAACTTTCCTGATATCTGCTCGAATATATTGATCATGTAATAATTTTCCCCTGCTTTCTTCTAAATAAGGGAGAAATGATTCGACCCCGACAGAAAAAGAGCCCTTGCACTGATGTAGCGGCGAATTATAGCCACATCCCAGGTCTAAAACGGTGTCACAATAAGCCAGTTCTTTGCCAAGTTTTTGAGTCCAGTCTGGGAATAGTTTCCTGTATAGAGGTCGAGCGCAATTGACAGCAGAGTGAATACCTAGCTTAAACGGGGATATTTCTCCGCATGTTGTATAAATCGTCTTGTTGTTCTTCCCATGCTTTTTATAAAGGAGCTTTTGGTATTTAAGTAAATCAGTCACATTTGTTCTTGAACTACGATGATAAACAAATTCCGGAATTACAAAAGCCTTTAAACCCATCTGCCTGACAGATAAACAATAGTCAGCCCCATAGCAATGCCAGTTATTAAAAATCTTTTCATCAAACTGGAGTTCCTTGAATACCGACTTTGGGATAATTAGGAGGCATTCATCTATGGTTTGTACCGGCTCCGCTTTGTTAAAAGGTTTTCCCCAGAGCGTACCACAATCACTGATAAATCCTCTTTGCCTCTCAACATAATTACTTCCTTGCTCACTCATACCAGCTACACCAGCAATTCCTAGTTCTGGCAGGTAATTCAGAGTTTTCTCAGCTTTATCCAACCATGAGCCGGAGCCTAATTCTATATCTTGGTGGACAAAGATTATGTACTTCCCCTTTGCTTTTCTGCCTCCATAATTCAGCGCCTCTGAAGCTGAGTTGAATTGTCCTTTTGTATTATCTAGTAATATCTGCTCGTGCGTTGATGTCTGTTTTTGTAAACTTTTCAGCAAGTTGGCGTTCAAACTTTCTTCATTATTAAATACGCACACTACTGTAATCAATGTATATCCTCTGTAGTATTCTTAACACCCACGCCAGTTAAGGATTATTATAGTAGTCTGTAAGCAAGAGAATGTTTTAACTTCCTGCTTTCTTCTTTGCTACAGCAACCATATATAATGACGCATTAACTGTCACATTAATAAATTTATGAACGCTGTATCTTTTATCCATATTTTTACTAAAAACAACTTTCCGGAGTGTACTTCTAATAATACTCCCCAGGGGAATGTTTGCGAGTAGACTTGAAACTGTTGTAAGTACATTTGTTTTAGCGAGGGTAATATCACTCTGTCCGTATAAAGTAACACCTGTAAAATGTTTACACAACAGGTGCCTGAATTCATCAGGATAGAATTCTTTAATATGAAAGGGATTTACAGGTTTTTCGGTATCTGGCGAGCTAATCAGCTTATTTGGAGTCGAACTAATAAATAAGCTATCGTTTTTAAGCACTCTTTTACATTCAGCTAGAAATTCACTTTGATCTTTTAGATGTTCAATGGTCTCAAAAGACACGATAATGTCAAAAGAACTATCGGAAAATGGAAAGTTAGCAGCATCTGCACGTATAAAATGAAGGCCTTTACTTCTATCGAATTTGCTCCGGGCGTAATTAATTGCATCGGCTGATATATCTAGCCCAACAACCATTTTCGCGCCTCTACTCAGTAAATATTCTGTCCCGTAGCCTGTGCCACAGGCAACATCGAGGACTAGTTTGTTTTTAGTGAATGCTCCGGCAAATATATACCTACCGATATGCTCTTGATAAATTATATAGGGAGTTCTACCTGGTATAACATATTCACCTGTGAATTGCAGATCAGACATGGTTTTTATTTACCGGTGAAAATATAAGCCGTTTAAATAAAGATACGTCTTCTTTATCAAAGCCCTTTATTATAAAGAGTACTCCTGAATATGTCAGAATAGCCAGTGGCAGCAGTAAATATAGCTTCAGGTACTGGAAATTCCAGATAAATACGGCCATTACTAAACTGGCAACAGCTACTTTTAATATATATCGAATAAGCCTCTCAAGAGGTATACCATATCCAATCCTGTGAGCGATAATAATGATTGAGAATACAAGAACGATTTCCGTTATTACCGTAGCAACGCTTGCTCCAATATAGCTGTATTCAGGAATTAGCAGCAGGTTTAGTATTATATTCACTATCATACAGATACCTGATACTCTGGCTACAATGCCTTGTTTGTTTGCTGACTCAAGCAGCTTTACAAATGGTGCGCCGGCAAAGGTAAGGACTGCTGTCCAGATGAGTATCTGCAAGGCTGTTATCGAATATAAGTATTCGAAGCCAAATGCCAGTACAATAAATCTCTTTGCCAGCAGGGTTGTTCCAATTCCTATTGGTATGCCGAGAATGATCATATACTTAAAATACTTTTCTATGCCTGATTTAACGGTCACTTTTAAAATACTGTAGTACTTAGACATGCTGGGAAAGATAGCGGTGCCGGAAATGCTGGGAATAAATAATAAGACCAGCACTAACTTGTAAGCAGCGTTGTAATAACCAACTACCGCGTCTCCTTGAATTGCTGAAAGCATTACCGAATCTATGTGCGTGTAAATTAATCCAAACATTCCGGTTAGCCCGAAAGGTAATGCCTCTTTTATAGTCGGCTTCCAGAAGCTCCAATCAAATTCGAAGGCTTTTTTAGCTGATACTAGTGCTTGATTGATAAACTTCAACTTAATGGTAACAAAGCTGTATCCCAGGACAATGATACCGGAAACTATATATAATGAGGCAAAACCAACAACCGTGAAGTTATATTTTATAGCGATTATAGCCCCACATAGAATCAGAGTTGCATTTAATACCCGTCCTATTGCTATAAATTCCATATGCTCGAACGCCTGAAATATGGAACATATCATCTGCGTAAAACTCTGGCAGATAAGATATAAGATAAGCAGATAAACGACTCTAGTTGTTTCTTCTGAGTAGCCTAAAAGGTTTATGGTCAGTATAATCAGGCCGCAGGTAATTGCTACCAGGATTATCTTTATCAGGCTGACATTAGACAGATATTTCATGGCCAGTGATCTATCTCTGGCAACCTCTCTAACTGTCAGAATATCAAGTCCGAGGTTACTGAAAACAGCGAAAATACTGATAAATGCAAGGGCAAAGGACAGAATGCCGAAACTTGCCGGCCCAAGGTAACGAGCTATATACATCATATAGAAGAAAGCCAGTATATAGCTTAATACCTGGCTCGTAAGCAACACCGTTGTATTTTTAGCAATCTTCTGAACTGTATCCAAGTTACTCTATCCCTGCTTCAAAGACCACTCATAAGGGATGTCTTTATGAAAAGGTGTCCACTTTAATTGTTTTACCTGGACGCCACTGACAAGTTGCTGTGAGTTAGCCTGGTATTTCTTAATAGTTATCGGCATCTATGTCTCCTCTTAACGATGACCTCTATCCTTTGGGTAGTCTCCATGGTTTACTGCCAGGCTGGCATATCATCAAGTCCTAAAAGTCTTAGTATACAATTATCTAGAACCAAGAAAGTGGGTCTTTAATAAATACTATCATCTCAAACACCTTGTTACGCATACGACTGTTTTACCGCCAGTGATTATACCACTCTTCAAATTGAAACTAGCGGTATTATAGCTAATGGTATTGTCTCGGAGTCTACTAGGCTGTGTTTTATCGTATTCAACCTTGCCTCCTCTCATGAATCAGTGACAACTGGTTTTCAAATCCGGACAGTTGTATTATATATTTATACAGTTTAAGAGAAATTTATTTGAGAAAAATGATATGAAGAACAATATTAGAAAACTACGATTGACAAACCATGAGATGTCACAGCAGGAATTGGCCAATCTGGTTGGGTGTAGAAGGCAAACTATTATTGACCTTGAGCAAGGCGGATATATGCCTTCTGTTGAGCTGGCTATTAAAGTTAGCAGGGCTTTAAAAGTGACTCTTGAAGAGGTATTTGAATATGAAGAACCGGATATTTACACTGGTTCGGGGAGTAACAGGAAGAAAGTTGGCCTGGCTTTGGGTGGTGGGGCTGCCAAGGGTTTAGCTCATATTGGAGTGCTCTCAGTTCTTGAGAAGGAAGGCATTCCAATTGATATGATTGCGGGAACAAGTATGGGAGCCCTGGTAGGTGCTGTATATGCACAGCAGAGAAATGCAAAAAAACTGGAAGCGCTGGCAAGACATTGGGGAACAAGAAGGCTTTTCCTTTTTAGTGATTTGACTTTCTCCAGAGCCGGTTTGATTCGCGGGCGGAAAATAGACAAAATGCTGATGGAGATCCTGGGAGAAATAGAGTTCAAAGACCTTCATATACCTTTTGCCTGTGTAGCAACCAACATAGATAGCGGGGAGAAAGTTGTTATTAGCCAGGGTATGGTAAGAAAGGGGGTACGGTCAAGTATCTCTATCCCTGTTATATTAAAGGCAGTAAGAGATGAAGGCAAGTGTCTTGTTGATGGCGGATTAATAGATCAGGTGCCGGTAGATGTACTTCAGGGAATGGGGGCAGATTTCATTATCGCTGTGAATGTTACAGCATTTAACCAGTTGTTAAATAATAAAGCAAGCCCATATGAAAAAAGGGAAAGGAAAAATCAACCCAGTATCCTTCATGTAATAATGAAGACTATGCAAATTGTAAATAGCCGTGGGCTGAATACCGAATTGACAGGAGCTGATGTAACAATAGAACCCGAACTGGAACAAATCGGCTGGGGTGATTTTCATCGGGTTTCAGAGTGTGTTCTACAGGGGAAACTGGCTACTGAAGCTGTTGTCCCAATAATAAAACGAAAACTGGCCCGAGTAAATTATGCTCAGTTTCCTCAGACCTGATTTGATACAGCCTATATACTGTTGCGATTGCTTTGCTTACCTTGCCTGTTTTAGTAAGCAGAGCGAAAAGACATAGTTCTTATCACCACGAAGTTCTTATCATCTGGTTCGGCAGCCAGACCAGTATCTGGGGGAACAGGATGCATATACATAGTCCAACCATTATCAACAGGACAAAGGGAATTACCCCGCGGATGATATCCATGGTGGTTATCTCCAGTTCGGGCTGAGCAGTGCCTTTGCAGACGAATATTGCCGAAGCAAAGGGAGGTGTCATAAAGGCCATCTGGAGGTTTATGCATATCATCATGGTGAACCATAACGGGTCGAAACCTAAAGAGGGAGTGAGGGGTATGACTATAGGAGTAATTATCATGACTATTGCTATCCAGTCGATAAACATTCCCAGTATAAAAATGGTGATCATTATAGCACTGAAGGCTCCCCAGCGTCCCATCGGGATAGCGAGAATTATGTTCTCTATTACCTGTCCACATCCCAGCCACATGAATACACCAACTATGGAATAAGCACAGCAGGTTATCAGCATTACAAAGCCGGTTATTCTCAGTGTCTCTCGCATTGAATATATCAATAATTGCCAGTTGAACTTTCGATAGGCAATGGCTAATAGTACTGAAGTTGCAGCTCCAACACCTGCTGCCTCATATACGGTGGCAATACCAAAGAATATACTACCGAGGACTGATAATATGAGTGTCAGTGGAGGTATAAGCGAGCTGAAAAGGGCGGTTGATTTAGTGGCAAGGGATACCTGTCTCTCTTCTGCCGGTGCTGCCGGCGCTATTCTCGGGTTCACTATAGACCGAATTATTATATAGCTACAGTAGAGGGCGGAAAGCAGGAGCCCGGGGAAAATAGCGCTCATGAACAACCTGCCCACAGATATTGCGACTGCAGGGCCAAGGACGACCAGCATAATGCTCGGTGGAATCAGGATACCCAATGTTCCACCGGCACAGATTGAGCCACAGGCCAGGTCTTTTCCATAACCTCTTCTCAGCATTGGCTCAAGAGCTACCACAGTTAACATACTGACTGAAGCCTGTACTACTCCCAGACAGGCAGCGATGAGGGTACCAAGCAGCACAGTGCCCAGTGCCAGTCCTCCTTTCAAACCACCCAGCCACATGTGCAGTGCACCATATAATCTGTCTGCTATCCCGGAGTGAGCCAGTATAATACCCATGTACGTAAACAAAGGTATAGCCAGCATATTGTAATTCAGTAACATAGAACGTATACGCATGTATGCCACATCGATTACGCAGGGTCCCCAGGTGAGATACCCGATTATCACACCTACTCCACCTATTACCAGCCCTATATGGTAGCCGGCTAAAACCCCGCATAATATAAATACCACGAAGATAAGGGTATACAGTTCCGGACTGAGGTTAATCAAGGTACGTTCCTCTTGTTAGAGTATATATATCACGAGCCAGTTGAGCGGCGAACTGGAGACAGGTAAGGCATAGCCCTATCATAAATACCACTTGGTAGAGACTGGATGGCGAATACCAGGACTGTAATGGAAATATCTGGTCTTGTTTCATAAAGCCCTCTATTGTTTGTGAAATCACCAGCCAGGTTAAGGCTCCAAATAGAGGGAAGAAGAATAGTATGCTTCCCAGGATATTTATCAGAGCTTTTCCTCTGGCTGAAAGGTAGTTGTAAAAGATATCCACCCTGATATGTGAGTCATGTAATTGGGAGTATGCCCAGCCAAGCACAATGATTGCTCCTCCGATCATCTGCATGGTGTCAAATGCCCAGCTTGTCGGCGAATTGAAAACATATCTGGATATTACTTCAATCAGTATAACAATAATCAGGATGATAACGAGCCAGCTTGATAGCGCCCCTGTTTTCTCATTAATGGAATCAATAGTTCTGATTACTTTTCTCATAATACTATCTTTCTATCGATTTCAAATTAAAGTTTTCTCCGGAAATACTCCGATAATTTGCTTATACTGTAATGGCAATTGTGATATTACCAATATGGGGAGTGTGGTGATTACAACGCACTCCCCATATTGTCCAGTTTATTACAGTGTTATAAATGACCCAAGATACTTACCACCCTGCTCGTACCATATGATTGGGCAGCCAAAGAATAATCTGTGGAAAGATAATCATCAATACGAGACCAATCATAATAATGATAATAAATGGTATGACACCGCGGATTATTTCTCCAGTGGTTATTTTAAAAGATGAATCTGCAGTTCCCTTAAGTACAAATATCGCCAGTGCCATGGGTGGGGTCATAAAGGCCATGTTCAGGTTAATGGCCATCATCATGATGAACCAGACTTTATCGAAGCCCAGCGCAGGTAGTATGGGCATAACGATGGGAATCATGATGAACAGGATTGGCAGCCAGCCCATGAGCATGCCTAAAATAAAGAGCGCAAACATGATAGCGCCGAATGAGCCCCAACGTCCAGGGACGGCAAGTATCCAGTCTCCAATTACCCCTCCGCAGCCGAGCCTGATAAATACTGCTGCCATTCCTACAGCGAAGAAGCCGATACCGAGGGAAAAGCTTACCACCCTCCCTGTTTCCAACAGGCATTTCTTAAACATAGTGAAGCTGAATTTTCGGTAAACAAGAGCAAGACCGGTTGCAGCAATGCATCCGGAGGCAGCCGCCTCGGTTGGCGGCGCGATTCCCATGAAGATGACGCCGAGCACGGAAAGAATAAGAATTACCGGAGGGAGCATAGAAGTTGCCAGCATTCTGATTTTACGGGCTGTAGATATCATTCTTTCTTCGAGTGGTATAGCAGGAGCTATGCTTGGCTGCAGCCAAGAACGGAGTGCGATGTACAGACAATACAACGCTGAGAGCATTAACCCCGGTCCAAAAGCTCCCATGAAGAGCTTGCCTACCGATACCTCTGCAAGGGGGCCGAGGATGACAAACATGATACTCGGTGGAATGATGATGCCAAGGCATCCAGCGGCACAGATTGCGCCACAGGCAAGTGACCGGTTATACCCTCTCCTGAGCATTGGCCCGAGCGCCAGTACGGTTAGCATGCTGGTGGAGGCAGTTATTACACCGAGGCAGGCTGCCAGCACAGTGCCGAACAGGACGGTTCCTATCGCCAGCCCACCTCTGAAGCTGCCGGTAACAACGGCGATTGCCTGATAGAGGGAATCAGTTATTCCCGACTCTGCCAGCATGTACCCCATGTAGACGAAGAGCGGCATGGCGAGCAATGGATATCCCAATATGAATTTAAAGCCGCGGTTATACATCAAATCGCCAACCGCGGAACCTATGGTGAGATACCCCATGAGTATCCCGAGCGCCCCCAGTGTAAACATTATTGGGTAACCCGACATGATTGCGGCGATAATACCGACTGTAAAAACGAGGGTGAGAATTGTGATATCAACACCTGATAGTGCTCCGCTCATAGCCGTTCTCCTTTAGCTGCGAAGTGAATATCGCGTATAAACTCAGCAATACTTTGAACTAGCAGCAATAGCAACCCGATTAGCACCACTAACCGCATAGGCCATACAGGTGGATACCAATAGCTCTCAGTTAATACCTCGCCACCAATATATGAACGGACCGTTAATTGGGCGGAAATCCTTATGAAAAGAAACATCAG
>Ga0272441_10004591_pt1 | contig 24799 bp, 28 predicted proteins | sample SSMProp6N_FD_193582 | JGI IMG/M metagenome (GOLD analysis project Ga0272441, IMG submission 193582) | Marine sediment archaeal communities from Little Sippewissett salt marsh, Falmouth, MA, United States - SSM-Prop-6N | ecosystem: Environmental > Aquatic > Marine > Wetlands > Sediment ...
TGAATATTCAAGATTTGAGATTTAACATTTCAGATTAGATTATCATTCCCCCAATTTACTTCGATATTCGTTATTTATTGTTCATTATTCATTATTCAATTCTTTGCGTATTATACCTAAAAATCCCCTTAATAATAGGAAAAACCGCGATTTCAGCCGAAAAATGTCCATGACTTTGCCCCCGCTGTATAGTTTTGCATTACAAAACTGCGGGGGCGCCACTCATCGAGCGTATATCGTATGTCGAAATAAAAACCCGCAGTGAAACTGCGGGCTAAATTCACCCCGTTAGATGGCTGCCTCCTGACTATGAAATTCCTTTAAAAATATGTAGTTCCCACAATTGACAATTACCCCCCCCTGTTAAATTAGGCAAAATACAGAGGTAGTGAAGCGTAATCGTTCGTAACCAAATTACACCAATTTTAAAGGAGAGACAAAATGAAAACAAGAAAGATTAATGTGGAGTTATGTAAAATGATGTTGATTATTTTGATAGCAAGCATCGGATTTGCTACGGAATCAGCTTATAGCGAACAAAAAAGCATAAGCTTTCAGGAAGGAGTTGACTATTCTGGAATAGTCGATACTTATATAGACAGGAGGGTAGGAGAAAGCGACATAAGTCAGGGTGAAAAAGAGTATTGGGGATGTGGTAACCATGGAACTTCTGGTAACAGACAGACACAACCACTGATTAGGTTTGAACACATTTTCGGTAGTATCCCGGGCCAAATTCCTCTTGGTTCAGAGATTTTAGAGGCAAAGCTGTGGCTATATATATATCCAACTGATGGCGAAAGTGACTGTGGTGCGGAAATCTACCGAATGCTTAATTCCTGGGATGAGGATGATACATGGGATGAATGGGTAGATGGAATTCAACCCGTTACTGAAGCCGCCGTAGGGACTCCTGATGACTATATAGTTGATTTTCCAGATCTAGGAGCTGCTCCTGATCCTCAATCTATCCCACAAGAAAATCGATGGTTTTCACTAAATGTGACACAAAGTTTACAGACATGGTCAGACGGTGAACAAAACAGAGGCTGGCTTCTCCAATCTTATAACAAATATGGAAGTAATGGAGTTCCTTTTTGTTCATCTGAATATCCAGAAGTATCATTACGTCCGAAACTACAAGTTACATTTTTAGTAACGCTTGTAAAGATTGATATAAAGCCTGAAGCATGTCCGAATAAATTGAATATCAAGGATAAGGGAGTATTACCTGTTGCCATTTTGGGAACGGAGAATTTTGATGTATTCACGATCGATCCAGCATCGATTCGGTTGGCTGGCAAAGCACCAGTTCGCAGCAGCTATGAAGATGTTGCTACGCCGGTAGCTGATGAAGCGGAAGTCTGTGAATGTACAACAGCAGGCCCGGATGGCTATCTTGATCTAACTTTGAAATTCAACGTACAGGAGATTGTCACTGCATTGGGCGAAGTCAATGACGGCGATGAACTGGAATTGACCTTAACCGGTGTATTAAACGACGGCAAACCTATTGAAGGTAAAGACTGCATTATCATTATCTCCAAAGGCAAGCAAGAATAATTTGACATCTTTTTAAGGTTTAAAGGGCTGTGGGTGGTTGCTTGCAGCCCTTTTTTATTGGTGGGGATTTCGCCGGAGGGTGAAATGTACAGAGAATCGGCCGGGTGAGCCGATGATAGAATAGGAGCAGTTTTGGTGATAAGGGGCATTATTCAAACGGATTGATTATGGCGGCTGGAAGTAAAAAATTCGGAATTCTCGGCCTGATTACGGTTGTGGTCGTTTTCGGCGGGATGGCCTATCTTTCGCGCGGGCCGTACAAGGCGGTGGTAACAATCCACGAGCTTCTGACCGAAAACAAAGAGCTAAAGCAGGCCATTACCAACCTTACGGAAGAGAGCCGGATCGGCTACGCAAAAGTTATAAAACAGGAAACGGTTGACGGCAAATTGATGACGACCATCAAATTCGTTGAGACCGCCCGTGATGACCATACCAAAAAAATCCTGGAAAAAGAGTACACCATCGAGGGTGATATTGTTCATTTCGATGCGCTAATCGTAAAATTCGACAATAAGATGGTTACGGACGGCAAAGCGCGGGCACTATATCTGTGGAGAAGGGTTTTCGGCGAAAAGATGGCTCCGGACGAGGGATTTATAATAGAAGAGCCGGGTGCCGAGCCGCAGAGGTACAAGGATCTGCTCGCAGCACTGCCTATCGAGCACCGGCAAATGTTCTGGACGAACATTTGGGACCTGGCGAACGAAAAAGACAAACTCACAGAATACGGTATCGACGCGATATACGGTAACGGTATTTATTCAAGGCTCGATACAGACCTGATATACGTATTCAAATTAACTCCAACCGGCCATTTTTACCGTGAGGTCATACCGGATATATAACTGTCTTTTGATTGAGAAACAAAACAGGCCCCGGTATTAGCGGAGCCTGTCGGTTTTTCGGTTTACTACTTTGAATTAGCCGGGGATAACATTGGTCGCACACGGGCCTTTTTTGCCCTGTCCGATCTCAAATTCTACCCTCTGTCCCTCCTCGAGTGTGGCGTAGCCCTCTGTCTTGATCTCCGAGTGATGAACAAACAAATCTTCTGTGCCGCCATCAGGTGTGATAAATCCAAAGCCTTTCTTCCCGTTAAACCATTTTACTGTACCTGTACTCACTATCTTGCTCCTTTGGCCAACGATCGGCCGTAAATCCCGTCCCTCGTATTTAAAAATCGAAGTATTCCTGAGAGACCAAAGAGTACTCCAAACTGCCAGATATTATATCGTGACAGAAAGCCATAGTCCAATAGAAATAAAAAAAAATAATAATAATTCGGCTGCCGTAAAAGCCTCCGGCAAAAGAGGTAATGACAAAAAAAGTAAAAAAAACTTCAACCGTGTCCCCGGAAACCCGGATTTTTATAGAAAATACGGCGGCCTTTAACTAATATATGCGAATTTTTATCCGCAACAGTCAGGACGCGATCTTTCAGGGATTGGAATTGAATTATTTCCGGAACGAAGATAGTATGAAAACGTCTTTGAAAAAGTTAATAAGGGTTTTATTTTTTGCCACAGAATAGTAAAATACCGCAGGTATTCAATTTGTTGCGGACGATTTTCAAATCGGGTTTGATGAGAAAATAGAACAAGATGAACGAGGACAAATTAAGAACAGCGATTCTCGGTCTTAACGAACAGGGACGAGACCTGCTCGATGCGGCCTTGGTTTCGGATTGTTTCGAAATCGAGGCGGTAGCCGATACGGATACGAACCTCGCTGAAAAGACGGCTCAGCAATATAAATGTGATGCCTTCGACGATTATCGGCAATTGATAACAGCAATGGATTCACGAGTCAGTCCGCAGGGTCGGGTTTTATTAGTGGCGGCCGGTTTACATAGTTGCGACGAGCACATACGGCTTGCGATGAAAAAGAAATTTAATGTGCTCAAGCTGGCCCCTGCGGCGAGAAATTTCGAGGAGGCGGCCGAGATGGTTCGCCTGAGCGAGGAAGCGGATGTGAAATTCGCTGTTGCCAATACCGACAGATATCAAGAAAGTTTTCTTGCGTTCCGCGAATTTTGCCGGCAGGGACTAATAGAACAGATTTTTTTATTGAATGCATTTTGCAGTTTTAGCGACGCAAATAATCCCGGCTGGCTGAGTGACCCGAAGCTGGCCGGCGGGGGAGTGCTCCTGCATGATTGTTACCAGATTATCGACCAGATATTGAGGAATTTGGCTGTCCCCCGGCAGGTATATTCGTTGCATACAAATCAGGCTCAGGATAAGCAGCAGAGATTGTATCTGGCGGAAGATACCGCAGTTTTAACCATGAAATTTTCCGACACTTTCATCGGTAACCTGATTGCAACCCGTCGTGAAGGCACCGGAGAGAAGCGGGAATTTTTACGGCTTTACGGAAAGGAAAAAATCATTACTGTAAGCCGGTCGTCTCTTACTATTGCCGACGGTAAGGGCGAGGTTTGCGAACAGTTCGAATATGATGACGACCGAATAAGCTGTATGACGGAGCTTTTGAAGAATTTTGCAATGAGCGTTATATCACCCGATAATAACAGGCTTTGCAGCAGCGGCAGGGAAAATCTTAAAAATATGGCGGTGATGGAATCCGCATATCTTTCGGCCCGTACGGGTTTTCCGGAGGAACCGGCCAAAATTTTGCAGATGCCTTCGGGGGCCGCGGGAATGGCGACAGGAATTTAGCCGGCTCTAAAAATAAGAAACTGTTTGACATTTAGCATTGTCACCAATAGGGTGAATAGGCAGTTTCTTAGCCGATGTGTTGGGATTTTTTGGAGATAATAACATGAGCAAAAATACAATCTATATCATAGTTATTGTGGTGTGTTTTATAATTACCGGTATATTGGCTTATACGTTTATTTTCTCTTCCGGAGGGCCGCAGATTTCGGATGATGAAATGACCTGGGTTAAATGTAATAATCCCGCCTGTAACGCTGTTTATGAAATGAGCCTGAAAAAGTATTTCGATGAAGCGAATGAAAGAGCCGGTGCTAATCCTATGGCAATGACTACGCCGGCGATAACTTGCAGAGAATGCGGCAAAAACAGTGTTTATCAGGCCGAGAAATGCCAAAATCCCGAATGTGGCGAAATATTTATCAGGGGTATTGTCCCCCAGGCTTTGGAAGATACCTGCCCCAAATGCGGATATAGTGCAACCGCAGAATCCAGGAAGGCAAGGCTTGCCGAACGGGGACAGGCAAATTAAAAATAGCTCATCGCACGATGGAATAAACAATCCCGATAGTCGGAACAAGCCAGGGTATGGTAATGGTCGGGCTTGTTTATTTGGTCTGTAACGGCACTAAATTCAACGTCTCATCCCACACAACAGAGGCCGATACGTTTTGCCACCGGGATTTTTCGGACGGTCGTACTGTATAAGGATGCGGGGATATTTTTTTCTCTTTATTTGAAAAAACTATTTAAAATTCTTATAAGATTTATTATAAAATGCACTTTTGCATGTGGAAGTTATATGGATCAACAGGAATTTTGTCAGGATTGCAGTCATAAACACGATTGCCGTCACATATATCGGCAGTTGGGTCATTCTTCGTGCCCTTCGGTTGCACTTAAAGTTGTCGTAGCTTTTTTATTGCCGCTGGTGGTTTTTATCGTTTCTCTGGCTGTTTTTACCGAAATTTTTGCTGCAGCAGATGGGCACAACTTATTCTCTTCGCCGGACGGTGTTCCGCCAAATATGCAGGAATTGAAAACCGTTGTTTGTTTTCTTATGGCACTGTTTACGGCTTTCGCGTGTGTGTGTATCATGAAATTGATTAATACAAGAGTCCATAAGGTTTTTTAATAAATTTTCCGGATATGAGTATTACAACAAAAGGCCGATTAAGTTTTCCCGGAGGAATCCATCCGCCGGAAAAAAAAGACCTGACTTCCGATAGTGCGATCCAGGCCGGGCCTTCGGCGAAACAGGTTGCTGTTTTGCTCAGCCAGCATATCGGTGCGGTTTGCCGGCCATTGGTCAGAAAAGCCAGCATGGTCCAGGCCGGTCAAAAAATCGGTGATTGTGAGTCGTTCGTGTCGGCCCCCGTTCATTCGCCTATAACCGGCAAAGTTGTCGAGATTGCCTTGAGGCCCCACGTCGTGATGGGACGTGCCCCGGCGATTGTTATTGAGCAATATAGCGACACTCCGACAAAGCGTTCGTATTTTAAATTGCAGGAAGATTTCGATATAGGTAAATATTCGGCCGAGAGAATATGTGAGGCTGTGCGAGAGGCCGGCATTGTCGGAATGGGCGGGGCGGGTTTTCCCACAAGGGTCAAGATAGAGCCTAATCCGCGGCTGCCTAAAAAAACAATGATTGTCAACGCCTGTGAATGCGAGCCGTATATCACCTGCGATTATCGTATCATGCTCGAGTGGACCGACCAGATTGTTGCCGGTATCAGACTTGCTCAGAAGGCGTCCGGTTGTCCGGAAGTCTTTATCGGCATCGAGGACAACAAGCCCGAAGCGATGGAGGCGATGCATAGAGCCCTGGAAAAGACCGGAGCCGGTAACGAGATTCAGATTGTTCCGGTCAAGACGAAATATCCGCAGGGCGGAGAAAGGCAGTTGATTAGGTCTGTTTTGAAGAAAAATGTCCCGACCGGCGGAATCCCGCCGATGATAGGAGTTCTGGTTCTGAACGTTGCAACCTGTGCGGCCATCGCAGAAGCGGTCGTTTCCGGTCTGCCGCTTACACACAGAGTTGTCACCGTCACCGGAGAGGCGATTGCCAGGGCAGGGAATTATTATTGTTCCATAGGAACGTCTGTCGGGGAATTGATCGAATTTTGCGGTGGAGTGACTCAAAAGTCCGCAAGGGTAATTCTCGGCGGACCTATGATGGGCATTGCCATTGCCGATCTGGATACTCCCATTACCAAGACTTCCGGTGCCGTTACCGTTATTACAAAAGAGCAGATGGGCCATGCGAAATTTGTGAGGCGTCAGACCTCCTGTATCCGCTGCGGCAGATGCCTGCAGGTTTGCCCGGAGAATTTGAATCCGACAAAAATCGCACACGCCGTCAAGAACAATCTCCTCGACGTTGCCGAAACCGCTTATATAAATGCATGTATCGAGTGTGGCTGCTGCAGTTACGTCTGCCCGGCTAATATCGAGCTGACGGGATATATCAAAACCGGCAAAATCTTTCTCGCCAGGCAAAAGAAAAAGATTCCGAAATAATTGTTATGAATTGCGCAATAAACAAGACCGGAGAACAGATAAGAGAATATGCTTAGGGATATAACGGTTTCGTCCGGACCACATATTAGCCAGGACCTTTCGACACGAGGTGTTATGCTCGATGTCATTATAGGCTTGATTCCGGCAATGCTCGCAGCCGGTTATTTCTTCCGCCTGCATGCACTGATGCTTGTTGCTACCTGTGTCATCTCGTCTGTGGTCGCAGAATTGTTGTGCAATCTTATCCGAAAAAAGCCGAATTCACTGGATGATTTCAGTGCCGTAGTCACCGGCATTATTCTCGCCTTTTCATTGCCGCCGGCCTTTCCCCTCTGGGCCGCGATAATCGGCAGTGTTTTTGCCATAGCGATCGGGAAAATGGTTTTCGGCGGACTCGGAGCAAATATCTTCAATCCGGCAATGGTCGGCAGGGCATTTCTTACAGCCTCTTTCGGGATGATGATGACAACATGGACAGTCCCGGCAACAATAAATCCGGCGATGCCAAAAATATCGGCCGAAAATACCATCGATGTCCGCACACAGGCGACGCCCCTGGCCTGGAGCAAGGAGGCCCAGAAAACTAAAGCCGGTGCGCCGCAGGTCGGTGAACAGCTTAGGGCGGCTTTTACCGGTTCGATCGGTGGCTGTCTCGGAGAGACCAGCGCTTTAGCGCTGTTAATCGGCGGGATTTATCTGCTGATAAGACGGACGATTAATTTCCATATCCCCGTAGCCGTAATACTTTCGGCATTTGTATTTGCCTCTATTGCTTATTTCATAAATCCCGAGGCATACGCTTCGCCATTGATGCATTTATGCAGCGGCGGATTGTTAATCGGGGCATTTTTTATCGCGACCGACCCGGTGACCGCGCCTCTGACGCGAAGGGGAATGTGGCTTTTTGGAATCGGCGTCGGCTCGATTACTATGCTGATAAGAATCGTCGGAGAATATCCGGAGGGTGTGATGTACTCAGTTCTCTTGATGAATGCCGTAACGCCGTTGATTGACAGATTGTTTAAGCGGATTCCCGCGGGAGGAAAGCCGCATGCTTAAAATAAAATATTTTTTCCAACAAAGCTGGCTGCTGATAGTGGCATCTTTCTTGTTCGGTCTTTTAATTGCGACTGCCAACGCGGCTTGGCAGGAAAGAATCCTGAAGAACGAAGAAGAAAAGTTCAATAATCTTGCCAGGCAAATGCTCCCGGATGCAAACGATTTTGAGACTGCGGTGGAAAATATTGAAGTTGATACGGGCAAAGGCAAGAAAAAGCTGACCTCAGTCAAGAAAGCACTCGCCGCCGACGGCAAATGTATCGGCTGGGCGTTCAAGTGCGAGGGTTCGGGATTTGCCGATAAGATTAAACTGGTTCTGGCAGTGGATGCCGGTTTTGAGCAGCTTAAAGGTTTCGGCGTGCTTTCGAGCAACGAAACCCCCGGCTTCGGCGACCAGATAAAACTTCCCTATTATAGAAATCAGTTTGTAGATATACCGGCGGAAGAACTTATACTGTCCAAGATCGGGGATGCGGGCAAAAAAGATGCCGAGATTATAGCTATAAGCCGTGCGACTGTAAGCAGTCGGGCTGTTGTTGATATCGTAAACAACTTTCTGCCGCAGGTTAAAGATCAAATTGTAACAAAGGGGCTGATCGGCAATGACGGATAACAGTGAAATTACTGCCGGGATTTACAAGGATACGTTTATTTCCGGAATATGGCGTGAGAATCCCGTCTTACGGCTGCTGTTGGGAATGTGCCCGACTTTAGCGGTGACGGTTGCCGCCAGACCGGCGTTGACGATGGGCTGTTGCGTTATTTTCGTATTAGTGTGCAGCAACGTTGTAGTAAGTCTGATGCGCAATCTTCTCAAGCCGCACCTGAGAATCCTGATGTTCACCCTGACGATAGCAACATTTGTGACTATCGCCGATTTGTTCCTCAAGGCGTTCCAGCCGGCGATGAGCGAGGCGCTCGGTCCGTATGTCCCGCTGATTATTGTCAATTGTATTATCATCTGCCGGGCCGAGGCATGTGCGAGCAAGAACGGCCTTGTTGTAAGTATTGTCGATGCTATTGGGATGGGGATCGGTTTTACACTTACTCTGTGTGTCCTGGCCTCCGTCAGAGAGATTCTTGCGACCGGTGCGATATTCGAAATACAGATTCTCGCCGTGCAAAAAGAAGGCGGCTGGTTTGTCCCGTGGGCGGCGATGAGTATGCCGGTAGGGGCCTTTATTACTCTGGGACTCATACTTGGATTGGTGAATCTCGTGACTAAAAAGCGATAGCTTTAAGGATTATTTTATGGAAACGTTTAACGCTTTACTTTTGGGATTTATATCCATTGTTTTGATTAATAATCTCGTTTTCACGAAATTCCTCGGAATCTGCCCTTATCTCGGCGTTTCCGGCCGGATCGATATGGCCTTCGGTATGGGCCTGGCGGTGACATTTGTCGTGACGCTCAGCGGAACATTAACCTGGCTTATCGACCATCTGATTCTGATCGGCACGCCGCTGGAAGTGACGCGATACGTCTGTTTTATCCTGGTTATCGCCGGGGCCGTACAGCTCGTGGAAATGTATATCAGGAAATTTTTCCCATCCCTTTATGACAGCTTCGGGATATTTTTGCCGCTGATTACCACCAACTGCGCAATCCTCGGATTGTGTCTGTTTATTAACCTCTGGGAAGTTGACAGTCTGCTCGATGCCGTAGTTCGCAGTTTCGGGGCGGGTATAGGTTTTACAATGGCGATTTGCATCATGGCGGGAATTCGTGAAAATCTTAATCTTGCCGATGTCCCCAACTGTCTCAAAGGTGCCCCGATTACACTTATTACCGCCGGTCTGCTGACTCTGGCGTTTATGGGTTTTGCAGGAATGATAAGATGAGAAAGTAAATTAAAGTGAGCTAAAATGAGCTAAAGTGTCTAAAGTGAGCTAAATTTGTGGATAACAAGGAATTTGCGATAAAGCTTGAAAAACGAACGCGGGAATTTGCAGTACGGATAATTCGTCTATCGCGAACTTTACCCAATACGCCAGAGGCGAAGGTTATACGGACTCAAATTACAAAATCCGGAACGTCCATCGGGGCAAATTATCGAGAGGCGAATCGAGCAAGAAGCAAGGCAGATTTCAGGAACAAGATAAAGATATGTCAGAGTGAGGCCAGTGAAACACAGTACTGGCTGGAGGTGATTGTCAAGATGAAATGGCTTTCATGGGCAAAAGTAAAATGGGAGTATGAGGAATGTGGTGAGTTGTTAGGAATCTTCACATCCGCCGCTAATAAGTAAGTTTGAAAAGGGTATTCGTATATTGATGTTTGAAACTTTAGTCACTTTATACTTTAGTCACTTAACACTTTTCCATGCCTTTAAGGCCAAAGGAACAATAAATGCTTTTAGCTGAAATACTGGGAATGTGGAATATCGTTGCTGCGGGTCTGACAATGCTGGGCCTTGGCGGTGCTTTTGCCGTCGTGCTTTTAATTGCAAGCGAAAGGCTTAAGGTCACTGTGGATCCGAAAATCGAGCAAATACACGAGGCTTTGCCTAATCTCGATTGCGGCGCGTGTGGATTCCCCGGTTGCGGCCAGTATGCCAAAGCTATTTTGAATAATCCCGGCCTGCTCGGCAAATGTGCGCCTGGCGGGGCGGCCGCATCGGCAAAAATTGCCGATATACTGAACCTGCAGGTCAGTGACTCCGGACCGCAGAAAAGACCCATCGTCCACTGCCGCGCCCATACGGACGACAAAACCGTATTTGCAAAATACGAAGGTATAGAAAGTTGTACCGCGGCCAATGCCCTGGCGAACGTGCAGGCATGTGCGTTCGGATGTCTCGGGTACGGTGATTGCGTTGAGGCATGTAAATTCGACGCTCTGCATATTATCGACGGCCTGGCCACGGTTGACTATAAAAAGTGCACCGGCTGCACCGCCTGCTCGAAAGCCTGCCCGCGGAACCTGATCGAGATGGTTCCCTTCAGCCATGAGAATATGATGACGGTTGCGTGCAGCAGTAAAGAGGCGGGTAAAAGCACGCGTGCTTTTTGCAAAGTCGGTTGTATCGGCTGCGGCTTGTGTGCCAAACAGACGGATGTTTTTGTTGTGGAAGATAATCTTGCCCGATTGGATTTTGCTAAATATCAGCCGAACGAAAAGACCGAAACCGCTATGAAAAAATGCCCCACCAAAGTCATCGTCTTACGCGGCAAATCCGTCCCCGAACCGGCAAAACCTGGTAAAAAAGCCGCACCCACAAAAACAGAATAACTGAGAGTCTATAACAACAAGAAGGTTTCGCTTCTGTCATTCCCGCGAAAGCGGGAATCCATTTCTATCGAATGAATTTACGAAATTTTTGTTATAACTTATAAGCTATTATTGTCACTATCTTTATCAAGCCTTGTGACAAAAAATTACAAAAAGTCCTATAATTTTGCATTTTTTTATTTGACAAATTACCTCTCCCCGTTAAATTGGAGAAACTGCACAAGCGAGGAAAATAGTTAGCCACGAAGGAGGTACATCAAAATTTGGAGGAGAGTAGGATGAAAATAAGGTATTTCGTATTAATTAATAATATTTTTCTTTTAAGTACTTTTTTTTTCTGCACCACGGGGTTTGGAGCAACTTCGATTACAGCTAACATGACAGTTGACGATAATTTTGATTTATATTTAAGCACTGATGATACCCAAGTAGGTACATACGTAGGTTCAGGATCAATTGTGTTAGACAGTTGGACAACAGCCTCTACATTTACTTTTAACCTCACACCTGGAATCACGAATTATATCCACATCGTTGGATGGGACATATATAGAACTAAAGCCGCTTTACTTGGCGAGTTTTCTCTGAGTGATAGTTCCTTCTTTTTTGACAATGGAACGCAAAATCTCCTAACGGATTCTACTAATTGGAATATCAGTGATGTTGGTTTTGGTCAGAGCTACTATGCGCCTGACGCTATAGCGTTAAATGATGGCAGCAATTGGCCTGTTATCTCAGGCATTTCCAGCAATGCATATTGGATTTGGAGTAATCAAGGCTTGGACCTTTACCCAGCTCAACGTTACTTTTCAACACAAATTACTCCAATTCCAGTCCCGAGTGGAATTATACTTGGTGGTATAGGTGCGGGATTTGCCGGTTGGCTGAGGAGACGAAGAACCATTTAGTCGTTGGTCGATTGTCGTTTATTATTGTTCGAGATTATTGAGGACATTTTGAATGAGTGGCTCGAGTTTGGGAATTCTTGTTTTAACCGTTTCCCAGACTATTGGCATATCTACGCCGAAATAGAAGTGTATAAGTTTGTCACGCATACCCGCCATTTCTGACCAGGGGATTTCAGGATACTTTTTTCGGATTGATGATGGTATTTGCTTGGTTGCTTCCCCGACAATTTCCAATTCTCTTACAACGGCACTAACCGTTTTTCTGTCGTTTACAAAATCTTCAAAGGAAATTCCCTCGACAAACTGAGTTGCATTGTATAAGGACAAAAGAATATCATTTAGATAAACTCGATAGTCCCGTTTCATATATATATGACCTCTCTTAATATCGTATCTTTGAATTCTGGTCTAAGTGCTTTGAGTGAAACTAAATCAATTTTAACTCCTGTTTGTTCTGAGAGGTACTTCTCCAGCGCTACAAAATCAAGTAGGTCTATTGTTTTGGAAAATTCTACTAAAATATCAACATCGCTTGATTTGTGAATCTTGCCGTTAATGATCGACCCGAAAATGCCGATACGTTTGACTTTGTATCTGCGGCTAATTGTTGGCTTTAAGCTCTTCAGGTTTTTTTGCAGAAAGCCCAAATTCAGATTTTTTGTCTTGCCGCTCATTTTTCCATTCAATCGGTCCATAAAGAATATCATTGTGTAAACAACGCTTATTATATAAAAAAACTGGTAGCAGGTCAAATTGGTAATCTTTGATAAAAAGAAAATTGTCTAAAAAGACATTCTTAATCTTGTATATATATTTCCGCACCGGGAGTTTTGATGATTTCGAGTTTTGTGCCGGAGGGTATTAATATTGCCTCGGTTTCGGGAAGTGTCTCGATCAGGGAAAGGCCTTTTTTGGCGCCAATTACGCTAACAGCCGTCGCAAGGGCGTCGGCATCTGTGGCGTTGTCGGTAATAATGGTGACACTCGAAAGACCATCGGAGCTTGTGCCGGTTTGACGGTCGATTATGTGAGAGTATTCTTTGTCGTCGATTATGACGAATTGCTGATAATCCCCGCTGGTGGCGATTGCACCGTCGTTTATTCTTAGTGTCAAAACAAGATCGAGGCTGAGCATATCGGCGGGTAAATTCGGGTCCTGCAGGCCGACCATCCAGTGGTCTCTACCTTTGGCCGGTATGCCGAAGCATCGAACGTCACCACCTATATCGACCATTGCCCCGAGCGCACCTGATTTTTTTGCAGCCTCAATAGCTTTGTCGATGCCGTAACCTTTTGCAATTCCGCCTAAGTCCAGCCGCATACCTTCGACAGTGAATTTTACCGTTCTGTTGTTCGTATCAAGGATGAGCTTCTCATAGCCGACTTTGGTTTTAGCATTATCGATTTGCTCCCGGCTCGGTGCGATGTGGTTTTCCTTTGCCGCACGGAACAAATCCACCAAAGGCCCGACGGTTATATCGAATGCACCGCCGGTCAGTCTGCTGAACTCGACACTTCGCTGCAGCACCTCGAATGTAGCTTCACCGACCCGGACGGCATGCTCGGTCGCATTTTTATTGACAATGCCTATTTCCGAATCGTCTTTGTAATCGCTCATAAGGTTATCGACGTTGTCTATTTCGGCGAAAGCCGCCTCGATGCATTTTTGAGCGGTTCCGGCATCTTTTGCCACAACGACCACACGGGCGAGTGTCCCCATGACCAGCCTGTAGCCGCTTTCAAGCTCGACCGGACGTTTAGTAACGATAGAGACAAAAAGCATTCCTATCAGCAATAGCATGATTAATATGATTGAAATTGACCTGCTTTTCGTTTCCATAAAATCCTTTCAGAACGTTCGACAATCGATAGAAAAAAACTGATTTTATAGTTATAATGCCGATATGAGAAAAAAGAAAGCAGTAATATTGACCGAACGGATTGAGCGGGAATTTCTGCCTTTTGTGCGGCGGCCGGGCAGGTATATAGGCGGAGAAATCAATCAGATAAAAAAAGACCTATCGCAATGCGAGCTGACCTTTGCGTTATGTTTTCCCGATGTTTACGAAGTTGCGATGTCCCATATGGGGCTGGCGATACTTTACGATTGCCTAAATAAAATCGAAGGTATCGCCGCCGAGCGGGTTTTTGCTTCGTGGATGGATGCGGAAAAAGTCCTCCGTGAAAAAAATATCCCTTTGTTTTCCTTGGAATCGAGGGCGTCTCTGGGCAGCTTCGATATAGTGGGTTTTGGTATGACGAACGAGCTTTGCTATACCAACGTTCTCAATATGCTCGATTTGGGCGGCATAAAAATCCGCAGCCGTGACAGGGGCGAGGATGCTCCGCTGGTTGTCGGCGGCGGGGGGATGGCCAATTGCTGCGAGCCGGTGGCGGAATTTTTCGATTTGTTCGTTCTGGGCGAAGGTGAAGAGGCGGTGGTCGAGCTTGCGAATTTGGTCCGGGCGGGGAAAAATGCCGGAGTTGCAAAAAAGGGAATTCTCGCCGATATTGCGGAAAAATTCGACTGGGCCTTTGTCCCCGCCGTTGGTGCGAAATCACCACGGCGAAATGCCGTTGTCGAGGATTTCGAGAATTCGCACGTGCCGCCGGCCCCTATTGTACCGTTCGTGCAGGCTGTGCACGAGCGGGTTAGTGTCGAGATTATGCGAGGCTGTCCCGGTAGGTGCCGGTTCTGCCAGGCGAGTTTTTGCCGCAGACCGATTCGGTATCGCAGCGTCGAAAAGATTCTCGAAATTGCAAAGGCCTGCTATCACGCGACCGGGTACGACACGGTTAGTTTATTAAGTTTATCGAGTGCCGATTATCCGAATCTGGAAGAATTAGTCGCCGGGCTGCACGAATATTTTCACGATAAGCACGTCGGGATATCTTTGCCGAGCCTTCGCGTGGACCGGCAGTTGAAATTGCTGCCGCAGTTAGTGACATCCGTGCGAAAGAGCGGCATGACCATCGCCGTCGAGGCAGCAAGCGAGCGACTACGGCGGATTATCAACAAGCCATTGAAGGACGAAGATTTATTCGCCGCGGCCGAGGCTGCGTACCGGGCAGGATGGCAGAAGTTCAAGCTGTACTTTATGGTCGGACTGCCCGGCGAGACTCTGGAAGATGTTGGGCGGATAGTGCAGCTATCGTACGAATTGGCGAAACTGCGAAAGAAAATCGACAATAAAACCGGCCAGATAAATGTCGCCGTAAGCTGGTTTGTCCCGAAGCCGCATACTCCATTCGGCCGGCTCGGGCAAAAACCGAAAGAATATTTCGAGCAGGCCAAAAAAATAATCCTGGATGAAAAAAGGAGCCTGCGGGCGAAGTTTTTACAGTTCAAATTTCATAATATAGAACGCAGTATCCTCGAATCGGCCATCGGCCGTGGTGACAGGAGCTTAAGTGATGTTATCGAAGCGGCCTGGCGGGCCGGGGCGAGATTCGATTTGTGGGACGAATGTTTCGATCCTGAAATATGGCGGCAGGCGTTCGAGAAGTTCGGCCTTGATGTGGATGAGCTTGCACAGCGGGAATTCGCCGCCGGAGACAGTCTGCCGTGGGAGCATTTAGGCGGCCCGGAAAAGAATTATCTGCTCGGACATCTTGAGCAAGCAATGAATGAAATTTACAATCCATGATTTTTGAGCTATAAGCCAATCGGTTTAGTTTTTTATTGAAGTTTTGCCTTCTTATGCGTATATATCTATAAAGCATTAAAGCAGGAATTAATAGATGGAACATACTCATCATTTTCATAGTCATCAACGAAATCCGTTGGATATAAAACAGCTTGCGGAATTCGATGCCACGATTGCAAATCTCACACAGACCGAGCAGAGACGCCGGCGTCTGATTTACCTGCGTGACGCGGCACAAAAGGCCCGGATGGGGAAATCTTTTCTGAAGGGCTTCGGCTGGCTTATGATACCGTTTGCGATTATTCCCATCTTCTGGCCGTTTTTGATTTTTTTCTGGTTCATTCGAAAAAAGGCCGGTTCGATGATTGAAAAACAGCTCATAAACGCCCTGAATTACTGGGGCATCGATGAAGTTGAAATCGATGCATATGTCACCGACTATTCGAACGGCTCGGACAATCTTATCCCCGGTCTTTAAACGTCGGACAGGAAATAATATTTATCGGTATAGGTTATTCAAATCTGGATGAGTCTTGTGTAAGGGTGTTCGGGGAGGTTTAGTGTTTTGAGGAATTTTTTGTAGAGCTGCTGTTCGAGCTGCTCCGTCGCCGATTTGGATAATCCGTTCAGGGGAACCTGTCCGCCGGCGTATGTTTTATGTCCCCCGCCTGTCCCGTCTTTACCGACGATGTTTTGCATCATCTTGTCCGCATCCAGTTTTTCGTCGGAGGTTCTTATGGATAACCGGATCATCTTGTCGCCGAATCCGTAGGAGATTGTACAGGTCGCATTATCATCACGCAGCAGCAGGTCCGCTACCTCACCTATCATATCGGTATTATCCACATGTCCGAGGCTGGTAATAATTACACTGTTTTGATAGACCCGGGCATTTTTTAATGCATTTGCCAAAAGCTGGAAATATTCCCTATCGAAGCTTCCCCGCTGGATCTGGCTGATTATTCGCTTATTAGCCAGAGGATACAGGAAATAGATGGCGTCCATGTCCGCCTTGATAGTTTCTCTTCCGAGGTCCTGTGTGTCGGAGCGAATGCCGTAAAATAAGGCGGTGGCAAGCTGTGAATCGATATTTGTTTCGAGATGTTTGAGGTACTCGCAAAGAATAGTGCTGGTCGAACCGTAGTTTTTCCGGATATCAGTGAAGATGCACTGCCGTGTCTCCGGGCGTACCGGGTGATGGTCGATAACAATATCCGGGACAAAATCCTCGGGCAGCGAATTGTTGCCTGTTCCGGGCTGCGTGTCCACCATGCAAAATAAATCGAATCTTGTCGGATTTATCTCCTGAAACGGACGTATATTGACACTCAGGTATTTGACAAGAGCCTTATTTTCGGCCCGGCCGATAGCACCGCCGTAAGTAATCGTGCACTGGGCTTCTGACTGACTGTTGGCTATTTTTCGCAGGCCCAGTGCCGCCGCAATGGAATCGGGATCGGGATTGTCCTGCATCACTATCAGTACGGATTGTGATTTTTTAAGAAGATTAACCAGTGTTTCTGCCTTGGTGTCGGTTTTAGGCGATATCTTCATTCAATTTTTTCCTTTTGGTTATCATAATTTGCATTGGATTCAATGTTAAGCCACGGCGGGACATAACCTTACACAGGATAACATTTAATCTATAAATATCCAGGATATTCTTGAGGACCGTAAGGATAATTGATAGTCTTATGTGAATAATATATTCGATTCTTTCTGTTTGGGAATGATAAGGGGATTGTCATGCAACTGTTAACAGGTGGTTCGATATGTCCGAATTAGAGCAAAAAAACAAGCCAAAGAGGAAACGTCGAAAACTCGTTAAAAGGATTTTTCTTATTTGCCTGCTCGTGCTGGTGACGGGCCTGGGTGTTATATCGTACGGTCCCGTCAGGACGATGGCGTCACTGGAACGGGTGGATGATTATCCGCTTTTTGTCATGCAGTATCACGGGGATTATTTATTCGACTGGTTTGCAGAACACGGCATCGATTGGCCGCTATTTAAGAAGGTATATAAAGCTGTCAATCCGGATGCTTGTACGAGCTTTGCGGCTTTAAGTGATGAGGGTGACGCTGTTTTCGGCAGGAACTTCGACTGGCAGCATCGCTCGTCTTTACTTTTGTTCACCGATCCACCCGGCGGTTATGCCTCGGTCTCAATGGTGGATCTACATTATTTCGGGCTTGAAGGGATGCAGGAGATTCCCTGGAAAAAACGATTCAATCTGTTGGCGACACCTTATGCGACGATGGATGGCATGAACGAATGGGGCGTCGCAGTCGGTCAGAACGCCGTGCCGATTAAACAATTACCGTACGATCCGAACAAGCCGACACTGATTTCCAACCAGTTGATGCGTGCCGTCCTGGACCATGCCAGGGACGTCAACGAGGCGATAACTCTGATTCAGAAATACAATCCTAATTTTCCTGTAGTATATGGTCATCTTCATATCGCCGATGTTTCGGGAAATTCCGTAGTAGTCGAGTACGTGGACGGCAGGATGGTTTTAAATCGCAACGATAAGCCATGGCAGGTTTCCACCAACTTCCTGCTGTCCGAGGCACAGGCGGAATCCGGCTGCTGGCGATATGATTTAGCGAGCGAGCATCTTGACAAAGCAGAGGGGCATCTATCTCAGGATGAGGCTATGAAACTGCTCCAGGGCGTAAAACTTAGCCATACTGTTTGGTCGGTCGTCTATAATCTGAGCACAGGTACCATCCGGATTGCGATGGGAAAAGATTACGATCAAGTCCATAGCTTTCAGCTTAATATGCAAAATCAGCATAAGAAGTAAGCGGTTATTTACATGAATAACCTGGATAGTTTCAATACCGAAAGAATTTCCGCCGAGCGTTTGCAGCAGGAACATATTGATTTCATACATCAAATGAACCAGGACCGGCAGGTAATGGCCTATCTCGGCGGCATACGCTCCCGCGAGCAGACGGCCGATTATATGGACAAGAATCTATCCCACTGGGACAAATACGGATATGGGATATGGGTGCTTCGGGAAAATTCCTCGGGGAGTTTAATAGGCCGGGGCGGGCTGCGAAATGCCGTATTGGGCGGCAAAGATGATGTCGAAGTGGCGTATGGCTTGTTGCCCGAATTCTGGAACAAAGGTTTTGCGACGGAATTCACAGGAGCCGTAGTGCGGATGGGATTGTCGGATATCGGTCTGTCCGGCATAGCTTGCGTCATACATCCGGATAATCTGGCTTCGCAGCGTGTTCTGGAAAAATCCGGTTTTGCTTTCGAGCGGGAAGTAGTTTATAAAAGCGAGCTTCATCTGTTGTTCCGGCATGACAACAGGTGAATCTGATGTTATAATCCTCGGATGTGCCGGTAAAAGTTAATCCCGGCCTCGATAACAATCTCGCTTCGGCTTTAAGGAGAAACAGATGCAAAAGAATCAGGTAGGTAATTTCATACTCACAATGGTTGTTGTTTTTGTGCTGTTGATTGTACTGGCATTGCTTTTGGCGTTGACTTTACGAATAGGCGGCTCGGCATTTCTTGAGATGGCTTTGAGCTGGTTTCTTAGGCTGCTTGGTCTGGCAATAGTGACATTTAGTTTAATATCGTTTTTAGCTCAGGGGTTCGTTTCTCTTGAGCCGGAAAAATTTTCAAAATGGATTGCGCTGATGTTACTCGGATTGTTATTGGTTCATCTAAAGTGGTTTTTGGCTATTGGGCTGGTCGGCCTTTTGATAACCATGATGATTATCACTTGCCTGAAACGTTCCGACCAGGCTGCCGAAATCAAGTGATTGCTTGACACTGCCGTGCTGCATGGGGCCGAAGTTTTATAATCCGAATTACTGTGAACATAAACTTAAGGGGCTTGTGGATATTTCTAATCAGCTATTTTTGAAGAAGAGTTCAAATGTGTAAAAAATATAATAAATCGAATTTAAACGGAATGTGTGTATATTTTGCCTTTTTGATTTTCTGCTTTTTACCGGCCGGTAATTGTGCATCGGGAAGTTCCGTAAAGGCAAATTTATCAGGCATATCCGATTTGCCGTTTGAAATGCCGATGATCAAAGAGCCGCGGTTCCCGAATCGGACGTTTAATATTACCGATTACGGGGCAGTGGGGGATGGTCATACGAAAAATACCAAAGCCTTTGCCGATGCTATCAAAGCCTGTGCCGAAGCCGGCGGCGGGCGGGTGGTTGTGCCTGCCGGTATGTGGCTGACAGGAGCGATTGAGCTTAAAAGCAATCTGAATCTGCATCTCGAACAGGGGGCGGTAATCCAGTTCAGTGAAGATTACGACGATTATCCCCTGATACAATCCACTTGGGAAGGCCGGCCGAGTGTCCGATGCATATCGCCGCTGTATGCGAATAATCTTGAAAATATTGCCGTTACCGGTCACGGAATCATCGACGGGGCGGGGCAGGCATGGCGACCGGTAAAAAAATACAAAATGACGGAGCCACAGTGGAAAGAGCTGATTGCATCAGGCGGAGTTTTAAACGAGGCGGGTGATATATGGTGGCCGACTAAAGAGGCCCTTAACGGGCCGCGGATTTTGGCTTCGCTGCGTCGTAAGGATAATGTGACGCTGGATGATTACGCACCAGTGCGTTCGTACTTGCGTCCGGTGATGGTCTCACTGATTGAATGCAAGAATGTCCTGCTGGACGGACCCACCTTTCAAAATTCCCCCGGCTGGAATATTCATCCGCTTTTGTGCGAGAACGTGATTGTGCGTAATATCAATGTCCGCAATCCGTGGTATTCTCAAAACGGCGATGGGCTTGACCTGGAATCCTGTCGTAATGTAATTGTCACCGGCTGCTTCTTCGATGTCGGTGACGATGCCATTTGTCTCAAATCCGGTCGTGGCGAATTCGGCCGGCGCAGGGGTAAGCCGAGCGAGAATATGCTAATAACCGATTGCACGGTGTATCACGGGCACGGCGGATTTGTGATAGGTAGTGAAATGTCCGGCGGCGTGCGGAACATTTACGTCCGCAATTGTACGTTTATGGGAACTGATATAGGCCTGCGGTTCAAGAGTACCCGCGGGCGAGGCGGGGTCGTCGAGAATATTTTTATCGAAGATATCCGGATGTCGAATATTGCGAACGAAGCCATTCGGTTCAATATGTATTACGGCGACCAGCAGGATTCGACTGCCAAACAAGAAATTGTACCGGTCAACGAAGAAACGCCGCAGTTTCGGAAAATATATTGCAAGAACATAACCTGTCGCGGGGCCGCCGGAGCTGTTTTGTTGCAGGGACTGCCGGAAGTGCCGATTCGGGAAATTGAGCTGGAAAACGTTATGATTTCCTCCGATACCGGTCTTGTTTGTAACGACGCCGAGCAGATAAAATTGACAAACATCAGTATACTGCCTGAAAAATCACCTGTCTTTTCGTTTTATGAAAGCCGCAAGGTCGCAATGCACAATATCAGCAGCTCGGAATCCGACGGTATTTTCTTAAGCTTACAGGGTGAAAAAACACAGGATATACATCTGGCAGGCTCGAATATTTCCCGGCTTGTGAACCGAATTCAATTAGGGGAAGGCGTGCAGCCTGATGCCATTACAATGACACCTTTATCACCGGAGAAAAAGAATCCTTAGATTCGATAAAGATATAATGAATGTGAAGGGAAAAGTTTTTTAGGGGAGGTTGAAAAGGAAAAGATGGATATTGAAGAAATTGCCAATAAATTTATAGAAGCAATCAATCGACATGATATTGAATCAATCGGTGAATTGATGAGCGAAGATTATACGTTTATCGATTCGGGCGGGGATACATATAAAGGCAATGAGCAAATGCGGCAGAAATGGGCCGATTATTTTAAGATGTTTCCCGATTACAAAATCGAAGCCCCCGAGTTTGTTGTATCCGGCGATACTGTTATCCTGTTAGGCAAAGCTTACGGTACATATACGACCGATGGGAAACTGCGACCGGAGAATCATTGGGAAATACCCGCGGCATGGAAAGCAGAGGTTGCCGAGGAAAAGATAAAACTCTGGCAGGTCTTTGCGGATAACTCCATGGTTGATGAAATCATCAGAAAAGAGGGCAACTGAATTTGGGATAAGGCTATGAAATACAGAGAATTGGGACGGACAGACTGGAAAGTTTCGGAAGTGAGCTTCGGAGCCTGGGCAATCGGCGGGACGTGGGGACCGGTCGATGACAGTGACTCGTTGGCCGCGTTGCGTAAGGCGGTCGAGATGGGAGTGAATTTTATTGATACCGCCGATGTATATGGCGACGGCCGCAGCGAGAGACTTGTGGCGAAACTCCGCCGGGATTGCGGCGAAGACATCTACGTCACTACCAAGGCCGGCAGGCGATTGAATCCGCACACCGCCGAAGGATATAATCGTAAGAATCTTACGGCATTCGTGGAACGAAGCTTAAAAAATCTGGATGCCGAGACAATAGATTTGCTGCAATTGCATTGCCCCCCTATGGAAGTTTATTATACGCCGGAGGTGTTCGGCATAATGGATGATTTGGTCGAGGCGGGGAAAATCCGCTATTACGGCGTGAGCGTCGAGAAAGTCGAGGAAGCCCTCAAGGCAATCGAGTACCCCGGCGTGCAGAGTGTGCAGATTATCTTTAACATGTTCCGGCACCGGCCCGCGGAGCTTTTATTCGAGCAGGCTAAAAAACGCAAAGTTGGAATCCTGGCTCGTGTGCCCTTAGCTTCAGGGATGCTCACGGGGAAATTCAAGCCGGAGACGAAATTTACTTCCAACGACCACCGACAATTCAACCGTCACGGCGAGGCGTTCGACAGGGGAGAAACTTTTTCCGGTGTCGATTATAATCTCGGTTTGAAGGTGGTCGAGCAGCTTAAAGAGATTTGTCCGGCGGATATGACGATGGTGCAGTTTGCCTTGCGGTGGATATTAATGTTCGATGCGGTGACATGTACTATCCCGGGCGCAAAGCGGCCGTCTCAGGCCGAGGAAAATTTCGCCGCCTCGGACCTTCCGGAGCTTTCTGAAAAAACAATGGCCCGGGTCCGCGAAATCTACGAACACCACATCCGGGACTTAGTGCACCATTACTGGTAAACTGTCCATTCAAGGGAATATTTCACTGTTTGAAATTATGAGTGACTTTGTTATCCGAAGCTTTCATACAGACGATACGGAAGATGTGGTTGAGTTGTGGCGGAAGTGCGAGCTGGTTGCTCCGCAAAATAATCCGGAACTCGATATCGAAAGAAAGCTTAAAGTTAATCCGGCATGGTTTCTTGTGGGAGAACTCGAAGGCGAGGTTATCGCAACATGTATGGCCGGATATGAAGGTCATCGGGGCTGGATTAATTATTTGGCCGTCTCGCCGAAATACCGACGGCAGGGTTTCGCAACACAGATGATGCGGGAAGCGGAGAAAATACTGAAAAATGCCGGTTGTCCGAAAATCAACCTGCAAATCAGGTCGTCCAACAAGGATGTGATTGCGTTTTATGAGGCGATAGGTTTCAGGAAGGATGATGTCGTCAACATGGGAAAGCGATTAGAGCAGGATAATCCGTCCGTATACAATTAAACTTTCTTATGATGTTGAGTTTTCAAAAGTACCCGGCAGGTAATGGTCGTGGAAGGTATAGCTTTGAGAAATATTTTTTAATGTGAATTTATAAGTAAGTTTTGTTTAAGAAGTTAACAATCAATGGAGGAACGATATGGGAGTTCTTTGGGAAGTTTTACAAACCGGCCTGATGTACGGCCAGAAGCGAAAATCCGATACTATCGAGGATCGGGTCCAGGCACTCGAAGACCAGCTTCAATTGACGCAGAATACATTGCGCAACCTGGTCAGAAAAATCGAGGAGATTCACGGTCTGGACGTTGACGGCGACGGCAGAATCGGGTAGAGATGGTCTTTCTCTTCGATCTTACCGCCGCCGGGTAAAACCGTTGTGGTTTGACGTATCTGCGAGAAAGTTTTATGCGAAAGAGGCAATTACAATTATCATTGCCGAGGGAGATATAATGCTATTGGCTCTTATCGTGAATATGACACCGATTGGATGTGTATTCGCTTTGATGGGAGTTTTTATTTTAATCAGGTCGGGATTATTTCTTTACTTGCGGCATCCTTGTTAATAACCGCGGCGTGACCGGAGAAAAAGTTGTCTGATAATTTAAAAGGGCCTGTGCCGTATGGCACAGGCCCTGAATTAACTGTATAACATAGAGGCTAAAGGACCTCTTAATTGACCACGTCGATATCATCCTCGGTTAACTCTGCTTCATAGATGCACACGTCGTCAATGTTACTCATTACTGGCGTAACGACAATAGCGACACGATCTCGTCTTCGGTCAACGCTCTGTCGAAGATGCGCAAATCGTCTATGTCGCCTAACATCGCTGTATTTGACTCGTCGGTTGACTCACCAATCCACAAGGGTTCGCCGTTGGAGATGTCACCCGTTCCGTCCACTCCAGTATCACCGCCTTCAACGACGGCCGGTTTCACGCCATTGGCATAGAGCAACAACTGACGATTAAGCGTGTCTCGAACTGCCACTACGTTGACCCAGTCTCCGGTTACGAACGGCCCGGGCTCGACCTCGATGCGCGACTTTATATTGTCATCGTCGATCGCAAAACGAATCCGTTGGAAGAATTCACTGGTGGAGTGATGGAATAACTCGTAACGACATCCAGTTCCCGGAGCGCTGTGTGTGCCCTTGATGAGCCAGCGGTCGATATTTCCATTGGGATCCACTTCTTCCGGATACCGAACCCACAGCGAGATCGAAAAGGACTCATCGCCGAAGTCGATCGCGTCGGAATGAGGCACCTCAATGTGGTGACCGTCGGTGTCGTCAAATCTGATCGCGCTACCCAGCGCACCATCGGTAATCCATGCGGTTGCCGGATCGAGATCAACAAAAGCACCGTCATTGCCGCCTACGACGTCGGCGACTACCGTACCCGAACCTTCGTCCATCGGCCAGTGTGCAACCATCGAGGGAATCCGTGGATCCAGCCAGGCGATTGCGGCATCATATAATTGCCAGGCATCGTAAGTCATATCACCGGCGACATAGGATTCGTTGCCGGGTATGCTGAAACAGCAAACACGGTTGGCGGCCAGCGATGCATCAGCCAGCTCTGTGCCGGCCTCGATCGTGAAGATGATCGTGTTGGCTACGCCGTCTGCG
>Ga0272441_10004592_pt1 | contig 24796 bp, 29 predicted proteins | sample SSMProp6N_FD_193582 | JGI IMG/M metagenome (GOLD analysis project Ga0272441, IMG submission 193582) | Marine sediment archaeal communities from Little Sippewissett salt marsh, Falmouth, MA, United States - SSM-Prop-6N | ecosystem: Environmental > Aquatic > Marine > Wetlands > Sediment ...
CCTTCCGTACCATTCCCCACGCTTGGGTCGTTAGCTCAATGGTAGAGCAGCGGACTCTTAATCCGTTGGTTGTAGGTTCGAGTCCTACACGACCCACAGTCCCTTTTCGGCAGGGTCGTTAGCTCAGTCGGCAGAGCACCTGACTTTTAATCAGGGAGTCACTGGTTCGAGTCCAGTACGACCCATAGGATTGAAGCGCGAGGAGGGAAGGGATTATACTTCGCTCCACATGCTGCAACCTGCGGCATGCGATGCATAGGTCCCCATCATCTAGCGGCCTAGGATACCGGGTTTTCATCCCGGCGGCAGGGGTTCAAATCCCCTTGGGGACGCCAATCAGCGGATCTTGCACCGGGTGCAAGGCTCGCTATAATGGGCGAGTAGCTCAGCTGGGAGAGCATCCGGCTTACATCCGGAAGGTCACAGGTTCGAGTCCTGTCTCGCCCACTGAGTGATCGAACATACGGGGGCGTGGTCTAGCCAGGTTTAGGACGCTGGATTGTCACTCCAGAGATCGCCGGTTCAAATCCGGTCGTCCCCGCCCGTCGTGCCGAGGTAGCTCAGTAGGTAGAGCACGGCCCTGAAAAGGCCGGTGTCCCCAGTTCGAATCTGGGCCTCGGCACCATTTTTTTCCGCTTGCCAATTTCCCCTCACGAGACACATGTCTCCCAGTTGATCCAGGTTTGAACAGCAACTACAGATTGCCTACCGAGAAAATCCCCTTGCAGTCTGCGTTCTAGCGCATTATGCCTACATGCGCCTTGTGGAAAACGTTGTGAACAACCCCTTTGAAAGCGCTCGATTTACGCGCTTCCTGTGGATAAATCGGCCGATCCGTGTCTTGGGAGACGGTTTGATCGACATTGGATTCCCTCATCGAGCCAACGGATGTATCTTCGTGGAGTTTTCCACAGCCTTATGCCCAGGGAAAAGCCCGTTCAAGTCAGGAATCGGCACAGTTCTCCCCAACCCAGCTGCTGTCCTATTGACCTCGTCACGTCTGCCGACCGTCAAGGACATCGTGCCAAACGATGCGGGACGAGGAACTCCCCAGGAAGCGGGACCTTTGTCCGGAATACGAGATCTTCCCTGAAGTACGCGCGTTGGGGTCTTGGATCTGGTTCCCGTCTTGGCCCGCAGTCTCTTGACGCACCGAATTCGGATTCGATAATGTTGGGCGTCCGCAAAGAGGGTGTTCTTATGTCCGCAGCCATGACCTCAGTCTGGGAATCCGTGTTGTCCAGTCTGAAATCCGAGCTCTCGTATACCAGTTTCGAGACGTGGTTTCAGGGGATTACGCCGGTCTCGCTCGCGGACCAGGCACTGACGATTGCCGTGCCGGATGCGTTCACCAAGGGAGGTCTCGATCGAAGGTTTCGGAAGCGGATCGAGGACCTGGCATCCGAGTCGTGCAGCGAGCCCATTTCGTTGATCATTCAGATCGCGGAGAAGGATGGGGGGCGTGCACCGTCCGCGCTGGCTCCCAAGACTGCGCTGATCACGGCGGATCAAGAGAAGCTGACGCTGAATTCGGAGTACACGTTCGATTCCTTCGTGCGAGGCAAGAACTGCGACCTGGCTTACTACGCATCGGAAGCCGTTGCCGAGAAACCGGGGGTTGCCTACAACCCGTTCTTCGTCTATGGGAATGTGGGATTGGGAAAAACACACTTGCTGCAAGCTGTCGGAAACCATGTCCTGAACACCTCGCCGAAGAGCGCGGTCCTGTACACGACGTCCGAACGCTTTGCCATCGAACTCATCAACTCGATTCGCAACAACTCGACGGCGGCGTTCCGTAACAAGTATCGACAGATCGATGTCCTTCTGATCGACGACGTGCATTTCCTCGAGGGCAAGGAAGCGACGCAAGAGGAGCTGTTCCATACGTTCAACGAGTTGTACGGAAGCCACAAGCAGATCGTGCTCTCCAGCGACCGGGCCCCGGAGGATTTGTCGGGGTTGCAAGACCGTTTGGTCTCGCGATTCCGATGGGGATTGGTTGCCGATATCCAGCCCCCGGATCTGGAAACCCGTATCGCGATCCTCCGAGAAAAGGCGGCGGCCCGAGGATTGGACATCGATGTCAGCGTGTTGGAGTTGATCGCAACACGGATTTCTTCCAGCGTTCGAGCCTTGGAAGGGGCACTCAACAAGGTACTCGCCTTTGCCGATATGCGCGGCGAACGATTGACGCCGCATACCCTCGAGAGCATGCTCCCGAAGGAAGGACAACGGCCGAAACTGACCATCCGCCACATCAAGGAGGAGGTCGCTGCACGCTACGATCTCAAGCGCCAGGCACTGGAAGGTCCGAGTCGCAAGAAGGAGATCTCCCAAGCGCGTCATCTGGCCATCTATCTCGCACGAGAGATGACCGACCACTCGTTCCCTGCGATTGCGCGTGAGTTCGGGAATCGCGATCACACGACCATCATGCACTCCTACGTTCGTGTTCAAGAGATGCTTGAAGAAACACCGCTTCTGCACTCCGAGATTCACGAGATCCGCGAGTCGTTGACCGCGCAGTACTCGACTCTTCGCAAGGCTGCCTGCTAGCAGCCGCCTGCACTCTTCCTCTTCAAGTTCGTCACTACCTGTGGAATGGTTGTTGGCAAACGTTTCGTTTCCGTGGATAACGCCTGTGGACAACGGCTCATCCGATGTCCACAGGAATCGTCCACAGAAGCCGAGGAGATGTCCCCAGGAAGTCCGTGCGGGAATCCTTCTTCTGTAGCCGCGTTGCGTTCGATCGGGGCGTTGTCAACAGCACTACTACTACAACTGTACAGACCTATCTCATTCTTTGCTTCTACAGAAGTAGAAGCCTCCCTCTCGTCCCTCCCGGAGCGACGGATTGAAGGGTTCTGGCTAGAAGACTAGAATGGAGCCCTTATGTCCTACGTACGAAGCACGACCATCCTTGCGATCTACTCGGAATCGACACGCACAGCCGTGATCGGCAGCGACGGACAAGCCACGTTGGACACCACCGTGATCAAGAAACACACGAAGAAGGTCTATCGCCTTCACAATGACTCCGTCCTGGTCGGGTTTGCAGGAGCGACCGCCGATTGCCTTGCATTGCTGGACAAGTTCGAAGGAAAGCTGAAGAAGTACGACGGGCAACTGCGTCGGTCCGCCGTCGAGCTGACCAAGGAATGGCGCACCGACCGGGTCCTTCGTCATCTCGAGGCGGTCATTGCGGCCGTTTCTCAGGAAGGTCTCCTGATGATTTCCGGCGCAGGCGACGTGCTCGAACCGGATGAAGGCGTCATCGGGATCGGATCGGGGGGGGCGTACGCGTTGGCTGCAGCCAAGGGATTGCTGACCGCCTCGACGGATCTTGCCGCCGACGAGATCGTTCGACGGTCACTGGAAATCGCCGCCGAGATCGACATCTACACGAACGACAACATCACTCTGGAGCAAATCCACTGGTAAAGGAATCCGATGTCTCAGATTGTTGAAGTCTCTAATGGATCACTGGGTGGATTGACACCGCAGCAGATCGTCTCCGAATTGGACAAGTACATCGTCGGGCAGGCGGCCGCGAAGAAATCGGTCGCCATCGCTCTGCGAAATCGCATGCGGCGCCAGTACGTGGAAGACGACATTCGCGCGGAGATCAAACCGAAGAACATCCTGATGATTGGCGCCACCGGCGTGGGGAAGACCGAGATCTCGCGACGACTTGCGCGGCTGACGACGTGCCCGTTCGTCAAGGTCGAGGCGACGAAGTTCACCGAAGTAGGCTACGTCGGCCGCGACGTCGAGTCGATGGTTCGGGATCTTGTCGATATCGCGATCGACATGGTTCGCGAAGAAGAGATCCTGCGCGTCGAAGAAGAAGCCGAGCACTTGGTAACCGAGGAGATCCTGAATGCTCTGTTGCCTCCGTCTCACACGGACGAGGAGGACGATGACGGCAGCGCTCGCGGAACGCGAGACAAGTTGCGCGAGAAGCTGGAAGCGGGCGAATTGGAAGAGCGCTACATCGAGGTGATGGTCGAGGAGTCCGTCAACCCGCAGGTGGAAGTCTTCTCCCAGGACGGTATCGACCAAATGGGCATCGATATGGGAAGCATGCTGTCCGAGTTGCTGCCCAGTTCCAAAAAGAAGCGGCGGATGAAGATCCGAGAAGCGCGTGCCATCCTGTTCGAGCAGGTATTGGACTCGCTGATCAACATGGATGAAGTGCGTCAGGAAGGCCTTCAGTTCGCAGAGGAGATGGGCATCATCTTCCTCGACGAACTGGACAAGATCGCCGCGGGTGGCCGCGAGGAAACGGGCGGCCCGGGGGTCTCCCGCCAAGGGGTTCAGAGGGATCTGCTTCCGCTGCTCGAGGGGTCCACCGTGCGCACACGATACGGGGCGGTCAGCACGGAAAACATGCTGTTCATTGCCGCCGGCGCCTTCAACATGTCCAAACCCTCCGATCTGATTCCGGAGCTCCAGGGCCGATTGCCGATCCGCGTCGAACTCGACAACCTCACTGCGGCGGACTTCCGGCGCATCTTGTGCGAACCGAAGGATGCATTGGTCACGCAGTATCGTGCGTTGATGGTGACCGAAGGCGTAACGCTCGAGATGTCCGACGACGCCATCTCGGCGATTGCCGACATTGCCTACGAGCTGAACCAGACGACGGAGAACATCGGCGCGCGACGACTCACAACGGTCATGGAACGGCTCGTGGAAGACCTCTCGTTTCAAGCGGATCAACTGCGGGGGCAGACCGTCGTCATTGACAAAGCCTACGTGGAAGAGCATCTGCGCAACATCGTGGAGGACCCCGATCTGTCGCGTTACATCCTGTAGTGCAGACACCATTCGTGGTAAGATCGGTCTCGAACAACAGACGCTACGGGAGGATGCAACATGATCCGCATCACTTTGCCTGATGGATCGACCCAGGAGGTCGCTGCCGGCACCACCATTCTCGAGGTGGCGGAAGGCATCGGTCCTCGACTGGCTCAAGCCGCGGTGTGCGCGGTAGTGGACGGTGAACTCAAGGACGTACGTGAGCCCCTGACGCAGGACGCAACGCTGACGCTCCTGACGAAGGACGACAACCGCGTTCTGGAGACGATCCGCCACACGACGTCGCACGTCATGGCTCAGGCGGTCAAGCGGATCTTCCCGGACACGAAACTGGGCATCGGCCCGGCGATCGAGGAAGGCTTCTACTACGACTTCGAACTGGACCAATCGTTGACCGAAGACGATCTGGGCACAATCTTCGACGAGATGAAGAAGATCATCGCCGAGGACCTGCCAATCGTTCGTAAAGAACTGAGCGCCGCGGACGCACGGAAGCTTCTCGAAGCGCAAGGCGAGACGTTCAAGCTCGAGTTGCTCGACGAACTCGAAGGCGAGACGATCACCTTCTTCGAGCAGGGCGACTTCGTCGATCTCTGTCGCGGCCCGCACCTGCAATCCACCGGCAAACTGAACCCGAACGCGATCAAGCTGCTGTCGGTGGCCGGTGCCTATTGGCGCGGGAACGAGTCGCGACCGATGTTGCAACGCATCTACGGCACCGCGTGGGAGAAGCCCGCAGACCTCGAATCCTACGAATGGCGACAAGAAGAGGCTGCCAAGCGGGATCACCGCAAGCTGGGCAAAGACCTCGAGCTGTTCAGCATTCACGAGGAAGGCGGCGCCGGATTGGTGTGCTGGCATCCGAGGGGCGCTCGTCTCAAGCGAACGATCGAGGAGTTCTGGTATCAGCAACACGATCTGGGAGGCTACGAAACGGTGGCGACGCCGCACATCGGCAAGGCGCAACTGTGGTCGATCTCCGGGCACCTCGACTTCTATCGCGAGGGGATGTACTCGCCGATGGACATCGACGGCGTCGACTACTACATCAAGCCGATGAACTGCCCGTACCAGATCCTGATCTACAAGAGCAAAGTGCACTCGTACCGTGAACTGCCGCTACGGATGGCGGAAATGGGAACGGTTTACCGTTACGAGCGATCGGGCGTTCTCCACGGACTAATGCGAGTCCGTGGCTTCACGATTGACGATGCACACATCATCTGCCGTCCGGACCAGGTCGATGAGGAGATCCGGCGCGTGTACGAATTCAGTATGAACATGCTGATGGCGTTCGGGTTTGAGTCGTTTGACATCTACCTCTCCACGCGGCCGCACGAAGGGAAGGCGGTCGGTGAGGTCGAGCAATGGGAGCAAGCGACCGATGCATTGCGTGCCGCGCTTGACGAGCGGGGACTTCCGTACCAGGTCGATGAAGGCGGCGGCGCGTTCTACGGCCCCAAGATCGACATCAAGGTCAAGGACACCCTTGGCCGGTCTTGGCAGTGCTCGACGATTCAGTTTGACTTCAATCTGCCGAACCGATTTGACATGACCTACATCGGCGAGGACGGCAAGGAGCACCGCCCGTACATGGTCCACCGCGCGTTGCTCGGAAGCCTGGAACGGTTCATCGGTTGTCTGATCGAGCACTACGGCGGCGCGTTCCCCGTCTGGCTTTCGCCGATTCAGGTCGACGTCATTCCGATCGCCGACCGTCACATCGCGTACGCTCGGGATGTTGCGGACACCCTGAAGGCTACCGGCATCCGCGTTTCCATCAACGAGACGTCGGAACGGATGAACGCCAAGATCCGCGATGCCCAGCTTCAGAAAGTGCCGTACATGCTGGTGATTGGCGATCGGGAACAGGAATCCGGAACGGTTGCCGTTCGGCTGAGAACCGAGGAAGACCTTGGCGACATGGCCGTGGATGAGCTCGTGAAGCTCATCCGAGAAAAGATCGACGCGAAGTCGCAGGAGCTGACGTAAGGGGTCGACGTGGCTGATTGGTCGTTCGTGTGGCGCATCCTTCTTGCCGCCGGACTGTCCGCCGTGATCGGCATCGAACGTGAGTTCCACAGGCGTCCTGCAGGATTGCGCACCCACTTGCTCGTCGGGAGCGGCGCCGCATTGGTCATCGTTGCCCTTCAAGTTGCGTGGCTCGGGATGCACGGCGACGCGACCGCGTCCGGGGGCCTGCCCACAGAGATCGGTCGTTTGGCCGCCGGCGTCATCACCGGCATCGGCTTCCTCGGCGCTGGAACGATCATCAAGGTGGGCGACTGGGTCCGTGGACTGACCACGGCGGCATCGTTGTGGTTCGTCGCCACCCTCGGAATCGCTTCGGGTTTGGGCGCCTGGTCGGTGGCCGTCGTCGGAGGCGGTATCGGCATCGTCATCCTTGCGTTTGTCGATCCGTTGGCTTCGCGCATCCCGAGCCGGATGTATCAGATGCTGCGGATTGTCGTCGAAGCGGATCAGCAAGCCCGGGTCCAGGAGGAACTCCAGGCGTGCTGCTTCGGTGAGAAGACGCGAGCCACCCTCGTGAATTGGGAATGGGACTCAACGCATCGAACCGTTACCTTGACCTATCGCGTGAGACACCGCGGAACGCCGAACCTCCAACGCCTGGCGGAGACCGCGGCATCGTTCGACGGCGTGTCGGAAACCGAGATTCGTCTCTAGCCGACGGCCCGCCGGATCTCCTGGATGCTGTCCAACGCTTCCCATGGGGCGTCGATGTCCGTTCGTCCGAAGTGCCCGTATGCAGAGAAGGCCTCGTAGATGGGACGCTTCAGGTCGAATCGGTCGATGATGGCCCCAGGACGGAAGTCGAACGTCTTCACCACGGCGCTCCTCAGGAGATCGTCGGCGACGATGCCCGTCCCCCGCGTGTCGATGTTCACGGCCAACGGAGCTGCGCGACCGATGGCGTACGCCACCTGAACGGTGGCTTGCGTGGCCAATTCAGCGGCCACCAGATGTTTGGCGACGTAGCGCGCCATGTACGAGCCCGATCGGTCGACTTTCGTTGGATCCTTCCCTGAGAACGCGCCTCCACCGTGCGATCCGAAGCCGCCGTACGTGTCGGCAATGATCTTGCGGCCGGTGACTCCGGCGTCGGACGCGGGCCCGCCGATGACGAAGCGGCCTGAGGAATTGACGAGCACCTCAGTGCGTTCGTCCATCCACTCCCCAAGTACGGGGCGGACGACGTGATCGACGATTCCGGATCGAATCTCCTCGCTATCGATGTCCTCGTGTTGTGCGGCGATCAAAACGGTGGCGGCACGCACCGGACGGTCGCTTTCGTATTCGATGGTTACTTGGGATTTTCCGTCCGGACGCAGGAAGGAGAGCGTCCCATCTTTGCGTGTCTCGGCAAGGCGTTGCGTCAATCGGTGCGCCAACAGGATGGGAAGAGGCATGAAGACGTCGCTGTCGGAACACGCGTAGCCGAACATGATGCCCTGATCGCCCGCGCCAATGACGTCATACGGATCCGTCGAATGTGCGTCCCGCACTTCGGTCGCGTGATCGACCGCGGACGCGATATCGGACGATTGCTCCTTGATTGCTGAAAGAACGGCGCAATCTTCGAAGTGGAATCCAAGTCCATGGCGGTCATAGCCGATGGACTGGAGCACGCGACGAACCACAGACGGTACATCGACGTACGTCGATGTCGTGATCTCTCCACCGACCAGTACAAGACCGGTCGTTAGGAACGTTTCACACGCCACGTGCGCGTTGGCATCATCGACAAGAATCGAGTCGAGTACCGCATCGGAAATCCGATCCGCGACCTTGTCCGGATGCCCTTCCGTAACGGATTCCGACGTGATGTACGTTCGTTTCATGGAACCTCCCTCGGCGCTCCGGATGTTCGGCGGCGCGCCCAAGACTACAAACGGAGACGAACGGATTCAAGAAGACGGCGATTGCGCGTACAGTAGAATCCATCAACGAAGGAGCCCTCACGGAGATGACGATTCATTACGTTTCTTGCACAACGTCGACGCAAGACGACGCTCGGCGAATGCTGGACGAGAAGCAGTTGACCGTGGGAGACGTCCTCGTGGCGGCGGAGCAAAGCGCCGGCCGAGGCCGCTTCGGGCGACGATGGATCTCTCCCCGAGGAGGCATCTATGCCACGATCATCTGTCCGATGGAAGCCCACGTTTCGTTGAATGCGGGACTCGCGATTGCGAGGACGCTCCGAGATGCAGGCATCGACGCGACGCTCAAATGGCCGAATGACGTCCTGGTGAACCATCGCAAGCTCGCCGGCGTCTTGGTCGAGCAACATGGACCGTACGCTCTGGTTGGAATGGGGATGAATTTGCGGATTGCGCCACATGAAGAAGCGACCTGCCTTGCCGATTATGTGAATCTGCCCGGGGAGCCGGACCACTGGATCGCCAAGGTGACCGAGGCACTGCTCCGAACGGTCGGAGAACCGTTCGATCCTGCGGCGTACTCAAGGTATTGCTGTACACTGGGACGTTCCGTGACGATCGAGTGGGACCACGGAAAGAGGATCACAGGGGTGGCCGAGGGGATTGGAGAAGATGGCGCTCTCGCCGTGAACGACGGTCTGACGACGCGTCACATCACATCGGGAGAGTGCCGCCACGTGACGGTCTGTGAAGCGACACGTGAATGAGTCGGCAGTGAACGCTTGGCAGGCGTGACCCAGGAACGGAGGGACGATGAGCACGGTTCTCGAACAAGCGCTCCAGTTGGAGACAGCGGCCGAAGGCAACTACAGAGAAGCGGCACGTTCAACGAACGATCCAGGCGCAGCCAGCATCCTCGACCTCCTTGCGGATGAAGAGGCGGAGCACGCAAAGGTCCTCCGCGGCATGACGGCGTCGGGCGTTCGAGTCGATTACGACCTGCTCGATCGCGCGAAGGATTGGGTCCGGGGTGCGGTGGAAGGCGGCCAAACGGCGATCTCCCCGGACGCCGGACTCCTTGACGTTCTACGGCGAGCGATGGACATCGAACGTCGAACGGAAACGTTCTATCGTGAGCAGAGCAGCGCTGTGAACGACGAGGAAGCCTCCGCGCTGTTCCTGCACCTTGCAGGCATCGAGCGGGAGCACTTCCAGCTAGTCAGCTCACTGATCGAGTATTTCGATCGGCCGAACGAGTGGATCGAAGACGCCGAATTCGGACTTCGCAAGGAATACTAAGACGACGAACAGTGCACTACTCATCGTCCTCCGGATCCGTCTCCGTGAGAACGAGAGGACGAACCTTCGCTACAGCGAGGATGGCCCCACATTCGCGACAGATGACCTCCACGCCCATAGACACGCTCTCCGAGTGGATGGACGTCATCTGACCGCACGCAGGGCAACGAACATCGATCATCTTGACTCGCGTGATTCGCTAACCGTCCACATCATCGTCGTACTCCTCATCGTAGTCATCGTCGTCGTCGAACTCTTCGGGATCGATCTCCACGACAGCGACTTCGATCGGGTCATCGTCGATGACTTCGAGCGTGGAATAGCAACTCTCGCAAACGATGCGCGAGAACATCTCCAGCTCGTCGGGGTTAATCGTAATGGGTTCACCACATTCGGGACACACAATCGTCTTCATCGTTTCCTCCACAAGGCCTCCTACTCGTCCGATCCGACACGAACCGGCTTGCTGGGCGACGAAGACGAGCCAATGGCCAGACGCAACGGGTGTTCGCTGACCGTTTCGAGTTGAGTCCAACACTTTGGGCATTTCGAGCGAGCACCGACAACGGCTGCCTGCGCACGGATTTCGATCATCCGCCGACAAGCTGGACATATGGTCTCGTACATGGGGCCTCCATCCTTCAATCCGTCGCGCACCGGAAGGCGACGCGTTCGTGTGGGATTGGGATCTCTCCGAGAGCAGCAGAGTAGCGTCAGGAACCGGGCACCGTCAATAGACGCAAAACGTACATTGAGTACCCTCAAGAAAGAGGAGTGCGGTGCATCTGCGAGCAACGCACTCGGGCCAGCGTGGGATCAAACGAACGACTTCCTCCGAAACGAGTCATCTGGCTCATTCGGCACATCGCCACAAGGCCGTTCTCCATCACCTGGCGAGAGACCTAGACGTACAGCGAGATTCCCATCAGCAGGTGTAGCGTTGCCCACGCCAACGACCACAACGCCATCCACCGATGGACGCGGACCGGCACGCGGCGAAGGCGCTTGCTCCACCGTTTGCCCGATACCAGCGCCGCTGTAACGGCAAACGACGCGTAGGTCACGATTCCGGCGATGGCAATGAACGGGAATCGGCCGATGGATACGTCATAGGCCAGGCTTCGTAGCCACTCCATGTTCCCTCCTATTCCCCGATTCGGACCGAAGTTGTTGATCGCTGGGTGTGGCGAACGGTCAACCGATCGTCCGTGCGATGATAGGCAAGGAGTATCGTGACCTCGCTACCTGCGATCAGTGCCTTGTCTTCATCGTCTCCTGAATCCAGCGGAATGACAAACTCGACGATGGACATGTCAGCGGTCTCCGCTCCTGCGGCTTGGATGATGTGATCGGCTGCGTCCCGGCGATGCGATGTGGGACTGTTGCCATAGTGGTCTTCGATGGTCAGGCCGCCTTCCTCAATGGCGGCGATGATGATGTTGGCTCCTCGCATGCGCACCTCCGGATCGAAGCCAATGGACAGCCAGCCGGTTCCGGGGGCGCTCAATCCGATGTAGAGCAATTCGTCAAGCACGTGACTGTAGACGGTCATCCCGGTCTGCGAATCGACGATCCAGGATGTGTATTCGGTCTCGTTTACGATCCCATCGACAGCCGGAGGCCATCCGATGTCCGTGAACTCTGTCGAACCAACCCATGTCAGAGAAACGTCGCCCCGGACCTCGGGCAGGTCCAGCCGCCAAGCGGGATCAAGCGGCGGCGCGTCGTAGCGGCCGTTCCCGTTGGTGTCGGCAAAGGCGTCGATTCGAACCGACGATCCGCTGACAAGACCTGTCACCTCCACATCGAACGAACTGCCTGGGATCTCCGGAACAGCCAAACGGGAGACCTCCCGAAGCGAGACGGTGTCGACCACACGAAGGTTCAAGGTCATTCCGACATAAGGCGCCATCGCTTCGAAACGCAGGTTGATCGAAGTTTGTGAAAACGCGGTGGACGCGAACAAGGCGATCATGGCGAGGGTTGCGATGGCCATCCTGTGTACGGCATTGCGGTTCATGGGCTACCTCCCGTGTTCTTTCTTTGCTCTCACGATCCGATACCATGCACGGTAGCGCACATGCGTGAAGGGATCGAAGGTTCCTCGTGAATTGCGGATGAAGATCGAACCGCCTAGGAGGAGAAGATGGATCTTGGCATTCGCGGCAAGACAGCTCTTGTAGGTGGCGCGAGCCGTGGCCTCGGGTTTGCCGTCAGTCGACGTCTCGCCGAAGAAGGGGCGCATCTCGTTCTCGTCGCGCGAGACGAAACCGCACTGCTGGATGCACGAAGACGCCTTCTCGAACTCGGAGGAGAGCAGCAGATTGTGGTTGTGCCTGCAGATCTGAGCGTGAAGGAAGACGTTGACCGGATGCTCTCTTTCGTGCGTCGCGAGTGTGGCGTCGTTGACATTCTCGTGCACAACACCGGCGGACCTCCGCCCGGGGTCTTCCTCGATCACGACGATGAGGCATGGGACGCTGCCTACGCAGGCTTGCTGCTCTCCGTGGTGCGGGTGGTCCGCGGGCTTCTGCCCGGAATGATCGAACACGGATGGGGACGCTTGATCCTCAACACGTCGTTCACAGTACGCGAACCCGCAGACCGCTTGATCCTGTCCAATGTGTTTCGTACGGGGGGCGTTGCGCTGGCGAAGACGCTGGCGCGCGAGGTCGCTTCGGACGGAATCACCGTGAACTGCGTCTGTCCCGGCGCGTTTGACACACAACGGCTCCGATCGATCTTCGACGAACAGGCAGCCGCGTCGAACCGGTCTAGAGACGACATCTCAAACGAATGGAGGAAGAGGATTCCGCTCGGACGTTTCCTCCGCCCGGAGGAACTCGGAGACCTTGTCGCGTTCCTTGCCTCCGATCTTGCAGGCGGCATCACCGGAGGCACGTTCCCGATCGAGGGCGGCATGCTCCACGGGCTGTTCTAGGACAACGAACGTCCCTTCGGCATCAGCGGCTCACGATGGAAGATCGATTGTACAGCGGTGATTGGACCGCGCGGAGAGCGGATGCGAGTGCCCGCTCTCCGGCGGTATGCAGGTCTAGTCGTCTTTCACGTGCATGGGGACATCGCAGCACACGAGGGTGCCGACGCCAGACTTCGTGACCTTCACTTCCTGACCGCACAGATCGCAAACGTAGATCTTGCCTTCCTCAGCCATGTTTCCTCCCTCTTGGTTATCAAAACTCCATGGTTCACCAACAGGGAATGGATGGTCTTCATCCATTCCCTCCCCTACGCACTCCGAAGAGTGAGTAGGCACGCGCTCGCATGTTCACCGACCAGAGAATGAATGCGTGCATTCATTCTCTCCCCTACTCGCTCGCTAGAGCGAGTAGGCACACACTCGCATGCTCGCCGACCAGAGAATGAATGCGTACATTCATTCTCTATCCTACTCGCTCGCTAGAGCGAGTAGGCCGATTCCCACAACCCGTGGATGTTGCAGTACTCGATCGCGATGAGTTCGCTGAACTCATCCAGATGGGCGTGGGCAACCACCGTGGGGACGCCGTAGGTCGGCCCGAGATCGAACGTCGCGATGTGAACGCCGAGCCCGTTCTTCACGCCGAACAGCGCGACCCACTTGATGTGATGCTCTGCGGTATTCGGATGCGGCGTCTCTTTCCCGACGGTGATCTTTACGACCTTCTCGCCGCAATCGGCGCACTCGACCAGCTCGATCACGGGAACGTGTTTCTCCTTACCTTCTTGGGCGGATCCTTTGAGTAGATCTCCGAATTTCATGGTTCACCTTCCTCTCATCTGGTTGCGATCGACGTTGACCGCATCGATCGCGGGAACGATTCCCGTCCGCGACACCGGCCACGGACGATGGCTTCCGATGTGTCAGAACGCTCTGAACACACCGCGCTTGGCCCCACAGACGGGGCAAACCTCGGGAGGTTCTCCCTCCACGGTGTATCCACAGATGGGACAGATATACACCGTGCCCAGGGATAGATCGCCGTCTTTGGCAACGGCCTCCTTGGCGTCCTTGTACATCGTCTCGTGGATCTTCTCCGCTTCGAGGGCGTAGTGCGTCGATCGCACCGCGCCGGCCTCTCCTTGGAACTGAGCGACGTGATGGTAGGCCGGGTACATTTCACTGACCTCGAAGCCTTCGCCGTCGATACAGGTTTGCAGGTTCGCGGCCGCATCCTGGATCTTCCCCAATTCTCGATAGTGGTTGGTCGCATGAACCTGTTCCGCATACGCAATGGCGCGGAACAGGCGAGCGAGATTCGACTGGCCATCCTTCTCCGCGCGCTCGGCGAAGATGAGGTACTTCATGTGTGCCATGCTCTCTCCGGCGAACGCCGTTTCGAGGAACTCCTTGGTCATGGCGTGCATCGATGGATCTCCTTTCGATCTACAGGCTCCTGATCTCGTCCAGCAACTGGCGAACGGTGGGGACTTCACCCAGCGGATGAACCACGACAAGGCGCACGATCCCCTCTTCGTCGATGAGAATGGACGCCCGCTCGCTGAACCCATCCTTCTCGCGGAAGATGCCCAACGAGGAGGCAACTGCCCCGTGCGGCCAGAAATCGCTCAACAGCGACGTTCTCCGGACGTTGATAGCTTCGGCCCATGCCTTCTTCGACGGGACGGGATCGACGCTGATTCCGAAGGCGCGGACATTCAGCGAAGAAAGCGCATCCACGTTCATCTCCAATGCTTCCATCTGTCGGCGACACACGTCGGTCCACGCCAACGGATGGAACGACAGCAGCACACGTGTTCCCCGGAGTTCGTCCAGGCGATGCATCTCTCCGTGTTGATCCTTCAACTCGAAGTTCGGTGCATGGGCTCCGACGACGATTACGGACATGTCAACTCCCTTTTTCAAGACCACGATCTCGCTGAACGATCAATCGGGAAAGCCGAGCATCCAACACGCGACGATCCATAGGCGGTCGCTCGAACATCGGCGTTTCGCCACCCGGATCGCGATCCGCAAACGTCTCTCGGGATTCCGTCTCATAGAGGATTCCGATGGGGAAGCGATCCGGCTCCTCCAGCGCAAAATCGATGGCACGATTCCGGTCGGCAGGATTGTGGTCCTCAGGGATCGGAATGGCGCGCTCGCGGTACCACGCAACGGGGTGATTCCCCCACGTGATACACGGTTGAAGGATGTCCACCAGCGACAGTCCGCGGTGAGACAGCGCTTTCGACAAGATCCTCGCGAGGCCGTCGATGTCGCCGGCAAAGCCTCGCGCAACGAACGTGCATCCATGGACGATCGCGGTGGCCAGCATCTGCGCCGGATCCGATCGAACGCCGTCGAACTGCATCCGTGTCTTCTCTCCTCGCCGCGTCGTTGGCGATCCCTGGCCCTTCGTCAATGCATAGATCTGATTGTCGTGAACCAGAACCGTAATGTCCGGATTGCGTCGGAACGCGTGCAACAGATGATTGCCGCCCTCGCCGTAGATGCAGCCGTCGCCCGAAGTTACGATGGTTTTCAGTCCTGGATGAGCGATCTGGATCGCCGTCGCGGCGGGAATCGCCCGTCCGTGCAGCCCGTTGAACACGTGGGCGGCGACGTAGTGAGGCATCTTGGCCGCTTGTCCAATGCCCGATACCAGGCACACGCGGTGCGGCGGGAGATCCAGTGTTCCCAGTGCGCGTTTGAGGGCGGCCTGGATGCCGAAGTTGGGGCAACCGGGGCACCATTGGTTCTCGACGTCGGTTCGATACCGTTCAGCCGGAATCATGGTCTTGCCTCCTCTTCTTCTCCAAGCAAAACGGCGACGATCGACGCCGCGTCGATGGGCAGCCCGTCGTAGAGATCCATCCTCCCGGTCAGCGGGAACGAGGTCTCTGCCCGCAAGAGGCGGGCAAACTGTCCGGTTGCGTTTCCCTCGACCGTCCAATAGGACACACCCTCCGACGGTTCCATCTCGGGCAGCGGCCAGAGTTCGGTGAAGTGCATCGCGCCGGCCCGGAGGCCTCGATCTCTGCAGCGGTCGACGGCCTCGTGAACCGCGCCGCGCGACGATCCCCAGCTGAGCAAGACGGTTACTGCGTCTTCCACACGGTAGGGCTCCGGCGACGCCATCTCTTGCTGCAATCGGCGCAACTTCTCCAAGCGTTTCTCGACCATGGCCGGGCGCGTCTCGACGAGATCCTCGGTGATGTGACCCGCCTCGGTATGCTCGTCGGAATCGATGCACACAAGGTGTTCCGATTGACCGAGCGCCAAGCGAGGAGATACGCCGTCCGACGTCCATCGGTACCGCTCGTAGGTCTCGAACGCCGAAGGATCCGCCAAGCCCGAAGGTGGCGGCTCCGATGGAAGCGTCAACGCGTCAAGCGAGAAGTGCGCGTCTGCGAGCAACTGGTCCGTCAGAAGGATCACGGGAATCTGATAGCGATCCGCGAGATCGAACGCACGGTACGTCAGCCGCGCGGCGTCTTGGGGATCGGCGGGCGCCAGAATCGCACGCGGGAACTCACCGTGTCCTCCGTACAACGCAAACGATAGGTCCTCCTGCGCCGTCCGTGTCGGCAATCCGGTTGCCGGTCCCGGACGTTGCGCGAGGACGAGAACCAACGGTGTTTCCGTCATGCCGGCGAGGCTCAAGCCCTCGGTCATCAGAGCGAACCCGCCCCCCGAGGTGGCCGTCATCGCGCGAGCACCGGCGGCGGACGCCGCCAGAGACATGTTGATGGCGGCAATCTCGTCCTCTGCCTGCTCGACGAAGACGCCCAGCTCCGGATCCCTAGCGAACGCGGTCATGATGCCGGTGGACGGCGACATCGGGTATGCGGCCATGAACCGACATCCTGCGGCCGCGGCAGCGAGGGGAATGATCTCGTGGACGGATGCGAAAACGTGGTCCTCGCGGGTGGCCGATAGCGCAGTTCCGCTTTCCGGTTCGAGTTTCTTCGAAGCTGCTTCGAACCCCATCCGGATCGCGCGAACGTTCTGCTGAATCACCTCATCTGACAGCTTGGACAGCCGCTTCTCGACCACGGATTGAACGACATCCGGCGACAAATGCACGACAGCGTTGAGGGCGCCGGCGGCGAGTGTGTTCGCGAAGATCGTCGAACCAAACGTTTCCTTCGCCATGGCTTGGAAGTGAAGAGAGAGTCCCTCTTCATCATCGGACAGCTCCCCAATGAGGGTCGCGCCGGGTCGAGCGGACGATCGATAATGCTCAAACGCCGACGGATTCAGCGCGAGAAGTACGTCTGCATCGTGACGGGGCGCATTCGGACCCGAGACGCGAAGGCGATACGAATTGTGGCCGCCGCGGATTCGCGACTCGTACTCCTTGGATGTGAAGACGGCAATCCCGCTCTTCAACAACGCATGGGCAACAATGTCGCCGATGGTCTGGATCCCCTCTCCCGCGGCTCCGACGATGAAGATGCTGAGATCGCTCACGTTACCCGCTCCTCTCCAGATCCCGATGCAGAGAGGCAATCGAGTCCGCAAGCCGGTCCAGAGCCGCAAACGTCTCTTCGGTTGGCAGGCCCTTGGTGAACACGGGCTCGAGCCATTCGGCCTTCAGCGTGCCGCACAGCTCTTGCGTGCGCTCGGCCGCCTTTCCGGCCCAACCGTACGACCCAATCACGGCGGCGTGTTTGAGTTTAGGGCGCAGTGCAGCGGTCAGGTACGCTGCAAACACGATGCTCGGATGAGGTCCGACCAACACCGTGGGCGTGGCGAACACGACGGTGGCGGCATCGACGAGATGAATGGCGTATTCGCCCAGGTCCGTCTTGGACATGTGGAACGGGCGAACGCCGACCCCGCGTTGGTTCAGCGCCTCGATCAAATGGTGAACCATCCGCGACGTCGACCCGTGCATCGAGTTGTATGGGACGAGAACGAGGTTCTTCGGCGGGTCGTTCACCCAGTGGCGATACGCGTCGAGGATCCAGTCGGGCTGATCGTGCAACGGCCCGTGGCTGGGAGCAATGAGCGAAATCGCGTACGGCTCCAGCTTGGCCAGGTGCCCCTTGATGAGGCTCGCGAACGGCATCATGATCTCCGCGTAGTAGCGCTTGGCGGGTGAACAGACGTGGGCTCCATCTCCGGAGAGAAGCGCGTCCGTTGCCAAATGAGACCCGAACAAATCGCAGGTGAAGAGGATCTCCTCTTCGCGTAGATACGTCAGCATCGTCTCGGGCCAATGGACCCACGGCGCGTGAATGAATTCGAGCGTCCAGCGCCCCAGCGACAACGTGTCGCCATCCTCGACGGTCATCACGCGATCCTCGGGAACCTCCAAGTGATCTGCGATCATGGGCGCCGCCTTCGGGCTGGAGACGATCTGAACGTCCGGGTACTTCTCCAATACGTAGGGCACGGATCCCGAGTGATCTTGCTCGACGTGTTGGACGATCAGGTAGTCGAGATGCTCGACGTCGGCAAGTTGAGAGCGTAGCGCCTCCCATGAAGCAGGGTCCACGGTATCGATGAGCGCCGTCTTGTCGCTTCCGCGGACAAGATAGGCGTTGTAGCTGGTCCCCTCGGGGAGCGGAATGAGTTCATCGAACACCCTGCGTTCCCAGTCAATGGCCCCCATCCACCAGATCCCCGGTCGTATCTCTCTTGCTTTCACAGCAGCTCCTTCTGTAGGTGCTTTCGGCAACCCTGGGTATTCGCCGCCTTGCCGGCCAGGGGAAGCGTTCGCTCCGGACCCTCTCTACTCTAGACCCATCCGAGCAGAGAAGGAGGCGCGTCAATCGGCGCCCTTACGCCTTCTCGAAGTACTCCTTCCCGACGCCGCACTCCGGGCACACCCAATCGTCCGGCAGATCCTCGAATGGCGTTCCTGCAGCGATCCCATTGACAGAATCGCCAGCCGCCGGGTCGTAAACGTACCCGCATACCGTGCAAACCCACTTGTCCATGTACTAGCTCCTTTCCTTGCGCAATCGCTTTCGATACTCGTTGTACGTCAGTGGCTCTCCCCCATCGCGTGTTCCCGCCCGATCGACCGAGGCGACAAACAATGTGTGCGTGCCCAGATCCATCGTCTTGTTTGGGACGACGGTGCATTCGAAGACAGCGACAGCATCGGGGAGAAACGGGATACCATGTTCGTTGACCTCATGGTCGAGTCCGTCGAACTTGTCTGCGTCCCGGCCGGATTGAAATCCGAATCTCCGCACGAGGTCGCCGCATGTCGGGTTTGCGCGATCGAGAACGCTGACGCAGAACCGCCCAAGCGTCTGGATCATCTCATGGGTCAACGACTGCTTGCCCACGCCGATGGCGATGCGAGGCGGCGCATTCGTGACCTGCATCAATGCATCCAGACACTGTCCGTTGATCCGGTCGTGCGCACGGCTCGTCAAGATGTACAAGCCGTGTGTGACCTGGAACAACGCAACGTTGATCGGCCCGGCTTCAGCGACGTAATCGAAGGGCATACCCATTCCTTCTACGCTTCCTCTTCTGTCGGCTCGATCGGTCCTGCGGTCCGTGCGCCGAGTTCTCGATCCGCCATCAGCAATCCATGTCCGGACGTTCCGATCAACCTGAGCGTGTCGATTACCTTGGACACGGAATCCTCTTCCTCCACCTGTTCGGTGACGAACCACTGCAGCATGATCGCGGCCGCACGATCGTTCTCTTCGTCCGCCAGCTTTGCCAGCGCGTCGATTGTTCCTGTGATGAATCGCTCGTGCTCCAGCGCTGCCTCGAAGGCCGCCAGCGGCGAGTCCCATGTCGCCGGAGGTTTGTCCAGGGCTTGAAGCTCGATGCGCCCTCCGCGATCGTTGAGGTGGTTGAAGAACCGCAATGCGTGACCGAGTTCTTCCTGTGCTTGCGCCTTCATCCACTGGGCCATGCCGTCCAGGCTTTCGGCGAGAAAATACGATGCCATCGAGAAGTACAGATAGGCGGAGTACGTCTCGTGCTTGATTTGCTCGTTCATTGCTTCTTGCATGTGTTGACCGATCATGATTCACCTCCAGACTCCTTCAAGGAGCCGTTTGTCCTTCCTGCGAGAAGCGGCGGATGATCCGTCCGTTCCCATTACCCAGCATAGCAGGCTTGCGAAATCAAGCCACTTTCCTACCAGTTTTCTCCAAGCAGCTCGAAATGGGCTTGCGCGTGCGCACACGCAGGACACACCTCGGGGGCCGACGTTCCCTCATGAAGGTAGCCGCAGTTGCGACAGCGCCAGACAACCTTCTCCGAACGGGAGAAGACCACGGCGTTCTCGATATTGCGGGCCAGATCGAGGTATCGCTTCTCGTGCTGTTTTTCCGCGACGGCAATGGACTCGAACACGCTGGCAATCTCGGGGAACCCCTCTTCCCGGGCGACGTTGGCGAACTCCGGGTACATGGTGGTCCATTCGTAGTTCTCGCCGCCGGCTGCGGCCTTGAGATTGTCCAGTGTCGACCCGATCGTCCCTGCCGGGAAGGCGCCCGAGATCTCGACCTCGCCGCCTTGAAGGAACTTGAACAGGCGCTTGGCGTGCTCCTTCTCCTGGTTGGCCGTTTCCTCGAAGATCCCCTGCATCTGCACGTAGCCATCCTTCTTCGCTTGCGATGCGAAGTAAGAATACCGATTTCGAGCTTGGGATTCCCCAGCGAATGCCGTCAACAGGTTCTTCTCTGTTTGTGTCCCCTTCAGATTCATTGCGTGTGATCCTCCTTTGGATCTTCTGGGTCAGTCAGTGCTGACATTGGTTGCAGTAGTACGTGGAACGACCGCCCTGCTTGATTCTGACGATGGTTCCTCCACATCGTTCACACGATTCGGCTTCGCGTCCGTAGACGGACAGATGATTCTGAAACTCCGCGTGCTCCCCGCTGGGCGCGATGTAGTCCGAAACGCTGCCTCCAAGACTCGTTCCCTGCTGCGCGACCGCTTCCTGCAGCACGGACACCACCGCATCATGCAGGCGGACGACTTCTTCATGTGACAACGAACTCGATCGCCGTGTCGGCGAGATCCCCGATCGCCACAAGGCCTCGGCGGCATAGATGTTTCCAATCCCGGCGATCTTGCGTTGATCCATCAAGAGCATCTTGATCGGCGACACGGACGCGGTCGTCAGCTTCTCCAGAACGTCATGTGTGAACGCACGGCTGAGAGGCTCGACGCCCAAGCAGGTTTCGAAGCCATTCGGGTAGTGTTTCGCCGTTCCCAATCGCCGCGGATTCACGAAGTAGACGTGATCCCCGGAATTCAAGTTCAGGATCAACCGTGTGTACTTCTTCTCGCGTTCCGACCGATGAAGACGCAATCGGCCCGACATCCGAAGGTGGATGACCAAATCGCCCCGATTGTCGAGATGGAACACGATGTGCTTCCCTCGACGTTCCACGGACGAAACCGTCGCGCCCGCCAACGCGGACGGATCGAGATCGAGACGATCGTCAACGACATCTGCGCGAACAATGGCGGCAGATGCCACCGACTGCAGTTCCCGAACGAAGGATTCGACCTCGGGCAACTCAGGCATGGCCACCGCCCTTCTTCGTTCGAGCAGAAATGTTCCGCGCAGCAGATGAAGGGACGTCCTTCTGTCGGCTTGCCCCTTGATCCGATACGTCTGTCTCTAGGCACTTGGCGCACACGCCGTAGGCATACGTGCGTACGGATTCCACGCGATGTCCGGCGGCAGCCGTGCCTAGATCCGTCTCCGAATCGAGCACAAGGTCGTACACCATCCCACAGATCCGACACCGGAAGTGCGCATGAGGGCTGATATCTGCGTCATATCGCGCGACAGCGGGATCTACCGTAATTCGTAGTACCACACCTGCGTGTGTCAGCGCCTCCAACGTGTTGTAGACCGTGGCACGGGAAATGGTGGGATACTGCTTCTTGACGTGCGCCAGCACGGCATCCGCGGTGGGATGGCTTCGCGTTCCCTCCAAGTATTCGAGGATTGCCAACCGTTGAATCGTCGGCTTCAACCCCACCGCACGTAGTCTGTTGGAGCGGGTCGCATTTCCCATATCGGACAAAGTATAACCTGAGATATTGTCTAAATCAAGCAAGCGCCTCCTTCTCCAGCGATAGGATAGCCCCCGTCGCCAATACAAGCTCCGCTTGACCCCAGAGGTACTCACAGATAATCTGTATGTGAAGCTCATATAAAGGACGGTATAGGAATGAAAAACGCTCACAGTGTACGACCATCGCCCCGACGGCCTCTGTTGGCTTATATCTTCTATGGTGTGGCAATTGTCATGGTGATCGGAGCTCTCGTTTTGGTTGCGATACGAGGTGCGTACGTCTCTGCGAGTGACGTCGACCCTGGCGGATTGCTCCAGAGCGCGGGCTTCTCCATCTTCAATGTTGCGATGATTGCGATCTGTCTCTGGGCAGTTGGCGCAGTGCTGTCCTATCTTCACGGAATTCGGCAATCGACGCAGGAAATGGCCGCCGCATTGCGGAAGGACGTCGCCCAGCACGATCGATTTGACACGTAGAGCGTTGGCGCCGAACGCACGGACAAGAGGATCCCGGCGATCGGCTGGACGGTCCCTATGAGAAGGTTTCGTCGGGAGACTCAACCCGTCGACGTGGATGCAGCACGATGACGACGAGCACCAACGCAACAAGTAGGTTGACGCCGACGATCAACGGGACCGCGTATGGACTCCACGCGGTGAATGCCCGTCCGGTAATCCAAGGAAACGACATACTGCCCAGCGTTGATGCCACGGCTACAATGCTCAATCGCCGGCCTGTCATCGTCATGCGCTCGCCGAGCAACAAGATAAACGTCGGATAAACCGCGGCAATGCCCGCCCCAAGCAAGAAGGTCCCCAGCCACAGGAACGCGGGTGAGGAAGATGATGCGAACAGGATGCAGGATGCCATGACTCCGACAGTAAGGCTGGTCGTCATCACTCGAAACGGCGGCACTCTGAGCGCAACGAGGACGCCGATGAAGCGAAACGCAGTGAAGGAAACCCAGAAAGCGGTGGTGATGGGGGTCGCCATCCCTTCGGTGCCCATTGCGCGGGCGAATTCGAAGATCCAACTGGAGAATCCCACCTCGGCGCCGACGTACAGGACGAACGGAACGCACGCAAGAATAAGCAATCTTCGAAGGCCGGGTTCCTCGTGTATGTCTGAAGCTCGCGCAGGCGCAACAGGCTCGGGTCTCAACAGAAACGCAATGCCGATCAACGCGGCAACAACCGCGAGCCACCGGTATGGAGCGGCAATCGACGCTTCGGATCGGGTCACAGCAACCAAGATCGGAGCGATGAGCGCACCCAGGCCGAAGAACAGATGAAGGGCGTTCAAGTACGGACCGGGTCGATCATGACGAAGTCTCAACATGAGGGTATTGCCGCCGACGTCGGGCCCGGCGAGCGTGCAACCGATCAATCCCATCAGCAACGCCAAGCTCCAAAGGCTATGCGTTGCCGGCACCAAGAGAAGAAGCAGAGCGCATCCGAGGAGAATCGTGGCCATGAACCGATGGCTGCCCTTGCGATCGATGAAACGACCCAGCTGGGATGCGCCGATCAGGTATCCCAGCGACCGCGCGGAAAGGATGACCCCGATTGTGCCCAGTCCGACCCGGGTTTGTGTCGCCAGTGCTTGCAACGTCGGCGCGGTCGCGCCGTAGATCAATCCGATGACGGCCAACGAGGCGAAGTAGACCCCTGTTGTCAGCGTTCGACTGGTGCTACTTGAGGGAGCGTCCTGGGCGTTCAACCGAGGTGTTCTGCTAGATAGGATTCGAGCTCTGACATGAGAACTCTCTTCTGCTGGGTGGTGTCGCGATCCCGCAGGGTGACTGTCCCATCTTCGCTCGTCTGATGGTCGACGGTAATGCAAAAGGGCGTTCCCGACTCGTCTTGACGTCGATAGCGCTTGCCGATCGAGCCCCTTTCGTCATAGAAGGCGTTCCATCGCTTCTTCAGGGTGCGATAGATCTCGGCCGCTGTCTCCGGCTGGCCGTCCTTCTTCACGAGCGGGAATACGGCAACCTTGATCGGCGCAAGCCGAGGATGAAGGCGAAGGACCACACGCTCCTGCGGTACGCCCTTCTCGTCGGGAATCGCATCCTCATCATAGGCCTCGCACAAGAACGCCAACGTCGTGCGGTCCGCGCCGGCCGACGGCTCGATGACGTGCGGGATGTACTTCGTCTGGGTGGAGTCGTCGAAGTACGAGAGGTCCTTTCCGCTCCCCGGATAGACCGGCTGGCCGTGTTCGTCTCGCTCGACCACGAGTTCATCGCCTTCCCGTATGAGTTTGCCTTCCATATGGCTGCGAAGATCGAAATCGCTCCGATGGGAGACACCCTCGAGTTCGCCGAAGTCGCCGTCCTCCAAGAACGGGAACGCGTACTCGATATCCGCGGTGCCACAGCTATAGTGAGCTCGCTCATCCGGCCCGTGTTCGCGCAAGCGCAACTTGTTCGATTCCAGTCCGAGCGACACATACCAATTCACGCGGCGGTCGCGCCAGTACGTGTACCAGTCTTGCGAGCTGTCCGGGGAGCAGAAGAACTCAATCTCCATCTGCTCGAACTCGCGAGATCGGAAGATGAAATTGCGGGGTGTGATCTCGTTGCGGAACGACTTGCCGATCTGGGCGATTCCGAACGGGACCTTGACGCGGGCCGTCGAGAGCACGTTCTTGAAGTTGACGAAGATCCCCTGAGCCGTCTCCGGGCGCAGATACGCCTCGGACTCGGGATCGATCAATGCACCGACGTAGGTCTTGAACATCAGGTTGAATTCCCGCGGCTCGGTGAGGTCACACGTGTCATGTTCCCCCGGCCGCTTGCTCGGCTTGT
>Ga0272441_10004593_pt1 | contig 24794 bp, 17 predicted proteins | sample SSMProp6N_FD_193582 | JGI IMG/M metagenome (GOLD analysis project Ga0272441, IMG submission 193582) | Marine sediment archaeal communities from Little Sippewissett salt marsh, Falmouth, MA, United States - SSM-Prop-6N | ecosystem: Environmental > Aquatic > Marine > Wetlands > Sediment ...
TCGCACGGCAGCGTCTCGGGGATCACGATGCGGAGCATATCCTGGTCCTGGCCCCAGCGCAGCGTGCCGTCGCCGCCGAGCAGCGCCACCTGCGCGATCGGGCCGATGCCCTCGTCGAGGCCCAGGGAGCGGACGTTGAGCGTGGCGCCCGCCGCCGGCCAGGCCAGGGCGGTGACGTAGAGCGTGCCCGCCTTGCGGGTGAACCGCAGGTCGCCCTCGCTGAACGCCAGCCACGGCCGCGTGCCGTAGATGGCTTCGCCGTTCACGCCGAGCCAGTTCCCGATGCCTTCGAGGGTGGCCACCGTGGCGTCGTCGAGCGTGCCGTCGGCCTTCGGAGGCACGTTGAGCAGCACGTTGCCGTTCTTGCTCACGATGTCCACCAGCTCGTGGACGAGTTCGGTCACGGGCCGATAGGCCGCGCCCGCACGATAGCCCCACGGGCCGATCGACGTGTCCGTCTGCCAGGGGTCGGCCAGAACCTGATCCGCGCGGCCGCGCTCGATGTCCAGCGTGGCGACGCCCTCGGCGTAGAGCCCGTGGGTGCCCCCGCCGCGCTTGATGCACATGACGGCCTCGAGGCGGCCGTCGTGCTGCGCGAGGCTGTCGTTGTAGAGGTGGGCCAGCACGCCCATGCCCGTGCGGCCCCCGTCGCGGCCGCGGAAGGGGATGGCGCCGTCGAAGTAGAGGTGGTCGGGGTGGTAGTGGTCGATGAGGTCCTTGATCCGCGCGGCCCACTGGCGGCGCCAGCTCTCGGGCGCGTTCGCGGGCTGGCGGCGATCCATGTCCGCGTGCGGCTCGTGATACAGGTCGCGGTACGCGGGGTCGTTGCCGTCGTAGGGCACCCCCTGCTTCGGGCCGGACTGGTCGGCGCCCTTGTTCGTCTGCATCCAGGAGAAGCTTCGGGACAGGTGGGTGGTGACGCCGAAGCGCAGGCCCTGCGCGAGGGTGGCCTCGCGCCACAGGCCGATGATGTCCTTCTTCGGCCCCATGTTCACGGAGTTCCACTTGTGGTGCTTCGAGTCCCAGAGGTCGAAGTTGTCGTGGTGGATGGCGCAGGGGGTGAAGTACCTGGCTCCCGCGCGCTTGAAGAGGGCCACGAGGGCGTCGGGGTCCCAGTGCTCGGCCTTCCACAGGGGGACGAAGTCCTTGTAGCCGAACTCCGAGGGATGGCCCCAGGTGCGGCAGTGGTGGAGATAGTCCGGGTGGCCTTCCATATACATGTGGCGGACGTACCACTCGCCGCGCTCGGGCACCGAGTAGGGGCCCCAGTGGATGTAGATCCCGAACTTGGCGTCGCGGAACCACGTGGGGCACTCGTAGTCCAGCAGCGATGCAAGCGTGGGTGCGAACTCGGCCATGACAACTCCTTTCAGCGGGTTTCAGCGGGGCGGATAGCGGACGTCTGAGCTTCCGTGAACACCTACTTCAGCGGCGATGCGGTCAGGCTGGCCGCGTCGACCCGGACCACGTGCAAGGCGCCTTCCTTGCGCAGGTTGCAGAGGGTGGCCCACACGAGGTCGCGCGCACCGTCGTGGGCCAGGCCCAGGTCCACGCTCGCGCCCGGCTTGCCTCTGTTGAGGAACTCCGCGCCGGGCATCCGGGCGCCGAGCCAGCGGTTGGCCGCGCAGTCGTAGAAGGGCACGAGCAGGCTGCCGCCCTTCTCGAGCAGGTAGCCGACCAGCACCCTGTCGCACGTGGGCAGGTAGATGGCTTCGCGGGCGAACCGCTTGCCCGCGATGGCCTCGCGGCCCTCGGGATCGAGCTTGCGCACCTGGCCGCTCCCCAGGTCGCAGGCCCACACCTGGCCCATGGGCTCGCCGCCCTTGCCGGGGGTGGTGGTCATGAGCAGGCGATGGCGCTTGCTGTCGTAGCTGAGGGTGGAGCCGTCGCACACGGTCTGGGGCAGGGGCTCGCCCGAGGTCTTCAGCTCCTCCCAGCTCTTGCCCGCCGCGAGGCGCCACAGGCCCCTCACGGACTGGCGCTGCCGCGTCTGAGTCCAGCAGACCACGCCCTGCGGCGTCGCGCACAGGATGTTGATGTACTTGCTCGGGCGGAAGGGCAGGTCGCCGAACTTCTCGCCGAAGGGCCAGGTGCGTGTGGCGGGGTCGTAGAGGAGGGTCATGCGGCCCTTGATGTAGACGAGCCGGCGGATGGTCGGGTCGTACTCGTAGGCCTGGTAGTTGTGGTTGCCCCAGGGGGCTCCGTTGAAGGCCCAGAGGCCGGGGCCGCTGAGGCCGTAGTTGTATTCGAGGGCGAACTGGGGGCGGCAGGCGATGGTCCAGCGGCCGGTCGGGATGTGGTAGTGGGCCACGTCGTTGCCGAAGTAGCTGCTGTGGCCGCCGCCCATGTGGAGGATCTGGTCGCGATCGGTGTCGAGCGCCACGGTGCTCCAGCCGCCGCCCTGGCGGTTCTCGGGCCACTTGGGACACTCCAGCGGCGTCCAGGTGTTCGGCGTGAGGTTCTTGAGGACGGCCGCGGTGGCCGCGGGGTCGGGCGGCGGCACGTCCTTGGTGTACCACTCCGGGTCGAATGAGTCCGTGCGGAACTCGAGCTTGCCGGGCGCCACGCCATATTTGGCCGTGCCCTCGTCGTCGGGCCGCGAGACGTCGAGCTGGCAGAGCCAGGTGCTGTGGGCGCTGCCTTTCTGGGTGCCGGCGCCCACCCAGAGCACGAGGTCGCCGTCGCTCGCGGCGGCCACGGCCGCGCTGTCGGCGCCGTGGCGGTGCTGGTAGTCGGCCGGGCCGTTGGTCTCGAAGCGGCGGATCAGCTTCCAGTCGTTCGCGGCGACGTCGTACGTCCACGCCTCGAAGGGCAGCGGCTTGTAGAGGGTCGTGCAGTAGGAGGTGGACGATCGGTAGCCCTTGCCGCCGAGGAGCACGATCTTCCCGCTCTTCGGGAGCCGGAGGAGCGCGTGGCCGAACCGCGGCGAGGGGCTCAGCGGCGGCTTGCGCTCCGCCCAGGTGCGCGTCGCGCAGTCGTAGACCCACGTGTCGGCGTACAGCGTGTCGAGCCCGTCGCCGCCGAAGAGCACGATCTTCTTCGTCGCGGGGTCGAAGGCCATGGGCGCGAGCGCCCGCGGCGGGGGCTCGGCCTCGAGCTCGAGCTTGCGCCACGCGTTCCTCTCGGGCGAGTAGACCCACGTGCCCGGCGATCCGTTCTCGGTGAGCACGCCGCACCCGCCGAAGAGCAGGATCTCGCGGTTCACGGGGTCCGCGCACAGGGCGGACCAGCTCAGGCTCTCGCGGTAGTGTTTCGTCACGGGCATCGGCCCGGCCGGGGCGGCCATGTCCCGCCACGTCCGCTCCCTGGGGTCGTAGCAGAGCACGCGGCCGCAGATGACGGCGTAGAGCTTGCCGTCCCAGGGGGCGAGGGCGTAGTGGTACCACATGCACAGGTGGCGGCGGTTGGGGCGCACGAGGCCCTCGGCGTCGGCCATCGCGAAGTAGGGGGTCTTGAACGCCACGTCCTTCACGCTGCCCGTCTCCCCGCCGCGAGCCTCGGCGCCCTTCGGCAGCTCGTTGCGCCACGTGCGGCGGGCAGGGTGGAAGCTCACCACGTCGTAGGGCCGCTCGTCCTTGAAGTGATGGCTCACCACGCCGCACAAGAGCACGAACCGCTCGAGCTGCGGCGACCAGACCAGTCCGGGCGAAAAGCCCGGCCCGACGGCGTTCTCGGAGACCTTGCCCCATGTGTTGGCCTGCTCGGCGGCCGGCGCCAGGCCAGCCAGGAGCAGGGCGAAGAGCGGCAGCGCGCCGCGCACAGTCATCCGATGGGCCTCCTGTCGCGTCGGGCAGAGAACGTGCAGGACATTCGCGCTGGGGCCTATGGTAGCCGTGCGTGGCCGTTGGTGCAAGAACGGGCCAACGGGGTGCGGTCGTGCGGGTGCGGCAGGCTGGGGGGTCAGCGGGACCTGGGGGCGGGGCGGACGACGAGGCGGAAGGCGTTCTTGCCCTGGGCCTCGCAGCGGTCGAGGAGTTCGAGGCGGTGGTTGAGGGCGGTGTGTGCAGCACGGGTGCGGCGCATGACCTCTTCGAGCTCGCCCTCGGCCCTGAGGAGCTGGAGCTGCTCGACGGGCGAGCCGTGGTGGCGGCGTGCGGCGATGAGGTCGCGGCGGAGCTCGAGCTCGCCGTGGCGGGTCATCACCTCGCGCAGGTTGCGCTCGACGAGGCCGCGCACCTGATCGAGGGAGACGGGGCGTGCGAGGGTGGGGCTCCCGTCGGTGCGCAGGGTGAGCACCTGGCCGCGGGCGAGCTGAAGCTGGCGCGGGCGGCGGCCGGAGAGGAGCACGCGGGCGCCGCCGTCGTGGGCGACGAGCGTGACGGTGCCCTGGAACTGGCCTGCCGCAGCCGAGCGTTTGGCGTGCGGGGTGACGTGGACGCTCACGATGCCGTTCTCGGGGGCGACCCTGGCCAGCGGGGCGGCGACGACGGGGCTCTGGCCGTCGCCGGAGGCCCGGCAGTACATCTCGCCGCGCATCAGGTGGACGGCGGTGCCGCTGTTGGGGTCGGGGATGCGGATGACGGTGCGCGGCTCGAGCCGCACGCGGAGGCGCCCGCCGGCAAGGGCGAGCGAGGCGCGGCGGTCGGCGGGGGTGGCCAGCACGTCGCCCGCAGACAGCGGAGTGTCCGCGCGGACGGATCGGGCGTTCGGCCCGGCCACGGCCACCACGCCGTCCTCGAGGCGCGCCGTGGGCTGGCGGCGCAGAAAGCCGTAGCCGGCCACAACGAAGAGGGCGGCGGCAGCGGCCAGAGCGGCATAGCGGAACAGGCGCGTGCGCCACGAATCGGGCGCCGGCTCCGCCACCGCCTGAGGACGCACTTGGGCCACCACGCGCGCCATCGTGTGGTCGGTGAACCCCGGGGACGCGCGATGGGTTGCAAGGGCGGCCTCGAGGGTGGCCAGCCGTGCGCGGGCCGCCGCCAGGCTCGCCTGGCAGTGGGCACACGCGGCAAGGTGCTCGGTCGCGGCAGCAGCCTCGTCGGGGGCGAGCTCGCCGATGAGGTAGAGCTCCAGGATGTCGTCGAGCTTCTGGCAGTTCATTGGCTCTTACTTCCGCCGTGGTTCGGCCAGTTCGTCGAGGCGGTCACGGAGCATCTTGTAGCCGCGGGTGAGGCGGCTGGTCACGGTGCCGAGCGCCACCCCGAGCTGCTCGGCGATTTCGGTGCAACTGAGGCCGTCCATGTGCTTGAGCACGAGCGTGACGCGATAGGTCTCGGGCAACTGGTCGAGGGTCCGGAGCACGCGTTGTGCGTCGTCCTGCTTCTCGGCCTCCTCGTCGGGGCGCGTCGGCTCGTCCCTTCGCGGGAGAACGGCGTCCGTGCGCTCGGCATCCAGGGAGTCGTAGGAGGCGAGGCGTCGCCGGGAGCGGTGCCAGTCGATGCACACGTGGTTGGCGATGCCGAGCAGCCAGGACGAGAGTGCGGCCGGGTCGCGCAGCGAGCCGAGCACGCGGAAGGCCCGCAAGAAGGTTTCCTGGGCAAGGTCGTCGACCTCCGCAGAGGGCACTCGTGCGGCCACGTAGCTCAGCACGAGGTTCTTGTAGCGGTCGACCAGCGTGCCGAAGCACTCGGTGTCGCCCTCGAGGACGTCGCACACGACTTCGGCGTCGGTCTCGGGATGCTGGTCGTCGTTGCTCACGTTGGTCACTTACTGGGTCGTTGCGGGGCCGCCATTTGCTGCACGCCGGAAGTATTCAGGCCGCATGCAGGGCGTAATCTCTTGCCGCGCAGGAGGTTACGCCGACCATCGCGGCGGGGCTGAGATCGGGGCACGCTCTTCGCCCCTGTCCATTGTGCGGTCTGCCCGTCCCTTCGTCAAGGGCGGGCGGGGGAATCGTGCCAGCTCGGTGGGCTCAGCGGCCCGGGTGCCCGAGCCCGAGGGTATCCAGGAGCCCCATGTCGGCGGCTTGGGCGATGTAGACGAGCAGGGGCCGCACGATGCGGGCCAGATGGGTGCCGGAGAGTGGGGCCACGCGGAAGCTCTGGATGGCGGCGTCGCCGGGGCTGCACTGGGCAGTGGGTTCGTAGGCCTGGTGCAGGCCGCCGTGGAAGACGAGGCGGCGGACGAGCGGCACGCCGGCCTGGATGTAGCGCGGGTGGCCTGCGTGGCGGCTGGCGAATGCGAGGGGCTCGAGGAGCAGCGCGTTGTCCGCGAGGCCGAAGGGGGCGGTGCCAGCCTGGCAGAGGAGGCCCGGGCGCGCGGCGAGCAGCGCGTCGACCGCCGCCACCACGGCGTCGGCGGCGCCTGCGTCGGGCGCGACGTCGTGGTAGCGTGCCATGGCGGTGAGAGGCATGGCCGCCTCGGCCGCGGTGGCCAGGCGCAGGGCCGGCCCGCCGGCCGCCAGGCGCTCGAAGAGCTTGCGCGCCGCGTCGAAGTGCTGCGGCCTGCCGAGTTCGCGGCACAGCACGGTGAGGGCGTAGAGGGTGCGCCCGAGGGCCGGCGCATCGGCGCCGCCGGGCTCGAGGAGCGCGGGAAGGCGGCGAAGGAGGTTCTCGCCGACCCGCCGCGCGGCGTGGAACGCGGGGGTGTGGCCTGTGAGGTGGTAGAAGTCCAGGATGCCTTCGAGCCACTGGTGGTCGGGGCCGGCGTCGGGCGGGCTGTCCTGGTGGCTGCCGGGTGCGGCGAGTGCGCCGTCGAGGTCGGGGTCGGTGCTGAAGTGCGAGAAGTCCATGTCCAGGACGTGGCGGACGAGGGCTTCGGCGGCGGCGAAGTGGCGACGGGCTCCCGTGCGGGCGTAGTGGGCCAGGAGGGCGTGGGCCAGGTCGAAGCTGTTGTTGGCCCAGGCGGCGCCGTCGGGCGTGCCGGGCAGCGGCTCGTCGCCGAAATGGAGGATCCCGAGTGCGCGGGGCCTGTGGTCGAGGGCCTCACCGAGTGCGAGGCCCACGGCAGGGATGGGCTCGGCTGGAATCGGATGGGCGAAGGCTGCGGCCTCGCGCCAGGCCGCGGCAGGGATGGTGGGCCGCGGGGCGCAGTTGAACAGGCGGAAGCGGCGTGCCGTCGCCTCCGTGTCCGCCGGGTGCGCGTGGAAGCAGAAGAGGAGCTGATGCGTCTTCGCGGCTCCCTGGCGGAGACGCAGCACCGTGTCGCGCGGCGGGTAGAGGCCGACGGAGAGTGTGCGTGGGTCGGCGTGGAGGCGTTTGGGGAACTGCTGGACGGCGTGGCGGACGCCGACGGCAACGCCTCGGGCGCCCTCGGCGCGGGCGAGCCAGGGCGCGGCGACGAAGGTCTCGGGGCTCGGATAGCCGCGGGCAGCCGCTCGCGGGATGGAGACGGCCGCTTCGTCGGCGGTGTTCTGGACGGTCATCTCCCCGCCAGTGCGGGGGTGCAGGCCGGGGTGGGCGGTCAGATGCACAGGGTCGCGTGGGGCGAAGGCGGCGCGGAAGGCCACCTCGTGGAGCTCGATGGGCGGGCTGCCGCCGCGGTGGATGATCTGGTAGTCGACCCCCACGCGGGGCTGGTCGGCCCACACGGTGAGGAGGATCGAGAAGTCGAGGAGCGGGTGGCCGGCGTCGTCGACGTGGGAGCCCTCGATGCGCAGCGCCGTGCGGATGGGGCCGGGGGCTTCCACCGTGACCGTGGGGGCGTGGCAATTCGAGGTCGTGGCCGCGCGGCCAGCGAGGTCGACCACGCGGAAGTCCACGGCCGTGGCGGTCTCGAAGACGTCCGTGCCGTCGAGCAGCACGGAATCGAAGAGCAGGAAAGGCTCCGTGCGGCACAGGACCCGCAGCGGCCCGTTGTCGACGACCAGCTCGCGGGCGTCCTCGGCCAGGCTCACGCCCGTCTCGGTGAGCACGGCCTGCGACGGGCCGTCGCCCCAGGCCAGGCGCACCACGGTGGGGGCGTCGGGGGAGAGGTCGAGCTGGAAGTCGAGCAGGAGCCAGCGCACCGAGCCGTCGGGCCACGTGCTGAGCACCTGGCGCTGGCAGAACAGCTCGGCCGGACCGGCGAACAGCCGTGCCTCCGCCGCTGTCCCGAGAGCGCCGGGCGGGAACGGCACGCCGATGGTGACCGGCTCGCGCGCGAGCGGCCCCACGGGGCTGGGCTCGAACGTCAGGTCGATCTCACGAGAGGACATGGGCGCCGCCTGGCGGATCGGGTGGGGTCGGGAGCGATTGGCACGCAGGCCCGCTCACACAGCGAGGAGCTTGCGGTAGCTCCCGAGCAGAGTCGCGTCGCCACTGGTCACGGTGTCGCGGGCCGCCTGCACGCGGCGGACCATGGCGGGGACGAAGATCTCGGCCAGGCGCGCCTTGTCCTCGCTGGCCTCGCCGTGCTGGAGGAGGCGGAAGCCGAGATACACGTCGATGGCCATGTCGGCCAGGTGCCGTGCCCGGTAGTCGGTGTAGGTGCGGTCGGCCTTGTCGCGGACGAAGGCCATCGCGGTATTGAAGTCGGCGAGCGCCTGGCGGACGGCATCGGCCAGGTGGCCGGTGGGTCCCGCGTAGTCGCGCGCGGCGAGGTCCTCGTAGAGGGCCTCGAGGTCGCCGCCGAGCAGGCGGGCCAGGATGGCCACCACCTGGAGCTGGCTCGTGCCCTCGTAGATGTTGGTGATCCGTGCGTCGCGGAGAAGTCGCTCGATGGGATAGTCGCGCATGTAGCCGCTGCCGCCGAGAACCTGGAGGGCGGCGTTGGTGACCTCGATCGCACCCTCGGACGCGTAGTACTTGGCCATGGGGGTGAGTGCGGAGGCGAAGCCCGACCACTTCTTGTAGCGGGCTTTGGCCGCGGCGCGCCCGTCGGGGTCGGCCTCGGCCAGCTTGGCCTCGTACTGCTTCTCGAAGTCCACGGCCACGCCGCAGTCGATGGTGAGGGTGCGTGCGAGCTCCACGCGGAGCTTCATATCGACCAGGAGCTCGGCGACGGCGGGGAAGTTGAGGATCGCCTTGCCGAACTGCTCGCGCTCGACGGCGAAGGCGCGGGCCTCGCGGTAGGCGGCCTCGGCCACGCCCACGGCCTGGGCGGCGATGGCCAGGCGCGCGCCGTTCATGAGGTCCATGGTGTACTTGATGAGGCCGAACCGGCGGCGGCCGACGAGCCACGCCGGGCAGTTGGTGAACTGAAGCTCGCACGTGGGCGAGCCGTGGATGCCCAGCTTGTCCTCGATGCGCCGCACCCGAAGGCCCGGGCCTTTCTCGGCGATCAGCAGGCTCAGGCCCCGCCCGTCCGTCGTCCCCTCCTCGGAGCGGGCCAGCACGAGCAGGATGTCGCCGCACCCATTGGTGATGAAGCGCTTGACGCCGTTGAGGCGCCAGAGCCCCTCGGCCTCGGGGTCGGGGCTGGCCTTGAGGCGGACGGCCTGGAGGTCGGAGCCGGCGTCGGGCTCGGTGAGGGCCATGGCTCCGGTGGCCTGGCCGGAGGCGAAGCGGGGCAGGTAGCGGTCCTTGAGCTCGTCGTCCGCGAAGCGCAGGATCGTCTCCGCGATGTCCTGGAGGCCGAAGAGGGTCATCAGGCCGGCGTCGGCGCGCGAGACCATCTCGATGGCGGCGGCGTAGACGGTGTGGGGCATGTGGATGCCGCCGTACTTGCGCGGGAGGGTGAAGCCCATGAGGTCGGCGCCGGAGAGTCGGTCGAGGGCCTGCTGGGTGCCGGGTGCGTAGGAGACGGTGCCGTCGTGGAGCTGTGCGCCCTGGCGGTCGACGTCCTCGGCGCGCGGGTCGATGAAGTTCCCCGTCACGTCGCCCACGATCCGCAGGGTCTCGTGGTAGTTCTCGATGGCGTCGGCGGCGTCGGCCGGTGCGTAGGGAAACGCGTCCGCCTCGGCGAAGCCGTTCTCGCGCAGGGCCGCGATGTCGGCCAGGGGCGCCTGCTCGAGGTTGAGCCGCAGGTCCGGATTGTCGTCGTAGAAGTTGGGCATTCGCTCACTCCGTTGACTCAAGGTGTGTGTCCTGTTCGTGGCTCCCTGCCCGCTTGGCTCTTGAGCGCTCATCATCTGACCAAGTGCGAGTAAGGCTCCTCGGCTTGGTCGATGAGAACCTTAATCGGGGGGCCCCCCTTGGCATTCGGGTTCCGGATGATCATCCGCCCTGCGAGGTGAAAGGCAAGGAAGGACTCCCGCAAGGAACGGTGATCGGCCGTTGAATCAATCACAATCTCGCCAAGTATCCGCCTTCGTGACGCTTCGGTGGAGCTGAGCAGATCGGCGGTGCTTAGCTCCGTAACCCAAACGAACTTCGGCATCCTCATGCTCCGGTATGCCGTGGCGAAGAGAGGAGACATGCCTCGATATCCGGCCTTCGGAAGCAGACCGCGCTTGAAGTCGTTAGACTTGCGCAAGTATGGACGCTTCATGAGGTTGCGGAGCTGTGCCTTTCCTATGCGCCCGTCGGGGTCCTTCGTTACCACCTTCGAAAGGCCCGGAATATGCTCCACGAGCGACTCAATGTGGCGGAAGACTGTGGGGGCCTGCAGAGTCACACCCGGGGGACAGGGGACCAGAGCGTATCTCACGTGGTCCTGTATGGACATAGCGTCGCGAGTGCTTCTTACGTACAGCTTCCTGTAAGGGCCTCTCTGATCGTCTTGAATGTAGAAGTAATCGACCCATTCAGAGTTCCATTCATTGTAGGTCGGTTTCTTCCCAGAGGCGCTGAAGTTATGACCTACCACAGCCACAGCGTGTCCTTCCTCATCCTGGGGATCCCCGGACAACCCCAGGAGAACTGGCAACTCCGATTCCGTGTAGGAGTATACACGTAGGGCCATTTCCTCAGGGCATTCGCGCGGGTACGGATTGGGGAACACTATCGGCTGGAAACCTATCTCCCGCATGGCGCAAGCAAGTTGTGGAACGCTGAGTCCCCGCTGAACCTGTCCCATTGTCAAGTGCCGGGTCGCAGCCTCTGTGATCTGGGATGGCCGAACTCTCCTGAAGCCATAACGCTTTGACATGAAAAGGCTTATCATCCATAGAGCCGCCTGCGCGCAAACATCAACATTGGCATCCTGCTCCATGAATGGCATGCCGCACACTGTCAACTCGTTCCCTGATAGGTTCGGCTCGAAGCGAGTCTTGCAGACGATGAAATCTGTGTTTCCATTCTCCTGCGCTGGCCTGAGAACGGCTCGACCGACAAGGAAGGATCCCGTGGGCCGGATCACTGAGAAGCCCATGTAGCCAGCCTTCTGTCTCTCGGAAAGCCTGGGGAGTGCGTCTTTCCTTATGACGGATTCGAAGAAGTGCAGACGCAAGCACTTCTGCGGCTGCTCGGCGAACGCCTTGCAGTAGAATGCGCCATATTCGTCCAAGTAATCCTCGTCGACGTACTCCGCTTCGATCAGGATTGTTCTGCACCCGGCCAGCCTCATGTCATCTAGGATGGCCGCGAGCGGGCCCAGATCACACCCGGATTGCACGAACCGCTGGGATCTCGCCAACTCCGGCAGTATCATCTTCAGCCAAGTCTGCAAGGTCCTGCCAGGTGAGACAGAAAGAACCCTTATGTTATCGAAGAAACCGTACTTCGCAACATCCGCCTTGACCAACGAACCCATTCCACTCCCTCCTTGCTCAAGCCTGCATCTGAGACTGGCGAACTTGCCTGTGGAAAATGATCGTAGACCGGGCCCTGCGTGCGAGCTGCGCGCATTCCTATCAGGCTATGAAATGGCGCAACTGCTCGGAGTCAACAGCTGCGCCAATAGCAGGAACGTCCTTCTGGAATCACGGCGGAAGCATCTAATGGGTCAGCACAAACCCTCCATAGGCGCGTTCAGCCTTGCGATCCCTGGCCTGCATGGCCTTTACCTTGGCGTCAACTGCGCGCGCGAATTCTGCGCACAACTGCTCGAACTCCCTCAGGGCCGCATCAGGGTCGGACCTGGGCTGGCAGGCCTTGAACCGAGACTCCACTCGGTGGCTTCCCTTTCGCGAACTAGCCATCTAACTAACCCTCCATGTTTTACCCCGCACTCTACGCGCGCAAAAAGCATGCCGGGGCACACTTCCCTGGGAGCCGCGGCAATTGCTCCTGCAGATGGCTTGCTTAGATAGCATTCGATTTCTGGAGGCGGAAGAAGTAGTAGTAAGCCGGGGTAAGCGGAATCACAACATATAGGTGCATAGGCCCTCCGAGCCCCATATATTGTGCCCATTGTGTTAACTTCATTAGTATACACCATCTTCATGGGCATGTCAAGAGCTTGGTCTGTTTTTTCTCGCTGCTGTGGCTGCGCCGGGCGATCGTTCGAGAGCGTCCTCCGGAGCATACACTGAGTAAACAGGATCGGACAGAAGTGCACGGAATGGAGCAGCCTGCGAGCGAAGGGGATCAGAAAGGTACCGGCGCCCTAAATCTTCCTGTCACTTCACTTGCTCCTGTAGGCCTCGATCATCATCGGGATGACCTCGAAGAGGTCGCCGACGATGCCGTAGTGAGCGACGCTGAAGATCGGGGCCTCGGGGTCGGTGTTGATGGCGATGATCTTGCCCGATTCACTCATGCCGGCGCGGTGCTGGACCGAGCCGCTGATGCCTGCGGCGATGTAGAGCTTGGGGCGGACGGTGGTGCCGGTCTGGCCGACCTGGTGGTCGTGGCCGATGAAGCCGCCGTCGACGGCGGCCCGCGAGGCCCCCACCTCGCCGCCGAGCACGTGGGCGAGCTCGCGGATGAGCTCGAAGCCCTCGGGCGAGCCTACGCCGGCGCCGCCCGCGACGACCACCTTGGCCCCCTTGAGGTTCACGGTCCGCTCGGCCTTGACGCGCTCGATGACCGTCACGGCCTCGGCCTCGGCGTCGAGGGCCACCTCGAGGGCCACCACCTGGCCGGTGCGGGCGGGGTCGGGCTCGGGCATGCGCATCACGCCCTCGCGCACGGTGGCCATCTGGGGGCGATGGTTGGGGGTGACGATGGTGGCGATGATGTTGCCGCCGAAGGCGGGGCGGATCTGGTAGAGGAGGTTCTTGTATTCGGTCTTGCGCACGGGGTCGGTGTGGTCGCCGATGCGCAGGTCCGTGCAGTCGGCGGTGAGGCCGGTGCGCAGGCGGGAGGCCACGCGGGGCGCCAGGTCGCGGCCGGCGGGGCTGGCCCCGAAGAGCACCACCTCGGGCGAGCACGCGGTCACGGCGTCGGCCACGACGCGTGCGTAGGGCAGTGTGGTGTAGACGTCGAGGCGCGGGTCGTCGGCGGTGTAGACGACGTCGCAGCCGTGGGCGATGAGCTGCTGGGGCTGATCGGTGAAGGCGTGGCCCAGGAGGATCACAGCCAGGTGCTGGCCCAGGGCGTCGGCCAGCTCGCGGCCTCGGCTGAGGAGCTCGAGGCTCACCTCGGCGATCTGGCCGCCGTCCTGCTCGGCGAAGACGAGCACGCCGCCAGTGTGGTCGGGCATGGGTGGACTTCCTCGTGATGTTCAGCGGCTCGCGGTCGGTGCGGCCGTGGGTCGGAGAGCGATCGCCGGCCGGGCGCTCGGTCAGTCGAGCACGTGGTCCTCGGAAAGCTCGTGCATGAGGCTCGCGATGGCCTCCCTGGCGGGCTCCACGGTCTTGTGGTCGCCGGCGGTGAGCACCACGCTCATGATGTTCTTGACCTTGGTGGGCGAGCCCTTGGCTCCGCAGCGCTCGACGTCGGCGTCGATATCGGCAGGTGCCCACACGGGGATGAGGAGGCCGCGGGCCTCGAGGTCGGCGAGGGGCTGTGCGGCGCGCTGGTCGAGCGCCGCGGGGTCGGGCTTGCCCTTCTCGGGGTCGAGCTCGAAGGCGAGGGTCTCGCGCACTTCCAGGGGCGTGCGGGCCTTCTTGAACTGCGCGGCGAGCTTGGCGCGGCGCGGCCTCGGCTCGTTGGCCTCCGCCACCACGGTGAGAAGCAGGGGGAGACGGGCGTCGACGATCTCGTAGCCGCCTTCGATGAGGCGGCGGGCACGGATGCGGCCGTCGCCGACCCCGAGGATCTCGCTCACGTAGGTGAGCTGCGGAATGTCGAGCGCGCCCGCGAGTTGGGGGCCCACCTGCGCGGTGTCGCCGTCGATGGCCTGACGGCCTGCGAACACGAGGTCGTATTCGCCCACGTGGCGGACGGCGCACGCGAGGGCGTAGGCGGTGGCCAGGGTGTCGGCCACGGCGAAGGCGCGGTCGGAGAGGAGGGCGGCGCGGTCGGCGCCGCGCATGAGGGCCTCGCGCATGGCCTCGGCGGCACTCGGCGGGCCCATGCACAGCACGGTGACGGTGCCGCCGTGGTGGTCGCGGACGTCGAGTGCCATCTCGAGAGCGTTGAGGTCTTCGGGGTTGAAGATGGCAGGGAGGGCGGAGCGGTTCACCGTGCCGTCCTCCTTCATCGCCTGGGCGGTGATGTTCTTGGTGTCGGGGACCTGCTTGACGAGGACGATCATCCTGAAGGCCATCGCGATGGTCCTTTCGCGGTCGGGTCGGGAGCCTGTGGTCGGTTCAGCGTCCGGCCGGGCCGCGGTTGGCGGGGGCGCGCCGGCGGAGCGCGCAGCGGTCGGTCGCGTGTCCAGAGGTGACGGCGGCTGCGGGGCTCAGCCCGTGAACCGTCCGATGACGATGGAGGCGTTGTGGCCCCCGAAGCCGAAGCTATTGCACATGGCGACCCGCACGTCGGCCTCGCGTGGCGTGTTGGGCACGTAGTCGAGGTCGCACTCGGGGTCGGGGTACTCGTAGTTGATCGTGGGCGGGATCACGCCCCGCTCGATGGTGAGGGCAGTGGCCACGAGTTCGGCGCCGCCCGAGGCGCCGAGCAGATGGCCGATCATCGACTTGGTGGAGCTGATGGCCACGGTGCGGGCGTGGTCGCCGAGTGCGTCCTTGATGGCGCGGGTCTCCATCGAGTCGTTGAGCTGTGTGGAGGTGCCGTGGGCGTTGATGTAATCGATGTCCGTCGGGTCGAGCCCGCCGTCGCTCAGGGCGCGGGTCATGGAGAGCGCGGCTCCGACTCCGCTGGGCTCGGGGGCGGTGATGTGGTGGGCGTCGCAGGTGGCGGCGAACCCGAGCACCTCGGCGTAGATGCGGGCGCCGCGGGCGCGTGCGTGCTCGAGCTCCTCTAAGATGAGGATGCCTGCGCCCTCGCCCATCACGAAGCCGTCGCGCTCGCGGTCGAAGGGGCGGCTGGCTCGTGGGGGGTCGTCGTTGCGTTTCGAGAGGGCCTTGCAGGCGATGAAGCCGGCGAGGCCGAGCGGGGTGATCGTCGCCTCGCTGCCGCCGGTGATCACCACGTCCGCCAGGCCGTGGCGGAGGTTGAGGAAGGCGTCGCCGATGGCGTGGGAGGCCGAGGCGCAGGCCGTGACCGCGGCGCAGTTCGGGCCGCGGAAGCCATACTGGATGGCCACGAGGCCGACCGCCGAGTTGGCCATCATCTTGGGGATGAGGAACGGGGAGACGCGGCGCGGGCCGCGCGCGTTGAGCTGCGTCTTCTGCACCTCGATTTCCTCGAGCCCGCCGATGCCCGTGCCCAGGATGGTGCCCAGGCGCGTGGGGTCCTCGCGTGCGACATCGAGGCCGGAGTCCTTCATCGCCTCGTCCGCCGCCACGAGGGCGAACTGGGCGTAGCGGTCCATGCGCCGCGCCTCGCGCGGGAGCACGATGGGCGCGGGATCGAACTCGGGCAGCCAGCTTGCGATGCGGACATCGAAGTCGGTCGTGTCGAATCGCGTCACCGTGCTCACGCCGCTGCGGCCCTCGCAGAGGCCGGTCCAGTAGGCCTCCTTGGTGGTGCCGAGCGCGGTAAGGCAGCCGAGGCCCGTGATAACCACGCGGCGTCTGGCCATCGGGATGGTGCTCTCCTAGGCAGATGAGCCAACGGACCGGAACACACGCACGGGCCCGGCTCCCACTCAGGGCCGGCCCTGTACCGCCGTTGCGTGGCCCGCGCCCCCGACGGGGCGCGGGCCCGAAGTGCCGCTCAGGACGCGTGCGCCCCGATGTACTGGATCGCGTCGCCGACCGTCTGGATCTTCTCGGCCTCCTCGTCCGGGATCTGCATGCCGAACTTATCCTCGAACTCCATCACGAGCTCGACGGTGTCCAGCGAATCGGCACCGAGGTCGTTCACGAACGACGTCTCGGGCGTAACCTGCTCGGGCTTGACGCTGAGCTTCTCGCAGATGATTTCCTTGACTTGCTGTTCGATTTCCGCTGCGTCAGCCACGTGATATCCTCCTGGGGATGTCAAGATCATGCATTGTCCGAGGGGCTCGTCTGCCACCTCGGTGGAGCGGGGACGCGGGGGCCCCCACCTATCCGAAGGCCACTCGTGCGAGTGGCTCTGCTCTCACACGGGAGCGTCGCTGGATGACCTGCGGCCGCCGTGCGGGCGCCGGCCGGTACTGCGAGGAGTCTCCTTTCGTGCTCTAGCCGATCGAGGATCCGATCTCACGCAAGGGCTCAGATGGCGAGGCCGCCGTCGATGCGAAGGCACACGCCGGTGACGTAGCTGGCGTCGGCACTGCACAGAAAGCGCACGCCCCGGGCCACGTCCTCGGGTTGCCCGAGGCGCGGCAGGGGGATCTGCTTGAGGACCGCCTCGCGCGCCTCCTCCGGCAGCTTCGCCGTCATCTCGGTCGCGATGTAGCCCGGCGCAATGGCGTTCACCCGCACGCCGCGGGTGGCCACCTCGCGGGCGAGCGACTTGGTGAAGCCGATGATCCCGGCCTTCGAGGCCGCGTAGTTCGCCTGCCCCGCGTTGCCCATCAGGCCGATGACCGACGCGATGGAGACGATCGAGCCGGCCCGCTGGCGGAGCATCTGCCGCATCACGGCGTGGGTGGCCACATAGGTGCCCGTGAGGTTCGTGCGGACGACGGCATCCCAGTGGTCCTTCGTCATGCGCAGGAGCAGGTTGTCGCGCGTGATCCCGGCGTTGTTCACCAGGATGTGCACGCCGCCGAACGCCTCGATGGTGGCGGCCACCACCTCGGCCATGCGGTCGGCGTCCGCCACGTCGGCCTGGAAAGCGCGCGTCTCCACGCCCAGCTCGCGCACCTCGGCAGCGGCCGCCTCGGCCGCATCGCCGTTGAAGTCGGGGATGACGACGTGGGCTCCCGCCCCACCCAGCGCACGGGCGATGGCCAGGCCGATGCCTGCACCGCCGCCCGTCACAATCGCCGCTTGTCCCTCGAACTCGCGTTCCGACGCCAAGGCGCTCTCCTCACATTCGGTTGTCGCGGCCTTCCTCGCGGCCGCGCCTCATTCGGGCGGGTCCTCGGACTCCAGCGCATCCAGATCGGCCGGCGTGCGAAGGCTCACCGCCTCGAGTGTCGGGTCGATGCGCCGGAGCAGGCCGGCGAGCACCGTGCCCGGGCCCACCTCGACGAAACGGCGCAGGCCCGAGGCCAGCAGGAAACGCATCGAGTCCTCCCAGAGCACAGGACTCGTGAGCTGGTTGACCAGCAGGCCGCGGATCTCGGCGGCCGTGCCGATGAACTTGGCCGTCACGTTCGAGACCACGGGCGAGCGCGGCTGCGAGATGGCCACTTTCCCGAGCGCCCGGCCAAGCCGCTCGGCGGCGCCGGCCATCAGGCGCGAGTGGAAGGCGGCGCTCACCCGCAGGCGGATGCCGCGGTCGGCACCGAAGTCCTTCGCGTGCTTCATCGCCCAGTCCATCGCCGGCACGGAGCCGGAGACCACGATCTGGCCGGGCGCATTGAGGTTGGCCACCTGCGCGGCGCCGTGCTCGCCGGCGGCTTCCAGCAGGTCGTTCACCCGCTCGCGGTCCAGGCCCAGCACGGCCACCATGGTGCCTGGATTCTCTCGGCCCGCCTCTTCCATGAGCTGGCCACGCAGGTGCACGAGGGGCACGGCGTCGTCGAGCGTGATGGCCCCGGCGTACACGAGCGCGGTGTACTCGCCCAGGCTCAGGCCGGCGCTCGGCACGGGCTCGGGATCGCCGCCCCGGCTGCGCCAGGCCTCCAGCGCCGCCATGCTCGTCGCGAGGATGGCCGGCTGGCAGATCGACGTGCGGTTGAGCTCCTCGGCCGGCCCCTCGAAGCAAAGCGCCGCCAGGTCGAAGCCCAGGGCATCGTTGGCGCGCTCGAAGATGGCGCGGGCCTCGGGACAGGCCTTGGCCAGCTCCCGGCCCATGCCCACCCGCTGGGCGCCCTGGCCGGGGAACAGTATCGCATGGTACGGATCAGATGCCAACCCCAGGTCCTTTCTCCGTTCCGCCGCCACGCGGCGCCGGCCCTGCCCAGGTTACCAGCGGAGCACCGCTCCCGACCAGCTCAAGCCGCCCCCGAACGTCACCAGGATCACGATGTCGCCACGCTGAACCCGCCCCTGCTCGTGGGCCTCGTGGAGCGCGATGGGCACCGTGGCCGCGCCCGTGTTGCCGTAGCGATCGATGTTCACGAACACCTTGTCCATCGGGATGTCCAGCCGCGAGGCCGAGGCCTGCATGATCCGCAGGTTCATCTGGTGCGGCACGAGGAGCGCCACGTCGTCGTGCGACAGCTCGCAGGCCTCGAGGCACTGGGTGACCACCTCGACGATCTTGCGGACGGCGAGCTGGAAGACCTCGCGCCCGCGCAGGTTGATGAAGTGGTCCCGCGCGTCCACCGTCGCGTGCGACGCGGGCAGGCGCGAGCCCCCGGCGGGCAGGGTCATCGACCCGCCGTTCGAGCCGTCGGCGCCGAGAGTCACGTAGAGCACCTCGCCCCGGGCATCCGGCTCGGCGGCGCACACCACGGTGGCCCCGGCCCCGTCGCCGAAGAGGATGCAGCTCCTGCGATCCGTGTAGTCGGTGATCTTCGTGAGCGCCTCGGTGGCCACGATCAGGACGTTGCGGTACTGGCCCGAGACGATCATGGCCCGTGCCACTGCCAGGGCATAGATGTAGCCGGAGCAGGCGGCGAGCAGGTCGAAGGCCGCGCACGGCATCGCCCCGAGGGCCCCCTGGAGGTAGCAGGCGGTCGAGGGGAAGATCATGTCCGGCGTCATGGTGGCCGCGATGATGCAGTCCAGGTCGGCCGGCTCCAGGCCGGCCTCCTCGAGGGCATGGAGCGATGCCGGCAACGCCAGGTCGGACGCGGCCTGCTCGGGTGCGGCCACCCGGCGTTCCTTGATCCCTGTGCGCGTGGTGATCCACTCGTCGCTGGTATCGACCATCCTCTCGAGATCGGCGTTCGTCAGCACCTTGTCGGGGAGGTAGAGGCCGCAGCCGATGACGGCGGCTCGGGGCGGATGGGCCATGAGGCGTCCTCGTTGTGTTTACCCGGCGCGGCGCGCCTTCAGTCCGGCGACGATGTGCTCGTTGACGTGATGGGCCGCCGCCCCGGCGGCGACGCGGATGGCAACGGCGATCGCCCGGCTGTCCGAGCTCCCGTGGCAGATCATGCACGTGCCGTTGACACCGAGCAGCGGCGCCCCACCCGTCTCCGAGGAGTCGACGCGGGCGGCCACGTCCTTCATCGCATACTTGCACAGCATGGCGCCGATGCGTCGCCGCAACGTGCGCTGGATGGCGGTCTGGATCATCGCCATGATCGTCTCGGCCATGCCCTCACTGACCTTGAGCAGCACGTTGCCCACGAACCCCTCACACACCACCACGTCCGCACTGCCCGAGAAGATGTCCCGCCCCTCCACGTACCCCAGGTAGTTGAGGGCAGATTCCTCGAACAGCTCGTGGCCGTGCTTGACCAGGCGATTCCCTTTCACGGTCTCCGCGCCGATATTGAGCAGCCCGACCTTGGGGCTCGGCAGCCCGAATACGTGCTTGCTGTACGCCGAGGCCATGACGCCGTAGTGGAAAAGATGCTCCGGCGTGCACTTGACGTTGGCCCCGCAGTCGATGACCAGCGCCCGCCCGCCCGTGGCCGTCGGCAGCGCCACCGCAATGCCGGGGCGGCGCACCCCCTCGAGCAGGCCCAGCTTGAGCATGGCCAGGGCCACCACCGCACCCGTGTTCCCGGCCGAGACGAGCACGTTGGCCTCGTCCTCGCACAGCAGGCCGATGCAGCGCGCGATCGAGGAGTCCGGCTTGCGGCGCACCGCCTCCACCGGGGCATCGCTCATCCCGACGACCTGCGAGGCGTGATGGACGTGGATGCCGGCCGGCAACCCGCCGTGGCGTTCCGCCGCGGCCTGGATGCGGCCCTCATCGCCCACCAGCACGATCTCGTGCCCGTTGAGGCTGGCGATACTCTCGATAGCGCCTTGGACCTCGACGTCGGGGGCCGAGTCGCCTCCCATGGCGTCCACGGCGATCCGCATGCCTCAGCCTTCCTCAGCGGTCACGACTTCGCGCCCTGCGTACCACCCGCAGTTGTGGCACACACGATGCGCTGGCTTGGGGGTGTGGCAGTTGCGGCACGGGGTCAACTGAGGCACCGTGAGTGCCTGATGCGTGCGACGCTTTCGCCCGCGGCTGCGCGAAATCTTCCGTTTCGGATGGGCCATGTTTTCCTATTCCTCCGGTCCGATTCCTGACCAGGGGGCCAGCGATAGTCAAAACATAATTGTAGCCAAAACGCCCTGGCGTGTCAAAACATTCCAGCCCGCGCGCGTCGAGTCCCGCACGCGGCGGCATGCGCCATGTTCCACGCTCCCTTGAGCTTGCGGCGAAGCGTTCCCGGCCCCCCCGCCCGCCGCATCGATGGTCGCCGCGCGGGCCACACGCCCGGCCAGCCGCCCTGGCGGCCCCGTGCGCCGCCGTCACGCCTGCGTGTCGCTCAGGCGCGCGGCCAGCTCGGCCACCGCCGCGTCCACGGCTGCGGCGAGCCCGTCGGGCTGCTTCCCGCCGGCCTGAGCCAGGTCGGGGCGCCCGCCCCCGCCGCCGCCGATCAGCCGCGCCGCGTTGCGCACCACGTCGCCCGCGTGCAGCCCGCGGGCCACCAGATCCTTGCTCAGCGCACACAGCAGGCTGGCGGACTTGCCCCCCGCCGCGGCCCCCAGCACGATGGCCGCCGAGGCGTGGCGCGCGCGGAGCTGATCGCAGGCAATCCGAAGGTCCTTCGCCCCGGCACCCTCGAGCACCCCAGCGATCACCGGCGTGTCGCCCACGCGGGCCTTCTCCTCGAACGGCCCGCCGCCGCCGGCTCCGGCGAAGCTCCGGCGCTTGGCCTTCTCGAGGTCGCGCGCGAGCTGCTTGGCCTCCGCCACAAGCTCCTCGGCCCGCTCAACGACCCGCTCGCGCGGGGTCTTGAGCACTTCCGCCAGCCGCGCGAGCTGCGCCTCCTGATCCGTCACCCGCTGGTAGGCGCCCCGCCCCGTCACGGCCTCGATCCGCCGCACCCCCGCCGCAATGCCCGTCTCGCTCACGATCTTGAACAGCCCGATGTCGCCCGTGCGCTCGGCGTGGGTGCCGCCGCACAGCTCGCGCGAGAAGTCGCCCACGCTCACCATGCGCACCTCGTCGCCGTACTTCTCGCCGAACAGGGCCATGGCGCCCTGGGCCTTCGCCGCCTCGGGAGTCGTGAGCTCCACCGCCACGGCCGCGTTCTCGAGCACCCGCTCGTTCACCAGCTCCTCCACGCGATCCAGCTCCTGGCGCGAGAGGGGCGCGAAGTGCGTGAAGTCGAACCGGAAGCGGTCGGGGGCCACCAGCGAGCCGGCCTGCTCCACGTGCTCCCCGAGCACCTTGCGCAGCGCCCAGTGGAGCAGATGCGTGGCCGTGTGGTTGCGGCGGATGGCGGCGCGGCGGTCGGCGTCGATCGCCGCACGCACCACGTCGCCCCGGCGCACCGTGCCGCGCACCACGCGCCCGTGGTGGTGCACGTAGTCGTCCGCGCGGCGCGTGTCCGTGACCTCCACGCGGGCGTCGCCCGTCTCGAGGAGCCCATGGTCGCCCACTTGGCCGCCGCTCTCGCCGTAGAAGGGCGTGCGGTCGAGGGCCAGGGTCACCTCGGCGCCCTCGGGGGCCTCGTCCACCAGCTCGTCGCCGGCCACGATGGCCAGCACCGTGGCCTCGCCCTCGTCGTGTTCGTAGCCGGTGAAGGTGGTGGGCTCGGCCACATCCTTCACGCGGGCGAGCGCCGAAGTGTCGAACACCTGGCCAAACTGTTCGCCCCCCTTGCTCCCTGCCTGGCGCTGCTCCATCGCGGCATCGAAGGCCGCCCGCTCCACGCTCAGCCCGTGCTCCTGGCAGATCTCGTCCGTCATCTCGAAGGGGAAGCCGTAGGTGTCCCACAGCTCGGCCGCCGCCTCACCGCCCAGGGTCTTCGCACCGCGCCCCTGCACCTGCTCGATGCGCTCGGCAAGGATGGCCGACCCGCGGCTCAGCGTCGAGAGGAACCCCTCCTCCTCCGCCTTCACGATGCGGGCGAAGTTCTCACGCCGCTCCACGAGCTCGGGATACCCGCCCTTCATCGTCTCCACGACCGTGGGCACGAGCTTGAACAGGAACGGCTCGTCGAGGCCCAGCTCGTGGCCGTCGCGCACCGCGCGCCGCAGGATGCGGCGGACGACATACTCGCGCCGCTTGTTGCCCGGGAGCACGCCGTCGCCGATGCACAGCACGGCGGCGCGGATGTGGTCCGCGATGCGGCAGACCCGCACCCGGTCCCGGGTCCCCGGCTCCGGCTGCCGCCCCGTCATCCCCACCACCTGCGCCACGATGGGAGCGAAGATGTCCGTCTCGAAATCCGTCGCCACCCCCTGAAGCACCGCCGCCAGCCGCTCCAGGCCCGCACCCGTATCGATGTTCTGCGTCGGCAGCGGCTCCAGCGTGCCGTCCGCCTGCTTGCGGAACTGCTGGAGCACCAGGTTCCACACCTCCACGTACCGATCGCACTCGCACGAGGGGTCGCACTCGGGCCTCCCGCAGCCCACCTGGGGGCCGTAGTCCCTGAAGATCTCCGTGCATGGCCCACACAGGGTGCCCGCGGGAGCCGTGCTCGGCGCGTCGGCGGGCCAGTAGTTGTCGTGCTCGCCGAATCGATAGATGCGCGCCTCGGCCACCCCCACCCCGTCGCGCCAGATGGCCAGCGACTCCTCGTCGTGCTCGTAGACGCTCACGGCGAGCTCCTCGGGGTCGAAGCCGTAGCCGTCCACGAGCAGCTCCCACGCCCACTCGATCGCCTCGCGCTTGAAGTAGTCGCCGAACGAAAAGTTCCCCAGCATCTCGAAGAAGGTGTGGTGAGCGCTGGTCAGGCCCACCTTATCCAGGTCGTCCGCGCGGAAGCACTTCTGGCTCGTGCACGCGCGCTGGAGGCCGGCCCGGGCACGCCCCTTGCCCTGGAACTCGTCCTTGAACTGGTTCATGCCCGCGCCGGTGAACAGCAGGGTGGGGTCGTTGGCCGGCACCAGGGAATCGCTGGGCAGGCGGGTGTGGCCGCGCTCCTCGAAGAAGCGCAGGAACGTCTCGCGGATCTCGTCGGTCTTCACGGAGGCGGTTCCCAAAATCCAGCAACGTCGGAGTGGGCGCCGCGGCATCGGCCGGAGCACCCCACGAGCACCGTACGCGCCACGCCCCGCGGTCTGCGACCTGTCAGGCGGCGGGGCGTGCGGCGGTCAGCCCTGGCGGAACTAGCTTTCTTCGGCCTCAGCCTCGCCGTCGGGCACCAGGCCGGCGGCGGGCACCAAGCCGGCGGCGGCGCGGATCTTCTGCTCGATCTCGGCGGCAAGCTCGGGCGTCGACCGCAGCAGATCCCCCGAGTTCTCCCGGCCCTGGCCCAATCGCAGGTCGCCGTAGGAGAACCAGGCCCCCGACTTCTCGACGATCTTGTGGAACACGCCGAGGTCGAGAAGCTCCGCGCAACGGTCGATCCCGCGGTTGTAAATGATGTCGAACTCGGCCCGGCGAAACGGCGGAGCCACCTTGTTCTTGGCCACGGTGGCCCGCGTGCGGTTGCCGGTCACCTGCTCCCCGCTCTTGATCGCCCCGATGCGGCGGATATCGATCCGCACCGACGCATAGAAGCGGAGCGCCCGACCGCCGCTCGTCGTCTCGGGACTCCCGAACATCACGCCGATCTTCATCCGGATCTGGTTCGTGAACACCATGCACGTGGCCGACTTGTGGATCACACCAGACAGCTTGCGGAGGGCCTGCGACATCAGGCGGGCCTGCGAGCCCACCTGAGCGTCGCCCATCTGCCCCTCGAGCTCGGCCCGCGGCACCAGCGCCGCCACCGAGTCCACCACCAGGATATCCACCGCGTTCGACCGCACGAGCATCTCAGCGATGTCCAGCGCCTGCTCCCCCGTATCCGGCTGCGAGACCAGCAGGTTATCCACGTCCACGCCCAGTCGGCGGGCGTAGAGGGGGTCGAGAGCGTGCTCGGTATCCACGAACGCCGCGATACCGCCCTGGCGCTGAGCGTTGGCCACGGCGTGGAGAGTCAGCGTCGTCTTGCCCGAAGCCTCGGGGCCGTAGATCTCGACCACCCGCCCGCGCGGCAGCCCGCCTACGCCCAGAGCGATATCGAGCGTGAGCGAGCCCGTCGGGATCACCGCCACGTTGGCACGCTCGCTCGAGCCGAGCTTCATGATCGAGCCCTTCCCATACTCCTTCTCGATCTGGGCCATCGCGCGCTCGAGCGCCTGTTCCCGTCTGCCTTCCTTGCTGACTTCTGCTGCCTTCTTCGCTGCCATGCTGGCGCACCCTCTAACGTGGGAAAAACGGGAAAGCTGCGAACACGGGCGCCATCTCCAGAAGCGTAGATTCTACTTGTGCCCCGCGCAGGAGTCAAATTCAAATGCCAGCTTCCTGTGCCCACCGCCCAACCCGCAAGGGCCTCCAGCGATCACACGCGGTTCTTGCCGATCTCGACACGCAGACACAAAGGACACCAGCGCCAGTTCGCCCAGCCAGCGCCCGCGCCCGGGGGCCTGCCGTGCGGCACCGAGGTGGTGGGTGGGCTGGACGTGGCGGACGCGCCCTCGCTGACCCGGGCCGCGTGTGGCCTATGCGGCT
>Ga0272441_10004594_pt1 | contig 24790 bp, 18 predicted proteins | sample SSMProp6N_FD_193582 | JGI IMG/M metagenome (GOLD analysis project Ga0272441, IMG submission 193582) | Marine sediment archaeal communities from Little Sippewissett salt marsh, Falmouth, MA, United States - SSM-Prop-6N | ecosystem: Environmental > Aquatic > Marine > Wetlands > Sediment ...
TCTGTTGTGGCGCCCCGACACCGTTTCTCGCGGTTCGCGTCGTGCTACAGAGCCGCTTTGACTCTATCAGCAACGTCAGCAGGGACCCATTCGGTCCAGACATCCTCGTAGCGAGTCAAGAACCACGGTACTACTTCGCTGGCTCCTTTCCCACTCTCGTGCAGGTAGAGTAGCAGCTCATCCATGTTGTTGACGGGGATGTTGAACTTGAGCAGGAATTCGCGTACCTCAGGGGCACGCTCCCGCAAACTCGTCGCGCCCACAATGTTGCCATCGTCGATGGAGTAGGCGCAGCCAAACTTTGACTCCTCATTCCAGAGACCCTCATCAAACTCGGGCTCGGGGATACGGTACATGTCGGCCATGCCAAGCACCCAGCTGGGCGCCCAGTAGTAGCCGAACCACGGTTCGCCTTTCTCAAATGCGGACACCATAGAGGAGGAAAGCGCTGCATCGGAACCAGGGCTGACGACATTGAAGTAGTCGTCAAGGCCGTAGGCTTCAATCTTGAGAGCATTCATCTTCTCGCATTGCCAGCCGGGAACGCAGTTGAAGAAGCGACCCTTGGATGAATCCTCGGGATCCTCGAACAACTCCCAGTAGTCGGCAAGGTCGAATACGTCCTCAAAGTCAGGCATTGTCGCCTCAATGCCGCGCTCGGCGTCACCTTCAATCATGTACCGGGGAACGAGCCATCCCTGCCATACAGGTGTGTACGACACTCCAAGCGCCTCAGCCTTGCCACTGTCTACCACCTCCTGGTAGACCTCACCTATACTCCGAATCTCGACATCCATGTGGACGTCGATGTCACCGGTCTCGATGGACTTCAAAGCGACCACGTTTGCGGCAGTCACCACTTCAGTGCCATATCCATAGCCAACATCAACGATGTATGCAGCCAAACTGGACATGAAAGTGCTCGCGGCCCACTGCACATCGGCGAAAACGATCAGTTCCCCTTTGTGGTCAGGAGCAGGGGGTGCCTCAGCTTTCCCCGCAGAGACCTGCGCGGGTTGAGCAGGTTCTGGCTCTGCTGGCGTGCAACCAGCGAGGCCACTTGCGAGTAGCGCCGCAGCAAGCAACGCCACACCTATGACACGTACATATCTAACAATCACAGCTATCCTCCTTATATTCAGAGAGAGCGGCCCGAATCGGGCAGAACGCGCACGTGTGTGCGGCTCATCAAGCGGGCTGTCAGGTGCAACGTCACCAACACAAAGGTCAGCCGTTGCCGGTTGTGGAAGGGGGGGCGCCTAAGCTGAGGCGCCCCGAAACCGTCTCTCCCGGTTGGCGTCGTGCTATATAGCCGCTTTGACTTTGTCGGCGACGTCAGCAGGGACCCACTCGGTCCAGACATCCTCGTAGCGAGTCAAGAACCACTCGGTGACCGCAGGATCAGAGGCCATCTGCCCGGAATCCTGCAGGTACAGGAGCATCGTGTTGTAGATCTCTCCTGAGACACTGCAGTTGGCGAGGAACTCATGAACGTCAGGCGCACGGTCCTTGAGGTCTGTCGCGCCCACGATAATCGGGTACTCCTCGGGGTAGCCACACGCGTAGTTTGCTTCATCAGTCCAGAGGTCGGCTGACCATTCCGGCTCTTCCAACCTTGTCATGTCTACCTTGGCCAGCACCCACGTAGGCGCCCAGTAGTAGCCGAACCATGGCTCGCCCTTCTCAACTGCGGCAATCATGGAAGTTGCAAGAGCAGTATCTGAGCCGGGTGTAATCAGGTTGTAGTACTCGTCGAGCCCGTAACCAACCAGCTTGAGTTTGTTGGTCTTCTCACACTGCCAGCCGGGAATGCAGCCATAGAACCGCCCTTTGGATTCATCCTCCGGATCAGGAAACAGCTCCCAGTACTTCGGCAGGTCGTACACACTCTTCAGGTCCGGCGCCATCGGTTCGATGCCACGCTCTGCGTCGCCTTCTATCATGAAGGTTGGCACATACCATGCCTGAACCTGGGGATCAGCATAGATCTCTCCAATCTTCTCACCCTTTCCGGTTGCCACAAGCGCCTCGTAGGGCTCCTGCAGTGACACCGGCACCACCTCCATGTGGACGTCTATGTCCCCAATTTCTATCGCCTTCAGTCCGACGACGTTGGACGTGGACTCAATCGTCACCCCATAGCCGTACCCATGCTCGATAATGAACCCGTTCACGTACACCATGAACGTGTTGGTATCCCAACCGCAGTCTGCCAGACGAATCACTTCATCTCCCTTGTCGTCGCCAGCAGCGCAGCCAGGAAGAGAGGCTGCCACAAGGATAACCACCAGTGATACCCATGCTATCCATGATAATCGTCGTTTCATAATCAGTTCCTCCTAGGATTGTTCTCGGATGAAAGAAGCTGACACGGACGGTCGCGCACGACATCGTCGGGGCGGGTGTTCCGGCGGGCGGTCACAGAGAGTGCCGCGACGACTACCGAGTGCGGCATCAAATATGGGAAAGAAACGGAAGAAGTGGAACGAACACTACGTTCTGATGGAGCGGGGTCGACGAGACTGCCCTGGCATCAGCTTCTGTAGTTGTCAGGTCATGACCTCGGACTCCCAGCGTGCTCTGGCAGGCTCCATTGGGGGTCCTGCGTCCTCCTTGGTGATACTCGTTGGATTCAACGACTTGTCCTCGACCTTACCCTACCCAAGTCGGCATTGCAAGGGCAGCGCACAGAGACTGTGCGCTGCCCTTGATGAAAGGTCCCTGTATACGGTCAGCTAAATCGAGGCTGCCACGCGTTCGGCCACATCTGCCGGCATCCAATCGCGCCAGACGTCCTCGTAGCGCGTAAGGAACCACGGGACGATCTCTTCAGCGTCCTTGCCACTCTGGTACAGATAGAGCAGTAGCTCATTCATGACCTCAGCGGGGATGTTGAACTCAAGCAGAAAGTCACGCACCTCCGGCGCTCGCTCACCCAGGCTTGTCGCGCCCACGATGTTGGCATCATCGACGGAGTACGCACATCCGAAACCGGCATCTTCGCTCCAGAGAGACTCGTCAAACTCGGGTTCAGGAATGCGATACATGTCGGTGACACCAAGCGCCCAACTCGGTGCCCAGTAGTAGCCAAACCATGGCTCGCCCTTCTCAAACGCGGCCACCATAGACGCAGACAGGGCCGCATTTGAGCCAGGGTTCACGACGTTGAAGTACTCGTCAAGCCCGTATGTCTCGATCTTCGCCGAGTTCACCTCCTGGCATTGACAGCCAGGAACACAGCTGAAGAATCGGCCCTTACTCTCATCCTCCGGGTCCTTGAACAGTTCCCAGTAATCGGCCATATCAAACACATCCTCGAGAGCAGGCATCATCGGCTCGATACCTCGCTCAGGATCACCGTCAATCATGTAGCGGGGAACAAGCCAGCCCTGCCACACTGGCGTATACGAAACTCCCAGAGCTTCGGCCTTGCCTGTGGCCACAATCTCGTCGTATACCTCGCCAATACTGCGGGTCTCTACATCCATGTGCACATCGACATCGCCATGCTCGATCGACTTCAAGGCAACAACGTTGGCCGCCATGATGACATCCGTGCTATAGCCGTAGCCCACGTCGACAATGTGTGCTGCAAGATAGCTCATGAATGTACTAGCAGCCCATTGGACATCAGCAAAGACGATTGTCTCACTACTGTTGTCCGGAGCAGGGTCCATCTCCGCCGCCCCCACGACAGCCCCTGACGCCCCGGAAGAACCTGCTGTCCTGTCATCGGACTCAGGTCCCGCTGGGGTACACGCTGAAAGAACTCCGGTGAGCAGCACCACGGCAAGCAGCACTGCACCGATGACACGCACGTGTCTGAACATATTTGGTAATCCTCCCTATCTATCTGAGAAAGCGTGTCAGCGAATCCAGCCCGGCGCGCATGCGTGTGTGCGGCTCGTCAAGCGGGCTTTCAGGTGCAACGCCATAGAGACGAACTCTACGGAGACTTGTTGCGTGGCGCAGAAACCAGACAGGTTCCAGACGCAGGTGCTGAATGAGGAAAAGGTCGCGCGGACTCTCCCGACGTCAGCCTTTCTCTTTTATCTCATCGTCCGAGGGATCCAGGATTGTCGCCTGGCGGCGCCACCCAAACCCCTCCATCCTCCTTAGTACGTTCGACAGTGAATCGAACGTTCACACAAAACCCTACACCACAATACCGACCAAGGCAACTTCCGTAGCTGTCGCCAGCTCGTCATCAGACTCTCCAGCCAATACTCGGCAGACTTGCTGCCGTGCCTGCTATAGCTTCCCCAACTCCTCAAGCATGCGAATCACTTGAAGGGACTCAGCCATGCCCATCGTGCCACCGATGGCCACAGCAACGCCGAGGACTTCGAGAATCTCTTCTTTGGTGGCCCCTGCCTCAAGGGCCCTTTCCGTCTGTCCCAGAACGCAGTTTGTGCAGCCTCGACCGAGTGCTATTCCCAGCGCAACCATGCGCTTGTGCTTGGCGGAGAGAGCGCCGTCCGCATACGCCACACCATTGACGTCAAGTTCCGCCTCTGAAATCTCAGGCAGGAGTTCAACAAACCTGTCCCTCAGTATCTTGCGCTCCTGGTTCAGATCCAGTTGGCTCTCCATCTCAAGCCTCCTTCTGGTCTTTCTTCGGCTTTCTGCCCCGCTTCGCGACGCGATAGAGAAGGTACGTGATACCCGCCAGCGCCGCCCACAGCGGCACAAAGACTACGAGCCAGATTCCGGCACTCAGGAGCCAACGTCCAAACGCACCGAGACCTCCCAGGGCGTCACGGAACACGTCCGCCGGACTCCATACACCCCGCACCTCGATGTAGTAGTCGCGATAGGCACTCTCGATCGCACCCTTGTCATCCGTAACCGTGAGCCTGACACTCTGCCAGCCCTCGTCCTCATAGACATGTGTGGGAGAGGCTTCGTTGCTCGACTCACCATCACCAAAGTCCCATTCGTAGGAATAAGGAGCAAAGCCTCCCGACACTTCCGACTCAAAGCGAACCGGCTCGCCTTCGTCCACGTACCGGCTATCCGCAGCAAACGAGACAGTGAGTACAGCCTCTCGCAGATAGACCTCGATTAGCGAGGTTGCGGTTGTTTCCTCGAGATAGCGGATGCGCGCCTCGAGTTGCTCAATCTCGCCACGTACGCGTGAGACTTCCCTCTGAACCGCCAACAGCTCTTCCACGGAGCCAGCCTGTTCCATGAGCGCAAGCAGTTGTTCTTCGGTCGCGTCCAGATTACGTTTGCGCGCGCTGATGTCGACGTACTCTTCAGTGACATCGCGGCTCGATGTGTTCTCTCGCGCTACCTCAACCGCAAGTGAGCGGATGGCTTCGAGAGCACCATCGAAGCCGTCAGCATCCACACGAATGGACACGCTGCCGAAGGTCCGTCCATTGTCTTCGTAGACAGACGACGAGACAACATGGCCGCCGAAGGTCGCGGCTATTGCGGCGAGCTCCTGTGTCGCATCCGTGACATCGTCGACCACCACCTCCATCGAGCCGTTTCGCACGACCATCCGCTCGATGTCAGCACCATCACTCCCCGCGTTCGGTGCCGCGGGAGCCTCTTCCTCCGCATAGTCAGCCTCAGCCTCTTCCATGGGAGACGCCCCCGGAGGATACGCCGCTTCCCCCTCGTCATCGCCTTCCCAGTAGTCCCGCGATGGGGCAGCCGACTGGTCGCTGGCACAGCCAATGGAGAGGATTACGGCCAGCGATACAAGAACAAGTCCAACTATCCGCAATAGTCTCATCGTTTCTCCTCCTCTCCGCTCATCACCACATTAGACCGCGTCAGCCGATGCAGGCTACCGAACAGCCACCGCAATGAGCATGTCACTCGTATCCACATCGTAAGGTTCGAATTCGTAGCTTCCGTAGAAATGGTCCTCTAGAAAGCCTGCGCGATGAATGGTCTGCAACATGTCGTCGAGCAGGTAGACGTTCTCATACGTTATGCTCCACACGAGCATATCCTTGCGCGAGCTGTCATGGTAGAGGTCCACCACATTGAACCTGGCACCCGTGTCGAAATAGTCAATCGCGAACAGCCGCGTGAAGTCGCTGTTGTTCACCTCGGGAACAAACCTCGGCTTGTCCCGCCACGTCTTGTCGCTGATGCCGGACATCACAACAAGGATTCCGCCCTCTCGCAGAACTCCACGCATGCTTGAGAACGCCCGGGCCAGTTCATGCTCATCAGGCATTTCTAAGTGAGCAGATGAAAGACACACAACGGCGTCGAACTCCCGGGCGTACGTGAATGGCAGGTCTCTGTAGTCGGCATGAGTCAGCGGCACATCCACGTGATGGGCGGCAAGATTGCGCTCGGACTGGGCAAGCATCGCCTCTGAAATGTCCGAACCGTGGACGTCACAGCCGAGCGCGTTAAACATGTGAAGGTCTCGCCCGGTACCACAGGCGCAGTCCAGTACGCTCTTCACATTGTGATGGGAAAATATCTGGCGAAAGAACTCCATCCTACGGGAGTCGTGTTCGCCAAACGGGCCGAAGAAAGAGTCATATCGTTGTGCGAAGTCAGCATAGGGGTCTCTTGCCACGAAATCCTCCTATAGCCGCACTGTAGCAGAACTGCACACAAGAGGCACCTCACACAACACCGCAGGAAAGGCAAAGGGATGCAGTGTGTTGAACACAGCGCGGTGCTACTGGAGGACTTCGCCACCGCTACCACCCTGCAACATGCGGCAAACGATCAGTAAGACGTCAGCTCTGGAAAAGCCCCCGGAAATGTCACCGTTTCTCGACGAAATCGGCTGGTTCTTCACACAATCTTAACAAGACTGGCACACAATACATCTATCATCGTTCGTGCAATCGATTTGACAACTCATGTGAGAAAGTCTAACATGGCAAAGCTTGAAGAAAAGCTAGGGGTAATCCGAAATGAAACGCATAGTGCGTTGCCGATATCACGATACGAAAGCACAGGCCTTCACGGATACGTGCCGGAGGTGCCTGGGCTGGTGAAGGGTGGCGGAAGAAGTCAATCTGAGGCGGGCCCTTCGCCAGCGGGGGGTCCGCCATTTTTTGGCGACTAACCGAATAGAGATGAACCTTAGCGCCCAAAGAGGCGTTGTACTAAGGGAGGTGTTGAGATGGAAGAAGAGATCAGAACCGACATTATTGAAGAGGGGATTGAGCCCGAGGTTGATAGCGTGGCCAGCGTCGAGACGCCGGAGGCCACTACTGCGGAACTCGAGATTGATGACGACGACTTCAGCGCAATGGTTGGCGCGAGCGACTATCAGTCATCGACCGACATTGAGCAGCTATGGATGCGTGAGATTGGCGCAGTGCCTTTGCTGAGCAACAAGGAGGTTGTCGAGATTGCGCGGAAGGTTGAGGAAGGCGAAGTGGTCCTTGAGGCCACGCAAGCTTTCTTCCAGCAGAAAGGCATTGAGCCGGATTCTCCCCATCTGGTGCTTGAGCTACTTGGAAGGGTTGCTGCACTGGACAAGGCCATAGCTACAGTGGCGGGCAACGCGGGAATCGCCTCCAAGAAAGGCGTCCTTGCCAGGATAACGGATCCGTCCTTCGCGTCGGTTGCCGATTCCGTCTACACCAAGGAGCTTCTTGACGAGCTCACAGCGGTCGTCGGCAATAAGTCCGAAGTCGAACATGCCGTGCGCGAGCTGTCTGTTGCTCCCCGTCTACTCCCGCACGAAATCATCGAGCAGGCCGGGGCCGGCAAGACTGCAGACGAACTCAAGAAAGTCATCTCGGATGAGGCATTCCTCGTCCGGCTATACGATATGGAATCTGAACTGGAGCGGCACTTTGCTGGTATTCGCCACGCCTCCAAGGCGGGACGGGACCAGCTTGTCCAGGCGAACATGAGGCTCGTGGTCAGCGTGGCCAAGCGTCACCTCAACTGGGGACTGCCTCTTCTCGACCTCGTTCAGGAGGGTGCAGTAGGACTGATGCGCGCTGCGGAGAAATTCGAGTACCGAAAGGGCTACAGGTTCAGCACCTATGCCACGTGGTGGATAATGCAGGCCGTGCGCCGTGCTGTAGATGAGCAGGGCCGGTCCATCCGCATCCCTGTCCACATGGCGGAGAAGATGCACAAGCTCAACAGGACTCGAAGGAATCTGACCATGGCAAGCGGTCGTGAGGCCACCGCTGAAGAACTCAGCGAAGCTATGGATGCAAGTCCCGAGTTCATCGAAATGCTTGAGGACCTGCAGCACCTGCAGCCCTTGTCTCTCGACTTGCCGGTTGGCGAGGACGGAGACACGTCGCTGGGAGACCTGGTCGAGGACGATTCCTCTCCGGCGCCTGATGACCTTGCTTCCAGTAGCGTCCTTCGAGGCCAGATACTTGAGATGCTGAAAGAGCTACCTCCTCGCGAGCAGCGCATCATCGAGCTGAGGTTCGGCCTTGTGGATGGCAGAGAGTGGACGCTGGAAGAGGTGGGCAAGACGATGAGCCTGACCCGCGAGCGCATCCGCCAGCTTGAGAAGGGCGCGCTACGCAAACTCCGCAAGCCCAGCAGGGTCCGGCAGCTCGTTGGAGCACTGGACTAGCGAACACGAGCAGCAGTCTCTTGAACTGACGAAGGGGTGGCGTTGCCACCCCTTCTACTATTGCTCCCTGTGAACCCTGTTCCGGCGTCATTCAGTCCTGATGAAGAGCATGCCACAGCCTGTCCAGCCTGTTGTCACTTCCGACCAGCGTCAGCATGTTCCGTCTAACGTGCTCGGCCATCTCCTGCACATCGGCACCGTGGACCAGTGCCAACGCCTCGAGCACCGTCTTCACGAGGTCGGGCATGGCCGGTTCGCCGAAGACCCACTGTGGCCCACCAGGATTGTCCGTCTCCGTGAGAATCCTCTCCAGTGGCACCTCTTGAGCAATGGTGCGAATCAGCTCTGAGGACAGTATCTCGCAGCCAAACGTGAAGTAGTAGCCACGGTCAACCATACGTCGCAACGGCTCCGAAGGCCCCGAGTACCAGTGGATGATGGCGCGGTCTATGTCGTAGCGCTCAAACAGATCCACGGATTCGATCTCTGCGCCGGAGGTGTGGACATTGACAACCTTGTCCTGCTCCTTGGCCGCGGACAGGAAGAACTCGAACACGCGTTCCTGTGAGTCGTACAACATCGTGTCTCTCACATTGCGGAAGTCCAGCCCAATCTCTCCGAACATGGGGCTCCCTTGCATGGACTCCTCCAGTTCATCGAGATGCGTAACGAAGTAGTGGGCGTTCCAAGGGTGAACCCCGAGTGTGGCAAGCACATACTGCGAGCGTTCCTGTATCAGTAGCGCGCGTTCGTACGCTTGCGGCGCCATCGCGGTGGAGATAGTGGCGATGCGGTCGTCCTCAAGCTGGTTCAGCACAGCCCCCAGCCAGGTGTCCGGGTACTCATCGAGATGCGCGTGCGCGTCCACGAGGACAGGCAGGTTTTTCGTTTCGTCAGACATAGTAGCCACATTGTGTCCATCGTCCTTGGCGACGTCAAGGCTATCGACGCTTACGAACCGCCAACGCCTGTGGCACAATGGAACGACAGGTCAGCATCAATCGTCGAGGAGGGACAATGGAGTTGCGAAGTGATGTACTCAGACGTAGTGCGCCGGAGACACTCCCCCTGTATCTCTCGGGCGCAGCGACCGAAGAGGACTACTCGAAGCCTTTCGTGCTGGTCCATTCGACTCACGGGCAGTCTCACCCCGGCAGCTACCACCTGGACAGGCTTACGAAGCAGGTAACTCTCGGTGTTCACGAACGCGGGGGTGCAGGATTCTCTTTCACTACCACGGACCTTTGCGATGGAGTCGCAACCGGACACGACGGAATGAATTATGTCCTGCCGTCACGCGAGTTCATCGCCGGCATAATCGAAGCCTACGTCCAGGGTCACGCATTCGATGCGGCTGTGCTGACAGCAAGCTGTGACAAGGCTCTACCCGCGGCGTTGATTGCGGCCGCCAGGCTCGCGGACAGCATCCCCACAGTAGTACTTCCGGGAGGCTCCGGGGGCATAGGAAGTTGCTATCTCATGAGCGGCGACATAGCTGCTACGTTCGCTCGTGCCGAGGCCGGTATTGAGGCACATGACGAATTGCTGTACGTTCAACGCCACTCGCTCCCATGCGAGGGTGCGTGCCAGTATATGGGAACCGCCTCAACGATGCAGGTCATGGCCGAGTCGCTCGGCCTCGCGCTTCCGACTTCGGCCCTCTCTCCCGCCAACGAGCGTTATCTACAGTCCACAGCCCGAAGCGCGGGCCATGCCGCCATGGCACTGCTTGACGAGGGAATGAAGACGCGGGACATTCTCACGGCGGCCTCACTTCGAAATGCGGTGGTTGTGCATCAGGCAACCGGTGGTTCGACGAACGCGCTGCTCCACCTCACGGCGATAGCTCACGCAGCGGGACTCGAGTTCGACGTTCGGCTGTTCGACGAACTGGGCCAGAAGACCCCCTATCTCACGAACCTGCACTCGGCGGGCGACTACGCATCGCGCCAGTTCTGGTATGCGGGAGGTGTTCAGCGCGTGCTCTGGTTGCTCGCCGACTCGGGATTGCTCGACCTGGACGTGTTGACGGTCACAGGCAAGACCATGCGGCAGAACCTTGAAGACGTCAAGGCATCTGATTTCTTCAGAGCGGGCGAAGGCTACCTGGCGAACTATGCAACGCGCGACAGGAGCCGGGCACTGCAGAGAGCCGACATCGTCCGCGATGCAGACAGTCCTGACAATACATACGGTTCGGTAGCCGTATTGACGGGTAACCTCGCACCGGATGGTGCGGTATTCAAGTACAGCGCGTGCGACCCTGCCATGTACGAACACACGGGCCGGGCAGTCGTGTTCGAGAGCGAGGAGGACTGCTTCGCGGCGGTCACAGGTCTCAAGGTCCAGCCGGGCAACGTGCTCATCGTCCGCAACGAAGGCCCCGCCTCGTGCGGCATGCCCGAGCTATTCAATACGAGCGCTGCCATAGTGGCAATCGAGCAATACCGCAGCTCAGTAGCACTTGTAACTGACGGTCGATTCTCTGGGGCGACCGCCGGGCCTGTCATAGGCCATGTCTCTCCCGAGGCAGCCGCAGGCGGGCCAATCGCCCTCGTGGAGTCGGGAGACACCATCAGAATCAGCCTACTCAATAGAAGTCTCGATATCGTGGCTACGCACGACGGAGGCACGACCGCAGAAGATGTCGCCAGTACACTGGACCGGAGGTCCCTCCAGTGGATCAAGCCTGCTCGGCGATACAATCGAGGCATGCTCGGCGTCTACACCCGACTCGCCGTCTCTCCAATGCAGGGCGCCTACATGGCTGACGAATAGCGGCCACCGAAAGGCATCAACGCCTATTGACATCAGAATCCGGCAAGCCTACGCTTCCGCAGAACGTTCGCTCCCATTCGACCATCGTAGGCGACATTCTGTGTGGCGACTGAGGCAGCGCAGTAGGCCAGCGCCAATGTGCGTGAACTGTGCACGTATCGTTCCGGAGTACAGCGTGAAGCGGGACAAAGCCCCTTTCGCTCGTGAATAGCAGCCCGGCTACCTACCTGGCAGTTGGCCACGGGTTTCCCGTGTCCAGCTAGTGTGAGGCTTTGGCACGGTGGATACGGAGTGGCGCATAGCCGAACTCCTCAGCGGTCGGCGACCTGACCGGGTGCCTGTCTTTCCCTTCGAGATCCGCGGATTCGGCGCCATTGACGCCGGCAAGCCCATCGCCGATGCCTATCGGTCCGCTACAACTTCCTACTCTATCCAGGTCCGTGCCCTAGAACTGTACGGATTCGACGGATTTCCTCGATACTCCTACGGCGCATACGGTGGTTGGGAGCTCGGCGGGGAGGTCTTCTTCCCCGAGTCGGAGTGGCAACAAGCCCCAACCGTGCTCAGTCATCCCGCCTCCACAGAGGAAGCACTCCTCTCGCTCGAACAGCCTCCACTCAGGAAGGCAGGCTGTATACCCATCGCCCTGGCCTTCTCACGCATGGCTCAACACGATGGAAGAGCTGTCATTCTGCCCTTTAACGGAGTCTTCACGACTGCGGCGAATGCCTCAGGCGTAGCTACTCTGTGCAAGTGGACCATTCGCAGACCTGACCTCGCCCACAGGCTATTGAGACTGGCAACCGACCATCTGAAACAGGTCGTGAGTCTATGGGTCTCCACGTTCGGCCGCGACATCTGGGGATGGACATCCGAGCCGTCTTGCTCCAACCAGGTTATCTCACCCGGGGCATTCGAGGAGTTCGTGCTTCCCTACGAAACAGAACTCCACCAGTGGATGCTCTCGCTCGGCATTCGCCACATCATGACGCACATCTGCGGCGACCAGAATCTGAATCTGCCGCTCTGGTCGAAGGTGCCTATGGGCTTCCCGGGAGTGGCGACGTTCGGGCACGAAGTTGATATCGATGCCGCTATTGAACACATGGGCCATAGCTGCATCATCGCGGGCAACATCGAGCCTGCCTTGCTGCAGAACGGCACACCGAGCGAAATCTACGAAATCTGTGTCAAGACCATAGAGAAGGGAAGGCGCGCGCCACTCGGATTCATCCTGATGCCGGGTTGCAGCACACCACCCTATGCGCCGCCGGATAATATGCGCGCGATGCTCAGAGCAGCCATCGAAACCGGCGCCTACACGCCCACGGAGGAACCTCAGGTCGGTTGAGTGCACAGCCACCGGCAAGAGACTCACATAGATTCTTCGTCAAGTCACCGGCAGCGAATGCAGGCAATAGACCGCAGAAAGGAGGACCATGTGGAGATTCAAGACTATGCCTCTCTCAAACTGAGAGAGGACGTCATCGACAAGGGGCTGTGCCCACTGTGCGGTGGGTGTGCCTCGGGATGCCCGTACCTCGGTGAGTACCGGGGCAGGATTGTGCAACTCGACTGCTGCACGCTTACGGACGGCAGTTGCTACAGGAACTGCCCGAGAACGGCCACGGACTTCGACGTCCTGAGCCAGACAGTGTTCGGACAGCCGTTCAGCTCAGAGGAACTGGGCGTCATCCAAGGGGCATACCTGGCGAGAGCTTCTGACACGTCAGTACGAGCAGCGGCGGACGGAGGAGGAGTTGTACCCGCGCTGCTCTCGGCTTCCGTAGACGCGGGACTCATCGCGGGAGTACTCACCACCGGCCTTTCATCAAATGGAAGGACCGGGCTCCTATCCAGGAATGTGATAGCGGCAATCGCCGGACCGGAGACCCCCATACCCATCCTCGCCCGAAACCCCGCAGATGTCGTAGCCCACACAACGGCACCGCACCGCATGGCGCGGACTCTCGCGGGATTCAACAGCGTTGCGAAGGAAACTGGTGAGAGGTTCGCCATGACCTGCCTGCCCTGCCAGGTAGCGTCAATGCGAAAGCGACTGGGAGGTCCGGCAGATAGTCGAACCGATGTTAGCAGTGTGGCCTTGCTCGTATCAGAGTTCTGCGCAGCCAAGAGATGGCTGGAGCCAGGAGAAGACCGGCAGATAGCCAACAAGGCCTGCAGCTACTGTTGGGACCTCACCGGCGAGTTTGCGGATGTCTCTGTCGGCTCAGGCAGAGCGAAGTATCCGGACTGGAACACCGTGTTCATCCGAACCGATGCCGGCAAAAATGCGTTCGACGCTGCAGTAGAGAGCGGCGCGATAGAGACTCAACCCCTACCGGAAGAAAGCCTCCAGGCCGAGAAGAAGGCCTCGTGGGACAAGAAGAAGCGCGCCGTGCGAAACCTCGCCGAACTGTCCGGCAGCAAGGATGACCTTGGCTACCTGGGCATGCCGGCGAGAGTGGTCGACGCACTGAGGGCCGGAGAATGACTACCGTAGTCAACACGAACCGGCCGGAGAGAACGACTGGAGGAACAACATGGCAGGCATAGATGCTGACGCCCCCGGAACTACCGAACTGATGATGGGCAATGAAGCCATCGCCCGAGGGGCACTTGAAGGCGGGGTCGGCTTCGCTGCGCAATACCCCGGCACTCCGTCTTCAGAAATCATTGCCGTCCTCGCCGGCGTTGCGAAGAACATGGGTATCCACGCGGAATGGTCATCCAACGAGATGGTGGCAGTCGAAGCGGCCGCAGGCGCGTCGTTCGCAGGAATCCCGGCGCTATCAGCAATGAAGCAGAACGGCGTGAACGTGTCATCGGACTTCCTCGTCAACCTGGGTATGACTGGCATAGGCTCCGGTGGCCTGGTACTCATCACCGGCGACGATCCTTCGGCTATCTCGAGTTCCAACGAAGAGGACTCGCGGTGGATATGCAAGTGGATGGACATGCCGCTACTGGAACCAACAACCGCGCAGGAAGCGAAGGACATGGTCAAATGGGCATTCGAGGTGTCCCGGGTGGCGGGCCACGCCTGCTTCGTTCGAGAGACGACCCGCCTCGCGCACACACGCGGGAAAGTGGTCCTCGGCGAACTGCCCAAGACCGAGAAGAAAGCCTACTTCCCTGACGTCTGGGATATGTGCAAGCCAGCAAAGAGCCAGTTCACGGCAGGGCCGTTCGGCATCCTGCATCACCATCTCCACGAGCGACTGAAGAAGGTCGTGCCGATGTTCGAGGCCTCGGAGTTCAACGAGTATGCCGGCCCCGAGAAGCCCGAGCTTCTGCTCATCACTTCCGGCATCTGTCATCTCTACTGCACGGAGGCCGTAAACATGCTCGGCCTTGGAGAACGCGTAGGAGTCTGCAAGCTCGGAGCATCCTGGCCCTTGCCTGAGGTGTTCATCGAGACTCAGCTACGCAGAACAGACAGGGTACTGTTCGTCGAGGAGATAGACCCCTTCATCGAGGGCAGTGTTCTTGAAATGGCCGCCTGCCTGGCATGTGAGATGCCTCCCATAACGTTCATGGGAAAGCGTTCGGGTCACATTCCGTCATGGGGAGCGCTGAGCACCGACTCGGTCGCCATGACTATCGCAGAGCTCATGGGCGTAGAGTACAGCGTTGCTGGCAGGACCAAGGAGTATCAGGAAGGCCTGACAGAGGCCGCCAGGATGGTGCCGCCGCGCGCAATCAACCTATGCCCGGGCTGTCCACACCGTGGAACGTACTGGATAATCAAGAACGCCCTCACTATCGACGGGCGCCATGGATTCGTCAGCGGCGATATCGGCTGCTACTCGCTGGGCTTCATCGGCGCAGGCTTCTTCCAGGAGAGGACCATGCACTGCATGGGCGGCGGTATCGGTGTCGCGAACGGCCTTGGCAACCTCAAGGAGTTCGGCTTCGACCAACCTGTCCTTGCGATAGCAGGGGACTCGACCTTCTTCCACGCGTGCATCCCTGCAATCATCAACGGCGTGTACAACAAGGCCAACTTCATCTTCGTGATAGTAGACAACTCAGCTACCGCCATGACCGGCTTCCAGCCTCATCCCGGTGTCGGTAGAGCCGCGACGGGGGATCCTGCCCCGATAGTCGATATGGAAGCAGTCTGCCGCGCAATAGGAGCAAGAGTGGAAGTCTGCGACCCCTTCGACATCGAAGGAAGCACAAGGACACTTCTCAACCTCATGGCCGATGAGTCAAGCGGGGCTAGAGTCCTCATCATGCGGCGGGTGTGTGAGCTTGTGAGAGGCCGACGTGAGAAGACGAGGCCATACAAGATGAGGGTCAACCCTGACGTGTGCGCGGGCGATTCCTGCGGATGCAACAGGTTGTGCATCCGTGTCTTCGGTTGTCCCGGACTCATCTGGGACGAGGAGACCGGCAGGGCCAGGATAGACGAAGCTATCTGCACCGGCTGCGGCTTGTGTGCGGACATCTGCCCGCAGGGTGCAATCGAGAGGGAGGCAGCATGAACGAGCTGGCAAAGGACCCGCTGAACCTTATCATCGGAGGAGTTGGAGGTCAGGGCAACGTGCTCATGGCTCTCCTCGTGGGAAGGGCATTGGTGAACCAGGGGATGGTAGCCGGTGTAGGTGATACGTACGGCGTCTCGCAGAGGGGCGGTGCGGTTGCAAGCCACGTACGTATCTCGAAGGACCGCTCCTACGGACCGCTGATACCGGCAGGCCATGCGGACATCATTCTGACTCTGGAACCGGCCGAGGCACTGCGACTGCTGTCTCAACTGGGCAACCCGAATACCGTCGTCATCACCAACTCGAGACCTGTCTATCCTCCCGACGTCAGTAGCGGCAGGGCGAAGTATCCGAAGCTCGAAGACCTGTTCAAGGCGCTCAGCGACTACTCGGGCAAGAGCATGGTAGTAGATGCAACCGAGGAGGCTCTGCGGCTCGGCGACCCGATATTCACCAACATAGTCATGATAGGGTCGCTCATTGGCGCGGACGTCGTCCCAATAGACAGGGAGACGATGGCGGCTATGCTCGCGGAGAGATTCAAGGGTGCGGCCCTCAAGAGCAACTACGTTGCCCTTGACGCCGGTATCGCGCTCGTGAAGAGCGTGATTTAGCCACCTTGCGCAGACACAACATGAAGGGAGGGGCTTCTTCCGAAGCCCCTCCCGTTCCACGCAGTATGTTTTACAACAATACCGCTACACATACGGGCGCATGTCGTAGTGACCTCTCGCCACATCTATACGTCCGAGCTGCGCGCCACCCTCCCAAAGCTGGATAATCTGACAATCCCGCATGTACTTCTCGATGTTGTAGTCCTTCATGAAGCCGTAAGAACCCGTCAGTTGCATGGCCAGGTTGCAGACTTTCAACGCCACGTCACACGCGTAGAGCTTAGCGCCGGACGCCCTGGATAGCTGTTCGTCAGAGTACGGAGGCCCGTAGACTTTCCGGTTGTCGAACATGCTGGCAACAGTGAGGTAGTAGAATCGGGCGCTTTCGATGCCGATAATCATGTCAGCAAGCATGTTTGCCTGCAGACCATGCTGCCGCACCTGCTTGCCGTCATAATATCGTTGGCCTGTGAACTCCAGTGCGATATCGAGAGCTCCCTGGGCTGCTCCCACTGCGAATGCCGCGCTTGACAGCCTGCCCCACGACAGGAAGTTCTTGAAGCTCTGATAGTCCTTCATCGGCTCCATCGAGGCACGGTATTCCTTCGGCACACGCACATCCTCAAGGTAGATGGAGGCATTCACATCCGTGTAGCGCATACCCATCTTGTTCTCCGGTTTGCTGAACGAGAGACCCGGCGTATCCGCAGGAACGTAGATGAGCGCAACTCCCTCCTCGCATAGTGCCGGGTCAGTCGTGCAGGTCACAAGATAGACATCTGAGACACTTGCGCCGCTCGGGAACTGCTTCGAACCGTTAATGACCCACTCGTCCCCTTCAAGCCGCGCTCGGGTATGTATCTCCGTGCCGCGGTACTCCGCACTCTCGATATTGCAGCCCCCGGATGGCTCGGTCATCGCCTGGCACGCCTCGACAAACTCGTCCCCGCAGAACGGCGGACACAGGTCATCGATCACCCTCTCGTTGCGAGAACGCATGGCGGGGCCGAAGACCCACGGAGGAACGCTCATAGTCATGGCTATGCCGCAATCGCCGCGCGATACCTCTTCATAACCCACGGTCAACGATACTGCGCTCGTCCGAAGGCCTCCCAGTGTCTCGGGCATACCACGCTTGTGCATCCCCATAGCCGCAAGGCCGTCCAGCACATGGTGGACCACGTTGCGGTCTTCGTCCTCGTCAAGCTGCTGTCTGACAGGCAGAATCTCCTCCTTGACGAAATCCCGCAGGGCGGCAATAGTCATGCGGTCCTCTTCCGAGATGAAATCGCCGTACTCCTTCATGGCACTTCCTCCTTATTCAGATGCAAAGGGACATGGTCCCGATATCCGACACACAAAGCCAGCTCCGGAAGAAGACAGTGAAATTCACACGTCATGACTGAAGAGGACGCAACGACAAGAGGGGCGGCACAACCGGATTGCGCCGGTAGCGACAGGTCTGAAGAAGACGCGACAGCGCGCGGCTGCATGATAGGACTGCCCCCCTCCTCCGGCACCGCCCGGGGCGCAGACATACGGGGTATCGGCAAGCGCCGTTGCGCCAGCTTAGAAGTCGATTATGTCGTTGTCAATAGCCCAGTCGGCCCACGGCGATCCAGATACGACACCACCAGAGGTCAACCGCGTATAGAGCCTCGACTACTCACACTCACGCTGAAGTTCTGGAAGGCTATAGTAGCCTGTCTACCAAGAGGACCCTACCGATGGCCCACGGGGCTGCGATTGCTCTAAACCAGTGTCATCTATTGACACAGTCTCAGACTGGTAGTAGCGTAGTTGCGGTTTCCGGGTGGCCGTATGCTGCCGGAGTCACCCACGTCACATCATTCGGAAACACAATCATCCAATCTCGACAACATGCGAAAGCTTCGTGTACTCGTCATCGACGATGACCCGCTTGTAGTGAAGTTCCTCGAGGCAGGCTTGCGAGAGGAGTCGTTCGACGTAGTCTGTGCCGGCGACGGCCCCTCAGGCGTCCATATGGCCCTGTCCGATTCTGTGGATATCGTCGTACTTGATTTTGTACTTCCGGGCTTCGATGGACTGGAAGCATGCAGACGAATCAGGGCAGAGTCTTCCGTTCCAATCCTCATGCTAAGTGTGCAGGATGCGGCGGTGGACAAGATAAGGGCTCTCAACCTGGGTGCCGATGACTACCTTTCCAAGCCTTTCGTTCTCGAAGAACTCTGCGCGAGGATAAACTCGATACTTCGTCGCTCGTCCCGTGGCGGAAGTGTCAGAGCGTATGGCCGCATACACGTTGGCTCTTTGTCAGTCGACCTGACACGACGCGTCGTGTCACTTCATGACAAGGACGTGCGGTTGACTCCTACCGAATTCGCTCTCATGCAGGAGCTTGCAGTCAACGCTGGAGCAGTCCTTACCCAACGCGATCTGCTGACAAGAGTCTGGGGACCGGAGTACGTTGACGACACGGAATACCTTCACGTATTCGTGAGCCGCCTCCGAAAGAAGATAGAAACCAATCACACACACCCTGAGTACCTCGTCACCGTACCCGGTGTCGGATACATCCTTCAGCAGCCCGCAAACTAGATGCCCGTTGCCTGCTCCTGCAGCAATGCCCACATCTTCAGATTCTGTTAAGAAGTATCGTTGCGTATTTAGGCTGGATTTAGCCATTCGAACGCACAATACGACTAACACTCATGAATTCCACCTCTTCCCAAGGCACTACGCCGCGTCCCACGTCATCCGGGGATTCCCGCGCGACAAGAGACAGGCACAACTACCAGAACTCGCCTTGCCATGGGGAATCCGAGTCGGTGCGCATCCTGATTGTCACCGCCTCAGACGAACTTGCTGATGAATTGCGTGACTGTGTACTCCGAGAATGGGCTGCTCCGCAGATACGCATGACTCACCTTGCCACGAGCGGAATCCGAGTGGCAAGAGAGCTACAACCATGTGTGACCATACTGGACGCTGCCGCAATAGAACGGTGCGGACAGAAGGCAATCGCCAGATTGCGCCAAATCAACGATGCGCCAGTTATCCTGGTTGGTTCAGAGACGCAAGCAAGACTGAAACGCCGCTACCATCAAGTACCTCCACAGCGCATCCTTGCAACTCCGCTAGAAACAGGTATCCTGGTGAAGACCATCAGGGAGGCACTAGAGAAAAGCTAACAAGGAAAGTGCAAGGCCTGGCACGTCCATCAGTCCGGATTCACGTATTGAAACACGTGGCTGCGCCCCAAGGAGAGATATCCCACACACCATACATCCCTCCCTCTTTGAAGCACGCACCTCGTTACCTGGCTACAGTATCTGGTGTATGCTGACGTACACATGTGCCCGCCCCGGACGATCGACCACGTTAACGACCACTCCCCCGCTACATGGAGCGAAATCGAGCGAAAGCTCTGGATCGCAGCCCAACGCATAGACAAGTGCGTCTCCTACACACCCGAGCCCCCGTCCCTTATTCGCGACGCGTGCGAGATTCTCACGGAGGCTGGAGTCTGTGAAGGAGCTTGGATTGCCTTTCACAACACGTCCGGCCGGATATGGCTACAGAGCCACTCTATTCCCGCGGAAATACGTGACCTGTTCGACGTAACCGCAAATCCTATGCTGCCCCCTTGCATCGAGAATCCTGTTGTCCGCGAACACGTTACTGTTCTCGACCATAAATCCAGCGTCTGCTCCCGCTGTGTCCTCGGTCAAAGTATCCCAGGCAGACGGTCAACCCTTGTCTCGCTGAGACACGCAGGGAAGGAGGTTGGCGTACTCGCGCTCTGCGGCGGCAATCCTCCGGGACACCATGCTCTTGAGTCCGTGCTTCTGCGCCAGATTGGTGGACAGATTGGACAGGCCTTGTACGTCGCCAGTGTCGAGGTTCAGGCTCAAGCGCTACGCAAACAGATGGAAGACATGTACCGGACGGTATTTGACCACACCGGTACCGCAGTATGGATTGTCGAGGACGACGGGCAGATATCCGTTGTGAATCACGGCGTAGAGTTGCTAACGGGCTATTCACGGAACGAAATCGAGAATCGAACCAGGTGGGAAGACTTCTTCGTACCCGAGGACATTCCCAAGATGAAGCGGTACAGAAAGGCAAGACTGCGTTCGTCTTCGGGTGCCCCGATACAGCTCCAATCCCGACTGCTACGCAAGAACGGAGAAATCAGGGTAGTTCTCTCGACGCCAGGGCTAGTACCGAATACGAAGCGCCTGATCGTATCGATGATCGACATCACCGGGCGAAAGCGCGCGGAGGAGAGGATCTGGCAGCTTAACGAATACCTGCAAGGAATCATCGAGAACGCGAACATGATGGTGGTGCTACTGGACCGCCATGCGAGAGTGCGCGTATGGAATGCGGCTGCGGAATTCATCACTGGTCACACGCGGGCCGAAGTGGTCGGCAGGCGTCGGACCTGGCAAGACATCGCGCCGACTCAGATTGTCGCCCTTGTGGCAAACAGCCACCCGGCGTCTTCCCAATCTGGGGACGAGGTGGAGGAATTCGAATCCGACATCCGGGCAAAGTCAGGGGAAGTCTGCACCGTAGTCTGGTATGCAAAACGTATCTACTCAGAACAGGGCAGCCTCCTTGGTGTAATCGTTTTGGGTCGCGATGTCACACTACAGAGACAGGCCGAGAAACAAGCACAGGAGGCTGAACGCAGAGCGCGGCAAGCAGAACGACTCGCCTCTATAGGCGAGCTTTCAGCCCGCGTTGCCCATGAGATCAACAATCCCCTTACCGGCATAGTTGGGCTGGCGGGACTCCTCAAGAGAAAGCCGCAATCCCCCAATGCAGAGGAATACCTGGGGGCGATTTCTGATGGAGCGCTGCGAATCGCCGCAATCGTTCAGAGTCTTCTCACCTTCTCAAGAAGGCAGCACTTCGTGGCTGAACAGGTCGCGGTGAACGAGGTTATCAAACGTGCCCTTACCCTATCGGCCGGTCGCCTCGAGGAGGCCGACGTTGATGTCTCAACAGTTCTTGATGGCGACCTTCCACTGGTTGCAGGAGACCCAGAGGGTCTTCAACAAGTGCTTCTGAACCTGATCTCGAACGCTACTAGCGAGATGCAGAATGTCTATGGACGCCGCGAGCTTACGCTCCGGACCTCCCACGTTGACCACCATGTAGTCGTGGAGGTCGAGGACACGGGGAGAGGACTTTCCGACGATGTCCTGACCAAGGTGTTCGAGCCATTCTACACAACCAAAGAGCCAGGCAAGGGTACAGGTCTGGGGCTGAGCATATGCCATGGGATCGTCTCAGAGCATGACGGCAAGATATGTGCAAAGAGCAGTCCTGACGGCGGCGCAGTGTTCGTCATCGAACTACCCGTTGGCAGCCAACCTGCTACCCCTCCCCAAGTCTCCCGAGAGATCTAGCACCTGTCTCAAGCTAGCCGCGCGGTGCGTGAGTGACCTCATCCCATGGACCACGCATGCACGTTCCTGACGGCAGTATTCTCCTCAGCAAGAGGCTTCATTCCACCACCCCACGATTGCTCGCATACGAGTGTTTAGCGGCCGTTTAGGAAAAGGCATATCGCTTAAGGCGTTGTTAAGGCTCATTGGCATAGGCTACCTCCAGCCTCTCACAGTCACCTCCTGGCCGGCGTAGATGGCCCGACCTGCAAGAAACCAACGACCGAGGCGAGTCCGGGGTCTCCTTGATTGCGTGCTTACCGGGAAGGACACGGACTTGCAAGCCACTACGCCGGCAACGTGGCAAGAGAGGAAGTAAGACCTCCAAGCCAAGATCGAGCAGCCGCCAACGCGCATGCCTGACGCCAACGTCAGGGGTATAGCAACCCGAGTAGTTCCAAGTAAGGAGATAGACTCGATGTCACAGACTGAAAATCTATGCAGCCTTGAAGGAAAGGTGGCGATTATCACGGGGGCAGGGCGCGGCGTTGGGCAGGGAATCGCAACCGTCTTCGCGCGCGCCGGCGCGCACATCGTCATCGCCGAGAAGGATTCCGCCCTTGCACAGGATACGCAGCGCATGGTAGAGGAGACGGGAAGGCGTGCGCTGGTGGCACCAACGGACGTCATGGACGAAGAGAGCGTCGAAGCCATGCTGGCACTCTCTCTCAAGGAATTCCCCTCAATCGATGTGCTGGTCAACAATGTCGGCGGTGTCGCGCGTCCACGAATGGTTGCCTTGGAGGATATGGAGCTCGACGAGTGGCGCTACACCATCGACTTCAACTTGACATCGCAATTCCTCTGTTCTCGCGCGCTCATCCGTCACTGGTTGAGGACAGGCAAATCCGGAAGCATAGTCAACATCTCTTCTCTCGCCGCTATGGTCCCCTACAAGACCTCGGTGGCCTACGGATCCGCCAAAGCCGGCGTTATCAACATGACACAGACTCTGGGCAGTCAGTACGGAAAGAAAGGCATTCGAGTGAACTGCATCGCCCCGGGTCATGTAAAAACGCCGATTACCGACGCTCTATACAAAGGACGGGAGGACGTACGTGCCGCGCAGGACCGGATCATTCCGATAGGTAGATACGGCAACCCAGATGAGTTCGGAAAAGCAGCCGCATTCCTGGCCTCAGATGCCTCAAGCTACGTAACAGGCCAGACGATACTTGTGAGCGGCGGCATGCATTACTTCCTGACGGAAATGCCCTAACTCGGAGTTCAGAGGACTCCCGCGTGGCAATTCGTGTGCAAACAAAGGCAACCCGCACACATTGAGCCCGCGCAGCATAGATCAACACCCATCTCAAGGTACAAATGCAGACCAGACCAAACAGAAGAAAAGGAGGTCACCCCATGAGAAGCAAGATACTTGTCTTCACAACCATAGCCTTGCTCAGTCTTGTTCTAGCGTTGGGAGGTTGCGCCACAGACAGCAGCACCCCAACTCAGGGCGAAGAGAGCTCCGCACCCGAAGACGGTGCCGACTCAACACCCGAAGCATCCGAAACCCAACCAATCAAATGGGATCTTCAGACACCTTGGCCCGTCGGATTCCAACCCCACCAGGAATGCGACGCAGCCCTCCAGAAGATCAACGCAGCAAGCGGTGGACGCCTCGAAATGACTCTCCATCCCGGAGGGGCAATCGTGCCTACCAACGAGATACTTGACGCAGTCAACTCCGGAGCGTTGGCGGGAGAGGTTTCCGGAATATCAACTCAGTTCGGCAAATTCGCTACAGCCATGTTCTTTGACAAGTATCCTGCTGGCCCGAACGCATACGAGATGTACGTTTGGCTATATGAAGCTGGCGGCATGGACCTGTGGCAAGAGTTGTACGACAGAAACAACATCAACGTCCACGTCGTAGGTGTCATCGGCGCAAGTCAGGCCGAGAGCTTCGGATGGTTCGACGAGCCTGTCACGTCACTGGATGACTTCCAGGGGCTCAAATTCCGTACTCAGGGAACGTGGGGTGACGTACTCACCAGCTTGGGGGCCTCAGTAGTCACGATTCCCGGTGGTGAAGTCTATGAATCGGCGCAGCGTGGTGTAATCGACGCGTTCGAGTTCGCGACTCCAGCGGTGGACCTGTCCGCGGGATTCTGGGAGATTAAGCCTGTCCTCATGGAGCCGGGCATCCACGCGCCAACCTGCATCTATGACGTCATAGTGAATCAGGACGAGTGGAATGCACTTCCCAATGACTTGAAACTCATACTTGAGCTTGGATGTCAGGCAGGAGCATCGTCTGTGCTAACAGCCACCGACTACGACGACATGTTGGCATTCAAGGAGTTGGAGGAGAAGGGCATCGATATCCACCAGCTTCCAGACAACGTGATTGAGGAGATCGTGCGCGTATCCAACGAGATGTGGGATGAAATGGCAGCTGATGATCCGTTCTTCGCAGAGGTTCTTGAGTCACAGCGCGACTTCCTGCGCAACTTCCGTGCAATGCAGGACCTGAAGGAGCCGAAAGGCGCAGATCTCACCTGGCCTCAGCAGTAAGCACATCCGTAGTGTCCAACGCTCGAGGTTAGTCAGGGAGAAGGGAGAACCTTCGTTGGTCTCCCTTCTCCTCGAAAGGCAGAACCCTTGATTCACTTCACACCAATTCAAGACCCAGTGTGCAACGGCCCACACGGAAGCTCCTCCGCAAGGTGGCAGTACCATGCCACTACAATTCTGAGAAGGACGGAGACTGCCCCATGAATACAGTCAAGTCGTTCGTTAAGGCTGTGAATGCCTTCGTCGAGTGGACGGGCAAAATCACAAGCTTCATAGCACTAGCGCTCGTGGGGACAATCACAATCGATGTCTTCATGCGCTACGTGCTCAACTCACCCACGAAATGGTCTTACGACATCACATACATGCTCGGCGGCACTCTGATTCTGTTCTCGGTTT
>Ga0272441_10004595_pt1 | contig 24782 bp, 23 predicted proteins | sample SSMProp6N_FD_193582 | JGI IMG/M metagenome (GOLD analysis project Ga0272441, IMG submission 193582) | Marine sediment archaeal communities from Little Sippewissett salt marsh, Falmouth, MA, United States - SSM-Prop-6N | ecosystem: Environmental > Aquatic > Marine > Wetlands > Sediment ...
ATGGGCTCCATACTCCTCATAGGCACCCTCACAGCCTACCTCCTGGCCCCCGAGCTCACGTTCCTCCAGGGCATGCTGCTGGGCGCCATGGTGGGGGGCACAAGCACCGTGGCTGTCTACGGCATACTGAGCAGCATAGGCGACACCCTGCCCAACCTGGACAGCACCCGGGTGCTGCTCACCATGGAGTCCATAGTCTCGGACCCCGTCTGCATTATCTCGTCCATAACCCTCATCAAGATGATTGTGCAGCCCGAGTTCACCGTCCGCGACACCGTGAAGGATCTCCTCACCACGTTCATGCTCTCCTCCGCGCTGGGCCTTGCCGTGGGCGTCGTCTGGGCCAAGGTCCTGGACAGGCTGAGGACTAGGCAGTACACGTACATGATCACCCTGGCGGCGCTGCTGCCCACCTACATAGCGAGCGAGCACTGGGTGGGGGAGGGCGGCGGCGCCGTCACGGCCCTCGTCTTCGGGCTCGCCATCACCAACTACAGGTACATCATGGAGCGGCTGGGCAGAGACGACAGGGTGCTCATCGACAAGAAGAGGCTCAGGGAGTTCCACGAGGAGGTGACCTTCTTCGTGAAGAGTTTCTTCTTCGTCTACATAGGCGTCGTGGTGAGCCTCTCGGTGAGGTACGCGTTCATAGGCTTCGGCCTCGTGATACTGCAGATCGCCATGAGGTACATGCTGGTGGCCGGGCTGAGCGGCCCCTTCGGGTTCACCCGGGAGGAGAGGGTGCTCTCCCAGGTGGTCTACGCGTCGGGGCTACCCGCGTTCGTCATGTCCCAGCTGCCCCAGATATTCGACCCCGGACGCGTTCACTTCGTGGCCCCGGGGATATACCCCGACCTGTGCATGCCCATTGTGCTCGGCACCATCCTGTTCAGCGGTCTGCTGGGCCCCGCCCTCGCCAGGAGGGCGCTGACCCCTGTGGAGCCCGTGGAGCCCGTGGAGGCGGGGTAGCCCCGGTTTTTCGTTATTAAGACTCCATATACGGTTTAAGCACCCGGCCCAAGGACATCGTTGATCAGGTTGAACTGGGTGCTCATACTCTGTGGGCTGATACCCTTCTGGACGGCGCTCCTGGTGATAGTCATGAACCGAGGCGCCGCCAAACAGCCCAAGAGAACCTATAGAGAGCTGCCTGATTACGAGACAGACTACGTCTCCGACTACGGATACGACGAGCCGCCCCCGCCGCGCCCCAGGCTCGGCTTCCTGAAACGGATAAACCTCGGGTTCCTATCGAGGCTCAGAGACCGCCTCCCCGGGAGGAAGAAGGAGGAGCCACGGGAGCCGCGGGCCGCTCCCCGGGGGGAAGCAGAGGACATGTACGACGACATGGAGGAGTTACAGCCCCAGGCTGCCCCCGCCTCGGGGCTCATGGGGCCCGAGCTCGCCGAGGAGAGGCGGCTGTGGGGCAAGACGCTGCTCATATTCGTGGGCGCCGGGTTCGTGAACGGCCTCTACATCTCGTTGAACTACGTGTTCACGGCGTATAAGAAGTCCATCGGCATGAAGATGCCTTTGGCGTCGGAGCTCAAGCTGGTGTCCAACCTCACCCTGGCGTTCCTGGGGCTGAGCGTGCTGTACGCCGCGTTGAAGACGGGGCTCAGGCTCGCTAAATCCTAGGATTGAGGGGGTTTACCCGCCGCCTCTAGCTTTTCACTTCCTCTCGTAGACGACGCTGCCGTCAACTATGGTCATGAGGACCTTGGTCTTGACGATGTCCGCGGGGTCGCACGTGAGTATGTCGGTGTCGAGGACCGCGAAGTCCGCGAGCTTACCCGGCTCCACGCTACCCTTGACGTCATCCTCGAAGGTTATGTACGCGCCGTTCCAGGTGTAGACCCTGATGGCGTCCATGACGCTTATGGCCTGCACCTTGCTCAGGTCCTGCCCGGTCTCAGACGTCCTGTTGACGCAGACGTGGATGCCCTCCATGGGGTTTGCGCTGCACACCGGCCAGTCGGCGTTGCCGCTGGCGACGATGCCCATCTCCTTGAAGCTCTTCATGGGCATGTACCGCTTCATCTTCTCCATCCCCATGAAGCTCCTGTGCTGGTCTCCCAGCTCCCAGCCGAAGCCCACGGAGGTGGAGCTGGTAACGTCCATCCGCTTCATCCGTTCAAGCGCCTCCTTGGTGGGGAGGCTGCAGTGCTCCAGGCTGTGCCGTGCGTCCCTGCGGGGGTTCTGGTTGTAGGCGGCCTCGATGGCGTCGAGGAAGAAGTCTATGCCCCTGTCGCCGATGGCGCCGATGCCGCACCTCATGCCCGCGTTATGTAGCTTGACCACGATGGGTGAGAACTCCGCGAGGGCTCGTCCGTCGCTGAGCTCCTCGTTGGTGTAGCCGTGGACGACGCCGATGTTGTCGGGAGTCGGGTAGTTGAGGTAGGGCTCGTAGACGGCGCAGTTGCCCGCGCTCATGCTGCCGTCGTGGCCCAGCTTTATGCCCGCGAACTTGAGGTGGTTGTCCCCGAAGTGGGTCGTGTAGCCGGCCTCCACGGAGATGTCCACCGCCAACTGGTAGCGCTCGTTCCTGTGATAAGACCGACCCAGCGTCGGCGCCGCTATGAGGAAGCTGTTCCTGACTTGGAGCCTGCCCTCGTTGAGCAGCTCCTGGTACATGGGTATGAAGTCCATGGGTGCGCCCGGCTCCTGTATGCTGGTGATGCCCCACGACAGGAACAGCATGTCGGTCTTCACCAGCCCCTCCTTCATCTCCTCCCTGGTGATCACCGGCTCCTCGGCGATGAGGTCCAGCACGGGTTTGGCTCCCTCCTCCCTGAGGTTGCCGAGAGGCTCACCAGTCTCGGGGTCCCGCTCGATGTATGAAGGCGGCTCCGGGTCGGGTGTGTCCTTGCTGATGCCGGCGAGCTCCAGGGCGAGGCTGTTGACCCGTATCCCGTCGTGGCCTCCCTGCCGGGTGACGGATATGGGGTGGTCCGTGGACGCCTTGTCCAGGTCGTAGCGGTTGGGGAAACGCTTCTCCTTGAGCTTGGACTCGTTGTAGCCGTAGCCCTGCACCCACCTGCCCTTGGGCAGCGTCTCCGCCTTCTTACGGAGCTCCTCGACCAGGGCGTCCATGCTGCGCACGTATCGGAGGTCAACTGTCCTGACACGTCTCCCGCCTGAGCTGAAGTGGACGTGGGTGTCCACGAAGCCCGGCGTCACCAGCTTGCCCCCCAGGTCTATGACCCTGGTGTGCTTCCCCGTGTACTCCTCTATCTCTTCGGCTGTGCCGACTTTGATTATCTTCTCTCCCTTGCACGCGACGGCCTCCGCGACTGTGTCGTCTTTGTCCATGGTAACTATCTTGCTGTTGGTGAGGACGAGGTCTGCGAAGAGCTCGTCTGGAACCTTTTTCACCATAAAACCACATGTTTTAGTATCTGTTGTAGTTATTTAACGGCTTTCACCGCACCGGCATAAATTATTTAGTCCGTGGCACGCCACTCTCCGTGGATAGTTTGTCTCTGGATATGTGGCAGGGAGCCGAGCAGGAGTACGCGGCCGGCAGCCGCCCCATCCGCCTATTCGAGGCCCTCGGCGGGAAGGGGGTGTACGTGTTCAAGCAGGCCGACAGCGTGCCCCGCGCCTTCCTGGTCAACGGGGGCCTATGCTACGTGCACAGCAACCTCTTAGAGGTCTGCACCCCCGAGTGTAGGAACCCCTTGGAGTTGGTGGCCTACGGGAGGGCGTGTGATGCCTACGCGCGCCTCGCGTCATGGGCCCACGAGGAGCAGACGGGGGAACGCGTCCACGTGTATAAGACCAACATAGCGTTCGACGCGAAGGGTGAGCAGCCCTACACCACGGTGGGCAGCCACGAGAACTACATGGTTGAGCGGAAGGCATACCGAGAGAACCTAAGCCTCTTGGTCCCCTACGTTATACTGCGGCAGGTGTTCTGCGGCGCCGGGGGATACGTGGACGGCCGTTACATGGTCTCCCCCCGCGCTGTGTTCCCCAGGGAGGTGTTCTCCGAGGTGAGCACCGACTACCCGTTGATTAGCACCCGCGACGAGAGCCACACGGGAGAGGGGTACAGCCGCGCCCACATAGTGAACGGCGAGGGCACCCGCTCCGAGTACACGACCCTCCTCAAACACGCCTTCACCAGCTACGTCCTCAGAGCCGTCGAGCGGGGGCACCTTAGAACAGTGCCGGAGATAGCGGACCCCATCGAGTCCAACAAGGCCGTCGCTGCGAATCTGGACGGCGACTGGGTCGTCCCCCTCAGGGACGGAACAACGATGAAGGCCACCGACTACCTCAACTCATACCACCTCGAGGCGGTGGAGAGGTTGTTCGCTGACGCGTCCCCGGGGGAACGCGACAGGGATGCCCTCCGGGAGTTCAAGTGGGTCCTCGGTAAGCTTGACGAGGGCCTCATCGAGACCCTGGACAAGTCCATCGAGTGGGTAATAAAACTGAGCCTCGCCGAGGGATATCTGGAGGAGCTGGATATCGAGGACGGCCTGGACCCCGACTCCGCGAAGACGGCGGCGTTGTTCCAGTACACGGCGGTCACCGACCCCCTCTACGAGGAACTCGTCGAGAGACATGGCTTGAGAACCGTTGTCTCGGAGGCCGAAGTCGAGAAAGCGTTCAAGGGTCCACCTGAGGAGAGTCGCGGCGAGCTCAGAGTGGCCCTCGCGAGGCGTTTCAAAGACGAGGTCAAGACCATGAGCTGGTCCTACCTCAAGGCAAGGCCTGAGCTTCACATGCATCCCTTCGAGTTCAACGACCTCGGCGGCTGGACGCCCGCGAGAATAGAGGACAAGATATCGGAGATACGGGCCCGGTTTGCATGATCCGGTTGCACGGTAAATGTTATAGACCCCTCCGCAAATGAGAAGGCATCACATCGGGTTCTCGAGGCGCCGGCTTTGATGGAAAAAAAGATTCGGGGTGTGGAGCACGAGCTTGCCATGAACACCAGGCCTCAGCTCCCCCACGGCTCCCTGGTGCACCTCGTGGGGATGGCGATAGAGGAGCTGAAGAAGGCCGGGCTCGTCACAGGAATAAGGGTGGAGGAGCCGCGGCTTGACTACCTGGCCCTCAACGGGTTCAGGGTCTACGACGACATGAGCCACCTTGAGCTCTCGTCCCCCAGCTACAACACCCCCTTGGAGGCCGTGGTTTACGACCGGGTGGCCGAGCTCTTCGCCTACACCGCGGCCAAGGGCCTGGAAGGCTACTTCAAGGGGGTGAACGTCTACAAGAACAACGTCTCCAACGTAAGGCAAGGTGGCGGCTGGAGGGCCGTCTCCTACTCCACCCACTCAAGCATCCTCATGGACAGGAAGATGTGCAACCATGACATATGGGGCAGGGTGGAGGCTGCTCTTGCCCCGTTCATGGTCACCCGCATCCTCCTCACGGGAGGCGGCGACTGTGTGCCGTGCAGCGCGGATGGGAGACTGCCTCGCCCAGGCAAGGTGATGAAGGGCGACGCCCTCCGCTTCGCCATATCCCCGCGCGCCGCTTTTGTAAAGCGGGTCTCCTCCAACGACACCGTGGACGCCCGCGGGCTCCTCAACCAGAGGGACGACCCCCACGCCGACCCCTCGAAGTACTGGCGGCTGCACGACATCAACTGGGAGGGGCTCAGGAGCCCCTTCCAGATCTATCTCTGTGACTGCCTCGAGACCCTGGTGATGACGGCGTACGAGCGCGGCTACCTGGAGGACCCTCCACGGCTGGCCGACCCCGTGGACGCTGTGAAGAGGCTGACGATGGACACCGAGAAGTGCAGCTGGAGGGTGACCCTCAAAGGTGGAGCCCAGGTAGACGCCATAGCCGATGTGATGGAGGGCTTCTACCTGGCGGGAGTCGAGGAGATGATGAGCGAAGGCGAACCCAGCGAGGGCGACAGGATAGCTTTCAAGCTCGTCGAGGCCACACTCCAGGAGCTAGGCGAGCGCAGGCTGGAATCGTTCACAGACGGCATCGACTGGGTCACCAAGAAGGCGCTGGTGGATGAGTACGCCGATGGAAAACCTGAGGAGGGGCTCCCCGTCGTCAACCAGTACGCCCTCATAGACGGCGCTGTCCTTGGGTACGTCGGTGAGGACCCGGGGGAGACTCAAACCACTTTCAGCTGGCCAGACTCCATGGGGTTCGCACGGGACGCAATCCCGTGGGTGGACTGGGATGGGCTCACCGAGAAGGTCGAGAAGGCGCTCAGATCAGGCCCCGAGGGGACGCGGGAGTACATCCGCTGCCTCGTGGCGAGGGAGTTTCCATTCCTCGTAGAGAGCATAGAGTGGGAGAGCATCAACCTCTACAGAGCCTCCATCCGACTGGACGAGCCCTTCAGGTTCAACAAGACGATGTGCGGCGACGCCTTGGAGAAGGCGACGGGAACCTTCAACGAGTTCACCCAGGCCCTCGACAGGCTTAACCGGGAGGGAGGCCACATGGTATACACGCCCACGGACGACCACGAGAAACGCGACACGGAGGAAACGAGTTGACGGAGAAGAAAGAGGAAGACCTATTCCCATCGTTCAAGAAGAGGAAGCTCAAGCGGGGCAGGCTCACCATAAAGAAGGAGCACAAAGAGGTCGTGGCACCCCCCGGCCAGTGATTACATGCCCCCTAGTACTGGAGTATGCGACGGCGGCGGGGTTGCCCTTGAAGGGCGTCGATGTGAAGGCGTCCAGCTGGTAGAAAGGCGTCTCTGGCATGTGTTGAAGGACGGCGGTAAGGGTTTATCGTCTACGCTACGCGGGCCCCACAAGTTTTACAATGGGTGAGCCCCATCATCCATGTATGGTAGTCAAAGAGGTGCTGCTGCTAGGGGACCCCACCCTGAGGGAGACATCTGAGAAGGTCACGGATTTCAGCGCCCTCGATGAGGTGCTGGCCGACCTCAAGGACACGCTTACGTGGGCTCAGGGACACTACGGGATGGGCCGGGCCGCCGCGGCCCCCCAGCTCGGGTACCTGAAACGGGTGGTATACGTCCAGATGCCTGAGAGGAGCTTCTACCTCGTGAACCCGGAGATCGTTGGGCGGAGCGACGAGAAATTCGATGTATGGGACAGCTGCTTCAGCCTTGAGGCCGCGTTCTTCGTAAATATACCCAGGCACAGGGCCATAACGGTGGAGTACCGGGACGAGGACGGGGGGAGGCACGTGGAGGAGTTCAGGGACGACATAAGCGAGCTCCTCCAGCACGAGATCGACCACCTGGACGGCGTCATGTGCAGCGACCACCTCCGCGACCCCTGGGACATCGTCATGAAGGCCGAGTGGATGAAGCGGTACAGGACGCCCGGCATAGGGATGTAGCCGCGATCCATACCCGTAGCGCACATCTTTTATTACCGTCTCGCTCATTGAGTGACCAGCTTGAGCGCGAAGATAATCGCCTCCATACTCATCGGCGTCATCATAGCGGGGGGAGCAGGCTACTACTACTACACAGAGTACATCGTCCCCCAGTTCGAGGAGCTGCAGGACTCGGTGGACCAGCTGACCTCCGACTACGAGGACCTGACCGGCGAGTTCAACGCCCTCACGGACGACCATGAGGAGCTGAACCAGCAGCTGCAGGGCCTGCAGGACGAGCACACGGAACTCCTGGGCGACCAAGAGGAGCTGATGAGCGAGTACGAGGCGTTGACGGAACAGTACGAGCAGCTCCAGTCCGAGTACGAGACCCTCCTCAGCGACTATGAGGCCGCCTTCGGGGGGCTCGATATTTCTCCGGAGACGATACCCGTCCTCGAGAAACTCTACACGTGGGAGTGGGACGGGGTGGAGCGGAGCGTGACCATAACCGTGCCCGAGCAACTGTACGATTACTACAGCGAGAAGGAGCGGTACCAGACCACAGACTACAGGGGTTACCTACTTCATCCATTGGACGATCAGTACGTCGAGGCCCTCGTTTACGAGTTCAACCTGATTCAGGTGGACGAGGGGCTCACCGAGGAAAACAAGACCGATCTGGTCATCTCGTTCATCCAGAGCATGGAGTACGTCCTCGACGCGGACTCAAAGGGCCTCACCGAGTACCCCCGGTTCCCGGTGGAGACCCTGGTCGACGGCGGGGGCGACTGCGAGGACACAGGAATCCTCATGGCCTCGCTGCTGGAAGCCATGGGGTACAACGTGTCCCTGATCCTGCTGCCGGATCACCTAGCGGTGGGTGTAGAGGTGAACGCCACGGGCACCCACTGGGTCTACGACAACGTGACGTACTACTATCTGGAGACCACGGCCCCCGGCTGGGAGGAGGGTGAGGTGCCGCCCGAGCACGACCCCGAGGAGGCGAGCATATACCCCGTAGAGGAGATGCCTTTCCTGGCTTATAGCTGGACGGCGACGAGGGTGAACAACAGGGCTACCGTGAACGTCCACGTGACCGGCGAGGGCGCCGTGACGGCCGAGGACTACCGCGTCTGGCTTGCGGTGGAGGACGAGGACGGCTTCATTCTAGCCGAGACGCTCAGCAGCTACTTCGACCTGGCCTACGGCGAGGACGTGTCCTATAAGCTGAAGGTGACAGGCCCAAGGTTCATGAAGCAGAGGCTGGTCGTGGGAGTCAAGAACCCCGATGGAGAGGCGAGCTTCCTGAGCTACTCAGAGTACTACATCACCCGTTAACGTAACTACTCTGCACGACAACTCAACCCGAGACACCTTGTCCAAGCGGATAGGCATACTGGGCGGCATAAGCCACGAGTCCACGGCTAGGTACTACACGCTGCTCCACGAGAAGTACCACGCGAGGCTTGGCGACTACCATTACCCGGAGGTGGTGATCTTCAGCCTCGACTTCCAGAGGTTCACGGACTACGAGAACACGGATCGGGACGCCTACGTAGACTACATCATGCACGGTGTAAGGGGGCTCGAAGGCGCAGGCGCGGAGTTCATCGTGATGGCGGCCAACTCGCCCCACGCCGTCTACCGTGAGGTATCGGAGGCGGCGAAGGTGCCCATGATCAGCATCGCCGAAGCCGCCGCCGAGAGAGCCGCGGGACTCGGGTTTGAGAGGGTTCTGCTCCTCGGCATCAAGTTCACTATGCAGTCGACTTTCTACCACGAGAAACTCGGGGAGTACGGAGTCGCGATGGTGACGCCGGACTTGGCTGAGCAGGACGAGATCGACCGCATCGTCTTCGACGAGCTCGTGGTAGGCGTTCACAGGGACGAGAGCAAAGAGAGGCTCCTGGAGATCATGGGAGGCTACCCTGTGGACGGCGTGATCCTTGGGTGCACCGAGCTACCCCTCATCATAGGCGAGAGAGACACGAGGCTAGCGGTGCTGGACACCGTGGACATCCACGTCGAGGCCGCCCTTGACTACGCGCTGTCTTAGGGGCTTTCCCCAGTCATGTTCAGGCTGAAAGCGTGGGCCCTCTCGTAGCAGCGGCCCATTGCCACGTGTATCTCCCCCGTCGAGGTCTCGTAGACTATGGACCAGATGGTGCTCGACTGTGAAGCCTCGGATAGAAGATCCATGGCTTCACCCGTGGACAAGGCGCCGTTGGACCCTTCGAGTCCTCCGTGAACCGCCCTGTACCTCCAGCACGGCGCGTCTTGACCCGTCGGAGAGCCGTGTACTATGAAGTTGGTCATCACTTGGTACGGCAGCTCCTCCCTGATCATATGCATCTCGCCTCGGATGTACTCGACGACGACAGACTCCCCCGACCTGTCGGAGATCATGTAGTGGATGGGCGGCGTGGTCATCTCCACGTTGTAATCCTCGAGGAGTGCCAAGGCCTCGTCGACGTCCCCCGCGTAGTCGAGGAGCAGCCTGATGGCCTGGATCTCGCCTATCGTCGTCTTCTCCCCGGATATGGGGGCATGGGCCTCTGGGATCGCGGCTATGCCCACCGCCAGCCCCTTCTCGTTCATGCCGTCGAAGGGCATGTGGGGGGCCGCGAGGAGGCCGTCTAAGTCGCCCTCCTGCGGTGGGTTTTCCATGCTGTAACCCAAGTAGAATAGGTCCACCATGGAGACGCTGGCGTAGCCTTCGGGCGGGTCCGTGTAGAGGAGCAGCGCCGGGTTGCTCGGGAAGTCGAAGTTCCTCCCCATCAGCGTCCCACCTCCGCAGATAGCCGTGAACACGGTGCACCCCGGCCTGTGGATGCCGTCCATGAGGGGCGTCTCACCCGTGGCGAGGTACTCGCTGAAACCGTAGTCGCCGTTTATGTGGGCCACGTAGAGGGGGTAGTCGTCTACCTTCCTGAAGCCTGTGAGGACAGGCTCATCGCTCTGCGGCTCCGTGGCCTCCGGCGGCTGGCCCCACTCGACTGTGGAGGCCGCGGCTAGCAGCAGTACGAGGGCTATTAGGGGGAGCGTGTGCTTGGTCGGCTTCAAGGTTCACCCCAAATAGGTTTCTGTATGGCCTGTTATGAAAAAGTAGCGGTGACTTCCCTTTTGTGATGGGTGGATACAAACTATGATTCAGACAACCTGCCAGACCCACAGTATATATCGTGGGGAACGCATCTTCGTATGAAATGGAGTTCTACGAGGTAATCAGGACCAGGAGGAGCATCAGGTCATACAAGCCCGACCCTGTCCCCGATGAGTCCCTGAGGCGGGTTCTTGAGGCGGCGAGGATGGCGCCCAGTGGCAGCAACAGGCAGCCTTGGAGGTTCTACGTGGTAAAGACCCCCGAGAAGAAGAGGCGGGTGGCGCAGGCATGCGGGGGCCAGACGTGGATCGACCAGGCTCCGATCGTGATCGTGGCCGCCGGGTGGAAGTTGCCCACCAACAGGGGTGGCTACATAGGGGGCATGTCTTTCGTCATGGACTTGAGCATCGCGTTCACACACCTTATACTCGCGGCGCGGGCCGAGGGACTGGGAACATGCTGGATAGGCGACTTCCAGAACACGGAGGTCAAGAAGATTCTCGGGCTCCCCGAAAACGAAGACGTGGTGGCTGTGACGCCCCTCGGCTACCCAGACAGGGGAAGCTTCACCGAGAAGACCAGCCGGAAGCCTCTGGAAGAGATCATCGAGGAAGCCTAGGAGATGCCCCGGATAAGGCTCGCCATCTTCGACATGGCGGGCACCACCGTGGACGACCTCGTCGACGGCGTCCCCCTGGTGCTGAAGAGCTACAGCGACGCCTTCGAGGCACACAGGGTCTATGTGCCCATGGAGGTCCTCAACGAGCAGCGGGGCAGGGACAAGTGGACAGTCATCAGCGAACTGGGTGGCGACAAGGCCCCAGAGATATACGAGGACTTCCTGGGAATACTCAACGCGAACACGGGGCGCGTGAAGGAGGTTGAGGGGGCGTCAGAGACCTTCAGGTTCCTGAGGGAGCGCGGTGTATTCGTATACGCGTCCACGGGGTTCCCGGAGGAGGTCGCTGAGGCCATAGTGGAGCACCTGGGCTGGCTCAGGGACGGACTGATAGATGATTGGGTATGCAGCGAGCAGGTGGGCGCGTCGCGTCCCGACCCGGCCATGATCCTGTACGCCATGAGGAGGCACGGGGTAACCGATCCCGGCGAGGTGCTGAAGGTGGACGACACAGCGAAGGGAATAGAGGAGGGCTTGAACGCAGGCTCCCACACGGTAGGGGTGCTCACGGGCACCCAGAGCATACAGCGCCTCGGCTCAGCCGGCCCCCACGGCATCCTCCCCAGCGTCGCGGAGCTCCCCGAGTACCTAACCGGGAAGCGGCTCGTCTAGGGGCTCAGTTTCAGGCGTCTTCAGCCAGTACCACGCCATGAATATGGGTGGAACTATGAGAAGAAGCTCTATGAGAAACGGCATCTGGTGACCAACGTTGTCGTACAGCCAGCCCCCGGTCAGCTGTCCCAGGGCCGCCGCTATCATTGCGAAGAAGCCTTTGGAGCCGCTAACCTTTCCGCGGTGCTCCTGGGGAACGAGTTCCGCGGACAGCGCCGAGGTGGCGCTGTTCACCAGTATCATCAGCAAGCCGACGAGCATCATCGACAATATGATTCTGTAGAAGTCGCCGTACACGAGAAGCAGTACCGCGGCGCCCCATAGGACGAAGGAGAGCATTATCGGCAACCTTTTATCGACTCTGTCGACCATCTTGCCGGCCGGCAGCGCCAGAAGTATCATGGTCACCGGCAGCGCCGTCATTATGTAGCTGAGCTCCACCTCTCCTATGCCCAGGTCCTGCACTATGTAGAGGGTCAGCACGGGCTGGAAGAGCCCCGAGGTGAAGTTTGCTATCACGTTTATGAGGAAGAGGACGAAGGCCGCGGTGGGGACCAGCCTCCAGACGTTCACGGACTCCCTGAGGGACGCGGGGTACTCTCCCAGCATCTCTCTGACGTTTATCTCGGCGGGAGTCTCCACCGTCTCCTTTAGCCTCGACCTGAGGATCGCCGCCACGATATACCCTATGAAAACCAGCTTGTAGGTAAGCCTCATGCTGGGCACAAGCCCGTACAATGTGAACAGGTACCCCGCTATGAGGGGGGCGGGGGTCGTCGAGACGCTGGAGATGAGGTTTATTATGCTGAAGCCCATTCCTCTATTCTCCTCGGGCAGAGAGTCGGCCACTATCGCGTTCAACGCGGGTCGGTAGATGTTGCAGAAGCCGGCGATGACCGCCCCGACCAGTATCCACTCCCAGCTCGGCGCGTAGGCGTAGAAGAAGCGAGCGAAGGCGGCGACGAAGGTCATGGACACGATGAGCCACCTGCGACCGTACTTATCCGTGAGGTAGCCGCCCGGTATCTGCACCAGGGCGATGGCGACACTCTGGACCGCGCCTATGAGTCCGATGGTGGACGCCGTGCCGCCGAGGGCCTTTACGTAGAGCGGGTAATAAGTGCCGGGGAGCTCGGTGAAGAGGTCGAGGACCAGCCAGCTCAGCACCATCACTAGGAAGTTGCCTTGCACGAAGCCGAACTCGTGTCGCAGCCTCTGTAACAGACCCTGGGGGGCCTCCCCGCCCTCATTCTCCACGGACATTCTTGATCGTTTAAACGATCTTAACGGGTTCCTGTGCTAGATATGAGTTGGGGTCCACCTTGATGGACTCGGTGTACTCCACCTTGCCGTTGACCCTGCATCCGCCACAGATGACGACCCTGCCGCCCCGGACGTTATCGCACTCAACGTTCTCTATGGTCACCTCTTCGACGCCCACTATGTCCTTGGTCTTGAGCTCTCCTTCCCTGTCCCAGTCCCGGGGCAGTGGCTCAACGTCTACGACGTCGGCCTCGATTCCCTCCTCGGCAACGCTTAGCTTCCTCCCGAGGCGGCCCTCGAAGCGTCTCGCCTTGATCCTGCCTCTCACCTTGAAGACTCCTCTCAGCTCGACGGAGCCCTTCGAGTCTATGTCTCCTCCGACGCGGATGGAGCCGCTCGCCCTCAGCTCGTCGGCTATAACCGCGTCTCCACGTATGGTGGTTGACCCTGAGACCCGCATGGTGTTCCCGTAGACGTCTCCCTCGACTCCTAGGCTCCCCGACTTGCTGAGGTGCTTGAAGTGTGCGTCGCCTTCGATCGACGCTGAGCCGCTGAACTCTATCTGTTCAGCTTGGATATCGCCCTCCACCCTGGAGGAGCCGCTGGTCTTCAGCTCGCCTACGTGCAGCCCCCCGGGTATGGTGCTGCTCCCACTGGTCGATATGCGCTCTGGGGAGATTCTGCCGCTCCCGGAGACCTTCACGGTGCCGAAGCCTCGAAGGGTCACACGGCCTGAGCCGCTTATCCTCGTGGCCGGTATGTCGCTGTACTCCAATGTCTTTCAATGCTTGAGTCACGTGTTTAGTTTATAAAGCGGACTCACGTCTTGAAGTCTCATGTGGTAGTCACAAATTGTGACCAAGAGGCCAAGGTTTTTCAGCGCTCGGGGGCTGAAGACTCTCATGGGCGTCGTGTTCGACATAAAGCACTACGCCATACACGACGGCCCAGGCATAAGGACGACGGTGTTCCTCAAGGGTTGTCCTCTAGACTGCGCTTGGTGCCACAACCCCGAGAGCAAGCGCCCCCAGCCTGAGTTCATGTGGTGGCCCACCAGATGCATAGGATGCGGCAACTGCGTTGAAGGCTGCCCAGAGGGCGCCGTGACCATCGGAGACAGGCTGGTCATCGACGAGGAGATGTGCGTCGGATGCGGCGTATGCGTCGAGGGGTGCTACGCGGAGGCCTTGGAGCTCGTCGGCGTGAAGATGAGCGTCGAGGAGGTCATGGAGGAGGTCCTCAGGGACTCAGAGTTCTACCGCGAGTCAGGGGGCGGCGTCACCTTCAGCGGCGGCGAGCCACTGATGCAGCCCCTGTTCCTCGCAGAGCTGCTCAAGGCGTGCAGGGGGGAGGGGCTCCACACCGCCGTGGACACCAGCGGCCACGCCGACCCGGCTGCCCTGGAGAATATCATCGACCACACAAACCTGTTCCTCTACGACGTGAAGCACATGGACCCCGAGCGGCACAGAAGGTACACGGGGGCGACGAACGAGCTGGCGCTCTCGAACCTGCCGCTCCTCAGGGGCAGGGAGGTCGTCATCCGCGCACCCATCGTCCCCGGGGTCAACGACGACGAAGAAAACATCGGGCGCATGGGCGAGTACGTCTCGGGCCTAGGGTTCACCGAAATCTGTCTGCTGCCCTACCACAGGGTGGGCTCCGAGAAGGCGCAGCGCCTCAACAGGGAGACGGCGCCGCCGTTCGTAGCCGAGCCGCCCACAGAGGAGAGCCTGGAGCGGCTCCGCGAGGTCCTGACGGGGTACGGTTTGAACGTCAAGATAGGCGGCTAGACGCCTTCGCCCCATTTCACGGGATGGCTGATGAAAAAAGGGTGGACGCGCCTAGGTCACGTCGAAGAAGTGCTGCGGCGGGTACTTCGGTAGCTCCCTCGTGAACGACCTGTCAGGCCAGAAGTAGTGGATGACCTGATGAGTCACCTCCGCGGGCATCGCCAGCCCACGGACGACCCTCGTGTACTGCTCCTGGCTGTCCACCTCGTGGATGAAGCACCAGTTGAACTTGACCTGGCTGGGGCCGTAGAGGCCCAGCAGCCGTACGCCCTGCCTCTCGCACTCTGCCCTGACCGCCTCCACCCAGGCCATGAGGCCATCCCTGGTGCCCGACCAGTCGAAGTAGTTGATCACTAACACCCTGCTCTCACCTCCTGCACGGCCAGAGGGGGATACCCGTTGAAGGCTAGCCATGTAGCAGATATATGGGTTGCTTACTCCTCGGCCGTCTCCGGCTCCTCGAGCATGAACCAAAGGTAGACGAGGGCTGCCGCCAGCAGCACGCTCTGCAGGGACCACGGGGCGCTGGGCCGGAGCGCGTAGATTAGACCGCCCACGAGGTTACCCAGTATCCTGGGGAAGAAGACGAGGAACCCGGTGGGGAACCCGACGCCGGTGACGCCCAGGGTTATGCCGCTGCCCAGCCCCGCCATAACCCTGCCCCTCATGGCCCGTGGGATGCTGTCCGCCAGGTAGACCTGGGAGGATATCCATATGAGGACGGCGCCCAGGATGATGGCGGTGTATATTAGGAGGGTGGCCCTGTACCCCTCCGCGAAGGTGAACATGTACATGCTGGGTATGGAGACCAGCAGCCCCGTTATGAAGCAGTTGCGGGCCCCGAACCTGTCCACTATCCCCCCTATGAAGAGGCTGAGCCCCGCCTTGGCGACGCCGCTCCAGAGCAGTATGACGCCCCACGTGTACTCGGACATGCCGATCTCCCGGGTCGCGTATATTATCCAGAAAGGCAGTATCATGCTGCTGAGGAACGAGAGCAGCATGGTGGCGCCGGCGTAGCTGCGTATGTTACTCCATATCCATCGGAGGCTGACGTCCATGTCCCTGTACGCCGCCTTGACGAGACTGTAGGGATGCCAGTCCACCTCCTCCACTTGGTTGATGGTCTCCCTCAGATAAAACATCCTCATGGCCGTGACGACGAGGCCGATGGCGAGGCTGACGGTGAACCCTATCCTCATGGCGGGTATTAGCTCGAACCGGGCGATGAACAGGCCGCCTATGTACGGCGAGATTATGCGTATGAGGTTGGGGAGGGCGAAGTTGAACCCGAAGAGCTTCCCCCGGTCCCCCACGGGGATGCTGTCCGCCATTATGGCGTTCATCGCGGGCATGTAGAAGAGCACCATCTGCTGGTAGACCAGGGCGAACGCCGCCCACTGCCATGTCGGCGCCAGCAGGTAGACGGCGAAGCTTGAGACGTAGAGCAGCGTCGAGTAGGCCACCAGCTTCACTCGGCCGCTCTTGTCCGCGATGTAGCCGCCGATGGGGTACATGAGCATGGCGCCGAAGCTCCCCAGCGCGTTCATGATGCCGATGGCCGGCACCGTGGCGCCGAGGGCGAGCATGTAGTTGCTGATGAAGTTGTCCAGGTTGGTGTCGGACATGCTCCAGATGGCGCGGCTCATGGTGAGCACTAGAACGTTTCGCGGGATGAGCGACTTCTTCTCTTTATCCCCCAACTAGCCGACACCGGTTTAGATACCCTGAAAGTTGATGCATGGTTAAACCTTACTGAATCCGAATCCATAACGGAGGCATCGTTTAGACCTCGGTCTTCAATGCTGCCAAGAAAAGTGTTATACCGTGACCGGATTTGATTTGGCTGAGTGTTATTCATGGACGAGGAGAGCTTCATTCATCCATACATCCCCAACTCTGTGCCGGAGATCAAGAAGGAGATGCTGAGAGTCATCGGCGCCGGGGACGCCGACGAGCTGTACAGGGAGATGATCCCGGAGAGGCTACTGCTCGAAGGAGCCATGGACCTCCCCGAGCCCATGCTGAGCGAGCTGGACCTGAGGCGCCGCGTCGAGTCCATCCTATCCCGGAACAAGACGACGGAGGAGTACGTGAGCTACCTGGGCGCCGGCTGCTGGAGGCACTACGTGCCCAGGGTCTGCGAGGAGATCGCGGGCCGCAGCGAGTTCCTCACAGCCTACTCGGGGGGCGGCCACAGCGACCTGGGCAGGTACCAGGCCAACTTCGAGTTCCAGAGCCTCATATGCGAGCTCCTTGGGATGGAGGTGAGTGGAATCCCCACCTACGACTGGGGCGCAGCCGCCGGGAACAGCGTCAGGATGGCGACGCGGCTCACCGGGAGACGGGAGGTGCTGGTGCCCCGGAGCGTGAGCCCCGCCAGGCTGAGCATCATACGCAACTTCTGCGACTCGGCTTCAGGAGCCGGCCGAGTAACGGTCAGGATGATCGGCGTAGACGCCGCCACGGGCATGGTGGACGTGGCCGACCTTGAGTCCAAGGTTTCTGATGGGACAGCCGCCGTGTACTTCGAGAACCCCAACTACTTGGGAGTCATCGAGGCGGAGGCCGCCGCAATCTCCGACCTAGCCCACGGCGTCGGCGCCGAATGCGTCTGCGGCGTGGACCCCATAAGCCTGGGGGTGCTTGCGCCGCCGGCCGACTACGGCGTGGACATAGCGTGCGGCGACGCCCAGCCCCTGGGGGTGCACATGTACGCCGGCGGCGGAAGCTGCGGGTTCATCGCCAGCCGCGACGAGGAGCGTTACGTCGCCGAGTACCCGCTGAGGCTCATCAGCCTCGCGGACACCGCCGTCGAGGGGGAGTACGGGTATGGGCAGGCCCTCTACGAGCGCACCAGCTACATGGCACGGGAGAACGCCAAGGACTGGGTGGGGACCACCACGGTGCTGTGGGGCTTCGTCGCCGCGGTCTACATGAGCCTCCTCGGCCCCCAGGGGTTGAGGGAGCTGGGGGAGACCATACTACAGAAGAGCCACTACGCGGCGCAGGCCCTCGACGAGCTTGAAGGGGCGGCCGTCCCGTACAGGACGTTCTTCAAGGAGTTCCCCGTCGCGTTCGACAAGCCGGTGCGGGACGTGAACGAGGCCCTCCTGAGCCACAAGATCTTCGGCGGCAAGGACCTGTCCGCGGAGTACCCCGAGCTGGGCGACGCGGCCCTGTACTGCGTCACCGAGATGCACAGCCTCGGTATGATAGACGGCCTCGCCGCCGCCCTCCGGGAGGTGCTGGCGTGAAGCTGAGGGAGTACCACGCGCCCAGGTGGAGCGAGCCCATCGTGCATGAGCTCAGCACCATGGGGGAGAGGGGCTTCATGCCGCCAGGGGCCGAGCCCGAGATCAAGGAGAAGGTGGGGCCGGCCGAGGCGCTGGTCCCCGAGGCCATGAGGCGGAGAACCCCGCCGGCGCTGCCCGAGCTTAGCCAGATCCGGGTGCTGCGCCACTACCTCCGCCTCAGCCAGATGACGCTGGGGATGGAGACGGGGGTCCACATCGGCGTCGGCACCTGCACCATGAAGTACAGCCCCAAGGTCAACGAGGCGCTGGCCGCCATGATGGCGGACGTCCACCCCCTCCAGCCGGAGGAGACCATGCAGGGCGTCCTCGGGATGGCTTACGAGTTCGGGGACGTGTTCCTCCGGGAGATCAGCGGCATGGACGCCTTCACGTATCAGCCGCCTGGGGGCTCGGCTGGGTGCTACAACAACGCCCTCATCATGAGGAAGTACCACAGGGACAACGGGGAGCCGGAACGGGACGAGGTGGTCACCACCATATTCAGCCACCCGTGCGACGCCGCGGCCCCCGCCACGGCGGGCTTCAAGGTAATCACCCTGTACCCGGACCCCGAGACGGGGCTCCCCTCCACGGAGGCGTTGAAGGAGGCGGTGGGCCCCAGGACGGCCGGCGTCTTCGTCACCAACCCGGAGGACACGGGCATCTTCAACAAACGCATAGACGAGTGGACGGGCATCGTGCACGACGCCGGCGGCCTATGCAGCTACGACCAGGCCAACGCCAACGCCATCCTGGGCGTCACCAGGGCCCGGGAGGCGGGGTTCGACATGCTGTTCTTCAACCTACACAAGACGTTCAGCAGCCCCCACGGCAGCAGCGGCCCAGGCTCGGCCGCCGTAGGCGTCACCAGCGACCTAGAGGAGTACCTCCCGGTTCCCGTCATAGTCAAGAGAGACGGCGCCTACCATCTTGACTACGACCGGCCCAAGAGCATCGGCCGGGTCAGGGACTTCATGGGCAACCTCCAGGTGGTGCTCAGGAGCTACGCGTGGTGCCTGGCCATGGGCGCGAGGGGCCTCAGGGAGGCAGCCGAGGCGAGCATGATCAACCAGCAGTACCTCGCGGAGAAAGTCAAAAAGATCAGAGGCGTCTCCCTGCCCTTCAAGGGGAGGCGGCTGGACCAGGCCCGTTGGAGCCTAGAGAAGCTAAGGGAGGAGACGGGCGTGGGGGTGGCCGACGTGAACCGCCGGATAGTCGACTACGGCGTCCAGAGCACGTTCACGAGCCACCACCCGTGGCTGGTGCCCGAGCCCTTCACCCCGGAGCCCTGCGAGACCTACAGCAAGGCCGACATAGACCACTGGTGCGCCGTGCTTGAGACGGTTTGCGAGGAGGCGTACAACGACCCCGAGCTGGTGAAGACGGCGCCCCACCGCAGCAGCAACCACAGGGTGGCGTTCGACGGCTTCGACGACCCGGAGAGGTGGGCCATGAGCTGGAGGGCGTACAAGAGGAAGAGGGGACTGGATTGAGGCTGGAAAACAAGATAGCGGTAGTGACGGGGGCCATGCAGGGCATAGGCGCCGGCGTGAGCCGGGTCTTGGCCCGAAACGGCGCCACCGTCGTACTCACAGACGTCTCCCCCCAAGTGATGGAGACGGCGAGGAGGATAGCCGAGGAAGGCTACTCGGCGGAGAGCCGCGTCATGGACGTCACCGACCCGGAGCAAGTCGCCGAGGTCTTCAAGGAGATAACGGCTAGGCATGGGCGCGTCGACATCCTCGTTAACAACGCGGGCATCTACCCACGGAGGCGGCTGGTGGAGATGGACGAGGAGTTCCTCCACAGGATGTTCGAGGTGAACGTGTTCGGCATGTTCAGGTGCGCCAAGGCGGTGCTCCCGGGCATGATGGAGCGAAGGTACGGCAAGATAGTCAACGTGAGCAGCGTCACGGGGCCCATGGTGGGGGCCCCCGGCGGCGGCCAGACTGCGTACGGCGCCACCAAGGCGGCGGTGATAGGGTTCACCAAGGCCCTCGCCCTGGAGACGGCGCAGCACGGCGTCAACGTGAACACCATCCTACCCGGCTACATCTATAGCCCCAGCGCCTTCGGGCTCAGGGGAGGCGACGCCGGCGACGCGGAGGAGAAGATGAGGGAGTTCGGGTACAAGATACCCGTGGGCCGCCAGGGAGCCCCGGAGGACGTGGGCAACCTGGTGCTGTTCCTCGCGTCTGACGAGTCCAGCTACCTCACGGGCAGCGAGGTAGTCATCGACGGCGGCAACATACTCCAGGAGGAGTACCTCGGCCCCTACAGGCCCAAGTAGTCTACGGCGTATAGTCCGAGAGCCGCGCGTACCACTCCAGCTTAGCCTCGTCCAGCTCTTCGAGGCCGTACTCTATGAGGAACAGAGGGGTGAGCCTCTCCGCGTCCTCGCCGTAGTTGTACCCTATGCTCCACATGCACGCCTCTAGGTCGGCGTAGGGGTCGCCGAGCCCAGCGTGGTCCCAGTCGATGACGCCGCTCAGAGCCCCGCCTTCCAGGATGATGTTGGGGATACAGTAGTCACCGTGGGTGAAGACCAGATACTCGTCCGGCATGGACGCCTCAAGCCCGTCGAGAGCCCTGTGGGTATCGGGGTCCCTCGATTTCCGTGCCTCGCCGATCCTGTTCGCCACGGTGTTCATGTAGGGGCAGCCCCGGGGATCGAGCCCGTGAATGGTTCTGAGGGCCTCGGCCGCCGCCCTTACGGCGTTCACCTTTTCGCTTCTCTCCAGTTGATACGCGGGCGTCCCCGGCACCTCCGTCGTCAGCTGGTACTCCCACCACCCCTGAGCCAAGTAGAAGAGCGGCCGCGGGGCTGGCAGCCTCCCGTCGATCCACCTGAGGACCCTTGTCTCCCTTTCAAGCCTCCTCCCGCGGACAGAGTACGCCTTCAGGTAGAGCGTCTCCCTGCCCTCCGCCGTTAACCTGTGTATCTCGGCCCCCGTCTCCTCGTAGGGGTGGCGCTGGAACCCGTAGCCTTCCGTGAGCTCCATGAGTTCTTCGGGGAGCCTCATCTCACATCGCCTTGATGAGGGTCCTCCGTCTGTAGCCGGTGACCACCTTGTAGTAACCCCTCAGCTCATCGTCCAGCTCCGGGTCCCCGGTGTCCACCCTGAGCGTCCGCCCCCTGAGGGTGGCCAGCTTCTGCGGCGTCGCCAGCACGATGATGTTGTCTCTGCCGACCCTCCTGATGACTCTGGGGCTTATCTGCTGGTTGCCCCTGCCGAAGATGAACCCCTGGCCCCCGATGACGGTGACCACTATCCTGGCCTCCCCGCCGTCGAGGTGGGAGAGTATCTCCTCCTCGTTTGCGTCGCTGGCCACCAGCTCGCCGTCCCTCAGCAGGTCCACGCCGAGGAGCGTCTTCTCGGCTCCGAACTGCTCCACCACCGGCACGGTGGACGAGCCCGGGCCCACGATGTACAGCGCCCCTTGCTCCATCTCGTCTTTGATGTCGGCCGCTATGGCCTCCAGGTCTATGGGCTCCTGTCTGACGCCCCCCTCCTTGCTGCCTTGCAGGTACTCCTGGGCGTAGGGGGTCTTCATGTAGCCGTAGAGGCGCGCCGAGAGCCTGTTCATCCTGAAGGCTTCCTCGTCGATGTCCATGACCTCGGCGTCCCGGGTCTCGGACGCCTCTCCGTTCAGGTAGCGGGCCGCGAGCCTCCCGGCGGCAGCCGGGGTGACGGCGTAGACGGCGGAGTGTATCTTCACGCCTGTGGGTATGCCGAGCACCGGCACCCTTGAGTCGATGGCCTCGTAGACGTCGCGGGCGGTGCCGTCGCCGCCGGCGAAAAGCAGCAGGTCCACGCCGACGCTGGCTAACGTGGCCGCCGCCTCCTTCGTGTCCTCTGCGGTGGTCTCTCCTTCTTTGATCTCGCCCACCACGTTGGGATCCAGCCCGGCCTCTCGTGCCTCGTCTTCACCCATCTCCCCCGGGTAGGTATATAATTCGAAACTAGGCGAACCCCTCTTGACGGCCTGGAGAGCCTGCACGGCTCTGGCCGGTGACCGGGGCTCGGCGCCCAGCTCCCTCGCCTTCCTCAGAATGTCCTCGCCGTCGCTGCCTTTGAGCCCGACTCTGCCTCCCATGCCGGCGATGGGGTTGACGATGAGCCCCAGTTTCTTCAAAGCGCTCAGTAAAGCGTTGCATGTCAGGTATTTAAATATGGAATCGCGTCGAATACGCGGCGACGCGGTGGATCGACGACTTTGCTTTTCCCTTATCGTTGGTTACTTACGATAAGCGTTTTTTCGGGGTACGCGGCGGCGCCGTGGATCGGCGAGTCGGCGTTTCCCTTATAATTGGTTACTTGTTATAAGCGTTTTTTCTAGATTTCGATGTTATTTCATTAATCTTAATTTTTTTATCGTTTTTATATAAAAATTATATTTTTCTTGGTATAACAGTTAGTTTTAGCTTAAATATTTTTTGTAATTGTTTATTTTTACTTTTTAGCTATGATTGAATAGAAATTTTATAATAAGAGAGTTTTGGTTAACCTCTGTTTTGTCCCTCGGGTAGATTTATAGATCAGGGCAGGTTAGTCACTTTATTGACTCTTTTAACTCATACCTACTCAGAAGCTTTACCGGGAAACAGCCCGAGACGGCGACAAACTAGCGGAAGCCGAACAGCAGATAGACTGGGAGCGCATCAGACCCATAATCAAACCCATGTACACAAACGATACCCCGAGAGGTGGCCAGCCTAACATGGACGAGGTGCTGATAGTGAAGCTCCTCGTACTCCAGGCATGGTACAGCCTCAGCGACCCCGAGCTGGAGAGACAGGCCACGGACCGCATCAGCTTCCGCCGGTTCCTCGGCTACCCTAAATCCATCTCTGACTCCACCACCGTCTGGCTGCTCAAGGAGCGCCTCGCCGAGACGGGCCGGGACAGGCTCCTCTGGGCTGAGCTGCAGCGCCAGCTCGACGAGAAAGGGCTCAAGGTCCGGAAGGGCGTGGCCCAGGACGCGTCCTTCATTACCAGTGACCCGGGGCATGCCCGAGCTGACAAGCCCCGTGGAGATGAGGCCCAGACACGGAGGAGCAGGGATGGTGCTTGGACCAAGAAAGGCGGCAAATCCTTCTTCGGGTACAAGCTGCACTTGAAGATGGACTTGAATCATGGGTTGATCTGGTGCATGGAGACGACCCCTGTGAATGTACATGACGGCCGGGTTGACCTGTCCCGGCCTGGTGAGGTGGTGTATCGAGATAAGGGGTATCAGGGTGTCGAGCCGAGAGGCTGGGACGCGACGATGTAAGCGTGAGGCCATCACTCAACGTCTATGGAACCCCTTATTCGAAGCCCACACCATTCAACCATCGAACCAGCTCAAAGACAAGAACCTGACTCCAGAAATCCATCAAAAACCACACGAGAAACCCTGACAGAAGAACCAAAAAGTAGCAGACACCTGAACATAAACAAAGTAGCCCCGGGGAGATTCAAACCCCCCACGAAGGTCTCAAAGACACCCCCACCCTCGACTCCAAAGCATCCACCCCCAGGACCCACTCGACGGCGTCGAGAGAAGCCCCACGGAGACACCCGCCAACAGGACAGGAAACCAGCCAACCCATACCCTAAACCACAGAATACATCGAAGCAGCGACAAACACAACCATAAAATTTTTTCTCGATATCAAAAGCCTCCGGTGATAAAGGTAGCCCGGGGGAAACGGACTCCTAGGTACTAACATAGTCTGGTTTCAGCTCTCAATTTCCTTTCTTTTTCAGCAAATCTAGGGGTGGTCTGATTGCCCGGGTTATGTCTGATTTCGTTCCTAAGCATAGGCTTGAATATTATCGGGCTTTACTCAGCTTTGATAACCCTGATTTAGATAAGATAATTGACATCTTCATTTACTGGTCTAAGTTTGTTGAGTATCTGATATTCAGAAAAGAGAACATTTACACATACGAGAAAGAGTACAAGGCGGTTAAAGCTGCGAAGCGTGGAAACGATGTCTATTCTTGGAAAATGAAAAAACGATTAAGACACTTGTATAACTTACCTCGGATAGAATTCTTCAACTTTAAAGATCGAAGTAGAGTTCAGAAAACACGTGCTATTTTTATAACTTTGACTTATCGCCGTGTTCTTCATATCGATGAAGCATGGGAGCAAGTTGGATTAGACTATAATCGTTGGATTACTAGGATGAGAAAGGTCTTCGGTAAGATTGATGTTATTCGTTGTTGGGAGTCTCAGAAGGCAGGTTTCCCTCATATTCACTGTGTTCTATTGTTTCATGATGCCGAGTTTGATACTTTTTTCTATAATGGGATTTGGCGGATAAGTAGAAAGAGAGAGTTCGAGGAGTATTGGGCTTGGGGTTTCACAGATATGTGGGGTATTTACAGTCTTGATGCTGGTGTTGGTTATGTGTTAAAGTATTTGACTAAAGTGAATAATGCGTTACTTGCTGAGAAGATTGATCGTAAAATGGTCTTGTCTCTTGCTTTGATGTGGATTTTCCGTAAACGAGCTTTTTCAGTATCAAAAGAATTTGGAGTGTATCTTGTTGAGGAGAAGGATGATAGCCCTCGTGGTCAGGTGGATCTTGAAGGCAACTCGATATACAAGTGGTATCTTGTTGGGTTTTGGGCTGACATTGAAGGAAAATACGGTTCATGGAGTGTTGAGTTGTCATATAGAGAATTCTGGGAGATTCATTCATCGAAAGAATTTACATTCAATAAAAATGTGTTTTAAAATTAATATCTATA